>LNFM01006292.1_pt1 | contig 52599 bp, 54 predicted proteins | sample 596031 | NCBI WGS metagenome assembly LNFM01 (sample SAMN04254537, study PRJNA301005) | activated carbon metagenome | isolation source: dual media filters at the Ann Arbor, Michigan drinking water treatment plant | place: USA: Ann Arbor | reverse complement strand
TCCGGAAGCATTGATTTCTAATTGGCTCAAAATAAGCGAATGGCCCAAGTCCATAGCATATTTTGAATTCAAGGGGGCAGGTGCGGAGGAGCAGGTGCAGAGGTTGATTGGAACCTGCAAATGGCCTGTTGTCCCATTTGGCCGCGGCTTCTTTTCGTGTGCGGGCACGGAGGATTTTCGTTCAGAGGATGGAACACTTTTATCAATATCGCGCGAAAAAGCTTGGTGGCCTAAACATTTCATTGAAAACGGTGATCACGATCGGGCGATAAGTAGCAGAGATGCGAGAAACATTGTCACCCAAATAACAAAATACGCGCTCGAGAATAAATTCCGGGATAGCAATCTCACAAAATACGAGTTTTCAGCCGGGGTTACGGGATGGTGGATTCCGTCCGGACTCATTCAGGACGACAAAGTAAGTTTTAAATGGGATCGGGGACCATCAGGAAGAAGACACTTGGTAGGCGAGGTTACAGTCGGGGGATCGAAATACAAATGGCATTTTGGTGTGTCCGGTAGGCCATGGGTATCGGATACTTCTTCTTATGTACGGATTGTGTCTCGTGTGATCTTTTCCGGGGATGGAATTACAGCGTTAGACGATCCAAAGTATATGCATCGTCTGCGGCGTAGTGTCCCAAAATCTTGGAGAAATCCCCGATGGAGAGACATGCTCCTGGCATTTCTGTTCTGGTTTTCCAAGGGAGAAAGATATATTCACCTTGAAACGGGTTCGACATCGGGAGTCAAGCTTGAGGTCCCGCCTATTTCGATGATTTGCCCCATTTCTGTCAGTCAGGAAGATGTCGAACTAACGGAAGACATAGATAGCGAAGCAGACGACCCTGTTTTTGCCGTTGGCTTTGATGAAGACGAGACGGACGCAGCCGAAAGTGATCTCCCGTCGGAACCTACGACTGGTGAACAAGCAGGGGAGAGCTAGAGAAATGCAGCTGCAATATATCGCCGAACCAAAATTGGAGTTTGCATTCGAGCAACATGAGGAATACCCCCGTGATGGGCTCTTCCTTTTCGGTCCCATTAAAGATAGCGCTGCGCCGGAGACCGTTCGCTATGGAGTAATAGGAACACCTGATGGCATTCAACGGTTTACTAAATGGTCGCGCTCCGTTCGAGGTTACATCCAGCGGTTCGTGCCAAAACTTAATCCAACAGCCCAACATCATATGTCATTCCCGGGCTTTGAAAGCGTTTATAGAGCGAAATGGCCCGCTGAGCCTCTGGCAAAGATCGAGGTCTCTGAAAATGAGATCCGGCAGGCCTTGAAAATAGGAAATCGATACGAGGCAGTTAAGCGAACCGTCGATTTGTATGTGAATCCACTAGTTGGATTTTCAAAAAAAGAGGAAGCGGAGCCTGCTTTCTGGTTCGTTGTGATACCGGAAATCGTGTATCAACTGGGCAGGCCCAATTCAAGAGTCTCTCGGGCTGAGCGAATACAGGGCACGGTGATGGTTTCTCAAGCGAAGGCAAGATTGATCAAAACCGCGCCGACCCTTTTCGGGGAAGATGAAGAAGAAGCTGAGGTATATCTTTATGCCAAGAATTTTCGGAGACAACTCAAAGCGCGATTACTCAACGATAAAATCGTCACACAGATAGTACGGGAAACCACTCTGGTTCCAGAAGACTTTAAAACTTCATTTGGTAGCCCTTTGAGGAGAGTGGAAGATCCGGCGACAATTGCCTGGAAATTGTGTACGGCAGCTTATTATAAAGCAGGCGGAAAACCATGGCGATTGTCAGGTGTTCGGCCGGGTGTTTGCTATGTCGGGCTGGTATATAAGCAAACCGACCCTGAGAGCGAGGATCCGAATGCATGTTGCGCGGCCCAGATGTTTCTCTCTTCCGGCGATGGCATTGTATTTAGAGGAGCCGCAGGGCCTTGGTACACTCCTTCGAACAAGGAATACCATCTAGAAGAGGCTCCTGCTGCACAGCTCATGTCCCTGGTCGTATCCGAATATAAAAGAATGCATAACAACGAAGAGCCAAAAGAGCTCTTTATTCACGGACGATCTAGATTCAACAGGGAAGAATGGTCGGGGTTCCAATCCGCGGTCCCCTCAACAACAAATTTGGTAGGCGTTCAGATACGGGATGCGAAGTCAGAACTTAAATTATTCACATCGGGAAGTTTTCCCGTCATTCGCGGGACAGCGCTTAAAGTCTCAGAAAGAGCTGCCTATTTATGGACAACCGGGTACATACCAAGACTGAACACCTATATGGGGCCGGAGACACCGAATCCCATATTCATTCATGTTCAAAAAGGTGACTATTGCCTGGATACGGTGCTGGCAGACGTAATGCGGTTGACAAAACTTAATTACAACAGCTGTCTGTTTAACGACAGACTACCTGTTACGATCAAATTCGCCAATGCAGTCGGAGAGATTCTTATCTCTGCCCCTCAGACAGAAGAGCCCAAACTGCCGTTCAAGTTTTACATCTGAGCTCGGCGAGCAGCGCGATGACGATGTTGAAAGGACGCAGCTAGGAAAATTTGGAGTCAAAGAAGCGGAGCAATGATCGGGCGATATTGATAACGAAGAGAGCTTCATCCTGATCAAGGAGTTCTTGGTTGGCATGGGCTAGGCTGGCACGGTTTCTGAGCGTTCCAAGAGAATCGACAATTGAGCCGCTCGTGCGGATGATGCGTTTGAGATCTTCGGTGCGAGGTCCGAGATCTGACAAGGCAGAGTGGTTTTCTAGGAGGGCCTTAAGTAGTTGGGTCGCGGAGGGGTCGGAAGGATACGCGATGCCCTCTTCATCGCACGCGGCCTTGAGAAAATCCTGAAGTCCGGTGTGAACCCGATCGACGGCACTGGTGGGGCCGCGCGTTCTCAGAAGTTCCTGAGCGTCAGCAAGAGCGGCGAGGCCGGCATCGGTCACTCTTTCCGGAACGATTTCGGGTACATCCTCGATACCTGTGATTTCGGATTGAAGCTGCAAAAGTGCGGCAGGTTCGTGTCGGTTGAGCCAGTCCGCGATGGGCTTGTATTCGATGAGATGTTTTAGGTTTTCCGGGCTGTGGTCTAGAATATGGGCGACGGCATCCATTGCACAACCTTTGTAGTCAGGATCCCCCCAATTGAGACTTCTGAGGAGACGAGGATGTCGATCGATCCATTCATCGGTGCCGGTTAGATAGCCAATTTCGGTCCATTCCGATGAGGAAAAGGTCTCCTGAACGGCGCGGCCAATAACAAGGATCTTTTGTCGGCGGTCAATCATGGAGGCTGTCTTAGCTTTATTCAGAGATAAACAACAGTTCTCCGACAAACTTCAAACGGTTTGGTGCTCGTCATTGTTCTTCTGCCTGATGCGAACAAGGCCAGCCTTGTCGCCGCGCTGTTTGAAGCGAGCATAGAATTCGAGTTCTCCGCCCAGAGCCTGCACGTATTCACGAAGTGTCGAAATCCGCATGTCATCGCGGTTTTCAAGACGGGAGACAGCGGCCTGTTTGAGGCCAAGAGCTTCGGCCGTTGACTGCTGGGAGCGGTCGCGCGCCCGGCGCAGCTCCTGAAGGGTCATTTCCTCGGCAAGAATCTCCGCTGCGCGCGCATGGATGGCCTTGCGGCGTTTCTTCGGCAGGGAAGCCATAAATTCCTTGTGTGTCGTCATTGTTTCTTCTCTTTATGTTTTTTCTTTTCCTTTTGCATCTCCTGCAGATGCAGGGTGAAATCCTGATCTGCAAGGGGAACGTTCTTGTGATACCACCGGTCGTTCCCTGTTTTAGCGCCGCCGAGGAGCAGGACCGCGCGGCGATCGGGATCGAAAGCAAACAGTATGCGCACCGGATCGCCTTTGAACTGGACTCGCAGCTCCTTCATGTTCTGGTGCGCCGCGCCCTTAATGTGGTCAACCCGGGCCTCCCCAAGTTTGGTCCCACTGTCTTTAGCACCTCGAGATGAGCGAGAATTTCATTTTGCAATTCCTCGCCGCATTTCCCAAACTAGGCGCTGTAGTGCGGCCGGTAAATAATCGTCCATTCTTTCATCCGGCCTCGCCCAGCCTCACCTTCATGATATTACACGAAGGTTATTATTACCTTAATGTAATAGTGTGTCAAGATTCCCATTAGAACCTCTGCGGATCTTCAATTGTCGCTTTTGATAACGGCATGCCAACCGGTTAATCACAGACGACAAAGTGGTCTAACCATTTGTTATTACATCGCTAAGTGGGGGTATTGCTGAGGCATTCTGGGAGTCATACAATATCCACAATCGAAACCAACCTCATCAAACCATTGTGCAGGAATTCAGGAAGGAGGGATAAACGGGACGACTCTAGCAAAGCTCAGTGAGTTACCTGTGGCGTGAATCATATCTCTTTCTAGCGAGGGACGTATGAGCATTGACTACGTAATAATACCCGGTAGAATTGATGAAATCTTGGAATATTATCCTCTCGTCCGGCGAGAGGGTATTTCTCATAGGCACCAACGCGCCTCAAAGCGGTCTCCTGCTTGGCGGGAAAGCTGTAAATCATCTGGGAGTTTGAATAGCTCTACGACCGAAGCTGGTGGTGGAGACAGTACGGGCGGCGGCGATTCCGGAAGTGGCGGAGATGGAGACGACGGTGGCGATGGAGATGGCGACGACGACCCAAATTACATTATTCTTGTCATCCTTGTCTGTGCGTGTTCGCCTGCTCGTTGTGTAGATCAAGCACATCAACAACATACCTCACGGCTCGATAATAATCCTCGCGAAACGTTCTGGGTCATAATTCAACAAATCGTGGTAGCCGTTTCCTCTGCAATCTTGATAGCAGCCCTGTTGGCCAAATTAGGTCTTGGTTAGAAAATGGAGGAAATCCAGCGCCCTACTGTGCTCTGCACGATGGGCGCTGGCCTTGGGGGTGATCAAGTTCAATGAAAACTATGGTCAATGAGGATATGAGTAGCATCGCTGAGCGGTTTCTATACACCCAGCACTTTCTATTTTTGCTTTAGATAAAAGCAAAAATAGAGACTCATTGTAAAACAATGCTTTACATTTCTTTAAGCCTATGCTATTTTTGCTTTTGTGAGTCAGAAGAAGAAAGCAAAAATTGAGGAAGGCCCGTGGAACAAGGATAAAGCCGTCGGCCAGATGGTGCCTTTCACGCCCGAGCAATGCTCGATTATCCGGTCCCTGCTCGCGGCCGAAGGCAAAATCCGGGATCTCGCCCTGTTCAATATGGCGATCGATACCATGCTCCGCGCCTCCGACCTTTTGCCCTTGCGCGTCATCGACATCACCGATCACAACGGCGATGTCGTCCATGAATTCACAATACGCCAGAAAAAGACTGGTGCCAGCCACATGGTGGCGTTGTCGCCGGAGACCCGGAATTCAATTGCCGACTGGCTTCTGGTCTCTGAGAAAAACAAAGACCCGGAAGCGTTCCTGTGGACCAGCATCGGCAACAGAAAAACCGGCCGTCATCTGACCCGCGAACAATATGCCAACCTGGTGAAGAAATGGTCTTCTCTTGCCCGCGTGGATCCCCGGCGCCACAGCACGCACTCGATGCGCCGGACGAAATCGGCGGCAATTTACGACAAGACACAGAACCTTGCGGCCTGCCAGCACCTGCTCGGGCACAAGAGCATCGGCAGCACGGCGCACTACCTGGGAGTTGATCAGCGCAAGGCGCTCGACCTGGCGAAGAGGATTAAAATCTGAAAGGAGGAACCATGAATAAGGAAGAATTTCACATCAGGCTTGAGGCGAAAAACCTTGAAAAAGGCCACCTGCGTGCCTACAGGATTGATGCCGGCCAGGACTTGTTCGGGCAATGGAACATTGAGGTCACTTATGGACGGATCGGCCGTCGCGGGCGATCGGTCACCTATTCCGCTGCGGATGATGCGGCGGCGGCCGCCATCGTCCGTAATTGTCTTCATCGGCGGGCGAGCGCGCCGAAGCGTATCGGCGTCCCCTACCAGATCCGCGAGCTGTGCGACCCCAAAGAATGGGCGGGCGTGAGGGTTTGAAGGTTACGCGGTATAGGTCCGCTTTTTGCTGACTATTGTGCAGACCCGTTTCTCCCAGCAACTGGCCGTACTGGCGGAATCGCCAGATGACTTACTACCACCATTCAACTATAAATAGTGTTGCAAGGGGAAACCGCTCTCTAAAGACGTCAATATTATCCAAGTGCGCTTTTTACGAAATGGAGATCTTGCAATGGTGAAGGACAAACGGTTCTGGCTCCTGATCATGGCACTCATCTTCTGTTCCGGATGTCAAAGCACGGGAAATAATTCTTCATATCTTTTGAAGTACAAAAAGGATTTAAGACAGTTTTACGAAGAAATTATTGAGAAAGCCCGGGCAGATAAGAACGTGGCCATGATAGCTGAGAGTACGGCCTCGACAATGGAGAATAAGGCCGCCGCAGCGAAGGATAAAGTTAAAGCAGAGAAGAGTATGATATCGAGAGCTAACGAAGCAACCACGTATTTGTCATCGATCTATCTCACGAACATTCCTTTGTCACTTTCTGACCACTACGACACTCGCAATCCAAAAAAGTCAGCAGATGCGAAAGCCATCAATCAAGGCGACCCGCTTAATATCATTATTAATAAAGTCCATTTGGCTAATAATGCAGAATTGTTGTGTGGCGCTACGGTGTGTCTCGATACAGCAGAAATCGCCGTCGTGGTCACGGTCGATGATGGCAGGCAGGAAGAACCAAAGAACGTGGTTGTGGCTTATGAAGAAGGACTAAAACAAAATGTCGATTTACCCATAGCCAACTTGCTGGCGTATGCCAATGGTTCCTATGACAATCAACCTATCAGGGTCACCGTCACTGTCTTTGAATTTGACCAACTAGAAAATGAAAACTTTAAGAAGATGTTGGGTACGGCGGCAGGCATCGGAGCTACGTTGACCCCCGCCTATGCGCCAGCATGGTCGATGGCGACGCAGGTTGGCAACTTTCTTATTAACCAAAACAAGGATGACATTGTTGTCAAGTTCACGTTCCAGGTCTATCCACGATCGCTTCCACCCACTGACAGCGTTGTTGGAGATCTTGGAATGCCTCCAATTCAAGGAGGGAGCTATATCATTCTCAACACCAATACTGCCAAAAATGCTGCGGAGGTCAACCGGCAAATTCATCTGGATTTCGGACTTAATGCTTTCACAATTGAGGTGCCAAAACCTCCGACTGTAAGCAAAATCGTTAATGAAGACTTCTCGCTTCACCCGTGGCCTATACCAAACGAAGCCGTTCCAACGAGCGATCCACTCAACGAGAGCTATGTTGTGTTAACAGTCGGCAAGTCACCAACACGATCAGCGGCCATGATTATCGATCGGCTAGATGCATTCAATCGGAAAGCGACCGGGCTCACAAACGTTGAAGCACGTTCCCAAGCAGGAGCGGCACTTTTGGGTCGTGATTTAGATGACATCCGTAGTGCCGTGACCTGGTATTTTGCTGAGGGGGAATATGCCGACAGGAAAGCCGACCCTCGAGCACTTGGGGAGATCTTCCGCGTTGCAGAAGACCCACGTCTTAACGAGCCGGATAAACACAAAGCAGTGATCCTGCTTGATCGCTCACTCCCACCCATGAGCAACGCATTTAAGACAGCCAACGGCATTACAACCAAAACACAAGAAGCGGAATTGGCCAATAAAAAGAAATGGTACGACGTAGTGAAAGCACGGGCGACCTATGATCCCAGTGAAAGTCGGTTGATGTGTAAGGGCGCTGATGGAAAAGAACAGGATTGTCAGTGATGAAGGCGGAGTAGAAGATTGAATTGCTGAAGACTTCGGTGAGAAAGGCCGCTCTCAGTTCATAATCATCTTACAACGGCACCGATTGATCGAACAGGAAACGCGATCAAGATTCTGCTCAGGCCAGACCAAGAAAGCGACGCGTGCAAGGAACTACTCAGCCAGTGAAAGGATGACACTCAAGCCAGTGCGGCGTGGATCCTTCGAGCCACTTCGGGATCACCCAGATATCCGGAGATTCCATGTCGGTTCTCGGTCGGGTTGCGAACATCGGTCTTGTTCTCGATCTGCGGCGTCACTGGGAAGTACTTCTTATTGAGCGGATACAGCGCCACAACGTCGCGCTCGTCCATCGCATTGAACCACTTTTTCACACACTTCGGGTGTCCGATCGGCGTGATCATTTCCTTGATCTTCGTGACGGCGAGCGGCGATCCAAGCGTCACGAAGAGCGGGACGTCCCAGCCGAGTGCTGTCCCCTTGTTTTTGAGCAAATTATAGGCAACCAGGGTTCCCAGCGAATGCGAAACCACGACGGTCGGTATGCCGGGTTGCATAGCCTTCAACACGCCATCATTGATCTGGTTCGCGATCACCGCATTGGAAAGGTACTGGTAGACATCGTAGGTGGCAATCGCGATGCTGGTGCCGCTGGCGAATGGAACGTGGCGGTCGATGGCCCTCAGGATTCCTTGCACCCACTCCCAGTTAAGCGGACCACGCTGGATCACTTCAGCCCCCACAATCGCGTCAAGCTCTGCTTGGGTCACCTTCGTTTGCTTGAGTACTTCGTCAAGCATCCCGCGAATGAACTCCTGCTCTGCCTGCGCTGCGCCAGTGCCGCGGACGATCACGTCAGCGACCTCATCGGCACCCGTAACTAGGTCACGGAGCGTATCGCCATAGTATGGAAACTTGATGTCTGTCTCGGCAACCGGGATCGTTAGCCCGCCATCCCGAAGCCCATCCTGGAACGATTGCACCCACTCGGCCTTTAGCGCGATGGAATTCTTGTCCTGCTGTGCACGGCCATGGACGAATACAAGACGTTTGGTCATGCGAAACCTCTTTGAGTGAAGGCCAGCTTGAGCCTTTCCGTGCCCAACGGGCCAAACTTTGTCCACACGGAGTCCTGCAGTGTGCCTTGGAGACCGGCGAACGCTTTTGGAAGGCTGATCCGCCGCGCATTCAGGTACGCCCAGCCCTGCGAAAGCAGTGGCATCGGCGACAACACCTCCTTGCGTGTTACGTATTTCGTGTTGTCGAGTTTGCGCGAGAGCATGGCGACATCGAAAAACGTCGCCCCCAAGACATCGTGCAGGCACGTTTGTATTTCCTCGAGGCTATTGAATTGATGTAGGTCGTGATAGGCATAGGCCGCGTAGACCGCTAGTGCCGGATCAATACCTTTCGCATATTGCATGCGCTTCGCAAGCTTCGACGCATCCTCTCCTTGCAGGCGGAAGCTGCCTTCCCGCGTGGCAGTGGCTACAACCGCGCGCAGTGTACGCAACTCTTGGGCGCGGCTGAGATACACGTCCCACCGACTAGTGAACTCGGAGGGCTCGTAGGCGACATCGACGAGATCGCCGTCTTCGACCGTAAGCGATGCAAGGAAGTTCGGGATCGCCGGCAACACAATTGCCGAGCCATCGTCAAGCAGCAACAGCGTGTTTGCGCCACTACCCTTTACATCCCATACCCGCACCACGTCGGCAGGTCTGTTGGTCATCTCGATGCGCCCACCGATCGCGAATGCGTCCACGATCATCGCGCCCCGGATCTTGAAGCCGCAGCGACTTTCCTGGTGCATCGGCCCAAATGGCTTAGCCGCAGCGATGATGGACTTTTGGAGCTTTTGCGGGCTGTTGAGTGCAGTCCCGATGAGGGACGTCGAGGTAAATCGAAGGTCGCCCTGCCACAAGCGCGTTCCGCCGAGAGCAAGGCCGCCTGCCGTGTCGGGGTCGGGGCCGGAGCCTTTCACGCGTGACACCCACGCGGTCGGTCCAGAGACCACGAGTGCGTCCGGAACCTGGATAACCCTCGATTTTAACTTCGGATCCGCAAGCCGCGTTGCCATCGCAGTCTTGAGATAGCTCTCTAGCGGCCAGGGGCGAATATAGCCGACGTTTTTACCTTCCTCGACGACCCACTCGACTATGCTGGGCACCTTGCCGGACAACGCGGGGATGAGCTCGCTTGTATATGCGGCCTTGAACTCGCGGGCAGTTGCCTCGGCGTCAGGGATCTCGTTGGAGGGAGCGCCCAACGCACAGGCGAAGAATTGGTCCACAGGCATGCGCGCTGCTTGGCGGATTGGGAACATCTCGCTGCCAGTGATGCTCTGCGCACGCAACGTCGTAGCAGCCGTGCGGCACGCATCCGAGATGAACACGATGTGAGGAATACCGCAGTAACGCGCAAGGTCTTCGCTCCCGGTCACGTTCACCGCCTCCTGCGGATCATTTTCCGCATCGGAGAGTAGCCAATACTCACGCCGGTGGATATTCACACCGTGGCCTGCGAAGTAGATGAACAATTGCTCGATGTCACCGGGTTCTAAGATCTTCCTTACCGCAGTTTTGATCATTTCTGCGGTGACGGGCTTCTTCTCGTCGGTGAGTACCTTGCGCTTCGAGATCGGCTGCTTTTTCGCCCATTCATCAGCAAAACGTTGTGCGCCCTTCGCCGCGTCCTTAAGGACCGGCAATCCGCCGGTCTTGTCCACGCCTATAAAGATGGCTGCGCGCTTCATACCATGAGATCGAAAAATGATTTACTGAGATACTTGGCCTTGATTGTCCCGCCCGAAACCGCGATCTGATTATCAACCTCTTGTTCAACGCTCTTCATATAGGCCCTGGGTTTGCCCGCCGGCGCCTGGTCGGGTGCGCAGTTGAACCACAACGTAAATGTGTCCTTGGGACGAACCTTGCGGTGAGACTCGCAGATGAGCTTTACGATTCGCGTGTCGGGGTTGTCATGCTTGCCGTTCCCACAGAAAATATAGTTACCAGCCGTGACGCGTTCGGCCATGTCCACATTGTGGTTGTGCTCAGAACCGTGGTGCTGGACTTTGAGCACATCAACGTGAAGCTTTCCCTTGGTATCGAACTTTTTGTGGTGCTCAAGACCCTTTAGGATGTCTTCCCAATGGCCGTCGCCCGTGAGCAGCACCTTCGTCGTACCCTCTTCAAGCAGCAGCATCACCGAGGCGAGGTTGGGTGTGGTCACTTTCTCGCGGTTGCCCAGCTCGTCGACGCGCACTGCAAGGAGGTCCCTGATCCTGTCCGCGGAGTTGCCGATCGCGCGGGCGTCCGCTTCTGCCTCTTGTTTCAACTTGCGGATTTGGTCCTTATACTTCCGAAGCCACGCGTTCCACTCATCGCGCAGGCGCTCGACTTCGGATGGCAGCGGGCCGATCACAAAGACGTTCATCTTCCCAATCCGTGCTTCTCGCTTCGCAGGCGAGCGGCTCATGATCAGCTGACCATTGAACTGAGTGTTGAGCGGAATATTCAACTGTGCCGCCGAAACGCGCTGCGAGACCTGGATTGCCTCGCCCACGCTGTAGGCGAGTTCGTGGTGCTTGAGCGCAAATTCCTGAAGCTTGAGATCCGATGCCAGGCCCAGCACGAGGCTCGATTGGGCGAGGAGGCGCTCCACCGGCCCCGCGTTCTCTTGGAGCACCTCGGAAAAGGCATTATGCCAGATTTCCTTAATGGCCGGCATCTTGGGGAACTTCGGCGCTTTCACGTTCGCGCCCTGCTTCTTGCGGTATTCGTAGACGCGCCAGGCCATCACGTTGTCGAGGAGCTCCAGCACGCCGGAGATGTGGTCCTGGTCGATGTGCGAGACATAGACTAGGTCCAGCGCCTCCTTCTTCGCCGCCATCTTGCCGAGATCTGCGCGCACATGGTCCTGGAACGCCTTGCGCATGCCGCCGTCGACGAGAATGTGGCCGCCGGCATCTCCGCTGACTAACAGACAATCGCCCTTGTCCGATTGGTAGATACGCAATTTCATTGCGTCCTGTCCTTTCGCGGCAGGTTCAACCGTTGAGCTTCGAGCACGCAGCTGGCGGGATCAATCTGACCAAATCCAGCATCGTTCTCCCAGGCGAAGCTCTTGCCAACAAGCGGCGTTGCAGAGCGCTGAATAATCCCAATTATCTGGGCCGCAGTAAGCTCCGGGCGCGTGGCGAGCATCAACGCGACGGTTCCACATACGAAGGGACTTGCCATGCTGGTCCCCGTCATGCCTATCCAAGCATCCGCAGGGCTGGAGAATCCGTTGGCGGCGACGATATCGGTCCCGGGTGCCGCGATGTCTGGTTTGTTCCTGCCTTCGCGCGTCGGCCCTTGGCTGCTCGTCACATTGATAGTTTCGCGCGCCTTATCGAGGTTGGCCACCGCGACCACACGTTCACCGCATGCAAGTGTCGAGATTGAGGAGCGATCAACGTTGCTGCGCTCCGAGAAAAACGAGGGGAAACGCCAGCGCTTCGGCTGCTCGGGCTCCGGCGGCAACGGCGAGGGATCATCGCGCTCGATCCAACCATCGAAGCGGCCGTCGCGGATGTCGCGGCCGTGCAAGCGCACGGTCCATTGGCCAGCCGCGATGCCGATCGGCTTTTCAGCCTTGAAGTTGGGTGAGAGGAAGATACCGATGTAGTTGGCGCCGTTTGCCTCATGGTACAGGTCGTTGTAGATGCTAATGAACGTACCGTCTGGAAGCCGCTGATTCTCGATAAATTCGAGAGGCTCTACAGGCCCGTAGATGTGCCCTGCAGGATCACGAACCGATATGCCGATCTTGTCCTGTGCGCTGAACCAGATCTCGAGCTCATTCTCGGAATAGTCGCGCCCGTCACTGCCGGCTACGGTCCAGTCGATGTCGAGATCAAGGCCCGCAGCAGCAATCTTGCCACTGGTGTGGATGCGGCCCATGATGAAGCCCACATCGTCAGGCGTCTCCGCCTTCTCCTGTCCGGCATTTCCCGCAGCTACGCACACGCTACGGCCCGGGGTTGCGAGCCACGCGTCGATCCAGCGATTGATCGGCGCGCTCGAGTCGTGCGCATGGCCGTTGGTACCGAGGCTGATATTGATCGAGACCTTCTTCCCCAGCTTGTCGCCCAGCTGCATCAGCCAGTCGACCGCGTGCGCGATGCGGGTGGAATCGTAGAAGGATTTTCGGCGATCTCCATCTTCGGGCCCCAACGAAATCAACACACCCGCGATCGTCGCCTCGCGTGCGATACCGGCGTTGCCTGCGGCAATGCTAGCCACATGAGTACCGTGCGAGCCGAAATCCATCTGAGACTGAGGCTCCAGTTGTGTAGCCGGAGCCCCGACATTCGCCGCAAGCGCTTTGTTCATCTGCGTTCGCGAAATCACCCGGCCATAATCCTGGGGCGAGGTCCCGTCGACTTCGGCACCCATATCCCAGATCGCCTCGAAGCGAGTCTTTCCGTTGATCACGAAATCGGGATGCGCGAAGTCGAAGCCCTGCACATCGATAATCCCAACGAGAACCCCCTTGCCGTTCTTGTGCAGGTTCGCGTGCTTCACCTCACGAAGCAGCAGGCCCGGATTTGAGAACTTCCCGGTCGAGATCACCGGGTTGGGGTCGCGCAGGCCCTGGCCCAGCGCCACCTGCCGCACGAGCGGATTAGCGGTAAGTTGTTTGAGTTTCGAGAGCCGTACCTTGGCCGTCGAGAGGGTCCCCATCTGCGCCGTCTCTTCCACCTTGAGCTGCTTGGGCAGAGGTTCCGCCCGATACTTTGAGATAAAGACGTTAGCGTAAATGTCGGATGTGACGGTCTTGATCTTCCCCTTTGCGGGTGGGCGCACTGGCTTGATGTACCATCCAAGGAGGTCGTCGGATTTCAGCTGTAACGCCTCAGCAGCCTCAACCTTCCGCATAGAGAAACTGCGCTGCTCTATGCGATATGGCATCGCGACCGACAGTGCGTCGCAGCGTTCGGTGCGGACCACGTTAACGTCAGTATCCCCGTTCGCGATGACGCGAAGCTTTGCGTCGCACTTGCGACCGCCGTCGCCGAGCTGGTGGATTTTTGTTTTTCTATTCATGACCCCTCGCTGACGTGGGCCTGAGGTCGCGACACTATCGTGTCGCTTTACTAGGTCTGGAAGTCTGACTAACTGTTGTTACGAATTTCGTTGTCCTAATATTATATTTTCTTCTCACACTTCAGCAAGTGGCCCATGCACTACCCTTCTTTATTATCAGACAGCATGTTTGTCTTCATTTTAAGTCGAATGCCTCGTGGAGCATCGAAGCGAGCTATGAACGGATCGGCTGGCGCGGGCGAGCCGTACTGAGGTTTCACCTGCAGGCGCAGACACGTAGTCCTGATACCCCTCTTCCCCTCTCCGAAGCTCGACGCCCGGTCGTCAGCGCCTCCACCAGGCCATTCCGCAGGAAACACGAAAATTTCGACGCACACATTTGGCTCAGGATCAATGATCTCGAGTCAGTCAATATGATTTCATCCCCCCAAAATCGGTCATTTCCGTCAATGTCGGACAGGCTCCTAGCGTGACTCATACTTGTACTCACCGATGGCCTCGGTGGTTACGTGGGGGAGGTCAACCAGAATTCGGCCGGCAGACCCATTTTGTCCTTGTACGCCCGCAGCTGAGGATGCCCCGTCCGCCCCATTTGCACCGTTACGACCGGCGGGACGGCATAGACCACGTGCTTCTCCTTCCGGCCCCCCAACGCCTCTTTGTCCAGGCGAGCCTGCTAAGCCAGCCCGCCCTCCAGCCGCCCCCTTCGCCAAAGCTTCAATCGAACCCGAGAAGGACTCCTTGATTCGGAACGAAACGGTTGCAGCCGATCCGCCTGGCCCGCCGTCTCCTCCCCTTCCAGCGGCTCCCCCATCTCCACCCCGTCCGCCCCATCCAGGGCCACTTGCACAATCGATGACGCCAGGTCGGCTAGCTTCACCCCGAGCGCCGTTTCCCCCATTACCCCCGTTTCCGCCGCGTCCGCCATCGCCGCCATCGCCACCGGATGCCAAGACACTCAGCCTTCCTTCAAACGTTGTGGCTTCAATTGCGACCGGGCCAGACGCAACCCCAGGTTCGCCATTTCCCCCGGACTGGCCCACCGTGCCACGTGCACCCGCTTCGCCAGCGCCTGTCCCGGCACCTCCAGCGGCGCCATCAGCGCCGTTTCGTCCACTCGCTCCAACCACGGGCGACTCGAAAGCCACAACGCGGGCATCCTCTGAGATCAGTTTTTCGGCCCTGATCGCGAGCGCCTTTCCGTTGGTCACAACGGTTCCCCTAAGTCGGATGACATCACTCGGGTAATTCCATTCGGTAGAGCTGGTAAGCGATATTTTGTTCGGCCCACGCGAATCAAAGATGCGCTCCCTAAGCGGCGCTTTCGGCTCCCCCTTTGATTGCGGCTGAACCTTTGGTTTTTCACCATTTGGTGGAGGCGTTTGCGAGATCGCGTAGGCGGAGATAACGGCCAAGATAACTGCGAGAACACAAACCGTAATCGCCGTAGTCCGAAAGCGCTGTGCCCTCGCATGAATTTGGGCGAGAGCGAGTTCGTATTTCTGCTCTTTGGTTAATCCGGTCGTATCGACATCGAAGAACTCAAGCGCTGAGCGAACGAGGTCAGCGCGTTTGTCTTCTGAGGCCGTCTTGATCAGACGTTCGCGTTCCTCCGACTTCGATTTGTAGGCCCATGCGACCACAGTCACCAAGAAGGCGACAAGTGTGAGGCCGGTCGTGACGTACTGAATCGCTTCCCACATGGCTTCCTGTCCTATCGCCTCCAAGAGCACCTAACAAGGTTTATGCCGATCCGTATAAGAACGGGATTTGCCAATTTTTATCCGTATAACACGCCACTACGGTTCGTGAACAATACGCCATAATCGACGCTTGTTCAATGAGTTGCGACTGTGGGACCATTCTTATGCGGATCGGTGTAAGCCCCCCCCTCTGGTGCGGTCGGTCATGTACTTATGCTTTGGGTCGGGTGCCGACAGTCGTAGAACGACCATTAGCCGTTATTCCAGCGTAGAAATAGAAATACAGTGCCAGATTGCGGTCAATCGTAGAAGCGTTTGAAGTCATCTCATCCTCCCTCCTCCTGAGAACTGGATTTAGAATTCCTCACTATGATATGGATGGGGCCGTAGCGGGGTGGCCTATGGGCGGCGGCATCCTTGATGATTTCCCGCGCGGCGTCGAGGAAGGTCGTTTAAGGACCGAGAACAAGACGCCACAGGCACAGTGGCTCCCCTCTTCTAGAATCCTTTCAGATCCCACTCTCTCCTATAATCCCGCTAATCCAGGCCCCAAACTCCTGCTTGGTTCTCTTGACGGCCGCCCGGTCGGCATTGAGGACGACCGCCATATGATTACCGTCGCCGGCTCACGCGCCGGCAAGGGCGTTTCGGTCTATCCCGGCAGCGTGCTGGCGATCGACCCCAAGGGCGAGCTGGCGTCAATTACCGCTCGCCGCCGCGCGCGCGATCTCGGCCAGAAGGTTTTCGTATTGGACCCCTTTGATCGAACAGCCTCAGGAGTCAAACCGTACAAAGCTTCCTTCAATCCCATGGCGATCCTGACGGAGGACAACCGGCACATCGTTGAGGACGCTGGTTTGATCGCTGATGCCCTCGTGATACCGGGCGGCGGCGACATCCACTGGGATGAAACCGCCAAGAATTTCATCGAAGGCCTCATCCTGCATGTGGCGACATGGTCGGGTTACGAGGGACGGCGCAATCTGGTGACGGTGCGCGAGCTGCTGGTGCGCGGCGTCGAGCCGGATCCCGATCTTTTCGGCAGTGTTGAAGAAATGGAAGAGCATCTGAAGGAAGTTGATAATCGGGCGATGTTCGGCCTGCGGATGGAAATGGAATCCAACGACAGGTTGGGCGGGTTCATCCAGGCTGCGGCCACGGAGATGTTCGAGCGCGATCCCAAGGAAATGAATTCCGTGCTCTCCAGCGCACGCCGCCATACGACATTCCTTGGTTTTCCGGCCATGAAGGAAGTCCTGCAGGATCACTCAGAGCTGAACGATTTGCGGGTACTGAAGACAATGCCGGAGGGCATGACGATCTATCTGTGCCTGCCGGCCGGGCGGCTTTCCACCTGTAATCGGTGGCTGCGGCTCTTCGTCAATCTGGCCCTGGAAGCGATGGAGCGGGAGCAACGGCGCGCCACGAAACTGAAGAATGTTCCGGTTCTGCTCTGCCTCGATGAATTTGCAACACTGGGGCGAATGGAACAGGTCGAGGCGGCAGCCGGACAGATTGCGGGGTTCGGCTGCAAGCTGTGGCCGGTACTACAAGATCTGGGGCAGCTGGAAGCGCTTTACAAAGAAAGATGGCAGACCTTTATGGGCAATGCGGGCGTGTTGCAGTTCTTTGGGAACAATGATGTGAAGACTCTTGAATATATCAGCCATCGCCTCGGCAAGACGACCGTGTTGGTCGAGAGCAAGGGCGATGTGAGCGCGCCGCAGGCGTATCAGGGCGGCACGGGATTGTCGCGGGCACCGCAGGTGCATGATCTGCTGACAGCCGAGGAAGCGGGCCGGTATTTCGCGCGGGATGCGCCGCAGCGAAGGCAGCTGATTATCCGCGCGGGAAAAGACGCGGCAATGGCGCTCGGGCGGGTTGTGTATTACGAAGATCCGATGTTCCGTGGAAAATTCGATGTCCTGGAATAAGATCCGGGCGAAAAAAAAGACGGGCGGGACTCCCCTCCCCGCCTCTTTCCGAGGCTGGCCCGCCACTCATCTGATCGAGGATCCCGATGATCCGGCAGGAGTTGGACTGGAGGTATATGGCAACTGTCTGTCGCCAGCCGGGGCGCGAGTCGCTGATGGCGTGACTGGAATGATGGGTGTGGCAGTGGGCACGGATATGTTCGTTTTGGGTTTAGATGTCGGCACACTGGAATTCTTCATTCCGGCGGCAGTGGGGTTAGCCGGCTTTATGCATGTGACAAGAAAATTCCTGGGATGGCTGTTTGCCCGAACATTATGGCTGCGGATGTTCGAAGACAGAATAGAAATTGCCGGCTGGCGGGCATTTGAGCCATACAGAACCAATGTCGGGTATACGTTCAGACTTGAGGATCACGAGAAGGCCTTCGACGAGGAGCTCCAGGTCAGGCAGAATAAGCCGACCGGGCGCTATTTCACCAATAGCCAGCGTGTATTGTTTGAGCACGGACGGCAGGCAGTTTTTCTCGCGGATGTTTATCCAAAAGGTAAAGCCAAGATCCTGTGCGACAGACTGATTGCTATCCAGCATGGATTTGCGATCGGAAGCTTTAAATAAAGGTTCATCATGTTGGTATTATTTTGGGCAGGAAGATTGTTTCTGATGTTGTTTGCGTTCTTTGTCTTTGCGTGCACAGTTTATTTCTTGCGGGAGGTCATACACGAGAAGTTCGATCCGCAACGTCAGCAGGGCACCACACGACAAGCAGGTCTATCGGGATTCCTTCCCGCCGGATCCGTGGACGGCCGTGCGAGCGGCATCTGATAACCACTCACGGACCGATAGAAGTTTGTCCAGGCCTAGTTCGAACGTTCTCCTGAAAAACGGTTTCTGGCGCGCCAGCATGGCGGCGCGGTACTCCTTGTAGACGGCCATGGTTTCGTCCGTGCGCAGAGGAAAGGTTTCAATTAAAAGCCGGGAATGTGCCATTTCCGCTCCGAGTCCTGTGGGCAGTTTTGCCAGGCGAGTCAGGAAATCGTCCTTGGTGGCCTTGAAGATTTTTTCGCGATTCAGAATCCAGGCCCATCGTGCCTTTACAACCTGGCCATTGCTGTTATAGGCGGAAAAGTCCCGCTCGAAGCTGGTCATCCAGTCGACGCTTTGCTGCCGGCCTTCGACCGTGAGCGGAATTGCCTCAAGATCACGCAGCCTTCCCGCAACGCGTTCTTCGACGCTTTCTCCCCCGCGCTCCAGGAAAGGCGGCGGTGATGCGATCGCGCCGCCTGTTGCTGCGGCGATCTCCTCGCGTTTGTTCGTGACGGCTTTGGCAAAGTCTTCCTGTTCGTGCGGCCAGAGGCCGGCGGTGATGATGCGCCCGCGCATGGCGAACTCAGCATCAAGCCTTTCGATGCTGGCGCGGTCGTTCGGCAGCGCAGCTATATCGATCAAGGCCCTTTGCAGCCATTGTTCGCTGCGCGTGGAATCCCGGGCAAAGCGTGCGACGGTGGGATCGAAACGGGCGAAGCTCTGGGCAAAGAAGGATCGGTATGTGTGGATGACATCGGTTGCGACAGGGGAAATATTCTGGCCTCCGGCGACGCAGCGTTCGATGACTTCGCTGTGAAAAGCGGAAAGCTTTTTCGCGTTGTTCTCGGTGTAGGAAAATCCGAAGATGGGAATGAACTGGCTGTCGCGGAACAGGTTGCCGACCTGCGGGAGGGTCTGGTAGTCGGTCGCATCGATAAGATCGGTCGTAAACGTAAAATATTCACGCTGAAAAGGTTCAAGCCAGTCTGTGACGGCCAGGCATTGATGGCCGACAGACGGGGGTTCTGCGGCACTCCCCTGTCCTTCTGTTTTTTCCGCAGGGCCGGGCGGCGGTGTGGTGACGCAGGAAACAAGCAGGAAGAGCATGAAGGTGGAAGCTGCATGAACGAAGAAAATCTTGCGTTTCATGAAAGCCTCGCGGATGAGCGATGGACGGGAATGATAACAGGAAAGGATTCAGCATTCTATCTGTAGGTGGATCGTGCAGAAAGTGCTGGATGTTACCGTCACATTCGGGAGACGGTTGCAGGTGGAAGCTGCAATACGGAGATAAAAATCAGTTGTGCAAGAAGGCGTCTCCCTTGCTCCAATCCTTTTCTCACGAAACTCTTGGGACGAAAAGTCGCGGGTGCGGTTTTTATGCGCTGAAGGGACAGTTTATTCCTGTCCTGCCGAGCCTCTTCCTTTCATGAGGTTCCGGCATCTCTCTGCCTGGGCCTTTTCTTGCAATTTTTACCCTTACCAACCTCTTCACTCCGTGTCGTTGGTTTCTTGGCTGGCTATTTGAGAAGATTCTGATTCGGGTGGCAGGGATAAGAATGGTTAAACATGGTTAAGAGGATAGGGCTTTTGTAATCGGCGATTTTTTATTTTGCATCAAGACTTTATAGGAATGTGTCTGCAGGTTCCGCCTCTATGTTCAGGAGTTGTTGCAGTTTCCACCCATATCATTTTTTCATAGCTGCAGGTTCCACCTACAGGCTTATGGAGCTCCTGCGGTCTCCACCTATACAGGAAACGGCACTTCTGCAGGCCGCGCCTATATCACAGGGGCTGCAAATGCGTGGATTCCGGTAAAGAATCAGCCGTGAGAGAGGGCATTGCAGGCTCTGCCTACAGAAGTGTGCAGGTTCCACCTACATGTCTGGTCGCTTCCACCTATATCCCCCGGCTGGCCTTTGGGGAACAACATCTTTTCACCAAAATCAAGCGATTCCTTGTGTTACTGCAGCTTCTGCCTACATGTTTCTGCATGTTCCGCCTAGATGTTGATTTCATAAATGTTTGAAAAATAAGGGCATGAGGTCAGGCTTGTGAACAAAGAAGACGCAGCTGCAGGCTCCACCTACATACCGTTGCATGCAGCACCTATATCCGTTTACCCGCAACCCGTGGAATTCTTGAGGTATCGGGATCAAGACCTAGCTCAACGCGGTGCTTGCCCTGGCGGGCATTGGCGGTCTTGATCTCGTCGCGGAAGGTCATGGTGGGCAGCATGGTGTAAATCACATCAACAATCTTCTGACCCTGCCGGCGCTCTTCCTTCTTGTATGACATGAGAACTTCGGCCTCCTTGAGTTCATCGAGTGCGGTATCGATCGTCTTGATGTTCGCGGAGGTGCGCGACTGGTGAAGAAGGCCGCTATCGCGGCAGATTGAGTTGTAGCTGATATGGTAGGCGTCAATGAGGCTTGCCTGTGTGTACTGGTGCGATAGTCTCTTGTGGAACCACCTTGCCAGCTGCGATGACAGGCTCATCAGTGTGCCGTAGTTGAACTGGCGGTATGTCAGCTCGTTGACGCTCTTGCTGATCAGCGCCGGCAGCTTGGTGCACCAGAGGCTTTTGGGATCATTGATATAGTCGGTGCGCGTGACGCCGGTCAGGTCATTCAAAATCGGGTTGGTGTAAACCATCTTTCGGGTCTGCCCGCCAAAATGCACGGTGAGCACGGCGCGCGATAAAATTTCAAGAGAACGCTTGATCTCATCGAGACTGCGCGTTTTTCCCCTCGCTTTCAGTTCGTTCTGGATCATGTAAAGCGAGAATTTCACCCAGCTCTCATTGGCATCGGGTGCGTGCTGCCCGAATTGCTGGTCGGTAAAAAGTTTCTTCAAAACTTCTTCGATCAGTTCCTCATCGGTTGATGGGTAAAACTGCGAATAACTGCCGTCCGGGTTCTTGATATGGGCTGGCTGGATCGTGAGCTTGCAGGGAACTTCCTTTGGCAGCCCGTCCATGGTCGGCCTGTACAGGAATTCCTGTTCATAGACCGGAAGATTGCCGGTGTTGTCGCGCATTTTCTTCTGCGTGCGCGGTGATACCGCGTATTTCGGGATGGCGTCCCACAACTCGATGGTATTGGAGAGGTTCTGCGCGTCGCCGAAAAACGTCGTGAACAGGTCATATTGCTTGCTCGATTTGACCGGTGCTGGCTGCGTTTTGATCTGTTCCGGTAGATTTTTAGCCATTCTCCCCTCCCCTGCCGATCTTGCTTTGAGTCGCGGGCGCAGGCAAGGCGGGAAACATGAACCGCTGCCGGCGGAGTGGATAACTATCACATTTTAGAATCATGCGCTCTTGCTCAATGACGAAGCCCCCTGCCCTGCTTCCCTAAGCTCCCGCTCAAGCGCCTCGATCGCGCGCTGGAAGGTATAGCCCTGTACCCAATGGTTGCGGTCGCACAGGGCGTAAAATCCGGTTTTGTCCTCGCCACGGACTTTGAGGTTGAGCTGCTCGCTGCGTCCAGTGCGGTAGATCCGTCCTGTCCGCGCCGGCTTCGCCGGTTCCGTATCGGCAAGCGGCTCAACGCCGGCTGCCTCACGGCTCTTGAAGCCGGTGGCCTGTGCGACCTTGCGAATCTCCTCGCGAGGAGGCTTTACGGACTTTTGCGCAGCCACGGGCTGCCAATCAGTTGGTTTCAGATCATCAAGAGAGTCTGCAAATCCTATTTCAGCGCGTTGTTTGGTCATGTTATGCCACCTCTGCTGTTTGTCTGTTTTGCTTTGCGGCGGGCTTGCCCACCATACTGAGCACTTCTCCGGCAAAAGCGCGGGCGTTTACGATCGCGTCTTGCAGTTTGTAGACATCATTATCGACAAGAGTTGCAAGGCTGCCGCCGTAGCTGAAGAGGGAGCGGTAGACTTCCCGCTCCATCAACTGCGTCTGGAAGACGGAGATTTTCGCCTTCACGAGTTCGTCCTGAATAGCCGCGAAAGTGCGCGTTCTGATCGCAGCCTTGGTGCGCGTGAACAGGATGGCATGCGGGATTGTGCGCTTGAAGGCCTTCTCCTGCTGTTTGACCAGCTGAAGGGCCTTGGCAGCGCCTTTGGCGTCAAGATTGGAGGGCTGTAACGGGATGATGACCAGGTCTGACTGGCTAATGGCGTATGCGACCAGCATATTGGCGGTGCCTTCAAGGTCGATAATGACAAAGGGCGATTCGGCAGACGCCTTGTTTATGTCATCAATAATGCTCTGTTCCGTCGGTGATTTGATCACCTGGAGTTTGGCCGGTTTGTCGGGCAGCTTCGACCAGCTATCGATATAGGTTTCCGGGTCGGCATCGATGACGGTGACCCCTACTCCCTTCTGGGCAAGCTCTGTGGCCAGCAGCAACGCGGCCGTTGTCTTGCCGGATCCGCCCTTCGGGCTGGCGAATGAGATGACTGGCATATGAATTCCTCCGGTTGGAAGAGGCCGGGAGAGAATCCCCCGGCTGAGAAGTTGAGTCCATCATACATGAATGGAAAGCTATCGTCTAGCTATCGGATACTTGATAGGTACCTAAAAGCGTTCTTATAGGTAATGGATAGCTAGCAGACAGCTAGCGGCTATCGTAAGGATATATGGAAGCTATCGCATATCTTATAGATATCGGAAAGCTAGAGGATATCTCTAGGCTACTAGATAGCTATCATGTAGCTGTTCTCCAGGATTCAATTACGATTCATACCCAAGGGCTTTCATGCAGGCAGTGCGTAATGCGAGAAGTTCTCGCATCGCCAATTCCACGCTGTTGGCCTGGAAGCGGCCGGCGTTGGCATGTTTTGCAAGCTGGTTGACATTGCCGCCGAGCCTGCCGAGCTCCCCCAGAAGCTGTGCTATTGCCTTGTGATCGACGGTAGGCCGGGGGACAGCGCGGGGCAGGGGTGTCTGGAATAGCCCGTAGCGGACGAGAGCGGCGCGGGAGTAGCCGGTTCTTTCAACGTGCTCTGCGAGCGCCGCTTGCTCTGCCTCGGTAAGGCGCACCGGCAGGATTTTGGTACGCTGCCTCTTTTCCGTTCCCGAACGCTCCGACATGCCGTCGCCCTTTCTTGCGCTGTGATGCGTGCCTCATTCCCATGATGGCAGCGCCAGGCTTAAGGGCTGGTTAAAGGGCGGCGGCATTGCATGCGGGAGTGTGTTGTGGCGCATGGTGCGTCATGACACGCTCACGGGCTTCTCTTTCCGCCGTGGGGATCCAACGGGGCATGGAAAGCCCCTTGGCAAGATGAGCGTAGCGGTGCGCTGAATATACCCGCGGTATATACAGCGCACATCTTGCGAACCGGAGGGAAGCAGATTTTCTTCAGGGATTTCCTGTCAGGGAAGGACAAGGATTAAAAACACCTTACACGACGTTACGTATATTTACCAGAAATTTATCATGAAGCCGGGTCGGGAACAATCGTGCAGGGGAGTAGGGCGGCATGCTCTTTGGCAGGGGCAGGGGAAGGCATACCGATGGTAAAAGCATGGGACTGTGGAAAATGTTTCATGTGAAACAATTCCTACCGTCCGCGTCCGGGGTCTTTGTCATGGGAGTGGCTTCTTGGCTTGATACGTTCGAGGATGGCACGGTTGCGGTGCTCACGGGCGATCATTTCTCGTCTTTGCTCAAGGTGCCTTTCATCGGTTTCGATTAGTTCCCGCGCCTGCTTGTCCTGCAGGCGCGTGGCGGGCTCGTGGAGGGCGGTTCTGAAGATCCGGCCCCGTTGCGCCCTTTCGATCCCCTGACGCCGCTCCAGCTCTTCCAGGGCCTTTCTATGGCCTTCCATGAGATGGCCGGTAAAGTCCAGCTTTCTGAGGAGGCGTTTGCGCCATGTGCCGAATCCGGCAATGAGGGTTTCGCGCTCCTGCCGTTGCCGGCGATAGAGCAGCGCCCATTGTTTCTTCTGCTCCCGGCGCTTTTCCTTATCGGTCTGCCATAGAATTTTCCTTTCGGCCGTATGCAGGTGGATCAGGGAGGTGCGCTCCTGCTTCTGGTTCTCCATCAGGGTTAAAAAGCCCTTGGACAGTTGTGGGGCAGGGGGATCGTGCTTCTGCTGTCCGGCGACATTGGCGAATGGTTTTTGCGGTCGGGGAGGGGGTTCGGGGAGGCGTTCCCCGGTGATATCGATCCGGGACTGTTCCCAGGCACGCGCCCATTCCTGACGGTTCTTGTTGCGGTCCCTGACGGCCCGGTTGAAGTCGCCTTTGGCGGTTCGTTCGCCGCGCCGTTCCTTGGCGGTGGCGTCCGGGCCCATGTGTTTTTGGGGTTCGAGATCAATGTCCTGGTCCTCGTAGCTGCGATGATCCAGGGAAGGCGCAAACCCGGCGCGCTCGAGATGGCGGTTGCCGATGGCCGCCCACTGCGACTTGATGAAGACGATCTCCTCGGCGCCGGTCATGCGTCCGCATGCATCGGCCTCGGGAGCCCGGAGCGAATAGTTGCGGAACTTCATTTTCGTAAAACCGTCAGGTCCGATCGCGCGGGGTGTGAACATCAGATGGATATGGTGGTTGCGCTGGTCGCCCTTGCGGTTGGGGTTGTGAAAAGCGGCCATGGCGATGCATCCGTAGCGGTCGGCGATAAACTGCGCCATTTCCCGCGCGGCCTCTTTCCTTTGTTGAGGACTCAGCACGTGGGGCAGGGCGATTTCCCATTCATGCATGACGAGTGCGCGCGGGTTGGTCTTCTCGGCGGCTTCGACCCTATTCCACAATTGAACGGGGTCCTGAGCCCAGGCGGGAACACTCACGCCCGTTGGTGTGGCGATCAGGGTGCCGGTGACGCCGCTCTTGCGGGTGTAGTTGTGGGTCAGCCCTGTCCGCTCATCCTCAAGCTTCATGGCGAGGCGGTAGGCGGCGGCTTGTACGGCAGATTGGCCTTTACTGCGGGTGAATTTCTTGTACTGGCAGTGAAAATGAGCCGGCTCAGCCATGTGCCAAACCTCACTTGTCCGTGAAATTCATTTCACGGACCGCACGCAACTCGAAGAGTTGCATATGTGCGCCTTTAGCAGGATGGATTTTGCCGAAATTATGAGAATAATATCAAGGGCGGAAAGGGCAAGACAATCAGGAGCCTGGTTCTCTCAAAACAAGGAGGGGAGACATGGGCACGAAGGCTGAAGAGCTCAGGAAAAAGCTGGCGGAGCAGGAAGAGGCGTTCAAGAAGAAGCAGAAGCAGCTAAAGGCCCGGCTCCAGCTTGAATCGGCCAAAGAACGGAAGGCCCGCGATAAAATCGAAACCCACGTGAAGATCATTGCCGGCGCAATTGCCTTCGAGCTGGCGGAACAGGACGCCACATTGCAGAGGAAGATGGAGCAGTATCTTCAGGGCTATCTGGAGGATCGTCCGGGAGACTGGCCGTACTTCGATAAGTTTCCGGCAAAGAAAGACGGCGGGCTTCTCTTCAAACTGCGGGAGCCCAAGGGCTGGCAGGAAGTAGCCCGCGAACGGCGCAGTAACAAGGACAAGCCTTCCTCCGATAAGGAAGCGAAGTAGGGCAGGCTGCTATCTGTTAAACAGGCGTCGGCCAGCAGTTTCGAAATGATCGCGGTCGATCTCGATGCCTATGAAGCGGCGGCGAAGTTCACAGGCAGCCTTCAATGTGGAGCCGGAGCCGCAGAAGGGGTCCAGCACGAGCGCATCGGGGCCGGTGAAAGCGCTTATCAGCGGCTTGAGGATACACAGCGGCTTTTGTGTCGGGTGCAGCTTGTTCCCGGTGTAATCCGCCCACGGAATGATGTCCGGTATCGGAAATCCAGAGGGCAGGGGGCGGCCTTTCATCAGAAGATAGGCCTGCTCGTGCCGGTGCTGAAGATAACGGGATGAGCTCGCGTATTCCTTGGGGAATATGAGATGGCCGGCAACCGTGAATCCCGCGTCCGTCCATGCCCTCATGAACAGATCGACCCGGTTCCACCCGTAAAAGCTGACAGCGAAGGCGTTGTGTTTGAGAACACGGTGCATCTGCGTGAACGCAGGATGCAACCAGTCGCCAGCGCGGTCGTTGGCGACACGCCTTCCGCTGCGATCGCGGTAGTTCACGAGATAGGGCGGATCGGTCAAGATGAATTCCACCGATGATTCCGGCATGGCGGCCATGACCGGAATGCAGTCGCCGTGGGTGATGCGGCTGATCATGATGTTTCTCCCTTGTCATTCAAGGGGAACAGCCATTCAGCGTGGAATTCAAGGATATCCCAGTTGATTCCAATGGCGGCATCATGGCGGCGGTCGGCGGCTGCGAGTACTTCCGCAGCTTGTTCCTCCGTGAGGTCGGGTCTTATCGAGGCAACATCGGCAGTGGTCCAGATGAGGATGATGACGCCGAGTTCGTCGGCAAGCTTGTATATGAAAGCGTATTTTTCTGTGTCGGTCATGGGTTCCTCCGTGCGTTGGCGGAACGGTAGAGGCGGATTGCGGCCTTGAGGTCTTCGGCGGCTTCATCGAAGAGCACAAGGGTTCCCCATGCAGCGAGATTGTTGCCGGTGATGAGATATCCCTGCGCTTCGTTGAGAATCGTCTGCAGCTGGTCGATAGAGTGGTGGGCTGCATCGGCTGCGGCTTTCTGAAATCCGTCGTGAGGCATGTTGCGGGTCATAGGTCCACCTCCACACGCTCGATGGCATCGTGCAGGATGGCCATGTAGGGGCACTCGTCGCCATGACAATTGTTGATGACAAGGCGTTCATAGGCGATGTTCAGCGCGTCATACATGGCATTGAATGCCGCGATATCGATGGTAACGGTGGTCATGGTGCACCTCCGTTGTGATCGGTGACCGGAACGATACGGAATTCCTCCGGGTCATAACCTTCATCCGGCGCGCGTTGGCCTGAGGCGATCTCGTCCTGTATTTCGGCGAGGAACTCATCGAGGGCTGCCTGGGCTTCGGCGTGTGTGGCGAAGATTTCCGGAGTTTCGGTGAAGATGTCATCGCCGGTCTTTTCTGTCACCGACCAGGTATTTGTCCAGCCGTTGCAGAGGGTGAATGTCTGTACTTCATAGCGTGTGTTCATGATCTTGTTCCTTTCCTGAAAAGAAGGAAGAGAGCGCTTACGCGCCCTCTCCTTCGTCGGTTTCTTCCGTTTCAGCAGGCTCCCCGGCCTCGGACAGGGCTTCAATGATTGCCGTGTGGGCCAGATCCGCAGCCTTGCTGAGGGCCAGCAGGTCGTGCAGGTTGTAGCTGCCGGTGGATTGGTAGTTGCCTTCGCTGTCTTTGTAGCGGCGGTCGAAGGTTGCGTTGTAGAACGTCCCTTTTTCCGTTTTGTTTTCCCAGATCGAGGCTGAGACCAGCCCGACGCGTACTTTCGCCACAGGCGGATTCTTTTTTTCAGTTTTGGTTTTCGTGATCTTGATAGACATAGTTTTTTCCTTTCAGGTTTTCCGGCGGGCGCCATTGCCTGCCTTGTGGATCCGGTGAAGGCCGGGGGACAGACCCGGATGCAAGGAGCAACACGGTCACTGGCGCGGGCCGCCCTTGCATCCATAGGGGATGGACTCCGGCAGGATTCACGATGAAGGCTGGCAGTGGGTGATGCGCGCCCGGATGTGAAAGGAGCTGTGTCGTTAAAGAGAAAACAGAAAAAACCGGCTGTTGTGCGATCGGTGGGGTGGCAGACCGCAAAGAACGAACGGAGACAAAGGGGGGGGAATGTGCCGCTGTAAGCCTGAGCAGCTACAAGGCAACCGGTGACGGCTGCTACGCGCAGGGCCAGCCCTGATCCGCGAAGCTGTAGGTGCGGTCTTCGCCCAGGATGATGTGGTCAAGAAGCGTGATGCCGAGGAGCTCGCCGGCCTGACGGAGGCGGGCGGTGAGGGTCCGGTCTTCGGCGCTCGGGGAAGGATCGCCGGAAGGATGGTTGTGCGCACAGATGATGGCGCAGGCGTTCATCAGGATGACCGGCTTGAAGACCTCGCGGGGATGCACGATCGATAAAGTGAGCGAACCGGTCGATACGACATTGAGGCCGATGATGTGATGCTTGGCATCGAGCCCGCAGACCACGAATTGCTCCCGGTCGAGTCCCTTGAAGCAGGGTGCGAGCAGCGCGGCGGCATCGACAGAAGAACGGATGGGCGAAGCCGGGTACGATGCCCGGTTTTCACGGACAAGGGTGACGCGGAAGCGGGGCAGGGCATAGAGCCGTCCGTTGCTGTTTGCGATTTCGGGGCAGGTTTTCATGAGATCCTCCTTTTTAGAAAGTGACGTTTGCTCTCTCGCGGAGGGTGGAGAGCAAACTCACGGGAGGAGACGTAAAAAGGAGGATGGAGCGTAGGTCCGGCCATGGCGTGCCGGCGTGACCTTGAGCACAGGGAAATACCGTGACAGAACGGTTTATTTCTGGCGCGGCCTGTGCGGTCAGGGCGGGGCGGGTCCGCCATGACGGACGGGAGCGGAGGGAAACCTGCTCCAGGCGTTGCAAGAGAACCTTGAGGAGATACCAGGTATGGGACTCCGCCCAGTGAAATGCCAGTGAGAAGGCCGCGCTGTGGATTCGATCACATCACTATGGTATTGATTGCACGTTCCGATCCAGAGGTTTCCCAGTTGGTTCTACAAATTTAGGAACGAGATATGTTCCTGTTGCTAGTAGTGTTGGCTCTGGGCGGTATTCTTACGGCGTGGGGGATTACACAGATCCCACCAAGACCGTCCGGCTCCCGCTCACAATCCATTCTCAGATCCTCTGCTTTCATCCTGTCCCTGATCGTTGGACTTCTCGTGGTGGCCGGATTTCTCATGGTCTCTTCCCTCAAACCGCCTGAAACGAGTGACACTGTTGTCGCATGGGCGAGTCATATTTTGCTGATTCTCAGCATTGTTTCGCTGTCACTGCTCCTGCACGCGATATGTCATGCTCCTGTAACTGAACGAGGCATCGCGAGTGCTGTTACAGGGATAATATTGGTTGCGCTTGGTTCATTCCCGTTATTTCACCCGACGTTCATCTATCCGATCTTTCGATCTGTCTTCATTATCACACCGTCTGAATTGCTGGCCTGCATTCTGTTTTTTCTCGTTGGAATGAGCTTCGTTTTCGCGCAACAATTCTGGACCGCGGTTAGAAGCTTGTTTGCAACGTATCTGCCGCAGCATCCATTCTATACCGGGATTGTCGCCTCCCTACTTCTAGTCTCGATGGTGCTGCTGGCTACGATGCCGCCATCCCTTACCTCATGGATGAACCGTGTGCGGGGTTTTAAAACTCCGCTACTTGAGGCAGAGTTCTTTTCCTCAAGAGATTCTAGCAGTCGACAGGCACTATTCGGTGGGAAGTTCAATAACTGGCCAAACGAGCTTCTAGTACAAAATGATATTGCTGGACTGATATCAATCTTATCTGAGCAGGAACTTTTGGGGTTAGGTAAGGCATCCGATCTTACCGAGAGCATGCGGCAACTTGACCGCCATCTTAAGAGCATAGGGTATTACGATTATGTTGGGACGATCGCAGAGCCTTCGACTAGGCCGCACGTAACGGAGATGAAAAGACAGGCAGGCTGTTTGGCGATGCGACTTTATTCCGGGAACGATCACTGCGAGACCACTCAAAAGGGGGAAAAGCCGTCGCCAGCCACGCAAGAAGGGAAGAACGAGTCCCCATCCACACAAAAAGTTAACAAACAGCCGTCACCGCAATTGTCGCCAAGCAAGAGCGGTCAGACGGACACGCTGTACGAGAAGAATCCGGTTTTTTATGGAATAGTTTCGTTCCTCTTTCAGTTCAGTGAAGATTTTAAGAAAGCAGAATTAGTTCTTGAAGCAGGGCTTCAACATGCAGAAGCAAAGAACGGCTTGCATTGGACTGGAGCACAAGCTTTGCTTAGATATTGGATAGGGTCTCTAATCTACAATCGTTATCACGAGTTGCAGATCAAAGAAGTAGATACCAGAGCGCTGGATTTGTTTCGGCGAGCCATAGGGAATGCCACCAGCGTCATAGAAGCAATACCCGTGGATGCAACGGCGTTCACAAAAAGGAACCCCGAATGGATTGACAACTGGAAGATATTCGTTTTGCAGACACAAACTAGCTACGTTCTTGTCGCGGCGGATTCATTGTTAAATGAATGGTCTGCTAGACGGTATGCGGCCGATATTAAGGACGCTCGCAGCGACTATCTAGACGCTTTTCCCTTGTTTCTCGAATCAGTCGGGTGGGCTAAAATACGATTTCACAAAGACGGGCAAGAGATACGGGATGGAAAGGCAATATTGGTGGAATTGGAAAGAGTGATTGAAGAAAACAAAACGGAAAATTCCCTACGATGGAAGGTCCTCAAGACAATACGAAATCATATTGCAGTGGCAGACTTACTTCTAGAAACAAGTTAAGCCTAATTTAAGAACTTAGAAGATAGGTGTTGGCGGCACCGGGCCAGACGGTCGCTTTTTATCTGTCTCCTCTTTGTTCGGCGCGGGAAATTTGGTCGAAGGATTGTCTGATTTGTGAGCAGGCAAGTTCTCTCTTCCTATATTTTCGGCAGAATGAGAAGTAAACGCCTCGGACAGTTCAAATCCGGCAACCCCACCCGCAATTCCTACGGCCAGGATCAACGGCGCGACGTATTTAGCAGCAATGGCTTTCATAGAACACCTCTTTGATCAAGTCTAACAAACACCCAGCAGAGAACCCAAGTCAAGATAATTGTAACCGTTTGACATATAACGATAAGACGGCGCATTGGTTACTACCTTTCGATTCTGACACGCAAGATCGCGGGAAGCCAGTTGGTTCCGGCAACAGCCTTGGCTGCGAGGGCGGCAAGCTCGCTTTTCTTCATCTTCAGCATGGCCGGCGACGCATCCTTGCTGGTGATCTCCTTCAGGTCGGCCAGGATCATGTCCTTGCTGATCCTGCCGAAATAATTCCCGGCATCGGGCCGGAAGTACAGGGACATATCGAGCTTGAGGACATTCGCCAGCATGTCTGCGTGTTGCAGGCGGGCGCAGTCGGGCTTGTCCTGCTTGCGCTGCGTGGCATCAATGCTGAGAGCTACGCAATGGGTAAGCAGGGCGACGAGCGTGTCCCGATCCTGCGTCAGGCACCATTGCCAGAATTGCTGTTCATCGCCGGGAATGCGGTCGCGCCAGAGCGATTCCTCCCGGTCGAGTTCGTCGGTGGCAGTGGAGTTTTTGGCGAGCTGGTGATATTTGCGGCTGGCGAAGCTGCTGAGGCAGCTTCCGGCCTGCCCGCCTCTGTAGAAAATCCCGTCGGCTATGGCGTGAACCGTTGCTGCGAGCCCGATATCCGGGTTTGCGGCGAGTGTTGCCTGCAGGGCGATTGAGCGGTGTTCGGTCAGAAACTCCGTGAGCGATGCCGCCATGCCCTTCTGCTGCGGCTCAGGCGGGGCATTGATCGCCTGCTCAACGGCTTCGGGATCGTTGGCCTCCTGCGCTTTGTGCAAGGCGGTAAGGCGGGCTTTGTCTTCGGGTTTGACGTAGCCGCGCAGGATATCGATCTTGCCGTCGTGATCGATCGTGATGAAGCATCCGGCGATAGCGATTTCCTCGGGGCGGAAGGAGGTTTCGCGGTCGTCGAGATCCGCGATGCGGCTTTCGATCTCCTCGATTTTTGCGCTGAGCGTTTCCTCATCGGCATCATCGCCGCTATCGAAAAGGGCGTTCAGCTCCTTTTCCAGTCCGTCGTATTCAGTCTGCAACTCCGGGGAAAGGGGAGCGGGTTCCTCGAAAATGCGCTGGCATTTATGCCGGGTTTCCCATGGGAGATCGGGATCGATCTCGACCCATGCCCAGCCTTCGGCGCGGATTTCATCAGCCGATTTTGAGAGTTTCAGGGCGGCAAGGCTGTTCATGAGTTCCACGTCGAGGACGAAGATGCCGTCGTCGCCTTCGGTGAAGAGATCGCGGCGGGTTTTGCCGCCGGCTCTTTCGTAAGCCTCAAGGCCGACATATTTGATCCGTTTGTCGGTGGCCGGGATTTCGGTATCGGTGCGCAGCGATTCACGGATGTCCTCGGGATCGGCGTGGTAGGGGTTGATGTCGTGGAAGACCCGTTCCTGCGCGGCCTGGTCGTCGGTGCTGGCGAAGGCCTGCACCGAGGTCGCCGTCGCGGTAAGACCGGAGGATGACCGGGTTGACGCGGGCGAGTTTCAGGAGTTTCTCCACGGTGCTTTCGGCAACGCCGAAGCGGACAGCGATGTCGGGAACCGGTGTGCTGTTTTCATGCAGCGCCTGGAAGGCCTCGAACTGGTCGGCGGGGTGCATGGGCAGCCGCACGGTGTTCTCGGCAAGGCTGATTTCCTGCGCCTGTGCGTCACCGGATATGATCTGGCAGGGGATCGGGTGATCGGCCGAGATCGTGCCGCGTTCGGCGAGTGCAGTTAGTGCCATGAAACGGCGCTGTCCGGCGACAACATGGTATTTGCCCTTCGTCTTGCCCTTGGCCGGTGCTTCGCGCACCACAAGACTTTGCAGAAGGCCATGCGCGACGATCGAGGCGATCAGCTCTTCAAGGGCTTCGGTGGCGCCGGTCTTGCGGACGTTGCCCTTCCACAGGGCGAGTTTGTTCAACGGTATATTTTTTGAGTCAGTCATTGCAGTTCTCCTTTTGTCAGTGGTTTTCGATACGCGGACAAAAGGGGCGGGGATAAGCGGCGGGGGAAACGGCCAACACGGGCCGACGCCAGGGCTCCGGCCCGCAGGCGGCAGGCTGGCGCGGGCAGGCCGTTGACCGCCGACGCTGCCTCGCCCAGGATCGCGTCACAAAAAGAAAACCGGACAAAAGGGGGATGAGTGGGACGGGAAGAAGGGTCCGGTCATCTTCGCCGTGTGCTGGGACGCACTCCGGCGCGCTATGGGGCGCGGATCGGGCTGCGATGAGCCGGAGGAAAGGGGCTGCGCAGAGGGAAGCGAAACCAAATGGGTCCCCGCGATCAATGCGAACATGCTGGCGAAGGCGATCGGCGTGCCGGCGAACCGGATCACGGGAGATACGGCGGTGCGGTTCGGCGCGTTTTTTAATACAACGGCCGAGTTCTGGATGAATCTGCAAAAGACGTATGAATTGCGGCTTGCGGAAAAGTCGCTGTCCGGACGGGTGACAAGAAAAATACAGGAAAACAGGGAAGCGTTGGGAGAGGCTGTGTGAGCCGGAGATTAAATCCCGTGTTCATCTGCAGCGCTGCGGTAAGGTTCCTCGATCGGTGAGAAAACCGCGCGGCGGCCGTATTGCCGCGGGTAGACGCGGGATCCGTTTTGATCAGCCGGATTGAAGTAGAAATTAGCTCCGAATAAGTGGGTTATACCCATGGCCTCGATCTGGTCGATGGCCTCATTCAACATGGCGCGGATGTCGGCGGTCGTGTGAAGGCCTTTGAGCTGGATACGTTCGCCGCGTTGCGGGGTCTTTTTCGGTGGCATCGGACTTCCTGAAAGAGAAGGCAATACAGGCTTCTAGCATAATCCGGCCGGTATAGGGCGGAAAGCCTGAGTACAGAGGCATGCAGGTATTAACATAATGTTAAGTTTCCTCCCGTAAGATACTACCGTGAGATAGTGTCACGAATAATCTTCGCGTGAGGGTGAGCTTGGCGGACAGCGGCATCAGGTTAAGGGACGTGTGGGAGGCTCATGCAAAAGCGCAGGAGCGTGAGGATTTTGCCGATTTGCAGCGCGAATTGAACGGCCTTCCGGGCAGCAAGACGAAAAGCTTCACAACCAGCGTTGGTACTGCGGCGCGGCTGGCCTCCGACGAGACAAAGAAAAAAGAAGAACAGAAGAAAAGAGACAAGGACGACCGGTATGTCACGATGTGGCTTGAGCGCATGAGCGAAAGCTACCGGCACGCTTATGAGCGGCTTTCGCGGACGATTAATGATGCGCAAAAATCATATTTGCTGGTCCTGGAAGATATGCAACGGGAAAAGGAAGACGCAGCGCGGGCACTGGAGAAAATTCGTGCGAAGGCGCTTGTCCTGGAAGATGGACGACGCGTGTATTTCACGGAGGATGGGTCGAGGCTCTTTGACGATGACGGGCAGGAAGTGACCGATCAGGAAAACATTGAGGAGGCAAGGGCTAAACAGGAACGTAATCCAAATGCATCAACACATGAAGATCAAAAAGTGAAGAGCGAAAGGATAAAACACCTCGATGAATTAGAAGAACAAGTATTTGAGAAACTGCGTGAGATAGAAGAGCTGAAAACCAGAATGGAACGGAGAGAGTTGAGCCAGGAGGATCTTGATCGAGAAACGCAGGGAATTATTAAGGGCATGCCTCCCGAAGTCAGAGAGATATTTGACCGTATTCATACAGAGCCGGAAACTTCGGCATCATCTGAAAGCGCCGGATATGCCAAAGCCGGAGGGGTTTCTACGCAGTCCGCCTTTGCCAAAGCCGGTACAGGCGATATTGCCATTAAAGAGGCACCGACAGCTCCAAAACCCGGCGTTCCACTAGAATTCAAGCCCTAAGCGTTTGAAGGCGCGGGTTAACGTATCGCGCGAGCACCCGATCTGTGCGGCGCGGGCCGTGATTGTAGTTCTTCGGGCCGAAATGTCCCTATGGGCTTGGGCTATATTTTCCTCTGAGAGTTTATAGGGCCTTCCCACATGCATTCCCCGCCGTTTGGCTGCGGCCATACCTTCCTTCGTTCGCTTGATCAAATTTTTCCGTTCAAACTGCGCGAAAGCGGCCACGATGGTATAGGCCAGTTCGCCTTCATTGGTCGCCGTATCAATATTGAAGGTCACGATCTGAAAGTTCACCTCGCGCGTCTGTAGCTTCTCCATTTCCAGCAGTGCATCAATCGTCGATCGGAACGCCCGGTCCAAATCCCACACCACCAACGTGTCTCCGGTCTGGAGCTTGCGTATGACTCGCTCATAAACAGGACGTTTCTTGCTGACGGCGGATATTTTTTCGATATGGACTTCGTCACAAAACGCGCTCAAACCGTCAATTTGTCGGTCTGGGCGCTGTTCGTCGGTGGAGACGCGGAGGTAGCCTATTTTCACGGGATTCCTTTCGTACGCACTAAGAAAAGTGCATCAAAAGGGAACCCTTCTCAACAGGCTCCGTATAAGAATTTTTAGAATGTGGCGGGATTTCTTAACAGCTTCATATCGCTGTACTTTCTGAAAATACACCTCAGCCTATGGCAATTGCAAGAGAAGGGTTCCCTTCTGTGGCGACGATGTTCGCATGTTTTCAGGAAGAATGTCATCGTGGCTTTTTACGTTCATGAGAGGATTTGGCGATGCAAAAACGACGGTTTTCTGCGCGATTGATTAGCCTGGTGGCGCTGTTGCTGATGGCGATCCCGGCAAAGTTTTGTTTTGCGATGCCGATCGCCGATTACAAGGAGAAGATGAGCCGTGAGGAGCGTGCCGGCTATCTGTCGGGGGGTATCAGCGCCCTGACTTTTCAGTACGCTGATGATGGGAACAGTGCCAAATCCAAGTGCGTCTATGACTGGTTTTATAAATCCGATAAGGGAGTGGATGACATGGCTATTGAATTAATGAAGGCGCGGATGGCCGACCCGTCGCTTCATGTCGAGGCTGTGATATTGGCGGTCATCAAGAGAAAATGCGGACATCTGGATAAAGTATCGCAGTAATTTACGATAGCACCGGCTTGTTCAGTCACAGGTCATTTCTACGCCATTCCCAGGCATTTTAGAATTTTCAACGCCGACGCGAGCGTAATGCTCGTTCTTTGGTGCTCAAACGCATTAACAGTCGGTCCGCTCACGCCTGCCAGGACGGCCAGTTTCTTTTGCGTGAGCTTTTGCTCCTTGCGCCGCCTTACGGCTTCTTCGACAAGGCTTTTCCAATCAAGGCGAATGTTCCGTTCCATCTTTTTTCCATGAGGCTGATGATTGCATCCCGCAATTCCGCAGCGCCGGTTTTGCTCTCGGCGATCGCGTCCTGTGCCGCTTCCTTGCGTTTCTCAAGTTGTCCGGCGGCCATGGCGATGGCCGGGGCGGGTAATCCGAACTCTTCACCCAGGCTGATGAGCGCGCGCGCCTTGAGATCCCCGAGGGGAATGTTCGCGTTGCCGCTGATTGATAAAGCGATTGTGTTATAGCCGTATAGGGCCGCCGCCACGGCATCATAGGCGGGAGTCAGGCGCAGGCCCGCTTCCGTGTGAAACATGGCGAAGTTTTTCAGGTGCATATCGGTGTTGCCAAGCAGGAGGCCGGCGAGAATGCGCAGATACAGCCGGTAAATCTCTGCCGGCAGGCAACCAGGCGTCTGCCGGATGAAGTCCGCCATGCTTTTGTGGCTGCCGTCGTATTTGGCTTCTGAAGGATAGCCGAGAAGCTGATTGAATTCCTCGAAATGAATCCGTTGAACTTCGAAGGGTGAAGAACGATATGAATCCCCCGATCCATCAGGCCAGCCAAATCCCGGCGCGCTTCCGCCGCCATATCCAGAACCATCTCCGAAGCCAGCTCCGCTTCCTGAACCACCTCGAAACTTTTCTTCCAGATGTTCAAGATTCCGGTCGAAGCGTTTGATAATCAGCGCCGGGTCTTTGAAGCCGGCAATCCTGCCGATGCGCAGATCGACAATGTCGTCATCGGGCAATAGCGCCTTCAAGGCTTTCGTGGCGAGATATTCGTTGGCCGGCAGATCGTCGTGGCGCGGCGAGGCAAACTTGCCGATATGGGTGCTGAGTTCGTCGGTGCGCGCGGGGCGGAGTTGTCCGTCGCGCTCGATCAGGGCGAGCTTGGGCTGAATGCCTGAGAGCGAAGCCCGGCCCGCCATGACGGCGATTTCCATCGGGTCATCCGGCTTGATGCTGCCGCGGTCCTGCGGATCGGGATCGATGATGGATACGGCTCCCGCGCAATCCTGCCCGAAAGCCAGCAGCAGCTCAAAGCGCGAAGCGCGGCGCTTGCCGAGCAGCCGGGTTTGCGCGTCTTCCATCCAGCCTTCGGCGACCAGGTTGTCGAAGAAGGGTGGCAGGCCGGATTGGCTGATATAGGGTCCGGTGCGCAAGGGAAGCGTATGGGCTATGGCGGGTTGGCCGGAAGCCAGATAGCTTTCATCATAGGTAAAAGAAACCCGTTCGCCCGGCTCCTGGCGGACAACACCGGCGAAGCGATCCTTATAGTAGACATTGCCCCAAAGTAAGTTAGCCATGGTAAATCATAATTTACCATCTTTGGCTAACATGTACAAGAGGTAAAATATATTTGTCTAAATATAGATTGCATGCCAATCTGGTAAACTATGATTAACTATTCAATGGCATGCTGGCTATGAGCCGAAGAGCCGGCTTATTTGGTTCACGACCTGCCATTTATGAGGATAATGATCGGGGGATTTCTGGTGCTGGGTTTAATCCCGGTCTTTGGCCGGCACGTATCCGATGGGATGTTTTTTGGTTTTGGGTGGTGCGAGAAGCCTCTGAAGGTGCTGGAAGAGGGTGGCGATTTCCTGGTCGTGGCGGGCGACATGACGGGCAAGTTCCTGATTGGTGGCCAGCATCTCGCGCAGAAGGACAAAGGTGCGCATGATGGCAATGTTGATTTGAATGGCCCGTGGGCTGCGCAGAACCGTGGAGAGCATGGCCACGCCCAGTTCGGTGAAGGCATAGGGTGGTCGGCGCAGGCCCATTTTGGCAGCAGGATTGGAGGTCACAAATTGTGACCTCCAATTTTCCATCTCCTCTTTGGAGAATTGGAACATGAAGTCATCTGGAAAACGCTCGATATTGCGTTTGACGGCCTGGTTAAGCACTTTTGTAGATACGCCGTACAGGTCTGCCAGATCAGAATCCAGCATGACCTTTTGCCCCCGGATCAGATAAAGGCAGCGGGCGATGCGCTCAATGGGAATGACGGAACGGGGTTTTGCTTTGCTCATCAGCAAACAGTGCTGAATAAATAACTCTCAGTCAAGACGGTTTCCCCCTCTTAACGGCTGGTCGACACAGGCCTTTTCATGACCCCGTTCTGGCAGGTTTCTCCCTTTAGCGCCGCAACGGCGTAAATCAAAAATTTTCCCCTCACTGACGTGTTTCCTCGCGCAAGCAAAATTTTGTGCTTTCGCACCGTCCTCCATTGCATTGCGGCCCGAACAGGTGCGGTGCGGACGAAGCCCTGCCGATCGTGGCGGCATGAAAGGCCGCGATGGTCGCAGCCGCAAAAAATAGAGGAGGAAACTATGAGACTGATTTCAGCACATGAACTGGATAGCCGCAGCGAAAACGAGCTGTCCGCCCTGTTCCAGAAAGTATCGAAAGGGCTTGTCCGCACAAAACGCGGGTCGCCAGAGCGTCGCAACGCCATCGGTTCTCTGGAGAATATCAACCGCGCGCGTACCGCACGCCTGCAACGTTAAGACGTCGACCACTGTCCCCAACCAGGGCAGCGGTAGTTTCCTAACCGGCCCTTCCGTAGGTGTCAGCAACTGTTTGACCGAAAGGTCGCGAGTATGATTTCTATGGTAGTTAGTCCTCTCAACCTTTGAGGGATCAAATATGACCGGTATTGGGAACAAAGACAAAGATTGGCGGCATGCGGATGCTCGGCACGATATCGAACTATGGACGTTCGAGTACGACAATTATCCCTACCTCGAAAGAGTGAGCGATGATGAGCTGGACCAAAGGTACAGGGATATTGTCAAGAATGTTGGGCATCTGGTGTGCCCTTTGCGGGATGCCGTGCCTGCCAGAGCCCAATTCATAAGCTCGTGGTGGTGGCTGAAAGTAAAATTTCACACCGAGTACGAGTATTCACGGCGGGGCAGGGGATTGCCTCCAGTCGATGCTGTTCCGCCTGCTCCGGATCGGGCCGTTCCCTATACACCTGCATACCCCAACGAGGGCGGCTTTATTGTGAGATATGGCGAGGCAAAGTGGCTTGAACCGATGCTTAGGGAGGGCATTCTACGCTTGCGCCCAGCTTCACAATACAAAGGTGAAGTGGCCCAGAGCGACATTGCACGCTACGATGATGAATTGAACAGTCACCGGTATATATCCGGCAGCCGGGTGAAGATCAAATCCCAATCAGGCCAGGTCATCCCGATCCGTGGAAATTTGAAGCATACGACGGGCCTCGCCGGGGATTATTTTGTCTTATGTTGTTCCCAGGAATTCGATCATCGCCTGTTCCCGGCATTCAGGAACAGCCAGGGAGAGGTCGCAGATGCGTGTCTCGTGATCAACAACGTTGACGAATTTGCCAGGCGGCTTGACGTTGTGGCGCAAGAGAAGCTGAACAAGTGGGAGTTTTACTGGAACCCCGTGATGTATTTTGACCCTTACAATGTGCTGCCTAACCAGAAGATCATCCCCGGAGCATTTAAGGATTTTAAGTACGCCTATCAACGGGAATACAGATTCCTGTGGCATCCGCTATCAGCCAACCCGGACTTATTATTTAAAGCCATCGATTTAGAAATCGGCTCGCTGGAAGACATCGCTACGCTGCACTATTACGAGGGATAAAGGGAGCAGGTTTGCGGAACAGAGGGAGTTCTTGCTATCGGCCGTCTCTTCCCCTGCCGCGATCATGGTCACGCGGCTGACGGCGGTCGGCGGCGCGGCTGAAGGAATCTTTCAGCTTTTGCCTGTCGGTTTCGGTGAGCGGGGATTTGGCGGGCTTTTCCTGCGTGCGTTCGTGAGTGGCGCGGAGAAGGAATTCTTTGCGTTGCTGAAGGTGTTTTTGTTGTAGTTCGGCACGGGAGTTTTCGATCCGCATGTTCACTGCGTTCAGAACCCGCAACTTCTTTTCGTTCTGGGAAGAGAATTGCAGCGGTGAGTTCGGTTGCCGCTTTAGAAGTTCCTCGGCCTCCCAGTCAGCCCGCTTTGATTCGTCCCGGAGAGTGTTTTCAACATCTTCCTTTTTCTGTTGTTGCTTGAGACGTTCATATTGCTGGCGCACGGCGTCAGATAGCGATGCCTCAAGATACGCGATGTCGTCAGCTGCCTTGGCAAAGTCAGGCTTGACGGGGCGGTCTGGCGGTTTCAGAAAGCACCAAAAAGCCCGTAAGGAAGACCGGGCCTCAGCGGTGGGAGTTTAGCATTGTGAGGAGGTAGATGTCAGGATTGCTGCTTGCGCACCAATTCCTCAAGAAACTCCAGCCGTTTCTGTAATTGTTTTTGCTTGTGTTGCTGCATCTCGGTGAACATCCGGTGTTCGACCACAATATCGACATGGAATCGGTGAGGCTCGGCTGGAAGCTCGCCCAGAAGGATTTTAATAGCTTTCGGACCGAAAAATCCCATATTCCGGTAGCGCTCAAAATTTTCCGCCGCAAGTCCGACAAGCTTCTCCTGAAGCGCTGCATCGTGGCCTACGAGATTGCCTCGTTCATCGATAGGAGAGACGAGTTCGGCTGTTCCGGCAAGATGGTCGATGCGTTCATAGGGCACGGCCTCAACCACGCCCTCTACGGACAATACAACAAAGGACAGGGTGGCCACGGACGGATGGTCACCCGGATGTATGCCCATATAGTCGAAATCGTTGTCGGACATGGCGGAGATATCCTTCATCTGGCGGGTCGTTTCGGTCATATCCAGCAGCGTTTGTCCGGCATCTTCGCCGTGATTGACGATCAGCAGGCGTGTGGCGCGGCGGGGGACGGTGATCTCCACGGCCTTGGCGCTATCGGGCAGCAGTTCGCGCAGGTCAGCTGCGAGTGATTGATAGAGGTTTTTCATGTTGTATCTCCTTTGCAAGGGTTGGCGTTTGCTCTCTCACCCCGGACGGAGAGCAAACCCAACCCGAGAGACATTCATGGTAAGCGGAGAATACGGCAATTTTGCGGCGAGAGCGGGTTATCCATCGAGCTCCGGTCGCGGTGTCCGTGTTGTCGGGGGTTTCTGTGGCGGGCAGGCGGCCTTGCTGAATGCCGGACGGATGGCAGGGGGCCGCGTAGTTACTGGCGCGGGCTGCTCAAAGGCGGCAGAGAGCGCGTGGGGATCGGGTTCTTTGGTATGACGGGGCAGCGTGGATTTCACCCTGCGGGGTAGTACAGGCCTGGTCAGATCGCGGGCATTGGTGTGAAAGGCCTCGATCTTTTCAGCCTGCGAGTGGGTCGGGATTTTATGGCCGGCAGGGGAGGGGAGCCGGGCGGCTGCCTGAAATTTCACGGTGATACGGGTCTGGAAGAAATCGCGCAGAATTTTTGTCTTGAGCGATCGCCATTCCCTTTTCTCAACGCGGGCGACGGCGCGCGCGTGGCGTTTCAGATCCTCGAATTCATGGCGCTGGCCAGCAAGCAGCGCCCGCCTTTCTTGTCTGTATCCTTCCAAAGAGATCAGATCGTGTTTCCTGTGGCGGCGGGCGATGAGTGTCCTGATGCCCGGAATGGCGCACAGAATGGCCATGAAGCCTTCGGCAGACGCGCGGAGGCGGGCTTCCCGGACTTGCTGAAGGTTTTCTTTCTGGGCAAGCGCCATGGCTGTGCGCTCGGCCCTGTGCTTTTCCTTCATGGCAGCGAGCTTGCGGTGAAAGACGGCACGGCGGCTGTCCTGGGACGTTTTGAGCTGAGCGCGGAGGGATTCCGTGCTTTCATTAAAATGCGGCGTGATCTCCCGGGTCAGGAGATTCCGGATCCGCTCCTTGACGGCCGCCGCCGCAGGAAGGGATTCGGGGGGAAAGTCTTTCAGGCGCGCTCGGACATCCTTTGTCCGCACGCCTTCAATCTGGCGGGGCAGGCTATGGATTTCGCCGTAGCGGTCTATGACGGCATAGGGCACGCTATCGCCTCGGGCGAGGTGGTAGCCAGCCTGTTCCAAGCCGTGAACAAAGGCGCTGCCTGTGTCGGTTTGCTGCCATATCTGCGTAATCTCATGCGCGCGCTGTTCCTTTGAAATTCCGGTCCGCTCCTGCTGGTGCTTTTCGTGCAGAGTCACGCGGGCAGGAGGTTTTCCGTCCTCCGTTTTCCTGGCTTCGGTCATATTTTCAGGGAGAGTAAGACCATGATCTTTCGCAAAGCGCCGGGTAATGGTTTGCAGGGACTTGCGATCATGGGAAATCTGAACCGCCTTTAACTGGCCGGGGATGATGCGGGACCAAACGACATGGCAATGTTCGCGGCCTTCCTTGATGTGAAAGACGATGGCGCGCGGCTGACCGGCCAGACCCAGCTTCTTCTCGACACGGGCGATGTAATCCTTGTACTGGCGGCGGGTCAGGGCACCCTGCCTGGGGTCGGGATTGATGGAGAGACTGTAGAGATATTTCTTGCAACGGGTGGCTCTGGATACAGCATGCCACTCCTCGATGGCGCCGGGAAGGTCGGAGGCGATCGCACCACGGATATGGGCCACCTCGACGCGTTCGTTGTCACGCGCATTCAGGAGGTGAATGGCGAGTTGCTGGCCGTTCGCGCGCTGGCTTGCCTTGGGTACCATAACTGTTTTTATAATACGGGCGATTAACGAATAATGACTGCATACGGATGGATTCAGGGAGAGGGAGGGGTGGCGGTCTATGCGAGCCGCTTCCAGTTGCATCGGGTGAGAAGTAGCCGCGTTCCTTACCGTCATTGAGCCAGGCACGTCGTATAGATTTACAAATCGCCAGAAAGTTCAATGGGCCTCTAACCTAAGGAGGTTTGATATGACAGCATTAAACCTTGAAACCGTTCAATGGGCTTCGCTTCCGGATATTGATGAGGTGAAACCAATTGGTCCCGCTGATGGCGAGGTATTAGAAGAGATTCGCCAAGTTCTTCTTCGTCACAACATGACGGATCGTTTTGGAGTCTGTCTATTACATAAACACTTCGAAATTGCTGCCGACGAAGTAACGGTCGAGTACACAGACGTTGAGGAGCGTGTTTCGAGAGTTGTGGTTGAACCTGTCAGCAATTCCTCGGGGGAACGATTCATTCAGACAATGTGGCGATTTCATGAGGGTAGACCTGATATGGGAACGCGATGTGTCGCTGAGTGCGTATACCTCAAGGGGCATAGGCGCTCACACCAGAGAGTTCCTGTTTAAGAGACGGTTCCGTATCTCAGAGGTTTGAACATTTGGACAACCGGTGACAGGGGAGACTCGGTTGAACAATCAGTCCGTTCCTTTTCGCTCCATACTCCCTCCGTGAAACCGAGGGCGCGATAGAAACCTGTCGCTTCCGGGTTCGCGTTGACGCAGAGTTGCTGGACGCCCTGCTCAGCAGCAAACTTTTCTGTTAATTGAAGCAGCATGCGGCCATGGCCGCTGCGTTGATGTTCAGGATGAATGGCAACCATCCGCAGGGCCGCCTTTCCGTTCCGAAAGTCGTCAATGGCGATCGTTCCTATTGCCGCACCCTTGAATGAGAGAAGCAGTTCTGTGCGGGATGCTGGCTGGGGATAGTATGAATCAAGGTGTTCGGGATGATATTGCTCCTCACTTTGGCGGAAGAGCGACATCCTGCAGATTTCATGGAAGGCGCGCCAGAGGCTCGTGCGTTCCATGACGACGTTTAGGGAATGGTCATCGGAATGATATGGCGGGCCGCGATCGTTTTCCATGTTACCGACTATCGTATGAAGAGGTTAATGAAGGGTTAATTTGACCGCTTGTGGCCCGAAGAATCCCTGTTCCTTGAGATTCCGGAACCACATTATGCAGAAGGATTTGAGTTCGGCCTTGCGGGCGGTATGTACATGGGTTCGCCGGCCGGCATCGTCATAAACGTAGATCTCCTGCAGCAAGCCCATATAGTCGTTCCGGAAAGAGATCGGCTCGGCATAGAGGCCGTCCGATCCTTGGTGAAGGACGAAGACGATTTCAGGATCGCGCATCAGATCACCGTTTTGCTCGCCGGTATGCGATAGCGCGATCATCTCCCGCCCGTCGGCGTCGTTGCCGATGCGCTCGACCGATAAAGGCATGAAGCCCTCGGAAGTGATGCGGACGGCACGGGCGCCGTTGAGCAGCTGCAGAAGGTGTTTCGCGAAGGATTGATAGGTTTTCATCTGTGTTCTCCTTTTTGAAGTTGAGTTTGCTCTCTCGAAGAACCCGGAGAGCAAACTCAAGCCGAAGGAAAAAAGGAGACAGGCGCGGGAGCGGGAAGGGCGTGCCGCAGGACCCGGATTGCACAGGGTCAACCGTGACAGCTCGCTGGCGCGGCCTGTGCGGGACCGCAGGCATTAAAACGCCCTGCCGGCTTCCGCGCCGCGAAAACCCTCCAGTCATCGCAAGCCTTGAGAGCACGCGGAGCATAAAAAAAGCCCCGGGCCGTGAAGCCCGAGGCTCTTTTCGGCGATGGCGCGCATTAACGCGGCGTCGCACCGCGCGAGGCGATCCATTCCTTGGCATCAAGCGTGAGGTTCATGAGCGCCTCAAGGTCGCTGAAGCTGAAGGAGCTGGCATTGCGCCATGCGCCGGCGCGGTCCTTGAACGAGCGGGAAAAGGTCGTTGAGAAGAACGGCCCCTTGATCCCGTCATTGAGCCAGATGGCAGCCTTCATGCCGCCGCTGCGCAGAGTGTGAAAGGGTTTTTTGTGAGCAGCCATGATGTTTCCTCCTTTTATTTTTAAGTGAAGTTGGCTCTCTCACTAAAACGTGGAGAGCCAACGGTAACGGTAAAAGGAGGAGGGGAGGTTGCGGCCGTAGACCGCGTGCCGGAGCGGATCAAGCAGCGGGCATGACAGACGCGGTAACAAGCGCTTTGGCATCGCGCGGGCGGCGGGCGGGAACGATGCGCCGCAAAGACGATAGCGGGCCGGCCGAACCGATGGCGACAGAAAAACCCGCTGACGGAGCGGCGGCGGGATCGATTTCAGCCGGAATGAAAGGGGGTGGGATATGGATCTCGATGAGGGGCCTGTGAAAGTGCGGCGGACCGTGTTCCGGGCGGCGCAGCTGGTGGAGCGGCTGGCGAAGGAGGGACCGGATGTGGAGGACTTTCGTATAGCCGAGATCCTGTGCGATACGTACGGCAAGTCAGGGCAGAATGAGCTGCGGGATTTCTGGAAGGAGGTCTATGATTACCTCTTCACCATGAGCTGCGTGGGGAAAGAGACGCATATTGAGATCGTGCCGGACGACGACTAGGGGTTTTATGTGAAAAAATTCAGGTTTGATCTGACAGACGGTGTAAGGGTGAACACATATTGACCGGCAAGTCTCGGCCAATACCAGTCAATAGACTACTTGTGGTTCTTGTCCTTTTTTTCGTCACTGCCCAATAACCATGCAGCACCACCAGCTATCACTGCACCTCCTAAAATAAATGGGATAAACACAGCCATACCCATCGCAAACGCCCCAGCAGTCCCAATTGTAATTGCATGGCCAGCGATACCCCCTCCGAGTAATCCCCCAACAGCAGCTCCTGTCTTTACATGATCGGGAACGAAGCCAGCGGCTACACCCGCAGCTTTCCCCAGATCTGGATTTCCAGTAGCGGCTGCAACCGTGTGTTCCACCCCTTTGCTAAATGCAATGCCCCCAGAGGTCCTAATTGTCTTTTCTACATTGTCATCACTATTATCTTTTCGTGAGTCCATAAATCGTGACCTCCTCTTTTTGATCCTATGTTTTGTAGGAGAGGCATGAATGAGGTCGCATTTTACCAATAACACGGTATCCTGTCACACTGTGAAGCTGTAAGCGACCGGGTAATGGGCTAAAAGTGTGTTGCCGTGAGTAATAATTCTTCGATGCTCAACACATGATCTGTTAGCCCAGCCTCCATTCCAGGGGTTACACGGATACTCTGATGGACTTTGCAGAAGTTATACGCCGGCTGCAAGAGTCCCGCGAGGTGAGGTGCAGGAGGTTCAGTGGGAATGCCGGTTATCCGGTGAAGTGAGCGAAAAACCGCGCACAGTATTGGCGCAGGAGCGGCGAATGGCAGGCGGGGCTGGCAGCGGAAGGGGGGAGCATGTCCTCATGGTCCCGCCTGTCTTCGCGTGAGGGTTGAGGAAACACAGAAAGCGGCAAGCTCCGCAGTGTGCTGGGCCGCACCTCCGTCCGGGAAAGGCCCGGAGACGGGCTGCGATTGCCGGGGCGTCAGGCGGCCTCCCGCTGCTCCGGCGGCTGCAGCCGGTGCAGGAAGTCAGCAGCGCGTTGCGCGTGGGCGGCTGCGCGGAAGATGGCCCGCTTGTCATCCTTCAGGACGGTCAACCAGTGGGCGATATAGGACGCATGATCCTCGCGGGGCGTCAGAGCCAGCTCCAGATCGGTGCACAGGAAGGCCGCGCCCAGCTCGGCGACCAATTCTTCCTCGGCATAGCCTTCATCGCCCCATTTCTTGCGCCCGAGTTCACGGGCCAGACGCGCCGGGTGCTTGGTCCAGTGCGTGGACTCATGGGCGAGCGTGGCGTAATAGGCCTGCGCGTCGCAGAAGGCCTCGAACGGCGGCATGCGGATGTAATCGGAATCTTGCGCGTAATAGGCTTGCGTCCCGCCATGACGGATGTCGGCGCGCAGATTGGCGAAGAAGCTTTCCGCGTGCTCGATCCGCTGCACGGGAGTAAAGCGCGGCTCAGGCTTGGCGTAGTAGTGGGAGGGCAGTCCTTCAATCTGCTCGACGTTAAACACGGTGTAGTCCTTCATAAAGTGAATCTCACGCTCGGTTTCATCGCCAGAAACGTCATCCGTTTCCTTGCGGGTGATGGAATTCGCATAAACGACCACAGAGCCTTTCTCGCCTTTGCGCACATGCGCCTTCAGTTCCAAAGCCTGCTTGAAGGTCATCCAGATCGGGGCGGCAAAACCTCCAGCAATAGCTGAGCTCCAGAGCATCAGGATATTGATGCCGGAGTAGGGCGTGCCGTTATGACGCAGCGGACGGGTGATCTTTCCGGCCGCATGCTCGGCGCTCCACGGCTTCATCCATGTACGGACGCCTTTTTCCAGATCGGCGACGATCCGGTCGGTGACGCGGGTATAAACGTCCTGCCGCGTGATCCCTTCATGCTGATTGTTGTCGTTGCTGGTGCAGGTTTTCATGTTGTCCTCCTTCTCCGAAGTTGATGTTGGCTCTCTCACAGGCGGGGGAGAGCTAACTCAACCCGACAGGGGAGAAGAAGGACGGAGCGGGGGCCGGTGGGCGTGCCGGAGGGACCGGATTGCACAGGGTCAACCGTGACAGAGCTTTTTGGCTCTGGCGCGGCCTGTGCGGGACCGCAGGCTTTAGAGCCCGCTGGGCACACGCGGGAAAACCTGCACATGACAGCGATTCACGTTCTATGAGGGAGATGGAGCCGTAATGGGCCGCATTGGGCGGCTGGAAGGTGAAGATGGTGCGCTTTTCGTTCGATTTTTTGTGAGGACGGGGCTATAAAGGCATGGGCAGTTTGCCAGCTTAAATTATTACCATATAGCGAGCGGGGTTTTTGATGCCGACACTGGATTTCAAGGGTAAACAGTTCGTTTATGCCCATCACCTGACGGTTCCGTTCCGGCAGCTGAACGTCGACGCAAAAAAGTCCATGCCCAAGGACGGGAAAGTTAGTCTTGACGATAATCTCATCATCCATGGCGACAATCTCCATGCATTGAAAGCGCAGTTGCCGAGGTATTCGGGGCAGGTGGATGTAGCGGTGATTGATCCCCCGTATAACACGGGGGAAGAAGGATGGTGCTACAACGACAAGGTCAACAGTCCTCTTATGAAAGAATGGCTTAAAGATTCTGCTAATCCGGTGGACAAAGACGATTTGGAGAGACACGATAAATGGCTGTGCATGATGTGGCCTCGGATACAACTGCTTCATGATCTGTTGGCGGACGGCGGATTATTAGCTGTGTTCATCGATGATAATGAATTATTTAACCTCGGAGAGCTTCTGAATGAGGTCTTTGGTGAAAAGTCATGCGTAGCATCCATTCCATGGCTATCGGAACCGAGCGGGGGAAAACAAAAATCCGCTCTGCGGATTGGGCATGAGTACATTCTGGTGTATCAGAAGGGATCTGCCGATACTTTGAATCGGGAGATCGTAAGCGTTACCGGAGAAGTTAAGAAAGATAAGTTTGGGGAGTACAGGCTAGGACGGGAACTGAACAAATGGGGTGGAGCTTCTCTTAGAGAAGATCGTCCTGACCAGTGGTTTGCACTTACAGCTCCTGATGGAAGCGAGGTCTTCCCTGTAAGGAATGATGGGAAGGAAGGACGGTGGCGATGGGGGAAAAACAACCCGAAGATTAAAGCTGTCCTAGCGGACCCTGAACATGTGCACTGGGAGTTAAGAGCCTTCGATGAAGGAGTTAAATATAAGGGGAAAAAAGAAAGATGGTTCCCGTATGAAAAAGTCCGGGAAGACGAGAAATCCCGTGGGTGGCGAACATGGTTAGACAACGTTGGTTTCAACTCCGACGGAACGCGAGAAATCAAAGAGATTTTTGGCGAGAAGATATTCGATACTCCGAAACCAACGTCGCTATTAAGATGGTTAGTAAATTTGCATGGTGACGATGCAGCATTGATTCTCGACTCCTTCGCAGGATCGGGGACAACAGCCCACGCAGTGTTTGCCCTAAACAAAGAAGATGGTGGCTCTAGAAAATGCATCCTTGTTCAGATGGATGAAACAACCAAAGAAGATTCTTCAGCGTACAAAGCCGGCTACAAGAATGTCATAGAAATCACTGCCGAACGTGTCCGGCGCGTGATCAAGGGCGTGAAAGACGCGAAGGATGATGATCTCAAGAAAGGCCTCGGCGGCTCTTTCACATTTTGCGAGCTGGGCGAGGAAATCAACATTGAAAACCTCCTCAAGGGCGACAAGCTGCCCAGCTATGACGAGCTGGCACGGTACGCATTCTATACGGCGACCGGTCAAACGCTGGACAAGGTAAAACACGGGGCCGACTTCCTTGTCGGCGAAACTGCAAATTACCGCGTTCACGTAATTTACCAGCCAGACACGCACTTCCTGCGGTCGCAGGAATCTGCCCTGAACATGCCTCTGGCGGAGCGCATCTCTAAAGCTCTTGGAGATGGCAAGAAGACAGCCCTTGTCTTCGCAACCCATAAATTCATGGGCCAGAAAGAGCTGAGCGAGATGGGAATCGTCTATTGCCAGCTTCCCTATGCCATTCACAGGGTCATGGGAGACTAGGGCATGGAGTTGAAGGATTATCAACGACGAGTCCTTGAGAAATTCGACGACTATGTGTCGGTCCTCAAGGCTGAGCAGGAAAAGACCGCGAAAGCGGTAGCGGCGCTGAAAGCAGCGAAGATCGAAATCCCCCAAGGGCTGGATGATTACCCGGGGAATGCTTGGAAGGCACTAACAAGCAAGGGTGTTCTGCCGCGTTTTCGACATGCACAGCACGGACTCGTTGTTCCTCCTTATGTGCATCGGTATGACAGCACCGGGCGTTCCGTTCCGCATGTATGTCTGAAAGTGCCGACCGGTGGCGGCAAAACCTTGCTGGCAGCGGAAGGCGTCGGGCGGATACACACGGCCTTCTTCCGGCGACAAACGGGGCTTGTGCTGTGGATCGTTCCAACCGTTCAGATTTACCGACAAACATGGAAAGCACTCGCCAGCAGAGAGCACCCATACAGGCAGTCGCTGGAACGCGCCACTGGCGGGCGCGTGAAGGTGCTGGAAAAAGACGATGCCTTCACAAGAGCGGATGTCGAAAATTACCTGTGCGTCATGCTGGTGCGACTGGCGGCAACAAACAGGGCAAATAACAAGGAGTTCCTGAAAATTTTCCGGGATGCAGGGCGCTATACAAGTTTTTTCCCGGAGGTGGATGATTACACAGCCAACAACGCGCTGCTGAACATCCATAAAGATCTGGAAACAAATGATATCGGCGATGACGCAGGCCTCATCGGCATATCGGTTAAGCAAAGCCTTGTGAACGTTCTGAAGATGCTGCGGCCTGTCGTGGTGATCGATGAAGGCCATAAGGCATATTCAGAGAACACGCGGGCCAGCCTCAACGGTTTCAATCCATCCTTTGTTGTTGAACTGACAGCTACGCCGAATGCACAGCACCACATCAGCAATGTTCTGGTCGATGTTTCGGGTCTTGATCTGAAAAACGAGCAGATGATCAAGCTGCCGATCAATATCACAAATCATAAGAAGAGCGACTGGGAAGCCACGCTGACGCAGGCGCATGCAAAACGTGCCGAACTGGAGAAGGACGGGAAGAAACTTCAGGCGGCGGATGGGCGATATATCCGACCTATTATGGTGGTACGCGTTGAGAGAACAGGCAGCGATCAGCGCGATGGCAAGAAGATCCATGCTCTAGACGCAAAGGACTACCTTCTCAAGCAGCTTTCCGTCAGGGAAGATCATATCCGCATTAAATCATCTGAAAGGGATGAATTGGGCAGCGACGATCTTTTGGACCCGCTTTCGCCGGTTCGATACATCATCACGAAGGAAGCTCTTCAGGAGGGCTGGGACTGCCCGTTTGCCTATGTCCTGGCGTTGCTGGACAAGACGACAGCAAGCACGGCGATGACACAGATGATCGGACGGGTGCTTCGGCAACCGCACACGATGTCAACGAGCATTAAAAGCCTCAATGAATGCTATGTGTTCTGTTTCGATCAGAAGGTGGAAGACGCTGTTGCGAATGTGCGCAAGGGTCTTGAAGAAGAGGGCATGACCGGGCTAGGCGAGTTTGTTAAGGCCAGTGGAGATACGGGCGGCGGAGATGATGAAATTCCAGATCTGGTGACGTTGAAGCGCCGTAAGAAATTCGAGGGCCTGAAAATATTTCTTCCAAAGGTTTTGCACAGGGAAGGAAAAGGGTGGCGGGAAATCCATTACGAGCGCGATATTCTGGCGCAAGTGGAATGGGACAAGCTGAGCTATGACATTGACCTGTTTCTCGATGGCAAAGACGCGCCTTCCGTTACCACAACAATCATCGATGTTGAGAAAGACGACGATTTATTGGAACCCGGTCAGCGCGAGTTGAAATTGACCACCCAGACAAAGCTGGAGACGGTGTGGACGGAACATCGGATTGATATTGCCTTTCTTTCGCGGCACCTGATCGACGTGATCCCTAATCCGTGGCAAGCAAGCCGGATTATCCTTGAGACGATCGAGAAGCTAAAGAAAAAAGGGGTTACGGATGAGTCTCTGTATAACAACCGGCTGTTCCTCATCGAGAGCCTTAAATTTCACCTGAAGCAGAAAGTGCATGAAGCGTCGGAAATGATTTTTAAGGCGCAGCTGAAAAAGGGCGATCTTACATTTCGGCTCGTGACTTCTGGTGACAAGCGCCTGAATTTCGAGATAGCGAAGGAGTTGCAGGTGATGGCCCGCAAGAAAGAGCGCAAGCTGGTCAAATCAGACGGGTTGCCGATCGAAAACAGCCTGTTTGAGTTCGCATTCGATAAGGATTTCAACAACCTGGAGAAAGATTTTGCGTTGTGCCTGGCCGACGATGACGCAGTTTCATGGTGGCACCGGATGGTCGCCCGACAGGAATATGCGCTGCAGGGCTGGCAGCGCAACAAGGTGTATCCAGATTTCATTGCATGCCTCGGAAACAAACGCATGCTCGTGCTGGAAACAAAGGGGCTACAGCTGAAGGGGAATGAGGATACGGAGTACAAGCGCCGGCTTATGGATTTGCTGACGGAGTATCACAAGACGGCCGTCGCACAGGGTGAGATTGATCTGAAGGATGCTATGAACCAGGATCTGTCACTGACCATGCTGATGGAAGGCGACTGGCGGGAAAGCTACAACAGAATCAAGGCGAAGAAACATGCGTAAATCGACTCCGCGAGTGCTAGAAGGAGAACCCGTTAGATTTGAAGATCTAGCGGTTCAGCCGAGGTCTGCTATTTTCATCAGCCACGCCAATCCGGAGGACAACGAATTCACTATATGGCTTGGTTCACATCTAAGCGCCGCCGGCTATGAAGTATGGGCGGACGTTCTGAAACTTCGTGGCGGAGAGGACTGGGCGAGAAAACTTGAGAAGGCTCTGCGAGAGAAAGCGTTCAAGGTGCTTCTTGTCGGAACACCGTTGGGTGTTCAGAAGCAAGGCGTACGGAATGAGATCCAGATCGCAAGTGAAGTAGCAAAGAAGCTAGATGACAATGCCTTTGTAATCCCGCTGCGATTACAGCAGTATGATTCGCCCTTCCAGATTGTTCAGGCCCAGTATATCGATTTTATGAGTGGATGGGGTCAGGGGCTGAGTGAGCTCCTCGAAACTTTGGATGCATATAAAGTCCCACGGCTTCCATCGAGCAATACGGAGAGCGTGAACAATTGGCGAGGTGCCCAGCTGGCAAAAGCCCGCGTCGTGCAACAAGTTCCGGAAGCATTGATTTCTAATTGGCTCAAAATAAGCGAATGGCCCAAGTCCATAGCATATTTTGAATTCAAGGGGGCAGGTGCGGAGGAGCAG
>LNFM01002871.1_pt1 | contig 52615 bp, 57 predicted proteins | sample 596031 | NCBI WGS metagenome assembly LNFM01 (sample SAMN04254537, study PRJNA301005) | activated carbon metagenome | isolation source: dual media filters at the Ann Arbor, Michigan drinking water treatment plant | place: USA: Ann Arbor | reverse complement strand
GACCGCGACGACGGGTCGGAGCAGCACGGAGATGAGATGGATGGGGGGCGCGACGACGACGACGAGCCGTTCGGCGCGGTCGAGCGTCACGGCCTTGGGGACCAGCTCGCCGAACACCACGGAGAGATAGGTCACCACGGCGAAGGCGATCACGAAGCCGAGCCAGGGCGGCGCGCCGCCGCCGAGCAGGTCCCGGACCAGCGGCTCGCCGATGGCGCCGGTGAGGATCCCGAGGGCGGTGATCCCCACCTGGACGGTGGCGATCACGCGCACCGGGTCGTCCATCAGCCGCAACGCCGCCCGTGCGCCGAGGTGACCCGCACCCGCCTGCTCGGAGAGCGCGCCGCGCCGCGCCGTCACGACGCTGTACTCGCCGATCACGAAGAAGGCGTTCGCCCCCACGAGGGCCAGTACGACGGCGATCCTCCAGATATCGTCCACGCCGCTATCCATACCAGCTCACCTGCGGCCCCCGGACTCCTGCGGGCAGCGTTCTCCGTCGCACCTCACCCCCTTGGCGTGCGCCCTGCGCGTCCCGGACGTCACGGCTCGGGCGGGAGGGCGGCGCGGGAGGCGGCCAGGCGGCGGCGCAGCAGCTTCTCGGCGCCCACGACGACCGAGACGGCGGCGCCCGCCGCCAGGATCCGCGCCCACGACTCGGGCGACAGGCCCTCGGTCTGGAACAACGCCTGCATGAAGGGGGCGTAGGTGAACAGCAGCTGCAGGACCGCCGTGACCGCCACGCCCACCACGAGCCAGGGGTTGGAGAACACCCCGACCGACAGGAACGACCGGTTCAGCGACCGGCAGTTGAGCAGGTAGAAGGCCTCGCCGACCACGAACACGTTCACCGCGACCGTCCGGGCCTCGTCGACCGAGGCGCCGAGGTGCAGCTCCAGCGCGAACAACCCGTAGGACCCCGCGAGCAGCAGGCCGGACACCAGGACGATCCGCTCGATCAGCGCACCGGTGAGGATGGGCTGGGCAGGGTCGCGCGGAGGTCGCCGCATCGCCTCGTCCTCGAGCCGCTCGAACGCCAGCATCAGGCCGAGGGCGACCGCGGTCGTCATGTTGATCCACAGGATCTGGGTCGGGAGGATCGGCAGCGTCGCGCCCAGCACGATGGCGACGAGGATCACGAAGCCCTCTCCCAGGTTGGTCGGGAGGGTCCAGACGATGAACTTGGTGATGTTGTCGAAGACCCGGCGCCCCTCCTCGACGGCCCCGGCGATGGTGGCGAAGTCATCGTCGGCGAGCACGATGTCCGCCGACTCCTTCGCCACCTCGGTGCCCTGCACGCCCATCGCGATGCCGAGGTCGGCCTGCTTCAGGGCCGGGGCGTCGTTGACCCCGTCGCCGGTCATCGCCACGACGTGCCCGTCGGCCTGCAGCCCCTCCACCAACCGCAGCTTCTGCTCCGGGGACACGCGGGCGAACACGTCGGTGGCGTCCACGACACCGGGCAGCGCGCGGGCGTCGGTGGCCTCCAGCTCCGCACCGGTCATGGAGACCGGCTCCCGCTCCCCCGCCAGGCCGATGCGCCGGGCGATCGCACGCGCCGTCTCGAGCTGGTCCCCGGTCACCATCTTCACCGCGATGCCCGCGGCACGGCATTCGGCGACCGCGGCGATCGCCTCCGGGCGGGGCGGGTCCAGCATCCCCTGCAGGCCCAGCAGCGTCATGCCGGTCACATCCTCCTCGGCGATCGACGCGAGCCCGGGCGCGGGGCGCGTGGCGAACGCCAGCACCCGGAGCCCCTCGGCCGCGAGGGCGGCCGCCTCGCGGTGGACGAGGTCCCGGTCGATCGGCACGGGGCCCTCCGCTCCCTGCATCCGGGTGCACCGCTCCAGGATCCGCTCGACGGCGCCCTTGGCGTTGATCGCGCGCGCCGTGGGGTCGTCGTCGAGCGTCGCCATCCACCCCCGCTCCGAGGCGAACGGCACCACGTCGATCCGGGGGGCGGCCGATCGCACCGCGGCCACGGCACCGACCCCGCGCTCCGCCGAGGCGAGGAGCGCGCCCTCGGTGGGATCGCCCACCACCGCCCAGTCCCCGTCTCGCTCGCGCAGGCGGGCGTCGTTGCACAACGCCCCGACGCGCAGGCACGCCCCAAGGCCCCCGGCCGGCGGGCCCACGGGCGCCCCCGCCGCCATCACCCGCCCCTCGGGGGAGTAGCCCTCCCCCTCGATGTCGTACCGCCGGCCGTCCGCCCACACCTCGCGGACCACCATGCGGTTCTGGGTCAGCGTTCCGGTCTTGTCGCTGCAGATCACCGTCGTGCTGCCGAGCGTCTCGGCGGCCGGCAGCCGCCGCACGATCGCGCGGCGCTGGGCCATGCGGCTCACGCCGATCGCGAGGGCGATCGTCACGCCAGCGCGACTGCCGCCGTGAACATGTCGGCGGCCGGCTCGCCCCGCGCCAGGCCGAGGGTGAAGGTGAGCGCCGCGAGGATGAGGATGGCCACCGTCAGGAGCCGCCCGAACTCGGCGATCCGGCGCGTCAGGGGTGTCGCCAGATCCGCGGCCTCGGCTACGAGGCGATGGATCTGCCCGAGCTCGGTCCGCTCGCCCGTGGCGATCACGACGCCCTGCGCCTGGCCGGTCGTGAGCAGCGTCCCGGCGTAGGCCATGTTCGCTCGCTCGGCGAGGATCGTCTCGCCGGGCAGCGACCCGTCGTGCTTGCCGACGGTCCCGGACTCCCCGGTGAGCATCGACTCGTCCATCCGGGCCTCGCGCACCCACGTCAGGCGCATGTCCGCGGGGACGCGGTCGCCGGCGTCCAACACCACCAGGTCGCCGGGCACGAGCACCTGTGAATCGACCACGTGGCGCCGCCCGTCCCGGACGACGAGCGCCCGGGTCGTCGCGATCGACATCAGCGCCTGTAGCCGATCGCCGCGTTCACCACGACGACGCCCGCGATCACCGACGAGTCGACGTACTCCCCGAGCGCCGCGGTCACCGATGCCGCGGCGATCAGGACGTAGATCAGCGGGTTGTGGAACTGCACCGCCAGCCGTCGCAGCCGGCCGGGGCGGCGCGGGGCCGGGAGCACGTTGCCACCGTGCCGGGCCAGCCGGCGCGCCGCCTCGGCCTCTGTGAGCCCTCGCTCCCGGTCGCCGCCGACCAGCGCGAGCGACTCCTCGATGCTCAGATGGTGCACGGGGTGACGGTGCCGGGTCGTCGGCGGCCGGGCTCGCGTGTGGTCATGCCAGAGATGCTGACCGGCATCCCCCGGATCGGAATCGGAGCCCGCGCGGCGGGTCGCGCGGCTTACTACGGAGGCCCGCCGGCCGGTCGCCACGGATGCACCGCGCCGGGTATACGCTCGCCCCGGACAGGTCCGCGAGAGGAGCGTGGGAGCTGCAGGTGCGGATACGCCTCGGCGCGGGACTCTCCCAGCTCTCCAGGGCCCCGGCGCTCACCCTCCGGCTCGACGAGGGCGCGACCGTCGAGGACGCCCTCGCCCGCCTCCGGGAGGAGGAGCCCGGCCTGGCGCCGGCGCTTCGCTCGGCGCTGCCCGTGATCGCGGGCGAGCACGCCGAGCCCGGCCGGCGCCTCGAGGACCGCCAGGAGATCGCCCTGCTGCTGCCCGTCTCCGGCGGCTGACCGCTGCACGACCCGCCCCGACCGAGAAGGAGCCCCTGATGGCCACCCAGGATTCCCCCGCACGGACCGGCGCGGCCCGCCGGACCGTGCTCGTCGACACCTTCACCGACGGCCTCCTTGGGCCCGAGGTCCCGATGCTGGGCCCGGTCGCCGACGGCGGGCACATCGTCTGGAACTCGGCGCCCGGCTGCTGGGGGCCGATGATCACGCCGTCGATCCGCGGAGGCCACGAGGTCTGCCAGCCCGTCGCCGTCGAGGGCGCCGCGGTCGGCGACGCCGTGGCGATCCGCATCAGGGACATCGAGGTCACCTCCCTGGCCACCTCCTCGGGGAACGACCAGGCGATGGAGGGGCGCTTCAACGGCGATCCCTACTGCGCCCCGGTGTGCCCGGGCTGCGGCATCGAGTGGCCGCAGACCCGCGTGGAGGGCATCGGCCCGGAGTCGGTGCGCTGCGCGGCATGCGGCGCCGACTGCACGCCGTTCACGTTCACCAACGGCTACACGATGGCCTTCGACGACCTGCGGTCCCTCGGGGTCACCGTCCCCCGCGCGACGGCCGAGGGCTTCGCGCGCGACGCGGCGCGCGTCGCGGCGCTGCCCGACGGGTCCGCGCAGAACCCGATCCTGGGCTTCGCGCCGCACGACATCGTCGCCCTCGCCACGCGCCTGCGTCCGTTCCTCGGACAGATCGGCACGTCCCCGTCGACGACGATCCCCGACTCCCACAACGCCGGCGACTTCGGGTCGTTCCTGGTCGGGGCGCCGCACCGCTACGCCCTCGACGCACAGGCGCTCCAGCGTCACAAGACCGACGGGCACATGGACATCGACGCGGTGCGGGCGGGCGCGATCCTGGTGTGCCCGGTCAAGCTCGACGGCGCGGGCATCTACCTCGGCGACATGCACGCCCTGCAGGGCGACGGCGAGATCGCCGGCCACACCTGCGACGTCTCGGGCACCGTGACGCTCCAGGTGGAGGTGCTCAAGGGCCTCGGCAACGACGGCCCGATCCTCTTCCCGCTGGAGGAGGACCTGCCCTTCCTGGCCAGGCCCCTCTCCCCCGCCGAGCGCCGGGGGGCGCTGGCGCTCGCACGCCGCCACGGCATGGACGCCCTCGAGGAGTCCCTGCCCGTCTCGGTCGTCGGCACGGGCCCCGACCTCAACTCGGCGACGGACAACGGCCTGGCACGCGCGGCCGAGCTGCTCGACATGTCGGTGCCCGAGGTCAAGAACCGCGCGACGATCTCCGGAGCCATCGAGATCGGCCGGCACCCCGGCGTGGTCCAGGTCACGTTCCGGGCGCCCGCCGAGCGCCTGGAGGCGCGCGGCCTGCTGGGCTACGCCGAGGAGCAGTACGGCAGCCCCTGACACCCGGGTTCATCCCGGTCCCCGCTCGGGCCTCCGTGAGTCCGAGCGGGGACCGGCTCCGCTCAGCGCAGGCGCCTCATCACCAGGAGGGCGATGTCGTCCGCCGCCGGGCCGCCGACGTGGGCGGCCACGGCGTTCAGCACGCGGTTGCCGATCTCGCGCGCGCCGAGGCCCCGCGAGGTCTCCAGCACCTCGATGAGGCGCGCCTGCCCGAACTCGACCTGCCGCCGCCGGGCCTCGGTGACCCCGTCGGTGTGGAGCACGAGCGCATCGCCCTCCCCCAGGTCGAGAGTCGTCTCGTGCAGACGCGGCTCGGCGAGGACGCCGAGCAGGGTGCCGAACCGTCCCACCGGCCGCGTGCCCCCCGCGGCGGGCACCAGCAGCGGCGGCGGATGTCCGCCGAGTGACATGGTCACGCGGACGCCCTCGCCCACGACGCGAAGGCGCATGTCGGCCGCGGTGAGCAGGGGCCGCCCGCCCGACAGGAGGACGTCGTTGAGACGGCCGAGCGCCGCCGCCGGCCCGAGACCGACGTCGGCCTGGGCACGCAGCACCTGGCGCGCCAGCATGGTCACGGCCGCGGCGGGCGCCCCCTTCCCGCACACGTCGCCGACCATCGCCCCCCAGCCACCACCGGCGACGTCGTAGACGTCGTAGAAGTCGCCGCCGACGCGGGTGCCCTCCCCCGAGGGCGCATAGAAGGCGGCGACGTCCAGCCCGGGGATCGCCGCGAGCCGGCCCGGCAGGAGGCTGCGCTGGAGGGTCTCGGTGGCGCGCCGCTCGCGGTCGTAGAGGCGGCCGCGCTCGAGCGCCTGCGCGCACTGCTGTCCGAGCGAGTGGGCGATCGCTCGCTCCTCCGGCGTCCGCTCACGCTCGGAGAAGACGAGCCCCAGCACCCCCAGGCAGCGGTCACCGGCGATCAACGGCAGCGCGGCCGCCTCCGACGCGAATCCCGCCACGAGCGCGGCGCTGTGCGGATACCGGCGCCTCCACTCCTCGCCGCTGATCCACACGGGGGCCCCCGTGCGCACGGCCTCCGCCGAGAGGATCGTGTCGGACATCCGTATCCGCCCGATCCCGTCGGCCATGGACGGCGGGAAGCCGACCGACCGCGTCGAGAGGAACTGCTCTCCGGCATCGTCGAGCAGCGACAGGGCGGCGGCCCGCGCACCGAGGGCCGTCGTCGCCCCGTCGAGCGCGATGCGCGACACCTCGTCGGCGGTGCGGGCCGAGACGAGGCGCGCCGTGGCCTCGTGCTTGCGCTCGAGCGTCCCGACCAGCGCGCGCGCCTGCACGAGCGCCTCCCTCAGCCGGACCTCGGCGCGCGCCGCGCCGGCGAGGGCCCCGAGCACGCCGATCTCATGGTCGGTCCAGCGACGGGGGCGCTGGTCGACGACGCAGAAGGTCCCGAGGATGCGGCCGTCGCTCATGTGGACCGGGAATCCCGCCCACGCGGCGACGCCCATCGAGCCGATCGACGGGTTGTCGCGCGTCACCGGATCGGTCGCGGCGTCGTCCACGACGAGCGGCTCACCGGTCTCGACGACGTAGCGGCAGAACGACTCCTCGACGGTGTTCTCGCGCGGAGCGCCCTCCGGCAGACCGGCGGTGCTCTTCCAGAACGAGCGGCGGTCGTCGACGACCGTGACGAAGGCGAAGGGGGTGCCGAGGAGCGCGGCGGCGGCGGCGGTGAGCGTGTCGAACGCGTCCTCGGGGCCGCTGTCGAGAAGGGCCGTCGCGCGGACCGAGGCCAGCCGGTCCGGATCGTTCACGCGCTCGAGGCCGCTTGTCACCCGGAGAGTGTAGGTGCTCGCCGGGGCCCGGCCCGGGTACGCGGGAACCGATGGGCGGCGTCGCGGACCGGGGGACCGCGCCGACGCGGGAGGTTTGGAGCGCACCCCGGCGCGTGAATAGAGGACGCGGCCGCGTCAACGCGACGACCCCCGGGGAGACCGACGTGCGGGCAGTTCCGGAGGACCTCCTGCGACGCGCGCTCGAGCGAGGCGACGACGCGGCCTTCGCCGCGGTGTGCCGCCTCATCCGGCCGGCGCTGGAGGCGACGTGCGCGGCCATCATCGGGCGGGGGGCCGCCGAGGACGCCGTCCAGGAGGCGCTCCTCAAGATCTGGCTCGGGCGGCGGCGCTACGACCCGTCCCGGTCGTCGTTCGCGACGTGGTCGGCCACCATCGCACGCCACACCGCGATCGACATCGCGCGGAGCACGGCGATCCGCGAGGAGGCCGCGCGCGTGCTGGAGCGCGTCCCGCCGGTGTACGCCGCGGACAGCGAGGAGCGGATCCTGGCCTCCGATGCGCGCCGGGCGGTGCGGGCCGCCGCCGCCGCCCTGCCGGCCGACCAGCGTCACGCGGTGTTCGCGTCGTTCTGGCTCGGGCACACGCACAGCGAGGCCGCCGTGGGTCTCGGCATCCCGCTCGGGACCCTCAAGGGGCGTGTCCGGGCGGCACTCTCGACGATGCGCCCCGCCCTGGACGAGGCCTCGCCCAGGGCGGTCTGAGCCCTTTGGCCCGTCAGCGGGGCAGCAGCACCCTCGCGCTGTAGGACAGGCCCTTCCGTCCGGCGCGGATCGTCGCGGTGCAGCGCCCGGGGCCGACCCGCCCGGCGACCGTGACGACGGAACGCCGGCGCCCGTCGCCGACCAGCACCGGGCCGCGCCCGCAGCGCAGGACGACCGAGAAGTCGGCCCGCAGTGCGCCGCGGCGGCGCACGACCAGCGCGACGCGCCGCTTCGCCGTCACCCGGAAGCGGATCACCGACGTCCGGCCCGCCTTCACCCGGCCCGCCCGCGCGAGGCCGCGGCCCGGCCGCAGGACGGGAGCGTCCACGGCGGCGACCGGGGCGCCGTTCGGCGCCCCGGCGGGATCGGGCGGCGGCACCGGCTCGGGCATGGCGCCCGGCGGTGCCGGGGGGATCGCCCGGTCGAGCTCGGCCAGGTCGAGGCGCAGGGCGTCGAGCACGGCCGGCGTCGGCTGCCCGGCCGCCCCGCGGCTGGTCGCCCCCGGGACGTTCAGCACGCGGTAGTCCTCGGCGAAGACCTCGGCCACCGACCGGCTCCAGCCGGCGCCGTAGTCGCAGCGCAGCTCGCCGGAGGACAGCAGCGCCGCGGCGCCGCGAGCGGCCCACCACCGGGGGGTGCCGTCGGGACAGCGGCCGGCCTGGTGGCGGACGGTCGAGTCCACGTGGTGGCCGTACTCGTGGATCAGGGAATCGCGCACCCCGGTCGCCGTGGTGGCCGGGACGATGATGCGCGAGTCGTCGCCGATGCGCTGGAAGCACGCCGCGGCGCCGGCGCCGCACTCGGTCGCGATCGCGGGGCCGGAGACCACGCGGACGACGACGGTGCTGATCTCGTCACCGTGCAGCGACTCCGACAACAGCCGCGCGTACCCGTCGACGTCCACTCCGGGCGCCTGCAGGTCGAAGGTGATCGTGCGGCCCTTGCCGTCGGCGCGGGTCGCGGTCTCGGCGAGCGCCGGCCCGGAGGCGGCGAGGAGCAGGGCTGCGGCGCCCACGGCGGCGGTGTTCCATCGCATGGCGGCGACCCTACGACAGCCCGGTGGGGGAACTGTGCGGAGGCCGTTATGAGGACGTGAGGACCGCCACCGGTCTGGGAGGCGCCCGATTCGGGCATGATGCCCCCCGTGCTCGACGTGACCCTCGTCGCCTGGACGGTGACGATCGCCCTCATCCTCGGCCTGCTGGCCCTGGACCTCACCGTGACGGCCGGCGGCCGCGCCCACGTCGTGGGCTTCCGCGAGGCCGTGGCATGGTCGGTCTTCTACACGCCGGCTGGGACTACGGCACCGAGTACTTCGCGGGCTACATCGTCGAGAAGAGCCTGTCGGTCGACAACCTCTTCGTCTTCGTGATCATCATGTCCACGTTCGCGGTCCCCGCCGAGCACCAGCAGCGCGTGCTCACGTTCGGGATCATCCTGGCGCTCATCCTGAGGGCGATCTTCATCGCCCTCGGCGCCGCCCTCCTCGCCGCCTTCTCGTTCATGTTCCTGCTGTTCGGGCTGCTGCTGCTCGCCACCGCCGTCCAGCTCTTCCGGCACCGCGACGAGGACCCCACGATCGAGGACAACAAGCTGGTGGGCTTCGCGCGCCGCCGCTTCGCCTTCACCGACGACTACCACGGCGCCAAGATCATCACCCGCATCGGCGGCCGGCGGATGCTCACGCCGATGTTCCTCGTGCTCCTCACGATCGGCACGACCGACCTGCTCTTCGCGCTCGACTCGATCCCGGCCGTCTTCGGCGTCACCGAGGAGGCGTTCATCGTCTTCACGGCCAACGCGTTCGCGCTGCTCGGCCTGCGCGCGCTCTACTTCCTGGTGTCCGGCCTGCTCGACCGCCTCGTCTACCTGTCGACCGGGCTCGCCCTGATCCTGGCCTTCATCGGCTTCAAGCTGGTGCTCCACTACATCCACCTGCAGAACAACGATGTCCCGGAGATCTCCACGGGCCTCTCGCTGATCGTGATCGGGGTCGTGCTCACCGTCACCACGATCGCCAGCGTCGTGAAGTCGCGTCGCGACCCCACGGCGCGCGCCCACGCGGGCACCCTGCGCGAACCGCGACGCCCGGACCAGCCCGGCCCCTCCTAGCGCCCCCGGCCGCCGACCCGGACGAACGGGGGGGGACAGGCGCCGCCGGCCCCGGTTAGGCTCACGGCGCAGGGGTGGCCATGGGAGAGAGTATGGGAGAGGACCTCGTCGGCGCCCGGCGGCTGCGTGCCGCCGGACGTGAGATCGCGCGCACGGGACGCGTCGTGCGCGTCAGCGCGCGCGCACACGGAGCACCCGTCTGGCGCACCGCGCTCCAGGCGCGCCGCGTGCGGCGCCGGGGGTTCGGCTGGCAGGAGATGGCCGACCTCGGGCTGCTCGATCCCGCGCTCGGCCCGGCGGCGCGCTCCGGCCTGGTGGGGGGCGACGAGCTCCGGCGCGCGCGCGAGCGCGTGAACCCCGCGCAGATGACCGCCCTCACCCGCGACCGGGCGGTCCTCTATCGCCTGATGGCGACGGCCGGACTGCCCGGGCCGGAGCTCTACGGCCTGATCGGGGCCACGACCGGCTGGAGCCGCACCGGGCGCGTCGTCGCCGGAGCCGATGCGTTCGCCGACTTCATCTCCCATGAGCTGCCCGAGGAGTTCGTCGTCGTCCCCTGCCTGCGCGGCGGCGCGCCCCTGATGCTGCGGCAGGAGGCCGGCGTGCTGGTCGACGGCGGCGGAGCCCGCATGACGCCCGCCGCAGTGCTCGACGCGGCGACGGCGCCACCGCAGTGCGATCTGGCGATCGTGCGCGAGAAGGTGCTCCCCCACCCCGGCTTCGGGCCGCAGGACGGAGCCGCGCCCTGGAGCGTGCGGGTCGTGACCCTTGTGCGGCGCGACGGGGCCGCGGAGGTGATCGCCGCGTTCGTCGAGATGCACGGGAGCGGCCCCGGGGGATCCGGTCGCCGGGTCGCCGACGTCGCGCACGACGGCGGCATCGGCACCCCGTACTCGTGGCCCCCGTCCGCCGGGGACCGGGCTCCCGGGGAGCCCGCCGCCGTCCCCGACTGGGACGCGACGCTCGAACTCGCCCGGCGGGCGGCCCGACTGATGCCCCCCCTGCGGACGGTCTGCTGGGATGTCGTCCCGACCGCGCGCGGCCCGGTGCTGCGCGATGCGGACGCCGACTACGGCCCGTGGCCCTCACCCAGCTGCCGGCGCGTGGCCGATATCCTGGCGACCGCCCCGTGAGCGTGCGCCGAGTGGTGGACGACGCCCGGGCGCTCGCGTTCGTGGCGCGGGTGTCGGCGCGCGCCCACGGCGAGTCGCTCCTCACGGCGGCGCGGCGGGCGCGGCGGGCGCGCCGCGAGGGTGGCTGGGAGTACACCGAGGCCCTCTGGGACGGCGCGCTCGACCCGGCGCTGACCGAGGACGAGCGACGGCGCTGCGTCAGCAACCACACGGCCACGACGCTGCGCAGGCCCCTCAACCCCGAGGGGATGTCGACGCTCACCAGCGAGAAGGTGGTCTTCCACCGCTACTGCGCCGCCCTCGGGCTGCCGACCCCTGAGCTCTACGGGGTCCTCGGGCGGGAGGGCGGCTGGAGCGAGACCGGGCGGGTGATCGCCGGCGCCGGGGACTTCGAGCGTTTCATGGCCGAGGACGTGCCCGAGGAGGTGATCGTCAAGCCCTCCGACGGGGGGCACGGCCAAGGGGTCTGGGTGATCCGCCGCGTGGGCGGCCGCCTCGTCGATCACGACGGGCGCGAGCACGAGCCGGCGGCCCTCTACCGCGCACTGGTGCCGCCGCGCGGCCCGGCCTCCCTCATGCTCGTCCAGGAGCGGCTGCGCAACCACCCCCAGGTGGACGCGATCTGCCCCAGCGAGACGCTGCAGACGCTCCGGCTGATCACCATGGTGGACGCCGGCGGCCGCGTGCACACGCTCTTCGCCGCCATCCGGCTCGGCATGGCGGGCGGCGCGGTGGACAACTTCAGCAACGGGGAGACCGGCAACGGCTTCGCCGAGATCTCCCTGTCCGATCTGCGCGTCGGCCCGGCCCGCTTCGGACGGCCCGACGGCGCGGGCCTGATGAGCTCGCCGGCACTCCCCGACGGCCGGCCGGTACAGGGCCTGCGCCTGCCGCTGCTCGCCGACGCCCGCGAGCTCGTCGAGCGCGCGGCCCCCCACTTCCTCCCCGCCCGCAGCTACGGCTGGGACGTGGCGCTCACCACCCGTGGCCCGATGCTCGTCGAGGGCAACTTCGGCCATGGACCCTGGTCCGGCCCCGGCTTCCGCGACGTGGTCGATCGGATGACCGCGCTCCTCTGAGGTGATCGTGCTGCGGGAGAACCGCACAGCCATGCGGTTTCTCCGCGGGCGACGAGGGACACTTGCCATGGCGCGTCGCCCCCTCTCGACAACAGCAGCCGACCGCCGCGGGGCATAGGCTGCGCCGATGAGCCCCGTGATCGCACGCGCGCTCCGCCGGGCCGCGCTCGTCGGCGGCGCCCTGGCGGCGACGCTGATCGGGCACGCCCTCACCGTCGGCGATGCACGCGTGCTGCCGGTGGCGCCCCTCCTGTGGCTCAGCGCGATCGCGGTGGCGTTCCTGCCCGGCGTCAGCCGGCGCACGGCCGGCTTCCGGGCCTGGAGCCCGCTCACGCTGCTGGGGATGCTGCTGCTCGGCCAGAGCGGCCTGCACCTGCTGCTGCACACGGCGCCATGGGCGCTCGGCCTCGGCGGCGATCACGCCGCGCACGGGCCGCTGATCACGACGGGCGCCGTGGTGGTCCACCTGGCGCTCGCCCTGGTACTCACCGCGCTCCTGCGCGGTGGACAGGGGCTGCTGCTGCGGGCGATGGAGGTCGCCCGGGCGCTCCTGCGCCGTCCGTTGCACCGTTCGGCCGTCCGCCTCTCCGGCGAGGTGCCGCGGCACCCGCTCATCCCGCCGTCGCAGTGGCGCTTCCGGCCCCGGTCGAGCCGCGGTCCGCCGCTGCCGTCCCTCTCCCGGGCCGGTTACGGACTCGTGGCCGCCGCCTCCCGCAGGTAGGCGCCCGCAGCACCCTGGTCGGCCCGGAGGGACTCGCGATCACCATTCGCGCGGCTCCGCGCGCCCGCACACCCGATCGGGTCGCGGCGGCGGACCGCATCCCCCACCGGCCCCACGGGCCGGCGACCAGGAGCACACCACATGAACCGATCCCGACGTCTCACCGTCGTCGCCGCCTCCGCGCTCACCGCGGCGGGCATCGCCGCCGCCGTCACCGCGCCCGTCGCCTCGGCGCACGGCGACGAGAAGCACACCATGAAGGTCAGCCTGCAGTTCACGGCCGTGGCGGGGACCGACCCCGTCTCGTGCGCGACCCCGCTCACCGGTCTCGGCACCGGGTCCACCGCGGCGGCGCTGAAGGACCTGCGCTTCTACATCTCCAACGTCCGCCTCACGCGCAGGAACAAGACCTCGGTCCCGCTGACGCTCGGCAAGAACAACGCCTACAACCTGACGCGGGGTGGCAACCGGGTCAGCCTGATCGACCTGGAGAACGGCGCCGGGTCGTGCACCGAGGGCGACAGGAAGATCAACGCGACGATCACCGGCACGGTGCCCGAGGGTGAGTACGTCGGCGTCAAGATGTACATGGGCGTTCCGTTCGTCCTGAACCACACCGACATCACCTCGGCGCCGGCGCCGCTCGACATCGCGGCGATGAACTGGTCGTGGCAGTCGGGGCGCAAGTTCAACAAGATCGAGGTCACCGACCCGGCCGGCGCCGCCGGCACCTGGTCGGCCAAGACGTTCAACGTCCACCTCGGCAGCACCGGCTGCACCGGCGACCCGGCCACCGGGGCGACGGTCTCGTGCAGCCGCTCGAACCGGATGGCGATCCGGCTGGCGAAGTTCGACCCGACGACGCAGAAGGTCGCCATCGATCTGAAGGCGCTGCTCGCGGGCACGGACATCACCGTCAACAGGGCGGGCGCCCCGGGCTGCATGTCGGGCGGCACCGACCCCGAGTGCGCCGGCGTCTTCGGCGCGATGAAGATCGGGTGGCTCGCCGACGGCACCGGCAGCGGCACCGCCCTGAACGGCGGCTCCGGCCAGACGGTCTTCCGGGCGATGGCGAAGTGAGCCCGGCCCGTGCCCCCCGCCCCGCGCGGGCGGGGGGCATGCGGCCCCACCGCGGGGCGCCTCGACCGCGATGGGCCGCATGCCTCGTCGCCGCGCTGGCCCTTCTCGCCCTGACCGGGTCGCGCGCCCCGGCCCCGGCGTCCGCCGCGGCCACAGGATGGTCGTGGGACCTGCCCGAGAACTTCCCCACCCCGAGGGTCCCCGCCTCGAACCCCATGTCGAAGGCCAAGGTCGAGCTCGGCCGGCGGCTCTTCTACGACCCCCGCCTGTCGGGCAACGGCCGTCAGAGCTGCTCGAGCTGCCACCTCCAGGAGAAGGCCTTCACCGACGGACGTGCACGCGCCATCGGCTCCACCGGGGAGCTCCACCCGCGCAGCGCACCGTCGCTCACCAACGTCGCCTACAACGCCACGCTGGCCTGGGCCAATCCGTCGCTGGTGACCCTCGAGAAGCAGATGGAGGTGCCCCTGTTCGGCGACAACCCCGTCGAGATGGGGATCACCGACGCCAACAAGGCGAAGGTGATCCGGCGCCTGATGCGCGACCCGCGCTACCGCACGATGTTCGCCGCCGCGTTCCCCACGCAGGCGAAGCCGATCGGGCTGACCAACGTGGTCAAGGCGATCTCCTCCTTCCAGCGCACGATGATCTCGGGCGACAGCCGCTACGACCGCTATCTCGCCGGCAGGGCCCGCCTCACCGCGCGGGAGACCCGCGGCAAGGACCTCTTCTTCGGCGAGCGGGCCGAGTGCTTCCACTGCCACACGAGCTTCAACTTCAACGACCAGACCGTCTATGCGGGCAAGCGGGTGATCGAGACGCCCTTCCACAACACCGGCCTGTTCAACGTCGGCGGCACCGGCGCGTTCCCGAGCCCCAACACCGGCCTGTTCGAGCTGACCGGCCTGCAACGCGACATGGGGAGGTTCCGCGCGCCCACGCTGCGCAACGTCGCCGTCACGGCGCCGTACATGCACGACGGCTCGATCGCGACGCTCCAGGCCGTGGTGCGCTTCTACGCCGACGGCGGCCGGAACATCACGAGCGGACCGGACGCCGGCGACGGACGCCTCAACCCGAACAAGAGCGGGCTGATCGAGAGGATCACCCTCACGCCGCGGGAGCGGTCCGATCTCGTGGCGTTCCTCAAGACCCTGACCGACCGCACCTTCCTCACCGATCCGGCTCTGTCGGACCCCTTCGCGCCCCGGAGGGCGTCCCGCCGCTGACCGCGGCGCCGCAGCGGCCCGGGTTGGGTCGCCGCGGCGTCGGGTAGCACCCGGGGAAGACGGCGACGACGGGGGTGGCGGGTGGAGATCGTCCTGAGCATCGTGATCGCGCTGGTGGTGCTGGCGGCGGTCGGCGTGGTCGTGCAGCGCCGGCGGCGCGGCGGGGGCGTCGTGGCATCGCGCGGGCGGCGGCGGGACAGATGAGCATCCTGATGCGCGCCCGTGAGATCACCGGGCGCCCGGTGGTCACGCTCGACACCGCCGAGGACGTCGCCGAGGTGAAGGACGTGGTCTTCGACCACGCCTCCGCGACGCTCGTGGGCTTCACGCTCAACCGGCGCGGTTTCCTCGGCTCGCCCATGAAGGAGGTGCTGCCGTGGTCGCGCGTGGCGGCCCTCGGGCCGGACGCCGTGATGATCGACGGCGCAGGCGCGCTCGGCGGTGGCGACGGCGCGATGGAGGACGCCACCGGCAGCGACCGCGACGTCATCGGCGCGGCGGTCATGACCGACTCCGGAACGGCGCTCGGCAGCGTCGTGGACGTGATCCTCGAGGTGGAGGACGGCGCCCGCGTGGTCGGGTTCGAGGTGGACGGGCCGGAGGTCGAGCGCGACCGGTCGGCGGCGACGCTGCTGATACCGGTCGACGACACGATCGCGGTCTCCGGCCGGACGCTGATGGTGCCCGCCGCGGTCCGCGACTTCGTCCAGGACGACCTCGCGGGGTTCGGGGCCGCGGTCGACGCCTTCCGGGCACGGCTGAGCGAGGACGCGCCGTGATGCGTCTCAGCGAGGCCGACGGGCGGCCCGTGATCAGCCGCGCGAGCGCCGAGACGGTCGGGGAGCTCCGTCACGTGGTCGTGGACGCCGGCGCCCGCAGCATCCGCGCACTCCACGTCGCGGGTGGTCGCCGGAGGGCCGCGCTGGTCGACTGGGCCGACGTGGCGGGCTTCGGCCCCGACGGCATCGTGATCGCCGGCGAGGACGCGGCCCATCCACCGAAGGATGATCTGGAGAAGGCGGTCGCCGCGGGGCACCTGGACCTGGACGGGCGACTCGTGCTCGACGATGCGGGCCGGGCCGTCGGATCGCTCGAGGACGTCCTCTTCGACGAGGAGACGGGCCGCATCGGCGCGTTCGTCGCAGGCGGCGCGGAGCACGACGCCGAGCGCCTCCGGGCGATCGGCCCCTACTGCGTCGTCCTGGCCGCCGAGCCGCGGGCCGCCGACTGAGCCGGCGGTCAGACGAGCGGCAGGTCCACCCCGAGCAGCGAGGCGGCGACGACCGCCGCGACGATCAGGGCGGGGACGACCAGGCGCGGCCGCGTCCACCAGTGGCGGCGGCCGGTGCCCCGCGCCGTCGCGCGGGTGGCCCGCACGTGCACCTGCCGCGGCCGGCCCGGTAGCGGCGTCAGGACGTGGTCGGAGGGCAGCTCGCGCACCGGGCCGTCGACGATCACGCCGAGGTGCGCGGCGTACGCCCGCACGAAGCCGTTGACGTAGGCCGGATCGGGGAGCGACTCGAAGCGGCCGTCCTCGATCGCGACCAGGTAGCGCTCCCGGATGCGGGTCGCGCGGGCGCACTCCGAGATCTCGAGGTTCTGCCGGAGGCGCGCCTCACGCAGAGTGGCGCCGATCGGGGGCCGTTCCTCCACCCGGCAAGCCTACGCGCACTCGGCCATCGCCGTGCGATCCGTCATGCTCAGCCTGCACGGTGACCGGCGACGACGACCACTACGAGGCGCTCGGCATCGCGCCGGACGCGGCCCCCGAGGAGATCCGGGAGGCCTGGCGCTTCCTGCTCGCGGCCTTCCACCCCGACCGCTTCCGGGATCCCGCCCAACGCGAACGGGCGCTCGAGATCACCAAGCGCGTCAACGGCGCGTGGCAGGTGCTCGGCGATCCGGCGCTCCGGCAGCGCTACGACCTCCGCCGCCCGGCCGCCGCCGCCCCGGATGGCTCGGCGACCGGACCGGACGAGCCGGTGATCGCCGAGCCCCCGGTCCGGGTCCTGCCCTGCCCCACCTGCGCCAGCCGCTGCCCGGTACCCGACGCGGGCGGGCGGATGGTGCGCCTGCGCTGCCCGGCCTGCGAGGAGGCCTTCCCCGCGATGATCGGCGCGCGCTGCGTCGACCGGCCGCGCCTCGAGAAGCGCTGGATGGGCCTGCGCTACGAGGCCGTGTTCGCCGACGCGTCGGGCGAGCGCAGCGTTGTGACCTTCCGCCGGCTGCCCCAGGAGCTGGCGCTCTCGGAGGGCGAGCTCTTCTCCATCGTCTTCCACCCCCGCCGCCCGCGGCCGGTCTACGCCGTCCTGCACGGCGAGCGACTCGACCTGGGCTGGCGGGTGGGCTAGTGCTCCGTCCTGAAAGTGCTGTCGCACTCCGGCATCCTTTGTCGACCCCATAGCCTCAGCTATGGGGATCTCGCTCTTCCTTGGCCCGCGGGATTTTCGGGGCCGGAAGCACAACGGACTTTCAGGACGGAGCACTAGCGGCGCACGGTCAGGCGGACCGTGTCCTTCATCCCGGCGGGGGCCCGCGCAATCACGACGTAGGTGCCGGCCGGGCGCATCCGCCGTGCCACCGCCGCGGGCAACGCCACGTCGGTCACCCCGGAGCGCACGCGCCGGGTGAACACCGCGACGCGGCGGACCGGGGAGGCGCGGCGCACCGTGAACGTGACCCGGGCGGGCCGCGCGGCCTGCACCCGCAGCATCGGGCGCCGGCCGGACGCCGCGCGTGCGGGGAGCGTCAGCCGCAGCGGGCGCACCAGCACCGCACGTCGCGCCGCCGTCCCGGTCACCGTGAAGCTCCGCACCGCGCTCACCGACTCGTTGCCCGCCGCGTCCACCGCGACGACCTGCCATGTGTGGCGACCGACGTTCGGGCCGGTCCGCAGGGCGCGCACTCCGGGGCCGGTGGATCCCGCGACGGCGCCGTCCACCAGCACGCGGTAGGAGGCGACGCCGCTGCCGGCGTCGGTCGCCGCCGACCAGGAGAGGGTCACCTCCCGCCCCGCGACCGGCGCCGCGTCGGCGGGAGCCGCCGGCACGGGCTGCGACGGCGCCGTGCGGTCGACCAGCAGGGTCCGTGCCCCCGTCGCGCGCAGGTTGCCGACCGCGTCCACGGCCACGACGCTCCAGGTGCGCGAGCCCTCGGCCAGGGGCGAACCGGCGGTGGCCTCGGAGACTCCGGGGCCCACCTGGGCGACCTGGACGCCGTCGACCATCAGGCGGTACGCGGACACGCCGCTCTGGGCGTCGGTCGCGGGCGCCCACCGGAAGACCGGAAAGGCGGCCGATGTCGCAAGACCCTCGGCGGGCGACACGACGCCGAAGGGATCGGGCGGGGTCGTGTCGGCCCCGACTCCGGCCCCGGCGGCCGCGATGGCCCCGGCCAGGTCCGCCCGCCGGCCGGAGGAGGTCGCCCCGGCCAGGGCGGGCGCGACGTCGCCGCCGGTGGAGATCGCCGCCTTGATCTGCCAGGGCGCGAGGCCGGGAGCGAGGCCGGCGACCACCGCCGCGATGCCGGCCACGTGCGGCGCCGCCATCGAGGTGCCCGACTTGTAGCCGTACCCGCCGGGCACCGTGCTGAGGATGTCGCTGCCGGGCGCCCCGACGTCGACCTGCGTCGCGCCCCGGTTGGAGAACGAGGACAGGCCGTCGGACTGGGTCGTCGACGCCACGCTCATCAGCGACGCGGACGGGCAGTTGGCCGGCCACATGGACACCGCGTCGTTGTCGGACGACGCGTTGCCGGCCGCGGCGACGAAGAGCACGCCGGCGTCGCCGGCCTGGTCGATCGCGTCGCAGAGGGGCTGGGAGTACCCCGCGCCGCCCCATGAGGCGTTGATGACCGTCGCGCCGTGATCGACGGCGTACTGGATCGCCACGATCGCGTCGGATGCGTAGCCGCCGCCGGGCTTCAGGAACTTGAGCGGCATGATGCGGGCGTTGTCGGCGATGCCGGCGATGCCGGCTCCGTTGCCCCGGCGCGCCGCGATGGTGCCGGCCACATGGGTTCCGTGGCTGTCGCCGTCGACCGCGCTGTAGACCTGGTTGGTCCAGTCGTAGAAGTTCCACCCGGCGACGTCGTCGACGTAGCCGTTGCCGTCGTCATCGAGCCCATTGCCCGGGATCTCGGCGGTGTTCTCCCACAGGCGGCCGGCGAGGTCGGGGTGGCTGACGTCCACCCCCGTGTCGATCACCGCCACCGTCACCGGCGCCGCCCCGCCCGCCGCGTCCCAGCCGGTGGGCGCGTCGATCGCCGGGAGATCCCACTGGAGGGCGAAGTGGGTGTCGTCCGGCGTCTCGAGCGCCTGCAGCTTCGCGTCGAGCTGCACCGCCTCGGCGGCATCGGCATCGGCCAGGCGCTCACGCGCCTGGGCCAGGGTGACGGACGAGGGCAGCGCGTAGACGCGCCAGTCCTCGACCAGGGCGCGCCCGGCACCGGTGCCGAGGGCGCGCCCCACGGCGGCCCGCTCGCGCGTGGACGCGTCCGCATCAACGCGGACGAGCACGGAGTCACTGCGCGCGGGCGGGGCCTCCGCCGCCACCGCCGACGCGGCGGCGGAGCCGAGCGCGAGGACGGTGAGGCACCATGCGGCGGCCGCGGGACGTATACGCGGGCGTCCGGGCAGGGCCCGGTCTCCCGGAAGGGATCGGTCGGTCGGGACGGCGTGGCCTCCTTGCCAGGTCGTCGATGATCATGCGGCCGCCGGCGCCATCCTGGCGCGGTGTGACAGGCCGCTCTGCACCGTTCTATCGGCATCACCCGTCTGGGGGATAACCCCCCTCGGGAACCCGGTCGTGCTCAGGGTTTCGCGACGACCTGCCGATGGGGTGGAACCCGACCGAGTGAGCATCCGATGGCCTACCTGAACGGCGTCGCCGCCGCGGGGAACGCTGAGGCGACGCGGGTCGCACAGACCGTGATCCAGCGCGGAGCCGAAGCGGGGATCGCCGCGGTCAACGGCGAGCGCGAGGACCGCGTCAGTGCCGAGCGCGTCCCCGAGAGCGAAGCGGGCGCCCACATCGGGGCCCGGCAGCGCGAGCGGGAGCGGGAGCGCGAACGCCGGCGCCGGCGCCGCCGAGGCGGGGGCCCGGACGACGACGAGGGCCCTCACGACCCGACCCGCGGATTCCTGGTGGACCTGCAGGCCTGAGCCTGAGGGCCCGCAGGGGCGGTTCAGTCGGCGGAGCCCGCCAGCCGGGAGGCGAAAAAGGCCCGGATCGCCTCACGGCCGCCCTCGGTGGCCACCTCGGCGAAGCGCGCCGCGAGCGCGCCCCCCTCCTCGCTGCGCACCACCTCGGCGTCCAGCGAGTGCCAGCCGATCTCGGCCAGCTCGATCTCGATCCTCACCTGGGTGGCCGAGGGGAAGTCGGAGCCCGCGAGCAGGATGCCGCCCTCGCTGAGGTTGACGCTCTGCGCCTCGACCGTCGTCCCGTCGGCGAGGACGCGCGCCGGGAGCTCGACGTCCTCGCGGCGGAACGCGCGCCGGTCGTCGTGAGGGGTCGGTTCAGCCATGCCGGGTCTCCGATGTCGCCGTGTCCACCGCGTCGCGATGCTAGCGGAGCAGCGGTAATCCGCGCTCGTAGACGATGCGGTCCTGCCCCTGCCCGAGATGGTCGGGCCGCATCGTTCCGGTGAAGCCGAGCCGCTCGTGGAAGCGTCGCGACGCCTCGCGCCCGGGCGCCGCGAGCGCGCGCACCCGCGAGCAGCCGCGCGCGCCCGCGCGCGCGCAGAACTCCTCGTAGAGCCGGGCGCCGACACCGCGACCCCGCCACGCCGGGTCGACGACGTGCATGTGGACATAGGCCAGGTCGGGCTCGGCCTCGCTCACCAGCCCGAGCAGGAAACCCACCGGGGCGGGCGCGTCATCCTCCAGCCACACGCCCGAGGGGCCGAGCTGCTCGAAGAAGAGACGGTGCATCACCAGCCCGACCGGGTGGCCGAACCAGTCGTCCACCACCCGGCGCGCGACGGCGAAGTCGTCGGCGCGCAGGGGACGTGAGACGAGCGCCGCGACGTCCACCGCCGTCGCCGGAGCCCTCAGGCGGCGGGGGCCAGGCGGGCCACGTAGTCCTCGAGCAGCAGCAGGTTCGACTCGCCGGCGCGACGGGTGACCTGCAGGAGCTCGCTCATCGTCGCGATCTCCTCGACCTGCTCGGTGACGTACCACTGCAGGAAGACCTGGGTGGCGTGATCGTTCTTGGAGGTCGCCAGATCGACGAGCGCGTGGATGTGGGCGGTGATGTTCTCCTCCCACTCCAGGCAGCCGGCGACGGCCTCCTCGGCGCTCTCGAACGAGGCCTTGGGCGCGGCGAGGGCGGGGATGACCACGGGGCCGCCCACGTCCTGGACGTAGGTGAGGATCTTCGTGGCGTGCATGTGCTCCTCGGCCGCCTGGGCCGCGAAGAACTTCGTCAACTCGGGGAGCCCCTCGGCATCGAACCAGCTCGACACCGACAGGTACTGCAGATGCGCCTCGAACTCGCGCCCCATGTGGACGTTCAGGGCCTCGACGACCGACTTCTCGACCGGCATTCATGCACTCCTTGGACGACTCGGGGCAGTCTAGTGACCCGCCGCCCACACACGCGAGGCCCCCCATACGGGGAGTCGTGTCCATCTGAGCGCCCGGTTAACCTGCGCCGCGTCCTCTCGTCAAGGAGATCCGGTATGTCCCTCGTTCCTCGCCGGCCGCTGGCCGGACTCGCCGCGCTCGGCGCGGTGGCCCTCATCGCCGGCTGCGGAGGGGGTTCGGATTCTCTCTCGGCCGAGGAGTTCCGCACCCAGGCCGACGCCATCTGCGCCGACTACAACAGCCAGGCGGATCAGCTCGCCGAGCCGACCCAGCCGTCGGAGTTCCTCGCGTCCCTCAAGGAGATCGTGCCGCTCCAGGCGAGCCAGCTCGACAAGCTGAAGGAGCTGGAGCCCCCCTCGGAGCTGTCGGGGACCTTCGACGAGGCGCTCGCGCTTCTCGACCGCCAGGCCGGCGTGCTCGACACGGCCGTGGAGCGGCTGGAGGGCGGCGAGGACCCCGAGGCCGTCCTCAACGACATCGCGACCGAAGCCGGCAGCATCGGCGACGAGGCCGACGCGAAGGCCGAGGAGCTCGGACTCAAGGTCTGCGGCACCGACGACGCGGGCGACACCTCTGACGGCACCGACACGAGCGCCGCGCCCACCACCGCGCCCGCCACCACCGAGGCGGCCCCCGCGACCACGAGCGCGGCCACCGGCACCGAGGCCTACGTCGCCGACGTCCAGGCCGCCGCCGGCGCCCTGTCGGAGTTCGGCACCGTGCTCTCCACCAGCACCGGCATCGAGGACCTGAAGTCCAAGGTGCCCGGCGCGCGCGCGAGCCTCGACACCTTCGACGCGGCGATCTCCAAGCTGGAGGGCTACTCGCTCGGCATCCCGCGCCTCGACGAGCAGCGTGAGGGCCTGGCGGAGACCGGCCCGAAGGTGAGCGACGTGCTGCGCCGCTTCCTCGACGCGGCCGCGGCCGGCGACCTCGCCGCGGTCCAGGCGCTGGTCCCCGAGGTGACGTCCACGATCGGCGAGTTCCAGTCGGCCGCGACCGGCACCTGATCCGCGCGGTCCGTGCGGCGGCGGCCCCCTCGGGGTCCGCCGCCGCCGGTCAGCGTTCCCGGCGGGCCTTCTCGGAGCGGCTCGCGCCCACGACCGCAGCGGTCAGAAGGGCACCCCAGAAGACTCCGTAGGTCAGGCCCCTCCCGGCCGGCTGGTTCATCAGGGCCACGTGCGCGCCCCACAGAAGCAGCACCGACAGGGGCAGGACGATCGCCACCTGGAGGACGATGTGAAGGTCCTCCCAGAGCCGTAGCCAGGGTGGTACGGGCCGTTGCCGGGGCGGGCTCACCCGGACAGGATACGCGGAGGGCGCCCCCACCCGACCGGAGACCGCGGGCCGGGTCTAGTATCCCCCGCGTGCCGGGACCGACGTCACACGACTGGGAGCGCGTCTCCGACTGGATGGGGACGCTCGCCGACCTGGCCGGGGCCGCGGGGCTGCTGGGGTGGGACCGCGAGACGCTGATGCCCCCCGGTGGCGCCGAGGGGCGGGCCCGCCAGATGGGCACGCTCGCCGCGCTGCGCCACCGCGAGGTGGTGCGGACCGACATCGGCGACGCGCTCGGCGAGCTCGCCGCCCGCGACGACCTCGACGACGACGCCCGCGGGATGCTCCGCCTCGCAACCCGCGAGCGCGACCGGGCGCTGCAGGTGCCGGAGGCCCTCGTGCGCGAGATCAGCGAGGCCTGCTCGCGGTGCGTGAGCGCCTGGGCCGACGCCCGCGCCGCCGACGACTTCGCCGCCTACGCCGGGCCGCTCGGCCTCGTGGTGGCGCTGAAGCGACGTGAGGCGGAGGCGATCGCGGTGGGCGAGGAGCCCTACGACGCCCTCCTCGACGAGTTCGAGCCGGGGGCGCGGGCCGCCGATCTCGAGCCGGTCTTCGCCGACCTGCGCGCGCGGCTCACACCCCTCGTCGCGGCCGCCTCGGAGCGCCCCCCGGTCGAGCTGCCGCCGCGGGAGTGGAGCGCACAGGGCCAGATGGCCATCGCGCACGAGATCGCCCGTCTGGTCGGCTTCGACGAGTCGTCGGGCGTCATCGCCCAGTCGGCCCACCCGTTCACCGGCTCGCCCCACCGCGGCGACGTGCGCTTCACCACCCGCCTGATGCCCGACAGCCCGATCGGCAGCATCAGCGCCGTGCTGCACGAGCTCGGCCACGCCCTCTACGAGCAGGGCTTCCCGGCCGAGGTGGTGCGCACGCCGCTCTACGACGCGCCCTCGCTCGGTGCGCACGAGTCGCAGTCGCGGTTCTGGGAGAACCAGATCGGCCACACCCTCGCCTTCTGGGAGCAGATCGAGCCCGCGATGAGACGGCTGTTCCCCGAGGCGATGTCGGGGATCGACGCCGGGCTGCTCCACCGCGCGGCGCGCGTCGTCGAACCCTCCCTGATCCGGGTGGAGGCCGACGAGGTGACCTACAACCTGCATGTCGTGCTGCGCTTCCAGATCGAGCTGGCGCTGATCCGCGACGATCTCCAGGTGGCCGACCTGCCGGGCGCGTTCGCCGACGGAATGCAGGAGCTCCTGGGCATCCGCCCCCCGACCGACGCCCTCGGGGCGATGCAGGACATCCACTGGGCGGACGGGCTGTTCGGCTACTTCCCCACCTACACCCTGGGCAACCTGTACGCGGCCCAGCTCGCCGAGGTGGCGGAGGCCGAGCTCGGCGGCCTCGAGCGCGCCGTCGCCGAGGGCCGCTTCGCGGAGATCCTCACCTTCATGCGCGAGCGCGTGCACCGCCACGGCGCCCGCCTGCCGACCCGCGAGCTGATGCGGCGCGCCACCGGGCGCGAGCTCGGATCCGACGCGCTGATCGCCCACCTGGAGCGCTCTTACACGAGCCCGGGGTAGACCCGCCGGCACGGGGCGTCGCTGCGGTCCAGACGGGGACCGCCGCGACCGATAGGGAGGGTGATGCGCCCCCGACCCCTGCCCTCGCACGGACGACGACTGCTGGCGGCCGCCGTCGCGGTCCTCGCCCTGGCTCCGGCCGCCGCGGCCGCACCCTCGGCCGACGTGCTGCGGGCCGCCCGCGACGCGCTCGAGACGCGCGACGCCTCCATCGGCAACCGCCTCGCGGCCGCCGAGAGCGCGCTGGCCGGAAGCCGGGCGCGCCTCGACCAGGCCCGCGCCCGGCACCGCACCGCCCTGAGCGGCCTCGAACGGCGCCTCACCGGCATCTACACCACACCCGACCCCAGCCCGGTGATCGAGGTGCTCACGGGCGGCGACCTCGACGGGGCGCAGGCCGGGCTCGACCTGCTGGAGGCGCTCGGCAACCGCGACCGGAGCCTCGTGGGGGCCTACCGGGCCGCGGCGGCCGAGCTGCGGGCGTCGGAGGCCGTGGTGCAGCGGCGCAAGGAGCGCCTCGTGGAGGAGCGCCGCCTGCTCGGCGTGGAGCGCCAGATCGCGGGCGGGCGGCTGGCGAGCGCGGTCCGCCGCGAGCGCGCCATCGCACAACAGGAGCGCGCCACCACCGCCCCCACCCTCACCACCGGGGGCGGGTTCACCGTGCCGGGGCTCGGCCTGCCGGCCCCCTCCCCCGCCACGACCGCATCCGGGCCCACCGGATCGACCCGCGGCCTCCCGGCTTCATTCCTCGAGGACCGCAGCCTGCCGGGCGACGCCCCGGTCGACGCCGCCACCGGCGCGCCGGTCGACTCCGAGCCCGCGCCCGCGGGCCCCGGGAGCACGCGCGCCTATCCGCGTATCGGCGCGGTCGGCCCCGCCGCGGGCGCCCCCCTCGACGGCAGGCTGCCGACCTTCACCGCCGTGGCGTCCTGGTACGGCCCGGGCTTCACCCGCGAGCGCATGGCCAGCGGCGAGCCGTACGACCCGAACGCCTTCAGCACCGCATCGCGCACGCTGCGCCTCGGCACCCTGCTGCGCATCGGCTACGGCGGCCGCGTGGTGACCGTCCGGGTCAACGACCGGGGCCCCTACGTCCGCGGACGCGACCTCGAGCTCTCGCAGGCCGCCGCGGCGGCCCTCGGGCTGCCCGGCGTCGGCACGGTCACCGTCCAGATCCTGCCCGGGTGGTCCGCGCCGTCGACGCGCGCGTAGCGGCCTGAGCCGCCGGGGCCCTGCGCCGCGGCGGCGGCGCCAGGATCTCCCGCGCCCGCGCCGCGGCGCCGATGATGCCCGCCTGGTTCTGCAGGCCGGCCGCCACCACCGGCGGGCGGACGTCCAGCAGCGGGATGAACTTGCCCGCCTTCCGGGAGATGCCGCCACCGAGGATGATCAGGTCGGGCCAGACCAGCGCGTCCACCCGGTTGAGGTACTCGCTCAGCGCCGGAGCCCACTCGGCGAACGACTGCTCCCTCCGCTCACGGGCGCTCGCCGACGCCCGTGTCTCGGCGTCCTTGCCCCGGATCTCGATGTGGCCGAGCTCCATGTTCGGCACCAGGATGCCATTGACGAACAGCGCCGCGCCGATCCCGGTTCCGAGGGTCAGGAAGAGGACGACGCCCTTGACGCCCCGCCCCGCCCCGTAGCGCATCTCGGCGACCCCTCCGGCGTCGGCGTCGTTCATCACGATGCACGCCCGGCCGATCTCCTCGGCGAAGAGCGCCTCCGCGTGCATGCCGATCCAGCCGGGGTCGATGTTCGCCGCGGTCATGACCCGGCCGCCGACGATCGCACCGGGCACGCCGATGCCGATCGGGCCGGCATCCGGGCCGAGGCCGGCCACGAGCGCGGCGGTGGCCTTCACGACCGCCTCGGGGGAAGCGGGCTGGGGGGTGTCCACGCGCACCCGCTCCCCCACCAGGAGCCCGCGGCGGGAGTCGACGACGCCCGCCTTGATGCCCGACCCGCCGATGTCCACCCCGATCAGACCCCTCACGGCTCCGCCACCTCGCTGTCGTAGGTCACAAGCGACATCACGTCGTATCCGGCGAGCCGCTCACGGCCCGGCAGGAAGGTGAGCTCGGCCACCACGGCGATCCCCACGACCACGCCCCCCAGCGCCTCCACCAGGCGGCAGGCCGCAAGGGCCGTGCCGCCGGTGGCGAGCAGGTCGTCGTGCAGAAGCACGGCCTGCCCCGGGCTCACGGCGTCGCGATGGAGCTCCAGGGCATCGCTGCCGTACTCCAGGTCGTAGCTCTCGCTCACGGTGTCGCCGGGCAGCTTGCCGGGCTTGCGCGCGGCCGCGAAGCCCGTGCCGAGCGCCGAGGCGACCGCCCCGCCCAGCACGAAGCCGCGCGCCTCCACGCCGAGCACCAGCTCGGGGCCCCGGGGGCGCGCCCACGCCACGATGCCGTCGACGCCCGCGGCCAGACCGCCCGGGCTCTGGAACAGGGGCATCAGGTCGTAGAACAGGATCCCCTCGTGGGGGTGGTCGGGGATGCGCCGGATCGCCCCGTCGATGTCGAACGGACGGGTCCCCGGGCTCACTGGCTGGCGATCTCGCGGAGCTCGGAGATCAGCATCAGGTGGCGCATGTGGGAGGCGAGGGCCGCGAGGCTCTCGAGCGACTCGAGCGCCTCCCGGCGGCGCTCGGGATTGCGCGAGCGGAGCCCGACGGTCAGCAGCTGCTGCAGCAGCCCCGCCTCCCGCTCGGCCGCGACCCGGAAGAGGCGCAGGTGGCGCGGCTCGACGCCGTAGCTGGCCAGCTCCAGGGCGGTCTGCACGACCTCGCGATCGGTCTCGTCGTACACGTCGGGGCCGTGGCCGCCCACCAGCCCGTACTCCTCCAGCGACTTCAGCAGCTGCGGGCTCGCGCCCGTGGTGGCGATGATCTCCTGGGCCCCGTACCGGCGGCTCGGCGCGGGCTCGGCGAGCTGGGCGCGCTTGAGCTGCTTGGCCTGGTTGGCGACGCTGAACGCACCCGACGTGGACGACTCGAGCTCCTGCCGGATCACGCGCAGCGGCAGGAACTCGTCGCGCTGCAGGCGCAGGATGGTGCGCAGGCGCTCGACCTCGAGCGGGCTGTAGAGCCGGTAGCCGCCCGCGGTGCGCTTGGGCGTGATCAGCCGCTGGTCCTCGAGGTAGCGGATCTTCGAGATCGACACCGACGGGAAGTCGGCCTTCAGCATGTCGCAGACCGCGCCGATGGTGAGCGCCCCCTCGTCCGCGGGCGGTCCCTCGTCGGGAAGGAGGCTCGGCTGGTTCACCCGAGCAGGAAGGTCAGCCGGAACTTGCCGATCTGGAGCTCGTCGCCGTCCTCGAGCACCTCGTCGCCCTCGATGCGCCGGCGGTTCACGTAGGTGCCGTTGAGGCTCCCGAGGTCGCGCAGCGACGCCCCGGCGGGGCCGGTGGTGATGACGGCGTGGTTGCGCGACACCGTCACGTCGTCGAGGAAGACGTCGGCCGAGGGCTCGCGCCCGATCGTCACGGTCTCCCGGTCGAGCGGGAAGGTCGCGCCCGCGGGCCCTCCGGAGCGCACCGCGAGCGTCGGTCCGTCGAGGGCAGGGCCCTTCCAGGCGCCGGACGCGGCCTCCTCGTCGCTGACCGCCAGGGGGCCGGTGATCTCGCCCGTCCCCTGGTTCTCGACGATGAGCAGCGCGCCGCAGCGGCCGCAGTACTTGTGCGCCTCACTCTGATGGAACCCGCACTCGGAGCAGTACATCGCGTGGCCCTCCCGGCCGGCCGTGCGTCGCCGTCGTGACGCTCAGTCGCCCTCGAGCTTGTCGAGATCGGGGAGGCGCCCGGCCAGGATCCGGCTGAGCGCGTCGAGGTCCACCACCGACAACTCACCCTCGTCACGACCCTTGAGGCGACCCACCAGCTCGGCCTTCAGCAGTTCGATCCGTCCGTGCAGGAGACGCCGCTGCTTGGAGACCTCGCGCTCCTCGTCCGTGAGGCTCCGGATCAGGTCCTTCAGCTGGGCATCCGTGAGCGTACTGAGGTCGGGGTGGGCGTCCATCGTGGCTCCTCGTCAGGTGGAGGTTCAGCATAGCGACCCCGGAGCGAACCCTCAGGGCCGGGTCGAGGTCTCCCCGGACCGGGCCATCAGGGCGGCCGCCTGGCGGATGTAGTTCGCGAAGGTCCCGACGGCGATCGCCACCGCGGCCCAGAGCACCACCTCGACCCAGGTCTGGTCGAAGAGCATCGCCGTGCCCGTGGCGATCATCGTGAGCGTCGAGGAGATCTTCCCGGCCATGTCGACCCGCAGATCGACCCCGCGGCGCAGGAGGTATACGGCGCCGCCGACGATCGCCACGTCGCGCACCAGCAGGATCACGGGCGCCACCGGCGAGACGCCGCCCAGCAGCAGGACGCCCACGAGCCCCACCCCCACCAGGAGGCGATCGGCCAGGGGGTCGGCGATACGCCCGAAGCGGCTCTCGGCGCCGAGGCGGCGTGCCAGGAAGCCGTCGAGGAAGTCCGTGACGGCGACGACCGCGAAGATCGTCCACGCCAGGAGCGAGGTGGTCCCGTCCTCGCGGATCAGCACGAGCAGCAGCACCGGCAGCGCCGCCAGGCGCGCAACCGTGAGCGCGTTGGGCAGCCATCGGAATCGAGCGGTGCCGTGTGGCGTCTCTGACCGGCCCACGTCGAGGAAGAAATGATCGGGGCGAGAGGATTTGAACCTCCGACCGCCCGGCCCCCAGCCGCAAAGGGCCGTCTGAAGGGACCTGCGGCACCCTACATGACCGTTCAGAGTCCCCGCGCGCGACGTTCTCTTCGATCCTTCGGCCTTGATGGCGAGACGGGCCGATCGTGGGCGTCTATCGGGCCACTGTCTCCGTCTGATTCACCGCTCGCGCTGGACCGTGGCCACCTCGTCCCGGCAGGTGGACACGACCATGAACAGGTCCCAGGCCTCCTGGTTCACCATGCTGAGCTCAACGAACCGCACCTTCGCGGAAGAGTCGTCGCCGGCAACCAACTCGTTCCATCCCCTGATCCGCCCGTCCGCTTCACGGATCGCGCTCTTGACGTTGTCATCGTCAATAAGGTCAATGAGGCGGTCCGCTTGGCGCAACTCCTGGCCCTCTTCGTAGTAGCCCTGGGCTGCCTGGAGGGCCGTGCGCTCAGCTTCGAGACGTTCCTCGTCGTCGGGAGCATCGATGATGCCTCGTAGAGCCGAGACGATCGCGCCCACGTGCCTAGTCTGGGCGTCCAGCCAAGCTCGAGCCTCATCGACAAGCGCCTCCTGCCTGCCCTCCCGCGTTCCCCGCTCGACCAGCAGGAGACTCAGAAGGGCGACCCCCACCGCGAGTAGGGCGGCGCCCACCCCGGACAACACCTGCGCCATTGTCGCTACGCGTGCGTCACCGGCTTCGTCGAGCGACCAGGCCAGAGCAACGCTGACGGCCAGAAGGGCGACGCCGGGCACCAGGGAGGCCGTCCCCGCGAACGCCAAGGCGCTCGTCCGCTTCACGACACGACGGCCTGTCGGAGCTTCGCGTGGTCGTGGAGCGGCCACTCTTGGGACTCGCGCACCGACCGCGCCACTGCCCCCGAGAGCCGCACACACCGCTCCCTTCCATTCGGCGAACTGGTAACACACACCCCGGCGGGCCCAGCTTAGCCGTAGAGGTGCGGTCGCGGCCGCACACCACGCGTGCCGCCTCGCCGGCCCACTCGTGGATAGCCGATGAGCCCAGGCCGGACTCCGTCTGCCCGCCATCAAGGCGAAGGGCTTGCCCGGTCCCGAGCCTCGATGGCCTTCCGCTTCTTGTCCGGCAGCTTCGCGTAGATGGCGCGCACCATCTTCGGCTTCGCGATCCGGTCCTCGACGATGAGGTTCACCAGCGCGAATAGCGTCTCGGCCGTGTCGAGATCGTCTTCCAGCGCCATCTCGCCGGGGTGGACCGACTCGTTACCGATGACGCGCACGGCATCGAGGGCTTGTTGGACTTCGACGGGGAGTCCTGCTGCGACGAGAGCCGCGATGTCGTCGTTGATGTTTTCGCCCGGCTGGCCGAGGTGCAGCATCATCTTCTGGACGCAGAGCCGCAGGAGGGCAGCTGCGCCACGTGGCGAGCGCTGCCCGATGCCTCGGGCCTCCGCAAAGTCCCTTCGCACGTCGTCGGGCATGTCCTCATGTGGCGGAGGGCCAAGCGTCGCCAGCGGATGGACCATCCGACTCCGACTGGCTGAGACAGTTCCGTCGTGCCAGGGTTCGGTGACCCAAACGGCGTAGCCGCTGCACCGACGGCAGACAGTCACGATAAGCGCGTAGATACCCGGGAAGGGGTACGCGGGCGGCTCTTCGCCTCCGAGAGCGAACGCCCGACGAAAGAGTGGTTCGCTTCGCTCCTGATGCGCGAACGCGCCACAGTGCGGACAGTTGAAGGCGGACTCGTCCAGCGACGGAGCGACGTAGGGCGAACCGGGGATGGGCTTCCCTTTCGTGGGCAGCGTGCCACCGAGAAGGTACCGGCATCAATGGCCGCTTGAGCCCGGTGGGCTCGGCTCTGGCCTGGGCGACCCCGCGTTGACACAGCAAGGCCAGCCTTCCGACGGCTGTTCTGAGCTGTTTCGACGACAAGTCTGAACGCGAAAAGACCTGCTCAAGCAGGTCTTTTCAGTAGTCGGGGCGAGAGGATTTGAACCTCCGACCGCCCGGCCCCCAGCCGGGTGCGCTACCAGGCTGCGCCACGCCCCGAGAGCGGTCAGGTTACCGCACGCGCGCCCTCCTGTCGCGCGGGCGCCCCTCCACTAAGATCCTGCGCCGATGGCCAAGGCACCCATTCTCGCCCCCCGCGGCGACGACTTCGCCCAGTGGTACCAGGACGTGGTGGCCAAAGCCGAGCTCGCCGAGAACGGAGCGGCCCGCGGCACGATGGTCATCCGCCCCTACGGCTACGGCCTCTGGGAGCGGATGCAGGCCGAGATGGACGTCCGCATCAAGGCCTCGGGCGCGGAGAACGTCTACCTCCCGCTCTTCATCCCCGAGTCCTACCTGAAGCGGGAGGCCGAGCACGTCGAGGGGTTCAGCCCGGAGCTGGCGGTCGTCACGGTGGCCGGCGGCAAGCCGCTCGAGGAGCCGCTGGTCGTGCGCCCGACCTCGGAGACCCTCTTCGGCGAGCTCATGGCCAAGTGGATCCAGTCGTACCGCGACCTGCCCCTGCTGCTCAACCAGTGGGCCAACGTGGTGCGCTGGGAGCTGCGGCCGCGCATCTTCCTGCGCACGACCGAGTTCCTCTGGCAGGAGGGGCACACCGCCCACGCCACGCAGGAGGACGCCGCCGCCTACGCACGGCGGATCCTGATCGACGCCTACCGCGACTTCATGGTGAACGTGCTGGCCATGCCCGTGCTCGTAGGCGCCAAGACCGCGCGCGAGCGCTTCGCGGGCGCGGTCAACACCATGACCTGCGAGGGCATGATGGGCGACGGCAAGGCGCTCCAGATGGGCACCAGCCACGAGCTCGGCCAGAACTTCGCCAAGGCGTTCGGCATGGAGTACCTGGGCGACACCGGGACCCTCCAGCACTGCTGGACCACGTCGTGGGGCACGTCCACCCGCATGGTCGGCGGCCTGATCATGTGCCACGGCGACGACAACGGCCTGCGCGTGCCACCCGCGGTGGCGCACATCCAGGCGGTCGTGATGGTGGTGCGCGACGACGACGCGGGCACCGTCGCCGACGAGGGCCGGCGCCTGGTCGCCGAGCTGAACGCCGCGGGCGTGCGCACCCGGCTCGACGACCAGGTCGCCACGGGCTTCGGCCGCCGCGCGACCGACTGGGAGCTCAAGGGCGTGCCGGTGCGCATCGAGATCGGCCCGCGCGACCTGGCCGAGGGCGCCGTCACCCTCGTACGGCGCGACGAGCGCACAAAGGCCCCGGCCCCCATCGCGGGAATCGCGCAGACCGTCTCCGATCTCCTCGCCGAGATCCAGGGCAATCTGCTCGCCCAGGCGACCGCGTTCCGCGATTCGCGCCTGAGCGACGTCGCGAGCATCGACGAGGCGATCGAGGCCGGCCGGACCGGCTTCGCCCGCATCCCCTGGGAGCTCGTCGGCGACGACGGCGAGGACCGCCTCGCAGAGCACGCGATCAGCGTCCGCTGCCTGCAGACCCCCGACGGCGGCGTGCCGGACGGCCTCGACGGCCCCCTGCACGCGATCGTCGCCCGCTCCTACTAGGAGACCGCCCCCGCCTCGGCACGCGGGTAGTGCGCCTCGACGTACTCCTCGACCATGCGGATGAACTCGTCGGCGAGGCCCGCGCCCTCGAGCGTGGCGACCTTCTCGCCGTCGACGTAGACCGGCGCGCGCGGCGACTCCCCGGTGCCCGGGAGGCTGATGCCGATGTCGGCGGCGCGGCTCTCCCCCGGCCCGTTGACGATGCAGCCCATCACGGCCACCTTCAGATCGACGACGCCGGGGCGCTCGGCCCGCCAGCCCGCCATCCGCGCGTCGAGGTGGCGCTCGATCGACTGGGCCAGCTCCTGGAAGACCGTGCTCGTCGTGCGCCCGCAGCCGGGACAGGCGGTCACCTCCGGCCGGAAGGCGCGGAGCCCGAGGCTCTGCAGCAGCTCGCGGCACACCCGCACCTCGATCGTCCGGTCGCCGCCGGGCTCCGGCGTGAGGCTCGCGCGGATCGTGTCGCCGATCCCGTCCTGCAGCAGGATGCCGAGTGCCGCCGTGGTGGAGACGATGCCCTTGCTGCCCATCCCCGCCTCGGTGAGACCGAGGTGCAGCGGATAGTCGCAGCGCAGGGCGAGGTCGCGGTAGACGGCGACCATGTCCTGGAGGCGGCTGGTCTTGCACGAGAGGATGATCCGGTCGCCCGGCAGCCCGAGCTCCTCGGCGGCCTCGGCCGAGGTGATCGCGCTCTGCACCATCGCCTCGCGCAGCACAGCGTCGGCGGGCAGGGGGTCGGCCAGACGCCCGTTGTCGTCCATCAGCGCGTCGAGCAGCTCCGGGTCGAGCGACCCCGCGTTCACGCCGATCCGCACCGGCCTTCGGTGGTCGATCGCCGCCTGGACCATCGTCGCGAAGTTCGCGTCGTGTCGCGCCCCACGCCCGACGTTGCCGGGGTTGATGCGGTATTTGGCCAGGGCGTCGGCGCAGTCGGGGAACTCGCGCAGCAGCGTGTGGCCGTTGTAGTGGAAGTCGCCCACCAGCGGGACATCGACCCCGTAGTCGTCGCGCAGGCGGTCGCGGATCTCGGCCACCTTCGCGGCCGCGGCCCTGTTGTTGACCGTGATCCGGACGATCTCCGAGCCGGCCTCCGCCAGCTCGGCCACCTGGGCCGCCGTGGCGGCGGCATCGGCCGTGTCGGTGTTGGTCATCGACTGCACCACGACGGGGGCCCCGGCACCGACCGTGACGCCCCCGACGTGGCAGGAGCGCGAGAGCCTGCGAGCCGTCATCACGCCTCCAACGTTAGCCGAGGTGACCGGACCGTGCCGCCGCCCACGCCGCTCAGCGGTCGATCTGGAAGCCCTCTCCGGTGAGGCGGCCGATGTCGTTCTGCAACGCGATCACAAAGATCAGCATCACGATCGCGAAGCCGACGAACGACGCGCGGTTGTAGGTGGCCACGCTGAAGGCCGACCCCTTCACCTTCTCGGCGATCGCGAAGACGATGTGGCCGCCATCGAGGGGCAGGATCGGGAGCAGGTTGAAGATGCCGAGCGCCAGGCTGATCACCCCGATGAACTGGAGCACGTCGATCAGGCCGTTGTCGGCCACCTCGTTGAAGACGGCGCCGACGCCGACGATGCTCGAGACCTCGTCGCGGGCGTCGCTCGAGGTGAACGCCTCGCCGATGACCTCGACGTTGGTGGTGAGGATGAACCAGGTGAAGTCCCACGCCCGCCCGAGGCCCTCGAGCGGCCCCGATCGGACGGTCGGGCCCTCGACAGAGCCGAAGGTGAAGCCCAGACCGGTGAGGGGCCTGCCGGTCTCGGGGTTCGTCTGGGGGTCGCCGGTCACATCCTCCAGCACCTGGAGCTCGGCGGTACGCTCGAGGGTCTGCCCCTCCCGCTCGATGGTCAGCCTCACCGTGTCGCCCTCGGTGCCCGACCGCAGCTCGGCCCGCACCCTCGCGGCATCGCCGTTCGCCGATACCCCGTTCACGGCCAGGATCTCGTCGCCCGGCTGCAGGCCGGCGCGCTCGGCCGCCGAATCGCTGTTGACGCGCGCCACCGAGGTGGTTCCCGTGGTGGTCGGTATCCCGATCCAGAAGATCGCCGCGAAGATGATGATCGCCAGGACGATGTTCACGGCCGGCCCGGCGAGGATCGTGGCGATCTTCTTCCAGGCGGGCTTGGCCGTGTAGGCCCGGTGCTTGACCTCGTCCTCCAGTTCCTCCCCGACGGTCATGCCGCTGATCTTCACGTAGCCGCCGAGGGGCAGCCATCCGATGGCGTACTCGGTCTCGCCGCGCGTGAACGAGGCGATCGGCCTGCCGAAGAAGATCGAGAAGCGCTCGACCCGCATGCCGGACCACTTGGCGACCACCATGTGGCCGGCCTCGTGGATCAGGACGAGCGCCATGAGGATGACGACGAAGTACAGGAGGTTCAGGATCACGCGGGGACCCTCTCGATGGTGAGCGCCGCGGCGTCGCGGGCGCGGTGGTCGGCGGCCATGACGGCGTCGAGGCTGTCGGCCGGGGCGGCCGGCACGCGCTCGAGCGCGGCGGACACGACGCGCGGGATGTCCATGAACCCGATGCGGTCGTCGAGGAACGCGGCGACGGCGACCTCGTTGGCGGCGTTCAGGACGGCCGGCGCGGTGCCGCCCTCGATTCCCGCCGCCCGCGCGAGCGCGAGACACGGGAAGGCGGTCTCGTCGGCCGCGTCGAAGTCGAGGCGGCGCCCGACCAGGTCCATCGGCTCACCGGGCGGCGGCGCCTTGGGGTGGCGCAGGGCGTGCCCGATCGGCACCCGCATGTCGGGCGGTCCGCAGTGCGCGAGCACGCTGCCGTCGTCGAGACGGACCATGGCGTGGATGAGCGACTGGGGGTGCACCAGCACCTCGATGCGATCGTAGGGCAGGTCGAAGAGATGGTGCGCCTCGATGACCTCGAGGCCCTTGTTCATGAGCGTCGCCGAGTCGATCGTGATCTTCGCCCCCATGGTCCAGGTGGGATGGCGCAGGGCGTCGGCCCGGGTCACCCCCTCCAGTTCATCGGCGGCGCGGCCGCGGAACGGACCCCCCGATGCGGTGAGGATGGCCGCGGCGACCCGCTCGGCCGGCACGCCCTCCAGCAGCTGGAACAGCGCGGAGTGCTCGGAGTCCACCGGCACGAGCGTCGCGCCGGTGCGGGCGCGCACCGCGGCCACCAGGTCGCCGCCGGCGACCAGGCTCTCCTTGTTGGCGAGCGCCACCGGTATGCCGTGCTCGAGCGCCGCCAGCGTCGGGCGCAGACCCGCCGCGCCCACGATCGCGTTGAGCACGATGTCGGGCTGCGATGCCTCGATCAGCGCGTCCAGGTCGGGGTCGAAGCGGATCGTGCCGCCCCCCGCCGCCGCCGCCGTGTGGGCGATCCCGTGCTCGGCCGCCTGGGCGGCCATCTCGGTCACCCGGCCGCCACACGAGAGGCCACAGGCCGTCAGATCGGGTGCCCGGTCGATGACCTCGAGGGCCTGGACCCCGATCGACCCCGTTGAGCCCAGGACGAGAACGCGTGCCACCGGTCGAGTGTAGCGAGGACCCCGCCGCGCCCGTGATAAGGGCGCCTTAAGGAGTCGGGGGTAGCGTGGATGCGTGCTCCTCCTCATCGCGGTCGCGTTCGTCGCCGGCGTGGTCACGGCCCTGTCGCCGTGCGTGCTGCCCGCCCTGCCGGTCGTGCTGGCGGGCGGTGCGGGGGGCGGGCCGCGGCGGGTCGCGGGGATCGCGATGGGATTCGTGGCCACGTTCACGCTCGTCACGGTGGCCCTCGCGACGGCGCTCCGCAGCGCCGGCCTCAGCGCGGGCGCGCTCCGCAACGTCGCCATCGCCGTGCTGGTGGGCGTGGGCGCGACGCTCGTGGTCCCCGCGCTGGGGGCGCGCGTCGCCGCGGTGCTCGCGCCGGTCGCGCGCCTCGGCGAGCGGGTGCCGCGCGGCCGGTCGGGCCTGGCGGGCGGGCTCCTGGTGGGCATGGCGCTCGGGCTCGTCTGGACGCCGTGCGCCGGGCCGGTGTTCGCGGCGATCGCGGTGATCGCCGCCACGGGCGACGCGGGCCTCTCCGCCGTCGTCGTCCTCACGGCCTACGCCGTGGGGGCCGTCCTTCCGCTCTGCCTGATCGCCGCCGGCGGGCGACGGGTGCTCGGCCGGATGCGCGGCCGCCGCGCGGCTGCGGTACGACCCGCGCTCGGGGTGGCGATGATCGCCGCGGCCGCCATCGTCGCGCTCGGGCTCGACACCCGGCTCACGACGTACGTCGTCCGGGACGTGCCCGCCTACACCGACGCGCTGCAGGCCCTCGAGCGGACCCCGGGCGTGACGCGCGCGCTCGCGGAGCTGCGGCCCGGCGCGCCCACCGACATCCCGCCCTTCCTGGCGGCCGTGCGCGGCGCCGAGGGGGTCGGCGCGCTGCGCCTCCCCGACGCCGGGCCGGCGCCCGAGCTGCGGGGGATCACGGCGACCTACAACGCCGGAGAGGAGCCGCTGACGCTGGCGTCGCTGCGCGGCAGGGTGGTGCTGGTCGACTTCTGGACGTACTCGTGCGTCAACTGCCTGCGCACGATCCCGCGGTTGCAGGCGCTGCAGGAGCGCTACCGCGGTGACGGCCTGACGGTGCTCGGCGTCCACACGCCCGAGTTCGCCTTCGAGGCCGACGCCGGCAACGTGGGCGACGCGGTCCGCGATCTCGGGATCACCTACCCCGTGGCGCTCGATCCCGACTTCGCCACATGGGAGGCGTTCGGGACCCGCTACTGGCCCACCACCTACCTGATCGACCGCACCGGGCGCGTCCGGGACCTGCACGTCGGCGAGGGCGACGAGGAGCGGACCGAGGACTACCTGCGGCGCGCGCTGGGCGTTCCCGCGGACGCCCCCGCCGCCGACGAGGCGGGCGAGGCGCCGCCGGAGTTCCGTAGCGTGACGCCGGAGACGTGGGTCGGGGCCGCGCGGATCCGGAGGCTCGCGCCCGGGCAGCGCGTCCGTCCGCTGCTGCCGACCCGCTACGAGGCGCCGGCGGCCCTCGCACCGGACGCCGTCGCCTTCGACGGCGAGTGGACGCTCGACGACGAATCGGCCCGGGCGGGCGAGGGGGCGGCGATCGAGCTGGCCTACCGGGCGAGGAACGTCAACCTCGTCCTCGACGGAGGCGACGGCGGCCCGCGCACGGGACAGGTGCTGATCGACGGCCGCGTCCCCGGCGCCGGCGAGGCCGGACGCGATGTCGGACCGGGCGGCGCCCTCGCCGTCGGGGCCCCGAGGCTCTACCGCCTCCTCGAGTTCCCCGGGAGCTCCGAGGGGACGATCCGCATCGAGCTCGCCCCCGGCACCAGGGCCTTCGCCTTCAGCTTCGGGTGAGACGGGGAGGCGCGGGCGGGAGGACGAGGGCGGCGGCGGCGCGGGCGGGGGCCGGTCGCCCGGTCCGCCGGGGTCGTCCAGAGGCGGATCTCCGAGCCACCGCCCCTCGCGGAACCACCTCCTCATCGTCCGCACGCTCGGCGGAACCGCCGGCCCACGGGCCTCCCGCCGCCGGAGCCGGTCGATCACACGTCCCGGGGGCTCCCCCGCGGCGAACGCCGCCTCCGCCTCACGGCGGAGCGCCGGCCACGAGTACGACCCCGGGGCCTCCCGGGCCGGCATCCCCGACGACAACCGCGCGCGATGGATGCTCAGCGCACGGGCCCGGGTGGCGGTCAGGCAGCCGGACGAGCGCCACACGTGGAGCAGGCTCGCCTCGAGATCACGCCCCGCCCGGCGCGCCTGGAACGCGGCGGACCGATGCGCTGCGCACAGCCAGACGCTCACTCCGCAGGGAAGGTGCAGCGGCGCCCTCCCCCCCTCCCCGGCGCCCACGCAGATGGCGCACGCCGGAAGACGTCCGAGACCCTTCTCCTTGTAGAAGCTCCTGACCACGGACCCATCGTGCCGCCCGACGACCGCCACAGGGCACCGCATGAGCGCCGGCTCGGCAACGTCTCCGTGTCGCCGGTGGTGCGATTGGACACGGGCCGGTGGTCCAAATGGACCCGGGGCCACGGAACGGGCAGCCGCCGCCCATCCCGCTCGCGCCATCCGAGTACCACCCGGAGCCGGGGAACGCGCACGACTTTGCTTCAGGCCGCCGTGCCGCCCGCGATCAGGGGATCAGGGTGTGGGCGGTCTCGCAGAAGGCGGTGACGAGGGCGACGCAGGCGTCGAGGTCGTCGGGATGGCACGACTCGACGACCTGGTGGACGTAGCGCGTGGGGATCGAGACGCAGCCGGCCGGGGCCCCGTCCCCGGAGAGGCCGAGCTCACGGGTGTCGGTACCGCCCCTCACCATCACCTCGAGCTGGCTCGGGATCCCGCGCTCCTCGGCGACCGCCACCAGGTGGTCGACGACCTCCCTGGGGACGATGGCGCTCGTGTCGTAGACCTTGATCGCCGCCCCTGCGCCGATGCTGGTGATGCGCTCGTGCGGCTTCGCCCCGGGGCCGTCGTTGGCCAGGGTGATGTCGATGGCCAGGCCGAGGCGGGGCCGCACCCTCGCCGTGGCGACGCGCGCGCCCCTCAGGCCGACCTCCTCCTGCACGCTGGCCACCGCCACGACCTCGCAGTCGTGGTCGCCGAGCGCCCGGAAGGCCTCGATCATCACGTAGAGGCCGGCGCGGTTGTCGAGGCTCTTGCACGTCACGAGATCCCCGAGGCGCGCCATCGCCCGCTCGCGCGTCACGACGTCCCCCGCCCGGACCAGCTCACGGACCCTCTCGACGGGGAGCCCCACATCGACGAAGTAGTCGTCGAGCGCCGGCGCCTTGCGCTTCTCCTCGTCGCTCATCAGGTGGACCGGCTTGGTGCCGAGCACCCCGAGCAGGTCCTCGCGCCCGTGGACGATCACCCGCTGGGCCGTGAGCGTCTTCGGATCGAAGCCGCCGAGGGGGATCAACCGCAGGAAGCCCCCGTCCTCGACGTGGGTGACCATGAAGCCGATCTCGTCCATGTGCGCGGACAGCATCAGGCGCGGGCCGCCGCGGCCGGGACGGCGCGCGATCAGGTTGCCGAGCGGGTCCACCTCCACCGACTCGGCGTGCGGCTCCAGCTCGCGCCGCGCCACGGCCCGGATCCGCCCCTCGTGCCCCGGGGCGCCGGGCGTCTCGCAGAGCTCCGTGAGCAGTTCGAGGTTCACGCGCCCAACCTACCGTCCGCCCGCGCGCTGCCGGAGGCGTCCGGCCTCAGTAGACGAGCCAGACCGTCATGAAGTACGCGGCCACAGCTCCGAACAGCAGCGCGTCGAAACGATCGAGCACCCCGCCGTGGCCGAGCAGGAGACGCCCCGAGTCCTTCGCACCGGCGTCGCGCTTGAGCACCGACTCGAAGAGGTCGCCGAGGAATGCGGCGGGGCAGATCACGAGCCCGAGCGCGAGCGACTGCCACCCGCTGATCCAGTCCATGTAGAGCCCGGCGACCCACACCGCGGAGGTCCCCACCACCAGGCCGACCGCCGCCCCCTCGATCGTCTTCTTCGGCGAGGTGAGCGGCGCGATCGGGCGCCGCCCCCACAACCGCCCACCCACATACGAGGCGGTGTCGAAGATCCACACGCCCACCAGAACGTTGACCACCGCACCGGCGCCGTCGGGGAGATCACGCGTGATCACGAGGATCGCAAGGGGCAGGCCGAGGTAGACGACCCCGAGCAGCGTCGTCGCCATCCGCGCGGTGATGTCCTCACGGCGCGGCAGGATCAGGGCCGCGATCGCGACGAGGAAGACGCTCAGCCCGAGCCCCAGCAGCACCCCGTGCTCGGGGTCGTCCATGCCCCACGCGAAGGCGATCAGGCTGAGGGCGCCGAGGTAGCCGGCCCAGCGCAGCGGACGCGCCGCCGCGGTCAGGCTGTACAGCTCGTACAGACCCAGCGCGGCGATGATCGCGAGCGTGACCGCGAAGGCCACCCCACCCAGGGCGACCACCGCGATCGCCAGGATGACGCCGGGTACGGCGATGATGAGACGGCTCGCGAGGCCGCTCGACGGCGGCGGGCTCAGAGGCTCAGCGTCCACCGAAGCGCCGATGACGTCGTCCGTAGTCCGCGATTGCAGCCTCGAGGTCATCGGGTCCGAAATCGGGCCAGAGGCGATCGGAGAAGTGCAACTCCGCATAGGCGCTCTGCCAGAGGAGGAAGTTGGACAACCGCTGCTCGCCGCTGGTGCGGATGACCAGCTCGGGGTCGCGCATCCCGGGCGCGTAGAGGTACTGGGCGAACTCGGCCTCCCCGGCCTCCGGCCCGCACTCGGCGGCGAAGCGCCGGGCGGCGTCGGCGATCTCGCGGCGCCCTCCGTAGTTCATCGCGACGAACAGCCGCAGCCCCGTGTTGCCGGCGGTCTCGGCCTCGGCCGCGGCGATCCGCTCCTGCAGGTCGGCGTCGAGCTCGCCGAGTCGCCCGATGAAGCGCATCTGGACGTTCTCGGCGTTCAGCTCGGGCACCTCCCGATCGATCAGCTCGCAGAAGAGGCCCATGAGGTCACCCACCTCGGCGTCGGGCCGCGTCCAGTTCTCGGTGGAGAACGAGAAGACCGTCAGATCCTTGACGCCGGCGTCGGACGCGGCGCGCACCACCTTCTTGAGCGCCTTGGCCCCGGCCCGATGCCCCGCGCCTACCGGCAGGTGGCGCTCGCGCGCCCAGCGTCCGTTGCCGTCCATGATGATCGCGATCGACTCGGGGATCTCGGTCAGTCCGGCGGGGCGGTCGACCCGCGGCGAGCGGCCGAGGCCGAGGACGGAGCGAGCCGTCCGGAGGCGCGTGAGGATGGTCATCGGTGCGCGGGGAGCCACGTCGCTCCCCTAGACCTCGAGGATCTCGGCCTCTTTGCGGGCCATCAGCTCGTCGATGGCCTTCACCTCAGCGTCGGTGAGCTTCTGCACCTCGTCCTGGCCGCCCTTGAGCTCGTCCTGGGAGAGCTCGCCGTCCTTCTCCGCCCGCTTCATCTCGTTGAGCACGTCCCGGCGCACGTTGCGCACCGCGACACGGCCCTCCTCGGCCATCTTGTGGATCAGCCGGACCATCTCCTTACGGCGCTCCTCCGTCAGCTGGGGGATCGCCAGGCGGATCGTCTGGCCGTCGTTGTTCGGCGTGAGCCCGAGGTCGGACTCCATGATCGCCTTCTCCACCGACTGCATGATCGAGCGGTCGAAGGGCTGGATGGTCAGCAGCCGCGGCTCGGGCGCGTTGATCGTCGCGAGCTGGTTGAGGGGGGTACGCGTGCCGTACGCATCCACCGTGACCCGGTCGAGCAGGGCGGTCGAGGCGCGTCCGGTGCGCACTGATGCGAACTCGGAGCCGAGGGCCGCGACGGCCCCCTGCATCCGGCGCTTCGCGTCCTTCAGTCGTTCCTCCACGGGAGCCTTCCTAGTCTGTGGTGTCGGTGGCGACCATCGTCCCGATCCGCTCACCCTCGAGCAACCGGCCGATGTTGCGCTCGTCGCCCATGTTGAAGACGAAGATCGGGAGGCCGTTGTCCATGCAGAGCGTGAGCGCCGTGGTGTCCATGACCCGCAGGCCCCGCTCGATGGCCTCCATGTGCGTGATCCGGGGGATCAGCTTCGCGTCGGGCACGACGCGAGGGTCGGCGTCGAGCACGCCCTCCACCGCGTTCTTCGCCATCAGGATGCACTCGGCGCCGATCTCCAGCGCCCGCAGGGCGGCGGTGGTGTCGGTGGTGAAGAACGGGTTGCCGGTGCCCCCGGCGAAGATCACCACCCGCTTCTTCTCGAGGTGCCGGATGGCGCGCCGGCGGATGTACGGCTCGGCGACCTCCTGCATGGCGATCGCCGACTGCACGCGGGTGGCGAGGCCGAGCTTCTCCAGCGCGTCCTGGATCGCCAGCGCGTTCAGCATGGTCGCGATCATCCCCATGTAGTCGGCGGTCGCGCGGTCCATGCCGATCGCCATGCCCTGCAGGCCGCGGAAGATGTTGCCCGCGCCCACGACGATCGCGACGTCCACGTCGCGCTCGGTCGCGTCCTTGACCTGCCGGGCGATGCCCGCGATCCGGCCGGGGTCGATCCCGTAGGGCTCGTCGCCCATCAGCGCCTCGCCCGAGAGCTTCAGGACCACGCGGCCGAACACCGAGCCGCCCGGCCGGAGTCCCGGCCGGGCGTCCTCGTCGGACTCGGGGCTACTGGCCAAGCTCGAAGACCACGAAACGCCGGATGCTGACGTTCTCGCCGAGGCTGCTCGTCGCCTCGACGCGCAGGTCTTCGATGGTGCGGGGCTTCTTCTCGCCCTGGTCGCGCACGTACTCCTGCTCCATCAGGCAGATGGAGGCGAGGTGCTTCTTCAGCTTGCCCTCGATCGCGCGCTCGCGCGCGTGCTCGGGGATGTCCTGGGCCTGAGCCTCGTAGATCGCCTTCTCGGAGGCGACGTACTCCTCCGGGACGTCGGCGACGGTCACGAAGCGGGGCTTGAGGGCGGCGATGTGGAGCGCGATGTCGTGGACGAACGCCTTGAACTCATCGGTGCGCGCCACGAAGTCGGTCTCGCAGTTGACCTCGATCAGCACTCCGACCTTGCCGCCGGCGTGGATGTAGCTGTCGATCAGGCCCTCGTTGGCCTCGCGGCCGGCGCGCTTGGCGGCGTCGGCGAGACCCTTGGTGCGGAGCGCCTTGGTGGCCTCCTCCAGGTCGCCGCCGGCGTCCTCGAGCGCCTTCTTGCAGTCCATCATCCCGGCGCCGGTCTTGTCGCGCAGCTCCTTGACGAGCTTGGCGGAGATGTTGCTGCTCACTCGGCGACCTCCGCGGCGGGGGCGGCCGGGGCCTCGGGGGCGGCCGGGGCCTCGGGGGCGGCCGGGGCCTCGGGGGCGGCCGGCGCCTCGGCGGGAGCCTCCGCCTCGGCGGCCGGAGCCGCCGCGGGAGCCTCCGCCTCGGGGGCGGGGGCCTCGGCGGGCGCCTCGTCGGCGGCCGGGGCCGGGATGCCCGAGGTGGGCAGCGTGCCCTTGCCCTCGAGCACGGCGTCGGCGAGGGCGCCGAGCACGAGCGTGCAGGCGCGGATGGCGTCGTCGTTGCCCGGGATGACGTAGGTCGCCTCGTCCGGATCGCAGTTCGTGTCCACCAGGCCGATGACGGCGAGGCCGAGGCGGTTGGCCTCGCGCACGCCGATGGCCTCCTTCTTGAGGTCGACGATCACGACGGCGTCCGGCAGACGCTGCATGTCGGCGACGCCGCCGAGGTTCGTCTCGAGCTTCACCAGCTCGCCCTCGCGGGCGAGACGCTCACGCGTCGGCAGAAGCTCCAGCTGGCCCTCGCGCTTCTGGTTGCGAAGCTCGTGGAGGCGGCGGATCCGCTGGGAGATGGTGCCCCAGTTGGTCAGCAGGCCACCGAGCCAGCGGTGCGAGACGTAGGGCATGCCGCAGCGCTTGGCCTGCTCGGCCACGGCCTCCTGCGACTGCTTCTTGGTGCCGACGAACAGCACCGATCCCCCGCGCTGGGAGATGTCGCGCACGACGTCGCACGCCTGCTCGAGCAGAACGATCGTCTGCTGCAGGTCGATGATGTAGATGCCGCCGCGCTCACCGAAGATGTAGCGCTTCATCTTCGGGTTCCAGCGGCGGGTCTGGTGTCCGAAGTGCACTCCGGACTCCAGGAGCTGCTTCATGGTGATGGTGGGCATGAGCCCCTTTCCTGCGTGTCGGTTGATCGGGGGGCGTGCGCCGGCGCGGGGCCGATGGACCCGTCGTCCCGGTGGGACGCGGGCACCGCCATCGGTGGATGACGCGCCGGGGAGGGGTCAGGTGGGTGCTGCGGCCCGGGAGTCTAGCGCGCCCTGCGGCACCCGTCGGGGCGCGGACGTCGGGCCCGTGCGCCGGTCACGGTGCCCGCCCGCACCCCCGCGCCACCCCGGCTCAGGGCAACCAGAGGTCGGTCGGCCCCCAGGCGGTCAGCCGCCGTCCGCCGTCGTCGGTGCGCCCGCGCGCGTCGAAGCCCCCGCCCGCCGCGACGACCCGCAGTCCGGTGAGCACGGGCGCGAGCCTCTCCTGGAACTCGCGGTCCTCCCGCTCCATGAGGGCGGCGGAGCGCTCGAGGAACGCGGGAAGCGCCGGCGCCGGCGCGATCGACAGGAAGAAGAGCATCTGGCGCCACGCGTACGCCGCCGTCCTGGACGCGCGGCCCGCCGACCAGTGCTCGGGAGGCGGGTGGCGGAGGCGGCCGAGCAGCCGCACGAGACAGGTGCCGGCGAGGTCGGCGGCACGTTCCGACAACACGGGCAGGAGCTCGAGGCGATGCGTGAGCTGGGCCAGGTTGTGGGTCGTCAGGATCTGCGCCTGCTCGATGATCATCATGTTGCCGACGTTCCGGACGCGGCCACCGGCGCCACCGCGCATGCGGCAGGCGAGCGCCAGGTTGGCCGGGGCCTCGTCGGGCAGGTCGAAGTAGCGCGCGTACAGCGTGCCCCTCATCACGTCGCACCCGAAGGCGACCGCCTCCGAGTACGCCGGTGAGAAGCGGCCGGCGAAGATGTCGGCGGCGAGCTCGTACGTCAGCCCGAGGCCGAGGCCCGCGACCTCGTCGAGCGCGGCGAGCTCGCGGATGAGCGTGTTCGGGGTGAGCGTGTCGGGGAACCGGGTCAGCACGAGCAGCGCGGCGCGGGCCAGCGCGGCCCGGGCGGCCGACCGCTGCGCGTCGTCGACCTGGGCCCACGGCTCGACGGCCGCGATCCAGGGGAGCTCTCCGAACCGGACCTGCGACTGGAGCTCGAGCAGCAGCAGCGAGCGACGATCGCGGAAGGCGCGATAGGCGGCGTCGTGGAGGCGCCGGAGAGCGGGGTCGGCGATCCCGCCCGCCCGGACCCCGGCGATCAGCGCGGGGAGCATGTCCGCGACGGCCTCGGCCGACGTGAGCACTCCGCGGTCGACGAGATCCTCGAGCGGCGCCTCGAGGGCGCGCATCGCCACGCGCCGCACCCGCGGCGGCACCGGCAGCCCGGGCGGCGCCCGGAGGGCTCCCGCCTCCCCCGCCCCCACGGGTGCGACGCACGCATCCATGTCGCGGATCCCCCTCCGGGACTCCCGTGCCTCGATCCGCGTGGCGACCAGCCCGGCCAGCGCGGCGTGGCTCGGAAGCGACGCGTGGCGCCGCTGCAGCGAGCGCCGGCCGGTGTGCCCGGCCGAGCCCGGCAGGCCGTGCCGGACGAGGTACGCATCGAGGATCCCCCGGACCTGGGACAGGGCGTCCGCGTCGGGGCCGGCCGGCCCGGCGAGCACGCGGGCCAGATGGGACCGCAGCCGGCAGAAGTTCTCCTTCGGCCGGTCCGGCTTGCGGCAGAGGCCGTGGAGCGCGCGCTGATCCCGGTAGTCGTCGAGCAGCTCCTGCGCACGCGCCCGCCACTGCGGCGGCGTGCGCGCGAACGGGCGGCCGTCCTCGACGCTGTCGAGGATGAGCGCGACGGTCCGGTCGTACATCGGCGCCCACACCGTCAGCGCCTCGCGCATGGCCTCGACCTGCGGACTCGGCCTCCACTCCCGGAGCCGCGCGGCGACCGCCGCGGCCGGCACGAGGAACACGTCGTCGTGCGCCGGCGCCGGGTCCTCGGACGGCTGGGGGTAGAACCGCAGGCGATCGCACCACGGCGCGATCACCGCGAGCAGGTCGTCGGCGATCTCCTGCGACCCGGAATCGGCCAGCCAGACGACGGTCATCAGCGCGCCCTCCTCGGGCACGGCCAGCCGGAAGCGCCCGGTCGCGAGTGCCGCACGGAGCGCGTCGCGCCCCTGCTCGGAGAGGTGGTACGCGTTGAGCCGGCGACGGGCCTCGGGGAGATCGCCCTCGACGTCCGCGTGCCCGATCTCGTCCAGCAGGGAGACCTCGTGCGGGAGGAGCGGCCCGCCCGCGAGGTGGCGGCCGGTCGCGAACCCCCCGTGCATGACCTCGGGGGTCACCCACGCCGGGGTCCCCGCCACCGGCGTGCGCGAGCCGACCTCGACGACCCCCTCGAGCATCCCCGTGATCACCGACCGCCACGCGGAGACCCGCTCGAAGGCGACATCCGGCGGAGCACGCATGGCCCGCTCGAGCTGGGCGAGCGGGTACGACAGGTCGATCCGGGGTGACGGCTCCCCGCCGCCGCCGCTCACGCCACTCCTGGAGGCAGGAGTCGAACCTGCACCCTCCCGGGTCCAGCCGGGCGCTCGCCGTCGAGCTTCTCCAGGACGTTCATCCGTGCCCTCCTCGGGTCCTTATACCAAGGGCCCGCAGGCGGCGCGACGGGGTTCACGCACGCGGCCGGCCCGTCGCGCCGGGGCGCGGCACACCCGGTCCGCGGCCCCTCGGTGGCGGCGCCGGCGCCATCCGGCGGGCCCTCCCCAGCGCCAGCTCGAGGTCGTGCGGTAACGGGCTCTCGACATCGATCTCCTCGCCGGTCTCGGGGTGGACGAAGGCCAGCCGTGAGGCGTGGAGGAACTGACGCTCCAGGCCGAGGGCCTCCTCGCGGCGCCCGTAGACGCGGTCGCCCACCACCGGATGGCCGACCGACTCGAGGTGGACCCGGATCTGGTGGGTCCGGCCCGTCTCGAGGCGCACCTCGAGGAGCGAGAACCGCCCGAGGTCCTCCAGGCGGCGCACGTGGGTCATGGCCTCGCGCGCGTCGTCGCGGTCGCTGATCGCCATCCGGGTGCGGATGCGGCGGTCGCGCCCGATGGGCCGGTCGATCGAGAGCGCCGGCGGGGTCGCCCCGTGCACGAGCGCGGTGTACGTGCGGGCGATCTCCCTCTCGCGGAGCATCCTCTGCAGGCGCCGGTGGGCGCGCTCGGAGCGGGCCACCACCAGCAGCCCCGACGTGTCGCGGTCGAGACGGTGGACGATGCCCGGCCGCGTCGGGTCGTCGCCTCCTGCGATCGCGTGGGCGAGCAGCCCGTGCACCAGCGTCCCGCCCGAGTGGCCGGCCGAGGGATGCGTGACCACGCCGGCGGGCTTGTCGACCACCAGCAGGTGCGCGTCCTCGTACCGCACGGTCATCGGCACGACCTCGGGCTCCAGCTCCGACATCGGCGACGGCGCGGGGCTCACCTCGAGCACCTCGCCCTCGGCCAGGAGGTGGCGCTTGGCACGCGGCACGCCACCCACCAGGACCCGCCCGCCGTCGATCAGCCGCTGGGCCTCGGCCCGGCTGCCGACGGCCTCGAGCGATCCGACGGCCGCGTCGAGGCGGCGTCCGGCCAGGTCGGGGCCCACGACCAGGCGGAAGGGGCGCTCAGTCAGGCTCCTCGTCCTCCTCGCCGTCCTGCATCAGGCCGACGATGATGAGGACGGCGCCGATGGTGATGCCCATGTCGGCGATGTTGAACGCGGGCCAGCGGCTGAAGTCGAGGAAGTCGGTCACCGCGCCGCGGGCGAGGCGGTCGATCAGGTTCCCGAGGCTGCCGCCCACCAGCATCCCGGCGCCGGTCGCGACGGTCGCGTTGCGCGCCACGAGGCCCGCGAGGGCGATCGCGATGGCCGACAGCGCGATCACGGTGAGCACGGCGACGATCCCCGGCCGGCCGGGGAAGAACCCGAACGCGATGCCCTCGTTGGAGACGCGCGAGAACTGGAAGCCCGGGAAGACGTCGATCCGCTCACGCGGCTCCAGGGTGGCCCGGACGTACGCCTTGGTGGCCTGGTCGAGCACCAGCACGAGCGCCGCGAGGATGCCGAAGCGCCACAACCGCGCCTGGGTCTGGCGCCGCTGACGGCGGGCGATGGCGTGCATCAGCGCATCGCGCGTCGAGTGGCCGCCGTGGCTCACGCGGGGCTCCCCACCGCGGCGAAGGCCCGTGCGAGACGCCCGGCCACGGCGTCCGGATCGCCGTCGACCTCGATCAGCTTGCGCGCGCCACCCGAGCCGCGTCGCAGGCGGACGGCCGCCGGCCGCACCCCCGCGGCGTCCGCGAGATAGGCGCACAGCGCCGCGTTCGACTGGCCCTGATGGGGCGGCGCGGCGATCTGCACGCGCAGGGCGCCGTCCTGGACGCCCACGGCACGGGTCGCGCGCGAGCGGGGCACCGCCTTCACCGCGACGACCACGCCGTCGGGGCCCACCGACAGCCAGGGGGGCAGCTCGCTCAGAAGGAGTCCAGGAGCGCCAGCACGAAGCCGCGCAGGATGTACAGCACGATGATCCCGACCATCGGCGAGAGGTCGAACATGCCGAGCGGCGGGATCATCCGCCGGAAGACGTTGAGGTACCAGTCGGTGGTCTGGTGCACGAAGTCCCAGAGCGCGCGCGTCCAGCTCGACGACGGCGCCATCGGCACGAACGACAGGACGATCCTCACCAGGATCAGCAGGATGAAGACGGTGAAGAGCGCACCGACGTATGTCGCGACGTTGTCCATGGATCAGCGTTTCCTCGCCGGGTCGTGATGGGACACTAGTGTCCCGAGTCAGGAGTGCGGTGATGGTTCCGGAGCGAATCTCCCGCGAGGGGAGGACGCGGATCCACCGCGATATCGGGAATATCGTGGTGGTCGAGGACGCTGCCTCGCGATGAGATGCAGCCGGGAACCGCGACGCGGCTTCTGACTCGGGACACTAGAGCTCCTGGGCGCGGCGGGCCGCCGCGAGCACTGCGTCCGCCATGTGGGCGCGCACCGCCCCGCGCTCCAGCACGGCCACCCCGGCGATCGTCGTGCCCGCCGGTGAGCTGACCCGCTGACGCAGGGCGGCGGGGTCGCTGCCGTCGGACAGCAGCGCCGCGGTGCCCGCGAGCACGGCACCGACCATCTGCCGGGCCTGGTCGCGACCGAGGCCCGCGGCGACCGCCCCCTCCTCCAGGCCCTCCGCCACGAGCGCAACCAGTCCGGGGCCGCTGCCGGCGAGCGCGGTCGCCGCCGGGAAGAGGTGCTCGGGCAGGCCGACGACCGCGCCGAGGGGCGCGAGGAGTTCCCCGACGGCGGCCGCGCGCTCGTCATCGAGGCCGCGCGTCGCCACCGCGACGACGCCCGCGCCGTGGCGCACCGCGAGGTTCGGCATGGTCCGCACCAGCGGGCACCCGGGGGCCGCGGCGCCGAGGCGGTCGAGGTCCCATCCCGCGATCACCGACAGGACCACCCTGCCGGGGCCGCCTCCGGCCGCCACCGCGCCGAGCACGTCTCCCGCGTCCTTCGGCTTGACCGCGACGCAGACCAGGTCGCACGCCGCCGCCTGGGCGATCGTCGCCGGGCGCCCAGCGGTTTCGGCCACAGCGGCCTCGACGGCGGCGGGCACCGCGTCGGCGATCAGCAGCCGGCCGGCGACCTCCGGCCGCCCCCGGCCCATGCCGACGGCGAGCGCCCGCCCCATGGCGCCGACTCCGATGACCCCGATGCTGGCCGGCCAGGCACCCACCGTCAGTATTGGTTGAAGAAGCCCTTCTCCAGGAGCCGGGCCCTCTCCTCGGCCGACACCTCGACGTTGCGGGGGGTCAGCATGAAGACCTTGTCGGCCACGCGCTGCATCCCGCCGTCGAGCGCGTAGGTGAGGCCGCTCGAGAAGTCGATGAGCCGCTTCGCGAGATCGGTCTCGGCGCTCTGGAGGTTGAGGATCACCGGGATGGTGCCCTTGAACTTGTCCGCGATCTGCTGGGCGTCGTTGAAGCTCTTGGGGACGATCAGGTGCACCTCGGCCGGCTGCGGCCGCGACTCCACCGAGCGCATCACCGGCCGGCTGCTGGTTCGGGTCTCCTCGGCGAAGATGTCGTCGAACTCGTTCTCGCGGCGCCGGGGGCCCAGCCGGCGCACGTTGGGACGCTCGCGGTAGGTGCGCTCCAGGTCCTCGTGGGCCGACGCGCGCCGCTCCCGGTCGCGGTCGCGACGCTCGGGCTCGTCGTCGTACTCGTCCGCGTAGTCGTCGGGTTCGTCGGCCATGCCGAAGTAGACGAGGGTGCGGTGCCAGAGATCGGTGACGGCCATCTAGAGGAGTCCCTGAGTGGTTTTCTGAACGCGCTCGAGGAGCCCGCGACCGACGCGGACCTTGGTGGCGCCCTCTTCGGCCGCCACCAGGAAATCCTGGCTCGTGCCCATCGAGAGGTCGCGGAAATCGTGACGCCCGTCCCACTCGCGGGCAAGATCGTCGGCCAGCCTCCGCACCGCGGCGAAGTGTGGGCGACTCATCTCTGCATCGCTGTGCGACGGGGGCATGGCCATGAGACCACCGATCACGAGGTCGGTCCGAGCCGACACCTCATCCACGAACGCCCGAAGTTGGGGCGGCACGATACCACCTTTGGTTGGCTCCTCGGCGACGTTCACTTCGACGAGAACCCGCGTGGGACCTTCCGAACGGGCCGCGATCTCCTCCGCGAGCCGGAGCGAGTCGAGCGAGTGGATCAGGCGCACGCGCGGCAGGAGGTCGCGCACCTTGCGGCGCTGGATGTGCCCGATGAAGTCGAACGTCAGGCGCCCGGCCGCCACGGCCTCCTTGGCCAGCAGATCCTGCAGGCGGTTCTCGCCGATCACATCGACCCCCGCCTCGACCAGCGCGGGGACATCCTCGGCGGGCAGGTACTTACCGGCGATGACCAGCTCCACCGCGCCGGGGGCGCGGCCTCCGCGAACGGCGGCCTCGTCGAGGAGCACCCGCGTCTCGGCGAGCACCTGCGCCAGGCAGGACGGGTCGATCACCCCGCCTCCGCCCAGACGAGCCCGGCCTGGCGACCCGTCCCCGCGCCGTCGCGGCGATACGAGTAGAAGCGGTCCGGCGCGCAGGAGGTGCAGGCGCCCACCGTCACGACCGCCTCATCCCGGAGGCCGCCGGCCAGGAGGGCCCGGCGGGCGGCCGCGGCGAGATCGACGGCGTCCCCCGCCACCACCTCGGCGCCGAAGCGCGCGGCGAACGCGTCGCGCACCTCGGCCGACACCGGATAGCAGCACGGCCCGATGCCCGGACCGATCGCCGCGCCGGTGTCGCCCGGCGCGCCAAGGGCCGCGACGGCGGCCTCGAGGACGCCCCCCACGAGACCCCGCCAGCCGGCGTGCGCGGCGGCGACGCGCGGGATGTCCCGCCGCCACAGGAGCACCGGGAGGCAGTCGGCGCCGAGCACGGCGAGCGCCACGCCGGGGACGGCGGAGACCATGGCGTCGCCCTCGGGCCAGTCCCGCAGGTGCCCGAGGAAGCCCCCCTCGCCCCCCGACACCTCCCGCACGCCGGCGCCGTGGACCTGGCGGCCCATGCAGACCCGGTACGGATCGATGCCGAGCTCCGCGCACACCCGGGCGCGGTTCTCGCGGATGCGCTCATCGGGGTCGCCGGGGTCGTTGCCGAGGTTGAGGCCCGAGAATCCGCCCGCGCTGACGCCCCCGCCGCGCGTGGTGAAGACGGCGCGCGCCGCGGCCCCGGTCGGCACCTCGATCACATCGAGACCGGTCACGCGCCCTCGCGGGCCGCGCGCAGGGCGAGGGCGAGCTGCTCGTCGTGGCTCCCGACCCTGCCGTCGAGCAGGGCGGCGCGGACCTCGGCGAGTGCCCGGCCGATCGCGGGCCCCGGCGCCACGCCCGCCCGCACCAGGTCGGCGCCCGTGACGCTCGGCGCACGGTCGGAGGCCCACCACCCGGCGACGGCGTCCGCGCCGGCGGCGAGGGCGCCGATCGCCGTCGCCGGCGGCGCCGCGCGCAGGATGCGGTCGATCTCGGAGGGGGCGGCCGCGTGCGACAGGCGACCGGCGAGCCCGGCGCCCGCGACGGTCTCGGCCGCGATCGCGCGGGCCCACCCGGGCAGGGCCGCGACCGCCACGGCGTCCGCGTCCACGCCGGCGCCCAGGCGCATCGCCCAGGCGGGCACGGCCGGCGCGGCGGAGTGCGCCGCCGCGCCCCCGAGCGCGGCGATCGCCGCTGCGGCGCCCGCGCGCACCCAGGGCACGCCCAATTCGCGCAGCACGCCGAGGGCTCCGGCGGCCCCGTCCTCGTCGAGCACGCGGCGCAGTTCCTCGGCGACCCGTGCCGAGGCGAGGTCGAGGGCGGGCGCGACGGCCCGGGCGGCGGCCTCGGTCTCGGGGGCGAGGGCGAGGTCGAGCCGGGCCGCGTAGCGCGCCGCCCGCACCAGCCGGCTCGGGTCCTCGACGAACGCATCCGGGCGCACCGCCCGCAGCAGGCCCGCGGCCAGGTCGGAGGCGCCCCCGTGCGGGTCGACCAGCTCGCCGGCGCGCGCGCCGCGCAGGCCGAGGGCCATCGCGTTCAC
>LNFM01002762.1_pt1 | contig 52644 bp, 55 predicted proteins | sample 596031 | NCBI WGS metagenome assembly LNFM01 (sample SAMN04254537, study PRJNA301005) | activated carbon metagenome | isolation source: dual media filters at the Ann Arbor, Michigan drinking water treatment plant | place: USA: Ann Arbor | reverse complement strand
AAAAAGACCGGGCCCCACGATGGGGGCCCGGTTGCAAGGATGCTGGCGTGGGGGCCAGCAAACTTCAGAGGGGAACATGCTGCGGCACCGGCGACTCTGGGAGGATATCCTCGGCACCACAGCGAAACCGCACTATGCGAGGTGACCGCGTGAGCAGCAACGCTTTGCGCAGCATGTCTGCCATGCTGAATCGCAAAGCAACGTCGCGCAGCCTGCGATGGAGTGCCGCAGCGGCAGAGTGGCGCAATGAAGAAATGTCGCGCCTAAGAGTTTAGAAATTCCAGCGCTGCGCATTGGCCACCAGGAAGTCGCGGAACACCTGGATACGCGCCACCGATTTCAATTCTTCCGGATAGACGAAGTAAGCGTCGAGGGCGAGCGTATCGGCGTCGCCGAACAGCTGAACCAGCCCGCCGTTTTCCTCGACCAGATAGTCCGGCAGCATGGCGACGCCGAGACCGCGCTGGCAGGCGCGCAGCAGGCCGAGCACATTATTGATGGTTAACTGCGGCACACGCGCATTCTTGGCCTCGCGGCTGATTTCCAGAAGCCAGCGCCGGTTGGCGAAATGCGCCGGCACGGCGCCGCCAAGCAGAATGATGCGGTGCTTGTCGAGTTCCTCATGCGTGCGCGGCGTGCCGAAACGCTTGAGATAATCCGGCGAAGCGTAAGCGTGGAAATGCACCGAGAACAGCTTGCGCTGGATCAGGTCGGGCTGTGTCGGCTGGCGCAGCCGGATGGCGACATCGGCCTCGCGCATGGCGAGATCGAGTTCCTCGTCGGTGGTGATCAAGGTGATCTGGATATCGGGATAGAGATCGAGAAACTCGCCGAGCCGTGGCGTCAGCCAGTGCACGCCGATGCCGGGGGTGGTCGAGACTTTAAGTTCGCCGTTCGGCCGCTCGCGCGAGTCGGTCAGCTTGGTGCGCGCCGCTTCAAGCTTCATGAACACTTCATGCGCGGTGCGGTACAGAAGTTCGCCCTGTTCGGTGAGGATCAGGCCGCGCGCATGGCGGTGAAACAGCGACACGGCGAGGTCGCCTTCCAGCGCCGACACCTGGCGCGACACCGCCGATTGCGACAGGCCGAGACGTTCGCCGGCATGCGTGAAGGAGCCGGCCTCGGCGGCGGCGTGGAACACTTTGAGCTTGTCCCAGTCCATCGAATTGTTGGCTGACCGGATCATTATTCTGCCGCCGCGTGCTGGTGTTCGTGCTCATGCGCGGCGAGGAATTTCTCGGCCTCGAGCGCGGCCATGCAGCCTTGTCCGGCAGCGGTCACCGCCTGCCGGTAAATATCGTCGGTGACGTCGCCGGCGGCGAACACGCCGGGCACCGAGGTCGCGGTCGAATGGCCGGCGGTTTCGATGTAACCGGACGGCTTCATCTTCAACTGGCCGGTGAACAGTTCGGAGGCCGGCGAGTGGCCGATGGCAATGAACACGCCGTCGGCGGCACGCTCGGTGATGGCGTCGGTCTTGATGTTCTTGAGCCTGACGCCGTTGACCTTGGTCGGGTTCGTGGCGCCGGTGACGTCGTCGAGCACCGAGTCCCAGACCACGTCGATCTTCGGGTGCTTGAACAGCCGGTCCTGCAAAATCTTTTCGGCGCGGAAATGATCGCGGCGGTGCACGACCGTCACCTTCGACGCGAAGTTTGTGAGGAACAAGGCTTCCTCGACCGCGGTATTGCCGCCGCCGATGACGAAGACTTCCTTGTTGCGATAGAAAAAGCCGTCGCAGGTGGCGCAGGCGGATATGCCATAGCCTTTGAACTTCTGCTCGAACGGCAGATCGAGCCAGCGCGCCTGCGCGCCGGTGGCGACGATCAGCGCCTCGGCGATATAGACGTCGCCGCTGTCGCAAATGAGCTTGAAGGGCCGCTGGCCGAGCTCGACCTTGGAAACATAATCGGTGACGATTTTGGTGCCGACATGGGTCGCCTGGGCCTGCATCTGCTCCATCAGCCAGGGCCCCTGGATGACGTCGGCAAAGCCCGGGTAATTCTCGACATCGGTGGTGATGGTGAGCTGGCCGCCGGGCTGCATGCCCTGGATCAGGATCGGCTCCAGCATGGCGCGCGCAGCATAGATGGCGGCGGTGTAGCCAGCCGGACCAGAGCCGATGATGACGACTTTGGCGTGGGTCGTTTTCGACATTGCTTTCAATCGCCCCCGGGCGTCGATGGGCGCGTGTTGCCCAAATTCATAGCGTGCCGCCAGACTCAAAAGGTGGCTGGCTTTATTGCTGCCCCAATCTATGGCTTCCGCCGAGCTATGCAAGATACGCAACCCAAAACCCCGAAATGACTCACAAGCTTGGGGGCACCGCGACCGGCTTGCGGAAAAGTTACGCAATAATCTTTCGCGCAACAAAGTTTCAAGGTATGGATGTTCCGCCATTCACATTGCCCCAAGGGGACGCCATTGCCAGCTAGCCTCGATGCCATTGACCGCAAAATTCTCAAAGAGCTGCAGGAAGACGGCCGCATGACCAATGTTGAGCTGGCGCGGCGGGTCGGTATCTCCGCACCGCCCTGCCTGCGCCGCGTCCGCGCCCTGGAAGAAGCCGGCTTCATCAAGGGCTACCGCGCGCTGCTCGACGAAAAGAAGCTCGGCTACGAAGTCGTCGTCTTCGCCATGGTGCATCTGTCGAGCCAGGCGGAAGCCGATCTCGCCGCCTTCGAGGACTTCGTGCGCGCCCAGCCGCTGGTGCGCGAATGCTGGATGCTGTCCGGCGAAATCGACTTCGTGCTGAAATGCGTCGCGCCCGACCTCAAGACCTTCCAGGCTTTGGTCGAGAAACTGACCTCCGGCCCGCATGTGCGGAACGTCAAGACGTCGATGACATTGCGGCAGTCGAAGGACGCCGCCATGGTGCCGATGGGCTGAGGTGCCTTGGCCGCAAGCCGGTCGCCGTGGTATGATTTAGTCATACCAGACCATGAGGCGCTCCCATGACGGCCCCTGCCAAACGCACTTTCAGTCTTCCCGCCGAGCATGCGAAGTTTATCGACAAGAAAGTCGCCTCGGGCTCCTACGCTTCGGGAAGCGAGGTCGTGCGCGCCGGCTTGCGCGCGCTAAAGGAACGCGACGAGGCTGTTGAGCGGTGGCTTCGTGAGGAAGTCGCGCCCGCTTACGACGCGGTGAAAGCCGATCCGTCGAGCGCGATACCGGCCAAGCAGGTGTTTGCGGCGATCAAAGCGCGCCACGCTGCACGGGTTAAATCTGCGGCGAAATCTCCGCGCCGTGCCAAAACGTGAGGTCGTCGTCTCGCCCAGGCGCGGCGGCCGACCTGATCGGCCTATATGATTACATTGCCACGCAATCGAGTCCGAACCGCGCCATCGGCTATATTGCCCGGTTGGAGAAATATTGCGCCGGATTCGCCCTGATGGGCGAACGCGGCACGCGGCGTGATGACATCCGCCCCGGACTTCGAACGGTCGGCTTCGAGCGGCGCGTGACGATCGCTTTCCATGTCGAAACAAAGCGGGTGGTGATCGATCGCGTCTTTTATGCCGGACGCGATCTGGCGAAGGCTTTTACTTCCACCCTACGTTCTTGATCTCGTCGCTCCTGCCGCCGCCTCACACAACCTCGAACTTGCCATCCGAATAACTCAGCTTCACCGTCACGGTGCCTTCGTTGATCAGCCACGGCCGCACCGTGAAGCTGCGGGCGCCGGCCTTGTGCATCGGATCGGAGGCGGCGATCGCCTTCGCTTCTGCGAGCGAGCCGGCGCGCACGACCACCATGCCTTCGCCTTCCCAGGCGTCTTCGGCATCGTTCCACATCGGCCCGGCGCCGAACATGATGCCGCGCTTCTCCAGATCGATCTGGAAGTCGAGATGCTCCTTGAGCACCGCCATGATCGGCTCCATGCCGTTCACCGGTTTGGTGAAGATGACATAGAGCTGCTTGCGCAGCATGGCTTCGCAGGCTTTGAGAATGTCGGCCTTCGGAACCGATGTCAGGCTCATGGCGCTATCCCCCCGTGTTTTCCTGACCTTAGGCCAAGATCGCCGCGGCCCGCAATTGCTCGAGGATAGCGCGCTTCAATGAGTCCGCAAAAGCCGGCAAAGGCTAAGATCGAGCCGCAGTAGCGCCGGTCCTGAGTACCGAATGCGTGGCAATGACGGCCGTGCGCTGGTTCAGACCGGCGCCGCGGCCGTCATTTCGCCTTTTCGATTTTCGTCACCGTGAACTGGCCGTTGATGCGCTCCGGCACGAAGCGGATCTTGTCGCCAGCTTTCACGGCCTTGGTCATCGCCGGATCGCCGGCGCGGAACACCATGGTCATGCCGTCGTCCATGTCGAATTTCTTCAGCGGCCCGTGCTTGATGGTGATCTTGCCGGCGGACTCGTCGACCTTGGTGACCTGACCGGCGATCAACTCATCGCTCTGCGCCATCGCCGGAAGCGAAGCCGCGGTAACGAAGGCGAGGGCGGCGAAAAATGCGCGAAGTTTCATTGAACTCTCCTGTTTCTTCCGTTTGGATTACTTGACGGTGATCTTGCCGGTCATGCCGGCTTCACGATGCCCCGGGATCAGGCACGAATACTCGAACGTGCCGCGCTTGGTGAAGCGCCACAGAATTTCACTCCTGGCCTTCGGCTCCAGGCTTTTCCCGTTCGGATCGTCGTGCTCCATCTCTGGATACTTCTTCATCAGCTCGGCGTGCTTGAGATTGTCTTTCTCGCTCGCCAGGATGAATTCGTGCTTCAATTCCCCGATGTTGGAGATGACGAACTTGATCTGCTCGCCACGCCTGATGGTCAGGTTTTCCGGCGTGTATCCCATCTTGCCGTCGCCCTCGTGCATCGTCACTTCGATAACGCGGAACGGCTTCTTCGGATCGCCGGGTTCGCCGGCGGAGAAACCGGCATGGCTGTGACCGGCGTCGCCGGGTGCGGCGACGGCAAGCCCGGCGCTGAACAGAATCGGCAGAAGCATGGTTGCGATCTTCAGGATATTCATGTGCAGTCTTTCTTTGGTTGATGATGGGAGGGTTTCAACTCAGTGTTTGCCGCTGTGGCCGCCGCCCGGCTTGACGACATTGAATTCCATGGCTGGCGTCTGTGACGCCTTCTTCTCGGGCGCGCGCGGCGCATCGCCCGTCTCGCCATTGAACAGATAGGCGACGGTGCCTTCCGGGTTCTTGTAGGGACCTGGATCGCTGTAGTCGTCGCGCGCCAATCCGTCGCGTACCTTCACCACCGAGAACATGCCGCCCATTTCCATCGGGCCGAACTGGCCGAAGCCGGTCATCATCGGCAGCGTGTTGTCGGGCATCGGCATTTCCATTTCGCCCATTTCCGCCATGCCCTTCTCGCCCATCGGCATGTATTCGGGCACGAGAGTGCGGATGGTCTTGGCAAGGTCCTTCTGGTTGACGCCGATGAAGGTCTTCACGTCATGCCCCATCGCATTCATGGTGTGATGCGACTTGTGGCAATGGATCGCCCAGTCGCCTGGCTCATCTGCGATGAATTCGAACGCCCGCATGCCGCCGACCGGCACGTCGGTGGTCACATCGGGCCGCTGCGCGCTTGGCGGCACCCAGCCGCCGTCGGTGCAGGTCACTGTGAACGGCTCGCCGTGCTTGTGGATGGGATGGTTGGTCATCGTCAGATTGCCGACGCGGACGCGGACTCGGTCGCCACGCCGAACCACCAGCGGATCGATGCCGGGAAAAACCCGCGAATTCCATGCCCACAGATTGAAGTCCGTCATGGTCATGATCTTCGGCATCGCCGCGCCCGGGTCGATGTCGTAACTCTGCATGAGGAAGACGAAATCGCGGTCGACGCGGTGCAGCGTCGGGTCGCGTGGATGGATGACAAACGAGCCCATCATGCCCATCGCCATCTGCACCATTTCGTCGGCGTGCGGGTGGTACATGAAGGTGCCGCTCTGCTTGAGCACGAATTCATAGACGAATGTTTGCCCCGGCTTGATATGCGGCTGGGTCAGGCCGCCGACGCCGTCCATGCCGTTCGGCAAGATGATGCCGTGCCAATGCACCGTGGTATGCTCCGGCAGTTTGTTGGTGACGAAAATGCGGACCTTGTCGCCCTCGACGCATTCGATGGTCGGGCCGGGCGACTGCCCGTTATAGCCCCATAGCTTCGCCACCATGCCCGGCGCCATTTCCCGCTCGACCGGCTCGGCGACGAGGTGAAACTCTTTCCAGTCGCCGTTCATGCGCCAGGGCAGGGTCCAGCCGTTCAGCGTCACCACCGGTTGATAGGTCTGACCATCCCGCGGCATCACTGGCGGCTGCATCGCCGGCGATTTGACAATCACTGCTTCGGGGATGCTGGCGGCCTGCGCGCGGCCGCTCACCGCCGTCGCGCCAGCCAGTGCTGCCGCCGACATTCCGACAAAGTTGCGTCGTGAGAAATTCATGTCCGTCTCTCCTTTGTCAGTGACCGGCCGGCTCGGCCGAAGCCGAGGCTGCGGTTGGCGTCGTTGTGATGCTCGATCCGCCATGGCCGCCGAGCACCGCCGATTTGAGATTGGTGTCGGCCAGCCAGAAATCGCGCTGCGCTTCGATCGCCGCGATGGTGGCAGCAATACGTTCGCGCGATTCGGCGAGCAACGCGAAGACGTCGATCTGCATGGCGTTGTAGCGCAGCAGGGTTTCCTCTGTGATTGTCTTGCGCAACGGCAGCACGTCGCGCCGGTAACGCCGGGCGACGTCGGCGGCGGCGCGGTATTGCGCAAGGGCCTCGCGCGCTTCTGATGCGACGTTGACGACCTTGGCCGACAGGCGATTAACCGCCTGAGCGTAGGTTGCCTCCGCCTCCCGCGCGCCCACTTCGCCGAAATCGAACAGCGGTACCTGAAACTCCACGCCCATGCCGCGCTCGATGGTGATCTCGCCGTCGTTATCCTTGACGCGCTTATGCGTGCCCGAGACCTCCAGCAGATTGACGAAGCGCGTGGCGTTGGTCAGGCCGTAGGTCTTCGCGAGGGCCTCGACCTCGAGTCGCGCGATTTGTAGATCGGCACGGCGGCGAATGGCCTCCGTCTCGACGTCTCTCGCATTGATCGGGTGCGCTGGCACGGTTGGCAAGGTTGCCGGCAGCGTGAAGGCAAGAGCGCCGCCGCTAAGGCCGAGTGCGCGCACCAGCCGTTCGCGGCCCGCCACTGCGCGCTGCCGCGCGCCGGAAAGTCGCGCCGCCGTTTCGGCATAGAACACGTCATGGCGCGCGCGATCCAGTTTGGTCGCCGAGCCGCTTTCGCCGAGCCGCTTCGACAGATCGACCGCGATTTGCGCCGAGGATAGCGCCTGCTTCAGGTAACCGGCGAGTTGCTGGCTGGCGACGGCTTCGGCAAAGGCGCGGCGCGCTTCGAAACCCGTTCGCAAGGTCGCTTCGGCGGCCCGCAGTTGCGCCTGATGGAAGCGATTGGTCGCTATATCGGCGCGCGCCGGCAAAGTCGCCAGCGACAGGATGCTGGCGACAACCTGCGCTTCCAGTTCTAAGCCGCCGCCCCCGGCCAGGCGCGACAGGTGAAACCGCGGGGCTTGCGGCAGGCTGGCGCGGACGCGCACCGCTTCGGCGATGCCCAGTTCATTGTAGGCTGCCTGCAGGTCGCGGTTGTTCAGCAGTGCAATCTGCACGGCGCTGTCGGCAGTGAGCGGCCGCTTGAGCAGACTTGCCACCGTGCCGTCGGCGGCGGCGATCTCGTCGTCGCTGCGAAGCGCGACAACATCCGCCCTCAGCGCCGGCGCGGCCATGCCGCTGACGGCATCCATGCCGCCGTCGCTGGAAAAACTGGCGCAACCGGTGAGCAATGCCGTGGCCAAAGCCACGCCGGCAAAGCGTGCGGCGCGCAGTGAATGCGCAACCATGAGAATTCTCCTGACATAAACAATCGCGGCCACGCGGCCACGCGGCCGCTGTGACGCGGCCGTGCAAGCTCAGACTTGATCGCTGTCAGGCGATGGGGGGGCGGTGGAGCGGAACGGGCGCGCGGCCGATGAGGCCGTTCGCCACCGCCGCAACGGAGGACGACGCCGGCGTCGAGATGCCGAAGGTCAGGCAGGGGTCGTGCGCAAGCGCCGAGACGCAGAACAGGCCGCAGCAACTGCCGGCATGGGCCTTGTTGTCATGGGCCTTGCTGTCATGCGTTTTGTCGTCCGCATCGGAACGATGATCCGCCGGACCATTTTGCTGGTGATTGCCGTGGCCGTGGCTGGCTTGACCATGATGATGCGCGCTGCCGTCTTCATGGACATGCGCGGCGGTTGGCTGCATCGCGGGCGCGGCTTTGGCATTCAATTCGCCGATGCAGTGAAACACAGTCGGGCTGGCGATAACGGCGAGCGCCGCGGTAGGCGCAACGACGCAAAATGCGTAAGCCACGGCGATCGCAATCGCCGCGCGCTTCCGCAAATTTTTCGTCAGACCTCGCATCGTGCCCCTATTTCCACTCGACCTTCTTGATCTCGTAGCCCTTGGCGCCGCCGGGCGCGTTGACCTCGACGACCGCGCCCTTGACCTTGCCGATCAGCGCCTTCGCCAGCGGCGAGGTGATCGAGATGCGGCCCTTCTTGGCGTCGGCTTCCGGCTCGCCGACGATCTGCCACACCTTCTTCTCGTCGGTGTCCTCGTCGACCAGCGTCACCGTGGCGCCGAACGTGATGGTGTCGCCCGACAGTTTCGACACGTCGATGATCTCGGCGCGCGCCAGCTTGTCCTGCAACTCGTCGATGCGGCCTTCGTTGAGCGACTGCTGCTCCTTGGCGGCGTGATACTCGGCATTCTCCGACAGGTCGCCATGCGAGCGCGCCTCGGTGATCTGCTGAATGATGCGCGGCCGCTCCACGCTCTGGCAGTGCTTGAGTTCTTCCTCGAGCACCGTGTAGCCCGCGGCCGTCATCGGAATCTTGTCTACCATCGTCTTTCTCCTCCTGGCGGGCGCTGGATCAACTTGATCGCGTCGTAACGCCGCCAAGCCCTTCCTCTTTTAAAACCCGTCTATCCCATCGAAATTCGACTCCGGCCATGGGTTGCCCCATCCCGGAGTCATGTGAATGCGCAAATCCTAACGCGCGCCACCCTTACGGGTTCAAGCCGTTCGATCCGAAAAGCCTGCTCAGACCAAGCCTGATCAAACCAAGCCTGCTCAGACCTTGCCGGGGAAGTAGCTTTGCAGCGCGCGCACCTCGAGGTCGCCCCCGAGATAGGCTTTTATGCCCTGCGCCGCCGCGACGGCACCCGAAAGAGTGGTGTAGTACGGCACTTTATGCAAGAGGGCGGCGTTGCGCAGCGACCGGCTGTCGGCCAAAGCCGCGGCGCCGTCGGTGGTATTGAAAACCAGTTGAACACCGCCGTTTTTGATGGCGTCGACGATATGCGGGCGGCCTTCCAGCACTTTATTGATCTTGGCGGCTGCGACACCGTGTTCGGCCAGATAACGTTGGGTACCCGACGTCGCGATGCATTTGAAGCCGAGCGAGACCAGCAGCTTGATCGACGGCAGGATGCGCTCCTTGTCGGCGTCGCGCACCGAGACGAACACGGTGCCGGCGCGCGGCAAATTGGTACCGCCGCCGATCTGGCTCTTGGCGAAGGCGGTCTCGAACGTCATGTCGATGCCCATCACTTCGCCGGTCGACTTCATTTCCGGGCCGAGCACGGTATCGACGCCGGGGAAGCGCGCGAACGGGAAGACCGCTTCCTTAACGGCGCGGTGGCTATAGACCGGCGGTGTCAGCTTGAAGCTGGCCAGCGTTTCGCCGGCCATGACGCGCGAAGCGATCTTGGCGACCGGCAGGCCGATCACCTTGGCGACGAAGGGCACTGTGCGCGAGGCGCGCGGGTTCACTTCCAGTACATAGATGTCGCCGTCCTTGATGGCGTATTGCACGTTCATCAGGCCCCCGACATTGAGCGCCAAAGCGAGTTCGCGGGTCTGCCGCTCGAGTTCGGCAATGGTCTCCTTGCTCAGCGAATGCGGCGGCAGCGCGCAGGCCGAGTCGCCGGAGTGAATGCCGGCTTCCTCGATGTGTTCCATGATGCCGGCGATGAAAGTGTCCTTGCCATCGGCGAGACAATCGACATCGACTTCGGTCGCGTCCGACAGGTACGAGTCGATTAAGAGCGGGCTCTTCTTCGACACGATCAGCTCGGAGGGACGATCGAGCGTCGCGGCGAGCCGCGCGACGTAGCGCTCGAGATGCGCGCTATCGCGCACGATCTCCATGCCGCGGCCGCCGAGCACGTTCGACGGCCGGATGACGACCGGATAGCCGATCTTGTCGGCGATCTCGCGCACCGCCGCAGGCGAGGTGGCGATGCCGTTCGCCGGCTGGCGGATCTTGAGTTTCTCCAGCAGCTTCTTGAAGCGGTCGCGGTCCTCGGCGAGATCGATCGCATCCGGCGAGGTGCCGAGGATCGGCACCTTGGCTTTTTCCAGTGCGTCGGCGAGCTTCAGCGGCGTCTGGCCACCGAACTGTACGATGACGCCATGCAAAGTGCCGTTCGAGCGTTCGGTGTCGATGATCTCAAGCACGTCTTCCGGCGTCAGCGGCTCGAAATACAGGCGATCCGAGGTGTCGTAATCGGTCGATACGGTTTCCGGATTGCAATTGACCATGATGGTCTCGTAGCCGGCATCCTTGAGCGCGAAGCAGGCGTGGCAGCAGCAATAGTCGAACTCGATGCCCTGGCCGATGCGGTTCGGCCCGCCGCCGAGAATGACGACCTTCTTCTTATTCGAAGGCCGCGCTTCGTCGGCCATCGCGCCGGCAAACGACTGCTCGTAGGTCGAATACATATAGGCAGTCGGCGAGGCGAATTCCGCGGCGCAGGTGTCGATGCGCTTGTAGACCGGGCGCACGCCGAGCTTGCGGCGCGCCGCCATCACCGCGTCGGCGTCGCCACCGGTGAGCTTGGCCATGCGCTTGTCGGAAAAGCCCATCGCCTTGAGGCGGCGGAAAGGCCCAGCGGTGGTCGGCAGGCCCTTGGCCGCGATCTCGGCTTCGCAGTCGATGATGCCGCGGATTTCCTTGAGAAACCACGGATCGATCTTGCAGGCATTGTGCACGAGTTCGTCGCTGGCGCCGAGACGCATCGCCTGCGCCACCTTGAGCAAGCGGTCTGGCGTCGGCGTGCCGAGCGCGGCGCGGATGGCCGACTTGTTGTCGGCGTCGTCGACGCTCTTTTGCGCGTCGTAGCCTTCGATGGCGATCTCGTCGAGCCCGGTCAGGCCGGTCTCCAGCGAGCGCAAGGCTTTCTGCAAGCTTTCCTGGAAGGTGCGGCCGATCGCCATGGCTTCGCCGACCGACTTCATCGACGTCGTCAGCACGTTCGAGGCGCCGGGGAATTTCTCGAAGGCGAAACGCGGAATCTTGGTGACGACATAATCGATGGTCGGCTCGAACGAGGCCGGCGTCGCGCCGCCGGTGATGTCGTTGGCGATTTCGTCGAGCGTGTAGCCGACGGCCAGTTTCGCCGCGACGCGGGCGATCGGAAAGCCGGTCGCCTTCGAGGCCAGTGCCGACGATCGCGACACGCGCGGATTCATTTCGATGACGATGAGGCGGCCGTCGGCCGGGTTGACCGCGAACTGCACGTTCGATCCGCCGGTCTCGACGCCGATCTCGCGCAGCACCGCCAATGAGGCGTCGCGCATCATCTGGTATTCTTTGTCGGTCAGCGTCAGCGCCGGGGCGACCGTCATCGAGTCGCCGGTGTGCACGCCCATCGGATCGATGTTCTCGATCGAGCAGATGATGATGCAATTGTCCTTTTTGTCGCGGACAACTTCCATCTCGTACTCTTTCCAGCCGAGCACGGATTCTTCGATCAGGACTTCATCGGTCGGCGAGGCGTCGATGCCGCCTTCGACGATGTCGATGAACTCTGCCTTGTTGTAGGCGATGCCGCCGCCGGTGCCGCCCATCGTGAACGAGGGGCGAATGATCGCGGGCAGGCCGATGTCATCGAGCGCTTCGAGCGCCTGCGACAAGGTCTTGACGTGATGCGAGCGCGGCGTCTCCAGACCGATCTTGGTCATGGCGTTGCGGAACAGTTCGCGGTCCTCGGCCTTGTCGATGGCCTCGGCGGTGGCGCCGATCATCTGGACGTCGTATTTCTCGAGCGTGCCCATCTTCTTGAGCGACAGCGCGCAGTTCAGCGCGGTCTGGCCGCCCATGGTCGGCAGCAGCGCGAAGCCGCCGGGAATGGCGTGGCGCTCCTTGGCGATGATCTTGGTGACGATCTCCGGCGTGATCGGCTCGATATAGGTCGCGTCGGCGAGATCGGGGTCGGTCATGATCGTCGCCGGGTTGGAATTGACCAGGACGACCCGGTAGCCCTCTTCCTTCAGCGCCTTGCAGGCTTGCGTGCCGGAATAGTCGAATTCGCAGGCCTGGCCGATAACGATCGGGCCGGCGCCGATGATCATGACGGTGGTGATGTCAGTGCGTTTGGGCATTGGACTCCAGGCAGAAATCGTTTCGCTGTCGCGCCCCCGAACGACAGCGCACACAAAAAAAGGGCGCGCTATTGCGCGCTTTCAGGCTGAGTGGGTACCGGTCAGCCGCCCGGAAAGCGCGCCAAATCTAAATGGCGTGCGGCCGGACGCAAAACCGGACGCCACTTTTGCTGGCCGCTCGCCGGCGACCTTTAAACCCTCCGGCGGAGCCAAACCCCGCGCGCAGGGGGTGCTTAGACCATTCCGGCGGGGGTGGGAAGGGTCGCCCGCCGTCTTGTCACAGCAACTTGGCCGCCTCTGACGAAACTTTGCCTGCGGCCCGCCGTTATTCTTGCATGGGCTTGATAAACGGGGCTTTTCGCGCGATTCGGCGCACCGACAAATCGGCGCTGTTGAGCGCCCTGGCGCTGGCTGCGACCTTTGCCGCCACGCGGGTGCTGGAGGCGCAAGGCGATAAGCTCGCGCCTGCCGTCGCGCCGCCCGTGCCGCTGCGGCGGGGGTGGGCGTTCTGGAAGCACGTTCTCTACCGGACCTATGAGGAAATAAACGACGACCGCCTCTTGGCGCTCGCCGCCGGCGTCGTGTTTTACGGTCTGCTCGCCATCTTTCCGGCCATCACCGCGCTGGTATCGAGCTACGCTTTGTTCGCCAAGGCCTCGACCATCAACAGCCATCTGGCGACATTCTCGACCCTGATGCCGCAAAGCGCCTATTCGGTTGTCGATGAGCAGGTCACCCGCATCGTGACCAGCGCCACCGGCAAATTGAGCTTCGCCTTTTTCGCCGGCTTGGCGCTGGCGCTGTGGAGCGCCAATGCCGGCGTCAAGGCGATCATCGATGCGCTCAACATCGTCTACGGCGTCAAGGAACGCCGCTCCTTCATCCGGCTCAATCTGGTGTCGCTGGCGTTTACCGCTGGCACGCTGATGAGCTTGTTAGCGGCGATCGCCGCGGTCGTCGTGCTGCCGGTCGTTCTCTCTTACCTGCCGCTGTACGGTTACGATCCCGGCTTTACGACATGGCTGCGCTGGCCTGTGTTGCTGCTGTTGTCGATGTTCGGTCTCGCCGTGCTGTATCGCTTCGGGCCGAATCGTGAGCGGCCGCGCTGGCAATTCGCCAGTGTGGGGACGATCTTCGCCGCCGCCGCATGGCTCGGCGGTTCGGCGCTGCTGTCATGGTATCTCGGCAGCTTCGCCGATTACGACGCCACGTACGGCTCGCTCGGCGCCGGCATCGGCTTGATGATGTGGCTGTGGATGACCGCGATCGTGGTGCTGGTCGGGGCTGAGTTGAATTCGGAAATCGAAGACGCGCTGCGGCCGGCGGCGCGGGCGAACGAGGATGGCATCGAGAATGAGTGAGGCGCGAACACTATTATAAATTCCGTTCGTCCCAAGGGAGTATACGTTAGCGCGCGATTGTCGATTACATCGCCTTCTGCTTGTGCCCGCATTCCTTGCAGTTGTATTCGACGCGGGTCTGGCCCGGCGCGGCGTTGACTTTGTTGACCGCGCCGCACTTGCCGCACCGGGTTTCGATGCGGGTGTCGCCCTGCTTGATCGAAACGGTCTTCTTCGCCATCGCCTCGCGGATCAGACGTTCCGCTTCTTCGCGCATTTCCTGTTTCGACATTGCCTGCCTGCTGCCCCGTTTCCGGGGGCGGTCATACTATCTTACGCGGCGGCGTGTCTATCCTGCGGCCTCAAGAAAAGCCTCACGCCTTGCAAGGTTTGAGCGTGTAGAAGCCGACGTCGATGGCGCCGTTGCGGAAGCCGACCTCGCAATAGCACAGATAATACTCCCACATCCGCCGGAACGAGGCGTCGAAGCCGAGCGGCGCGATTTTCGGCCAGGCGTCGAGGAAACGCTCGCGCCAGGCCGCCATTGCGGGCATAGCTCTCACCGAAGGGCTGGTGCGCGACCAGTTCCAGCCCGGCGCGCGCCGCCTCGCGGCGGATGATCTCGACGGTTGGCAAGACGCCGCCGGGGAAAATATAGCGCTGGATGAAATCCGGCTGGTGGCGGTATTTGTCGAAGCGGTCTTCGGCGATGGTAATGCCTTGCAGCAATACGGTGCCACCTTGCGCCAGCGCATTGCGCAACTTGGCGAAGTAAGTCGGCCAGTAGCTCTCGCCGACCGCCTCGATCATTTCGATCGAAACGATGCGGTCGTAGGTCTCCGGCACGTCGCGGTAGTCCTGCAAGCGCACGTCGGCGTTGCCGACGCGCGCGCGGGCGTAGGCCAGTTGCTCCTCGGACAATGTAATCCCAGTAACGTCGCAGTGCGGCGCAAGGCGCTCCATCAGCGCGCCCCAGCCGCAGCCGATTTCCAGCACGCGTTCGCCGCCCTTGATGTCGAGCAGTTCGACGACGCGGTCGAGCTTGGCCGTTTGCGCCGCCTCCAGCGGCTGGTCGGGCTGCGAATACAGCGCCGAGGAATACTGCATGCCGCGGTCGAGCCATTGCTGGTAGAACGCATTGCCGAGATCGTAATGCGCCGCGATGTTGCGTTTGCTGCCGCGTTTGGTGTTGCGGTTGCGTCTGTGCTGCCAGCGCCACAGCAGGCGCTGCGCCAGCGAACCGGAAATCGAATTCTGCAAGCGCGATTCATTGAGCGCGCCGAATTCGAGAAAGGCGAGCAGGTTCGGCGTCCACCACGAGCCGTCGATGAAGGCGTCGGCGAAAGCGAGTTCGCCGCCGACCATCAGCCGCCACAGAGTGCGCCAGCGCCGGATGACGATCTTGGCGCGCGGGCCCGGATGGTCGCCCTGCTTGTAGAGCACCTCGTTGTTCGGCAGCACGATGGTCAATTCGCCGTAAGCGATCTGCGACATCAGCCGTTGCAACTGTCGCGCTAGGAACGGCGCGCGGCCCGCCGCCTGCCGCTGCGTCTCGGCTCGTGCAGCAATTACCGGGACGTCAGACATTGTGGGCTCCGTGAATATCGGGTGAACGCAATAAAGGCGGCACGACAATGGTGATCGCCCGCGGCGCCGGCGGGCGCGGCCGCAGCCGCATGCCCTTGATCCAGAGCTTGAGCGCTTCCCAGTGAATGCCGGCGACGACTTTCAGCGTCAGCAGCGGGAAGGCGGCGAAGGATGCCAGCAGCGCGCGGTCGGTCAGTTCGCGGCGCGCGCCGGCAAGCGACGCGGTAATGACGCGGCCTTTGGCGTCCGAGCCGTCGATGACCAGCGCGATGCGCTCGCCAGGTGTCTCGACGCGAAACGTATAGGAAATATCCATGTCCATGAACGGCGAGACATAGAACGCCTTGAGGCAGCGCTGCTCCAGGGCTGCATCGCTCGCATGATCCTCGACCGGGATGAGATAACTGTGCCGTTCGCCGAACGTGTTGTGCACCTCGTAGAGCAGCGCAGTCAGCGCGCCGTCGCGGTGGTAGCAGTAATAGACGCTGATCGGATTGAAGGTGAAGCCGAGCAGCCGCGGCATGCACAGCAGGCGAATGGGCCCGCCGTTGAGATCGATGCCGGCTTTTTTCAGATGCGCCTCGACTTGCGCGCGCAAAGGCACCGCCGAGCCGTCGCCGTGGTCGGCATTGTAGAAGCCGAACAGGTTGAAACGCTCGCGCGAGAAGAAACGCAATCTCTTCGCCAGCGCCGGCAGCTCGTCGAGGTCGAGCAGGGCCCAGAACACGCGATAGGACAATCGGTGCTGCTTCGGCTTGAAGCGCCGGTGCATCACCGTGCCGGTGTAGAGACAGGACTCTGTCATGGCACGGCTTCCAGCGGCGCGCGTTCCACATCGATGTGAATGCGCCCCGACTCGTTGGCGACGCGCCACGGCCGTTTCACCCCGCCGAGCTGCTCGGCGACCGCCAGGCCCGCCTGCAAGCCGTCCTCATGGAAGCCGGCGCCGAAATAGGCGCCGCAGAACCATGTGCGGTTGACGCCTTGCAGCGGCCATAGCTTCTGCTGCGCGGCAATGGCCTCGGCGTCGAGCAGCGGATGTTCGTACACTTCCGAATGAAAAATCGTACCGGCATGCGGCGGCCGTTGCGGATTGAGCGTGACAAACAACGGCGTCTCGGACGGCAGCTTTTGCAGCCGGTTCATCCAGTAGGAAACCGTCACTGCATCGGCGGCGTCATGATGCGCGCCTCTACGCTCGCCGATATAATTCCAGCTCGACCAGACCGCCTGCCGCCGCGGCATAAGTCCCTCGTCGCAATGCAGGACCGCAAGGTTGCGGCTGTAGCGAAATTTCGTCAAGACCGCGCGTTCCTCGCGCGTCGGCTGTGCCAGCATCGCCAGCGCCTGGTCGGCGTGTGACGCCATCACCACATGGTCATAACGCTGCGTGTCGCCCGCAGCCGTATCGATATCGACGCCGTCGGCGTCCCGCCGGATCGCAACGATGTTCTCATTGAGCCGGATGTGGCCGGCATAGGACGCGGTCAGTTTTTCCACGTAAGCGCGGCTGCCGCCGCGCACGGTGCGCCAGATCGGCCGGTCGGTCAGCTTCAAGAGGCCGTGATTGTCGTTGAAGCGGATAAAGGCCGCCGCCGGATAGTCCAGCATGGTCCGCGCCGGCGCCGACCAGATGGCGGCCGCCATCGGCAGCAGATGGTCGTCGCGGAACGCCGCGCCATAGCCGCCGAGCTTGAGATAATCGCCGAGCGTCGCCCGCGGCCCGAGCCTGGCAATGTCGCCCGGCGCGTCCCGATAGAAGCGGCGCAAATCGCGCAGCATCGACCAGAACCGCGGCCGGAGCAGATTGCGCTTCTGCGCGAACAAAGGCGCGATCCTGTCGCCGCCGGCATATTCCAGTGCGCCATCGTCCAGCGACACGGCGAACGACATTTCGGACGCCTGCGTCGGGACGTCCAGATGCGCGAACAGCGCGGTCAGGTTCGGATAGGTCTGTTCATTAAAGACGATGAAGCCGGTATCGACCGCGACTTTGCCCTGCGGCGTATGTGCATCGACGGTATTGCTATGCCCGCCGATGCGGTCGGCGCGCTCGTAAACGGTGACGTCATGCTTTGGCGACAAAAGCCACGCAGCGGACATTCCGGATATCCCGGTGCCCACAACTGCGATTTTAAGCCGTTTCGAGACCGTTTCCCGCATAATCCCTTAGCCCTGTGCCGAATACCCCTTATTACGGGGGGGGTCCCGGCTTGGATCACCGCTGATCCAAATTGGCGGGCCGTGCGTATTATCGCTATGCAAGCGGTGGATTGGAGATACGGGTTGAAACAGGGGGCTCGTCCGCAAGGGCTGCCCCTGGAAGCGGGCACATTGCACGATAAGCCTTTGCAGAACAGGCCAAGAGACTTTAGCGCGAAAACGCCCGCCGAACTGGCGCGGCTGGTGGAAGCCGTGGCGCGGCAGGATCGCGACGCCTTCGCCGCTTTGTTCGATCACTTTGCCCCACGCATCAAGGCCTTTCTGATGCGCGGCAACACACCCGCTGCTGCCGCCGAAGAACTGGCGCAGGAGGCGCTGCTCATCGTCTGGCGCAAGGCCGCGCAATTCGACCGCGCGCGCGCCGGCGCGTCGTCGTGGATTTTCACTATCGCGCGCAATCTGCGCATCGACAGCGCCCGGCGCGAGCAGCGCGGCAAGGTGCTCGATCTCGAAGCCAGCGAAGACTTCGAGCCGCCGGCGCCGCCGGACGCCGAACTCCTGGTGTCGGAACGCGAGCAGCGCGTGCGCACGGCGCTCAGCCATCTCACCGCCGAGCAATTGCGGGTCGTGCGGCTGTCGTTTTTCGAAGGCAAGGCGCACGGCGATATCGCCGCTGAACTTGAACTGCCGCTGGGCACGGTTAAATCGAGGATACGCCTCGCCATGAACCGTCTCCGGGACTTACTTGGTGACCTGACATGAGCCGACATCACCCCAAAAACGAAACCTTGGCCGCATTCGCCGCGGGCACGCTGGACGAAGGCCGCAGCCTCGTCGTCGCCGCGCATCTGGCGATGTGCGCCGAGTGCCGTGGCGTCGTCGCGGCGTTCGAAGCCGCCGGCGGTCAGATGCTGGATGAGATCGAACCGGTCGCTTTGTCGGAAGGCGCGGCCGCGCGCGCATTGGCGGCGATCGGGCGCGAAGCGCCAGGCGCACCGCAAACCAAGGCCGCCGCGCGACCGGTCTGGCAGGCCGAGCAGCAGACGCTTCTCGGCTACGATCTCGGGCCGTGGCGCTGGGTCGCGCCCGGCCTGCATTATCGCGCGGTCAAGACGCCTGAGGCCGCCGGCACCCGCGTCTTCATGCTGAAAGCCGTACCGGGCCTGAAAATTCCGCAGCACAATCACACCGGCACCGAACTCACTTGCGTTCTTCAAGGCGCGTTCATTCACGACGGCGGCCGCTACGGCGCCGGCGACTGCGACGATGCCGATCAGGACGACGCGCACAACCCGGTGATCGATGACGGCGAGGTCTGCATCTGCCTCGTCGCCATGCAGGGCAACATCAGGCTGACCGGCGTCTTCGGCCGCATGGTCCAGCCCTTCATCCGCATCTAGGCGGCGCCCGCGATGAGCAGCCTGCAAGCCATCACCGCGCTCATCGCCATCGCGGCGGCGTTGTCGGTCATCATGACGGGCGCCTGGATTTTGTGGCGGCGGACCGGCAATTCCGGCTGGGTCGATACGGTGTGGACCTTCGGGCTTGGGCTGACCGGCGCGGTCGCGGCGCTGGTGTCGATCGGCGGTGCGCCCCTTCAGCCGCGCCAGATTATCGTGGCCGCATTCGCTTCGATCTGGGCGGCGCGGCTCGGCCTGCACATCGGCGCGCGCACGACGAAGATCGCCGACGACCCGCGCTATGCCGGAATGATCGAGGGCTGGGGCAAGGATGCGCCGCGCCGGATGTTTATTCTGCTGCAGAAGCAGGCTTTGGTGTCGATCCCGCTCGCCTTTGCCATGTTCGTCGCCGCGCACCATCCGGCGCCCGGCTTCGAACTGCGCGACGCGCTGGCTATTCTGGTGATGGCGATCGCGGTCGGCGGCGAGGGCCTGGCCGATTGGCAATTGCAGACTTTCAAATCAGATCCGGCCAACAAAGGCGGCATCAACGATGTCGGCCTGTGGCGCTATTCGCGGCATCCAAACTATTTCTTCGAGACGCTCAGTTGGCTCGCTTATGCCGTCCTCGCGATCGATGTGACCTTCGCCTATCCGTGGGGCTTTGCCGCGCTGCTTGGTCCCCTCTGCATGTACTGGCTGCTGGTTTACGTCTCCGGCATTCCGCCGCTTGAAGAACACATGCTGCGCACCCGCGGCGACAAATTCCGCGCCTACCAGCGCCGCACCAACGCTTTCTTTCCAGGTCCGTTGAGGAGTTAAACAATGAGCGCCATCGAGCGCGCCATTCCTTTGTTCGAGCGGCTGCCGCTGCCGGGTGTGCTGTCGCGTGCCGCCGTCTCGTTTCTCGTCGGCCGCACCCGCGACAAACTCAGGAGCGTGCCGCGCGACATCAACAAAAGCTTCGCCGCGCTGATGCCGGACTATCCGATTGCCGAAGCCGTCGATGACGCCAATGCCCAGCATTACGAAGTGCCGGCGAAATTCTTCGACCTGGTGCTCGGGCCGCAGCGCAAATATTCGTGCCAGTCTCCCTCGCTGGCTGCAACGAAGACCGGCCGCAGTCGAGCTCCGGCGTGCAGAAGGCCAAAGCTTATTCTCGAGCTCGGCTGCGGCTGGGGCTCGCTGTCTTTGTGGATGGCCAGCCACTATCCGGCGGCGCGCATCACCGCCGTGTCGAACTCGCAGTCGCAGCGCGCCTTCATCATGGCCGAGGCGGCGCGGCGCGGCCTCGGCAATCTCGAGGTCATCACCGCCGACATGAATGTGTTCGACCCGCGCCGCCGCTTCGACCGCGTCGTTTCGGTCGAGATGTTCGAACACATGGCGAACTGGCGCGCGCTGCTGTCGAAGGTGCGCACATGGCTGAAACCGCAAGGCCTGCTGTTCTTTCATGTCTTCACCCACCGCAGCGCACCCTATCGATTCGAGAAGGGCGACAAGGAAGACTGGATCGCGCAGCATTTCTTCACTGGCGGCATCATGCCGAGCCAGGACCTGATCCACGAATTTGCCGATCTGTTTGCCGTCGAGGCGACGTGGCGCTGGAGCGGCACGCACTATCAACGCACCGCCGAGCACTGGCTGGAAAATTTCGACCGCCATTCAGCCGAGATCGATGCCGTACTGCGCGCAACCTATGGCGCGGATGCCGCGCTGTGGCGGCGGCGCTGGCGGCTGTTCTTTCTGGCGACGGCGGGATTGTTCGGCCATTCCAGCGGCGACGAATGGGGCGTCGGCCATTACCGGCTGAGGCCGGTGGGGTAACACGTCATTCCGGGGCGCACCGAAGGTGCGAACCCGGAATCCAGATAAACAAAGTTTGACGATCTATCTGGATGCCGGATCGCCGCTTCGCGGCGTCCGGAATGACGATCAAGCCAAACCCATCCACCGCGCCGCGTAATACGACGCCGCGGCCGCGACGGCGGAAGCGAACGCGCCCCAGGCGATATCGAGCAGCGTGATTTGCAGAGTCCAGTTGCGCAACGTGGCGAAGTTGGTGAGGTCGTATGTGGCGTAGGCCAAAGCGCCGAACAGCGCTCCGTAGGTCAAGGCCGGCGTTATCGATCCGGCCTTCAGCGCCGGTAGCACGGCGAAGACCATGATGCCGATCGGATAGATCAGGTAGAATGCGATGGCCGGCGGCAGGTTGACCGTCGGCAGCAGGATGTCGCCCAGGGTCGGCTTGTAGAGAGCCTTGCCCATCACCGTCAGCCATACCGCGTCGAGCAGGCAGAACGGCAAGAGAATTGCGGCATAGGCGACGGCGTACAGCATGGCTCACTCCGTTGGGTGTAACGGCATTATACGAGCGGATAGGGGAGGTGGATCACAGTATGACCCGTCTTCGCTCAAGCGAGCTTCGACGGGCAATCTTCGCCGACCCGAATTGAAGCTGATGGCTCGCGGATAGATTGGCTTGCCAATCGTAGCCCGCCGCTTCGGCGGGCGAAGATTGGAGGCCCGGCCTGGAATTGAACCAGGGTGGAAAACCTTGCGCGGCTCTCTGCGTACACACTCCGCCACCGGGCCAGTGCCGGTTCTAGGCTTGCAGCCTTGACGGAGGGTTACACGCGGCAGGCTGCCGCAGGTTGCGCGCTCACCCGGTTAATGCCCGCTTACCAATCCAGCGATGTGATCGCGGCGTTTATACCGGCGTCGACAGAAACGTCATGCGCTGCTGGTTGTGCCCGATATTGTGCCCGGCGCGCTGGGGCGCAAAGCCGGCGGTGCGCAGTTTCGTCAGCATGTCGGCTTCGGTGTAATGCGACAGGCCGTGCGACTTCTTCAGCGTGAAATAATCCGACAGCAGAATGCGGATCAGCCCGCCGACCGCGGCCCAGAAAAATCCGTTGGCCGCGCCGAAGCGCAGCAGCGACAGCGCCGCCCACACCGAGGCCATCTGCGGCGGCACGATATCGCCGAGCACGAAAGTTCCCGTTGGTTTAAGCAGCCGGCGGAATGTCGCCATCATCGCGTCGAGTTCTGCCGCGGTGAGATATTGCGCCACCGAATGCAGCACGATCATGTCGACCGAGCCGGCCGGCCGCGCCGCTGCTTCGTCCGGCGTCATCACCCTGATCTTCGGATGGGACGCATAGCGCTCGCGCAGGGCCGCGCGCACATTCGGCGCCGCCTCGACCAGAGTGAGATGCTGGCACGCTTCGGCCACCAAAGCGGCCGAGGTCGCTTCGCCGCAGCCATAGTCCATCACGATGGCGTCCGGCGAGGGCACCAGCGCGCGAATGTCCCTGGCGATGGTCTCGTAATGCACGTCGCGGTGACGCCCATTCACGTAGATCACCGAGTGCTTGAAATCGTAGAAGCTGATCCAGTCCATTGAATTTGTATTCCGGCCGCGCCAAAAACACCGTTCGTTCCCGCGCAAGCGGGAATCCAGTTCTTTCTTTCCTGCCGCCCTGGGTCCCCGCTTTCGCGGGGACGAACGGAGGAATTAGCCGCGCCACAGGTGTAGCAGCGGCCCGTCGCGCCCGGTGACCGGGTCGCTGCCGGGTTGTGGCACATCGGGGATTGTTTTCAAGGCGGCAGTGCGGTCGGAAGGTTTATCGCCGCGGCACAGATTATAGGTGCCGGTCGGCGGATAGCCGCCGATGACCACCAGATCGCCGCTCGCCGACAGACGCTGATGGCCGGTGCCGGCCGGCAGCACCGCGACGTCGCCGGGCTTAACCTCAAGAACCTCGCCGCCGTCGCCGCCGAAGCGCACCTTGGCCGTGCCGCGGGCGATACCGAGCACCTCGTGGATCATCGCGTGATAATGCGCGAACGGATAAATGCCGTTGCGCCAGCCGCCGTGGCCCCAGCCATTGGCGGCGAACATCTTTTCGATGTCGCGCTCGGGATCGCGGCTCTCCGACAGATCGAGCGCGCCTTTATAAACAAGCATCGGCCAGCGCGGATGGTTCGGCACCGTGCCGTCGTCGGTGAAGAGGAAGGTGAGGGGCTCTTTCATCACGACCTAACGCACCGCGGCCGCTCCGGTTCGATGGCTTTAAGCCGTCGCCTTCGCCTTGCGCATCGCATCGACAAAGCGCGCGAACAGATAATGACTGTCGCGCGGGCCGGGGGATGCTTCCGGGTGATACTGCACTGAGAACACCGGTCTGCCTTTCAGCGCGATGCCGGCATTGGAGCCGTCGAACAGCGACACATGGGTCTGCTCGACATCGGCCGGCAGGCTGTCTTTGTTGAGTGCGAAGCCGTGGTTCATCGAGGTGATCTCGACCTTGCCGGTGGTCATGTCCTTGACCGGATGATTGGCGCCGTGATGCCCTTGATGCATCTTCATCGTCGTGCCGCCGAGCGCGAGGCCCAGCATCTGGTGGCCCAGACAAATGCCGAAGGTCGGCTTGCCGCTATCGACCAGCGACTTGATCACAGGCACCGCATACTTGCCGGTCTCGGCCGGATCGCCCGGACCGTTCGACAGGAACACGCCGTCCGGCTTCAAGGCCATGATCTCGTCGGCCGACGTCGTCGCCGGCACCACGGTCACCTTGCAGCCGGCGGAAGCGAGCAGGCGCAGAATGTTGCGCTTGATGCCGTAGTCGATGGCGACGACATGAAACTCAGGGCTCGTTTGCCGGCCATAGCCTTTGCCCCAGGCCCATTCGGTCTCGTCCCAGGAGAACCTTTGCGCCGATGTCACCATCGGCACCAGATCCATCCCGACCAGACCCGGCCACTCGGCCGCCTGCTTCTTCAGCGCGGGCAAATCGAATTTGCCGGCGGCGTCATGCGCGATCACGGCATTGGGCATGCCCTTTTCGCGGATCAGCGCGGTCAGCGCCCGCGTGTCGATGCCGGCCAAGCCAATAATGCCGCGCGCCTTGAGCCAGTCGTTGAGCGCGCGGGTGGCGCGGTAGTTTGATGGCGCGGTGATGTCGGTGCGCAGGATGACGCCGCAGGCGCCCGGACGGGCCGCCATGTTCAGCGACTCGACGTCTTCCTCGTTGGTGCCGACGTTGCCAATGTGGGGAAACGTGAAGGTGATAATCTGCCCGGCATAGGACGGGTCGGTGAGGATTTCCTCATACCCCGTCATCGCGGTGTTGAAACACACTTCGCCGACCGCTGAGCCTTCCGCGCCGAGCCCGAAACCTTCCAGCACGGTTCCGTCGGCCAGCACCAGAAGCGCGGTCGCCTTGGGTTCGGCCCATTGCCCGGCGGCGTCTGATTTGGTCTGTGTCATGGCCTCTTAGTTGCGTATTATAGTGTGAGAGGCAAGGGGCAGGCGCGTCCGTCCCCGCCTGAAAATTCGTCCCGGAATAAGGAGCCCGCCATGACCGGACCCGCCGCCGAACAGCGCGAAAACTACCGCGAGGACGTCGCCGGCCGGGCCAATGTCGAGGACACCGCCGACCTCAAGGCCTATTACAAGGACCTGGAGAAATTCGAGGCGGCAGCACTCTGGACCGTCGCCAACAAGATCGAGCCGTGGGAGCCGAAATCCTCGTCGGCGCCGGTGCTGTGGCGCTACGCCGACCTGCGCGAGCCGGTGCTGCGCTCGATCGATCTGGTCGCGCCCGAGAAAGCCGGCCGCCGCGTCATCTATCTCAACAACCCGGGCCGCCAGGATGTCGCCGCCGCCTGCGGCTGGCTCTATTCCGGTTTGCAGGTGATGAAGCCGGGCGAGGTCGCCTCGGCGCATATGCATTCCGCGTCGGCCTTGCGCTTCATCATGGAAGGCAAAGGCGCCTACACCATCGTCGACGGCCACAAGATGACGCTCGGCGAAAACGACTTCGTGCTGACGCCGAACGGCTCGTGGCACGAGCATGGCGTCGATGCCTCCGGCACCGAATGCATCTGGCAGGACGGTCTCGACATTCCGCTGGTCAATGCGCTGGAAGCCAATTTCTACGCCGTGCATCCCGACCTCAAGCAGTCCGTCTCGTATCCGGTCGATGACGCCACGCTCTCGTGGGGCGCTCCCGGCCTGCAGCCGTCGATGCACGCCTGGCAGAAGCCCTATTCGCCGCTCCTGAAATACGAATGGGCGCCGACCTACGAAGCCCTGCTGAAATTTTCCAAGGCCACAGACGGTTCGCCCTTCGACGGCGTCCTGATGAACTACGTCAACCCGCAGACCGGCGGCCCGGTGATGCAGACCATCGGCGCCTCGATGCAGATGCTGCGCCCGGGCGAGAAGACCCGCGCGCATCGCCATACCGGCTCGTCGATCTATCAATGCGCCAAGGGCGAGGGCTATTCGATCATCGGCGGCCAGCGCTTCGACTGGAAGCAGCGCGACATCTTCTGCGTGCCGGCCTGGGCCTTCCACGAGCACGGCAACAATTCAGCCACCGACGATGCCTGCCTGTTTTGTTTTAACGATTTGCCGGTAATGAATGCGCTCGGCCTTTACCGCGAAGAGGCCTTCGGCGAAAACGCCGGCCACCAGCCGGTGCGATAAGACCAAGAAGGAAATGTCCGTGGGGCACCAGCACGATCCCGATCAAACGCTCGGCGAATTGTACGAGCGCGGTCTCAAGGTGAGGCGCGAAGTTCTCGGCGCCGACTATGTCGACAAGTCGCTCGACGGCGCCAGCGATTTCATGATGGGCCTTCAGCATCTAACGACGGAAATGGCCTGGGGCTATAGCTGGGCGCGTCCGACGCTCGACCGCAAGATCCGCAGCGCGATGACGCTCGGCATGCTCACCGCGCTCGGCCGCACCCAGGAGATCAAACTCCATGTGCGCGGCGCCATCAATAACGGCTTCACGCCGGACGACATCAAGGAAATGCTGATTCATGCCGCGGCCTATTGCGGCGTGCCGGCGAGCCTGGCGTCGTTCCATGCCGCGAACGACGTGCTGAAGGATATGGGCCTGCTCAAGTAGCAATCGGCCCGAAACAGGAAAGACGATTTCATGATCCGCGACGACATCAACAAGGCGCTGACCGAGGCGCAGAAGGCCAAGAACGAGCGCACCGTGTCGACCTTGCGCATGGTCAATTCGACGCTGAAGAACGCCGACATCGAGGCGCGCACCACCGGCAAGCCGCTCGGCGATGCCGAGGTCCTGTCGATCCTGCAAAAGATGATCAAGCAGCGGCAGGAATCGGTCGAGATGTACAAGAAGGGCGCGCGCGCCGATCTGGTGAAGCAGGAAGAGGAAGAGATCGCCGTCATCTCCGCCTATCTGCCGAAGCAGATGTCGGAGGCCGAGGTCGCCGCCGCGATCGATGCCGCCGTCACTGAAACCGGCGCCGCCGGAATGAAGGACATGGGCAAGGTCATCGGCGTCTTGCGCGCGAAATACGCAGGGCAGATGGATTTCGGCAAGGCGTCAGGGCTGGTCAAGGCGAAGCTGGCCGGCTGACGTTTGAACTGAAGCGAGTGCGCCATTCCGCTCCTCGGGGAATGACGGCCGAATGCGCTGAGGCGCTTTTATCTCACACCTCGTTCAAAATTTCCGCCAGCCGCTCCGGCTGATCGATCATGACGTCATGCCCGCACGGCACTTCATAGGTGCGCCAGCCTTCCGCCTTGGCGCGTGCATGCGCCGCTTCGAACGCGACGTTCGGATAGCCGGAGGCGCGGATGTAGGTCTTGTTGGCGATCTTCTCACGCGCGCCGGTGAGCGTGAGCTTCTCGGTCATCGTGCCGATCGGCTGCGGACCGGCGAGGCTGTCGACCCAGGCGCGGTCCTTCTCGTTGACGTTGAAGGCGGCGGCGTCGCGCACCGGCACGGTGGTCTCGCCGCGCGCCGCTGCTGCCAGGATGATCTCCTTCACCGAAGGCTGCACCATGTCGACCAGGGCCTGTCCATTGTCGGGCACGAAGGCGTCGAGAAAAACCAGCGCGGCGATCTTGTCAGGCACGATCTCGGCGACGCCGGAAATGACGCTGCCGCCATAGGAATGCCCGACCAGCACGATATCGCTCAGTCGCTCGTAGCGAATGAGATTGACGATATCGGCGATATGCATCGTCGCGTTGACCGTCGGGCTGATGTGATGCGTGCGCTCGCCTTGCCCGGTCAAAGTCGGCGTAAAGACAATGTGGCCTTGCGCGCGCAGCAGCGCGGCCAGCCGCACCCAGCCCCAGCCGCCATGCCAGGCGCCGTGCACGAGAACGAAGGTGGAGGGCATGGGGGTTGGTCCTAGAACGTTATTTATACGGCGCTTAAGGCATGTCATGGCCGGGCTTGTCCCGGCCATCCCGCTTAGAGACGTACGGTGCTGCCTAAGCTGGGTCACCGGGACAAGCCCGGTGACGACAAAGATATCACGCCCGCTTTTTCGGCTTTTTGACTTTCTTCTGCGTCATATACGATCGCAGCACGGCGTTGATGCGGCGCTCTTTCTTCTCCCTCCCCCCTTGTGGGGGAGGGTCGGGGAGGGGGGTGATGCTTAAGCGCCGTGTCTTGCAGGTCCATTGGTAGCGGAGCCTTTCAATTTTTAGTATATTTCTTAGCGCAAATTGCCGGAGCGACGGCCATGCCGAGAGCCAAGCGAAGTGTGAAGTCAACGCCGCGCAAGATCGCCTGGACGGGAAACCGGCCGCCAATGAAGCACAGCGATTTTTTTATCGGCTGCGAATTCTTCACCGAGACCGGGCGTTATCGGTGCACGGATGTCGGCACACGCACGATTGCCGCCATCCGCCTCGATTTGGACCAGGATCCTAGCTGGTACAACGGGCCGCCCTACGGCATCGTGGAGTCGGTCTTCGATGAGTATGATTTCGAGGGCTGCGAGAAAGCACCAAAGCGGCGGTCATTCGACGATAGTGGGCGATCTTCCATCGTCACCGTTCCTCGTTTCCCGAAGCCGGCTGCGTGAGCCCATAGTCGCCCTGTGACTAGCGGGGACAAGCCGCCCTTGGCCGCGCCATATTCGGTCGATATGCGCAAGAGTCTGCGGTTAACCGCCGATTCGGTGCTTTAAGGCCCCCATGCGTTTCACGCCGCAATTTCTCGATGAACTGAAAGCCCGGCTTCCGGTTTCGGAAGTCGTGGGCAAGCGCGTCAAGCTCATTCGTTCGGGCCGCGAATACAAAGGCCTGTCGCCGTTCAACAAGGAGAAAACGCCGTCCTTCTTCGTCAACGACCAGAAGGAAGCGTGGTTCGATTTCTCCTCCGGCAAGAACGGCTCGATCTTCGATTTCGTCATGCTGACCGAAGGCGTCGCCTTCCCGGAAGCGGTCGAGCGCCTCGCGCAAATGGCCGGCGTCGCGCTCCCGAAAGTCTCTCCGGAGGAACAGCAGCGCGATGCGCGCCGCAAAAGCCTCTATGACGTCATGGACCTCGCGGCGAAATTCTTCGAGGCGAGCTTGGCCTCGCGTCTCGGCGCCAAGGCGCGCGGCTATCTCGCCGACCGCGGCCTCACCGCGGCGACGCAGGTGCAATTCCGGCTCGGCTTTGCGCCGAGCGAGCGTTTCGCGCTCAAGGAACATCTCGGCTCGCACGGCATTCCGGTCGAGGACATGATCGAGGCCGGCCTGCTGGTCGCCGGCGATGACATTCCTGTGCCGTTCGACCGCTTCCGCGACCGCGTGATGTTTCCGATCACCGATATTCGCGGCCGCGTCATCGCCTTCGGCGGCCGCGCCATGGACAAGGAAGTCGCGGCGAAATATCTCAATTCGCCGGAGACGCCGCTCTTTCACAAGGGCCACACGCTCTACAACATCGCCACCGCGCGTCAGGCGGTGCACGACGGCGCGAAAAATCGCGGGGAGCCCGGCGTGCCGGTGATCGCTGTCGAAGGCTATGTCGATGTCATCGCCATGGTCACCGCCGGTTTCCCGGCGAGCGTCGCGCCGCTTGGCACCGCGCTCACCGAGGATCAGCTCGGCCTGTTGTGGAAGCTCGCCGACGAACCCGTGCTGTGTTTCGACGGCGATGGCGCCGGCGTTCGCGCTGCCTATCGCGCCATGGATCTGGCGCTGCCGCGCCTGAAGCCGGGCAAGAGTTTGAAATTTGCGTTGTTGCCCGGCGGACAGGACCCCGACGATCTGCTGCGTTCGTCGGGCCGCGAGGCGGTCGCCGAGGTGATCAACGCCGCGCGTCCGCTCGGCCAGATGCTGTGGGCGCGCGAAACCGAAGGTCACACCTTCGACACGCCGGAGCGCCGCGCTGCGCTGGAGGCGCGCGTCAATGAAGTCACCGCGTCGATCGCCGATGAATCGGTGCGCAAATATTACCGGCAGGATTTCAACGACCGGCTGCGCGCCTTCTTCGCGCCGGCCGCCGGGACGCGCGGCAATTTCCCGCCGCGCGGCGCGCAGGGGCAGGGCAACTGGCGCGACCGTCAGGGCATCAGCGGCTCAGGTCCCGGCCGCTTCGGCGGCAAACGCCCGGAAGTTGGCTCGCGCAACACGCCTTACGTCGTCGTCTCGCAGCAAATGGCGGCGAGCCCGCTGCACCGCGGCTACCGCACCTCGGTGCCGACCCGCGAGGCGCTCATCCTGCAGGCGGCGCTGAATTACCCCTGGCTGCTGCACGACCACCTCGAGGAGCTGGCTTCGCTCGAGTTCCGTCATCTGGGGGCCGAGCAGGTCAAGGCCGCCCTGATCGACATCGCCGCCCATGCCGAAGACCACGCTTCCGGCCTGGATTCGGAGACTTTGCGCCTCGAACTGAGAAACCGGCAGCTTGGCGAGGTGCTCGAGCGCATCGAGGCGGCGATCACCACCCATTCGGTGTGGGGCGCGCGGCCTGATGCGGCGCCGGACGATGTTTTGGTGACCTGGCAGCAGCTCGTTGCCTTGCATCGCCAGTGGCATTCACTAACTAAGGAGCTCAAGGACGCCGAGCAGGCTCTGGGCCAGGACGCCAACGAAACCAACTATTTGCGGCTGCGGGACGTCAAGGACCGGCTGTCCCGGATGGACGGAACCGAGGCGCTGATTGAGGGTTTTGGCGCTTCTTCCGGCCGGGGAGCCAAAAGTCTTTGAAACGGGTTTAGGAATCGAGGTTTCTGGCGCCCCTAAACACTTGACCGTGGCCGCCGCAGACGGCACGGACTAGCGGACCGGGCTGGGGCCCAGCAAAGTTCAGGCAGGCGCGGAATTCAGGTCATTCGCGCTGGCCTTTTCGTGAAGGTTAATCGAGGCTTAAGCGGGCTTCGACAAGACTGACGGCCTGATTCGGGGCGGCGCCCATGGCGCGGCCCTTTTGGCCATTGCGCCCGGCAGTATCTGGGCGCGGCAAAGCGGGAAAGAGTGCGACATGGCTGGGAAGGTCCAGGAGAAGCAAATGGCGGCAAAGGCAAAGGCCACCCAGGCCAAAGGTGAAGAAGCGCCGGAAAAGGAAGCCGAAGGCGCGCCCGATGCGCCGCTGCCGCTGCTCGATCTATCCGACGCCGCCGTCAAGAAGATGATCAAGGCCGCCAAGAAGCGCGGCTATGTCACCTATGAACAGCTCAATGCCGTGATGCCGTCGGAAGAGGTCAACTCCGAGCAGATCGAAGACACGCTCGCCATGCTGTCCGAAATGGGCATCAACGTGGTCGAGACCGAGGACGCCGACGGCGACGAGGAAGGCGAGAAAGCCACCGACGAGCAGGACGACGACGACGATGACGACACCGGCCGCGAAGTGGTCGAGGCCAAGTCGAAGTCGCTCGCCACCGTCGAGAAGAAAGAGCCGTCCGAGCGCACCGACGATCCGGTGCGCATGTACTTGCGCGAAATGGGCTCGGTCGAACTGTTGTCGCGCGAAGGCGAAATCGCCATCGCCAAGCGCATCGAGGCCGGCCGCGAAGCCATGATCTCCGGCCTGTGCGAAAGCCCGCTGACCTTCCAGGCCGTCATCATCTGGCGCGACGAACTGAACGAAGGCAAGGTCTTCCTCCGCGACATCATCGATCTCGAAGCGACCTATGCCGGCCCCGACGCCAAGCAGATGCAGACGCCGCTCGGCCCCGACGGCAAGCCGATGAATGGCGGCGCCGCGGTTCCCGGCGCGCCGCATCTTCAGGTCGTGCAGCCCGCCGCTGCGCCGACCGCGCCGGCAGGCGCCACGCCGTTCAAGGCGCCCGGCGACGAGACCGAAGAGAAAGATCCGGCCGAATCCGCCGCCGAGGGCGACTACGACGAAGACGACATGGAAGGCTCGCTGTCGCTCGCCGCGATCGAGGCCGAGCTGAAGCCGAAGGTCGTCGAGACCTTCGACAACATTGCCGACAGCTTCAAGCGCCTGCGCCGTTTGCAGGAGCAGGACATCGAATTCCGGCTGAAGAACACGTCGCTGTCGCCGGCCCAGGAGCGCAAGTACAAGAAGCTCAAGGACGAGATCATCACCGAGGTGAAGTCGCTGCGCCTCAATCAGGCGCGTATCGACTCGCTGGTCGAGCAGCTGTACTCGATCAACAAGAGCCTCGTCTCCAACGAAGGCCGCCTGATGCGGCTGGCCGAATCCTACGGCGTGTCGCGCGACGACTTTCTCAAGAACTACATGGGGTCGGAGCTCGATCCGCGCTGGCTCAACCGCATTTCCAAGCTCTCGGCCAAGGGCTGGAAGGCGCTGGTCGCCAAGGAAAAGGACAAGATCAAGGACATCCGCGGTCTGGTGCACGACCTCGCGGCGCAGACCGGCGTCGAGATCGCCGAATTCCGCAAGATCGTGCAAATGGTGCAGAAGGGCGAGCGCGAAGCCCGCCAGGCCAAGAAGGAAATGGTCGAAGCGAACCTGCGCCTCGTCATCTCCATCGCCAAGAAATACACCAACCGCGGCTTGCAGTTCCTCGACCTGATCCAGGAAGGCAATATCGGCCTGATGAAGGCGGTCGATAAATTCGAATATCGCCGCGGCTACAAGTTCTCGACTTACGCGACCTGGTGGATTCGCCAGGCGATCACGCGCTCGATCGCCGATCAGGCGCGCACCATCCGCATTCCGGTGCACATGATCGAGACGATCAACAAGATCGTGCGCACGAGCCGTCAGATGCTCAACGAAATCGGCCGCGAGCCGACGCCGGAGGAACTCGCCGAGAAGCTCGGCATGCCGCTGGAGAAGGTGCGCAAGGTTCTCAAGATCGCCAAGGAGCCGCTCTCCCTCGAAACGCCGATCGGCGACGAGGAAGACTCGCATCTCGGCGACTTCATCGAGGACAAGAACGCGATCCTGCCGATCGACGCGGCGATCCAGTCGAACCTGCGCGAGACGACGACGCGCGTGCTCGCGTCTCTCACCCCGCGCGAGGAGCGCGTGCTGCGCATGCGCTTCGGCATCGGCATGAACACCGACCACACCTTGGAAGAAGTCGGCCAGCAGTTCTCGGTGACGCGCGAGCGCATCCGCCAGATCGAGGCCAAGGCGCTGCGCAAGCTGAAGCACCCGAGCCGGAGCCGCAAGCTGCGGTCGTTCTTGGATAACTGACACACCCACCGGTCATCCCCGCGCAAAAGCGCGAAGCGCGTCTTACGCAATAGGCGGGGATCCAGCTCTTACTTCTGAATCAAAACGGCGGGCCGAAAGCCCGCCGTTTTTTTTATGCGCAAACCGCCCTGCCGGCGGTCACTCTAGCATGGCGATGGAACGGTCATTGTCGGCATGCACCTTCGCCACGTCGGCGCGCGGCGCCGGCCCGTAATAACCGGGGCGCTGGATGATCGGCCGCGGATTGGTCAGCACCGCGATCAGCCGCTCCTGCAACGCATGCGCCGACACCGGCTTGAGCAGATATTCATTGACGCCGAGCTGCATCGCCTCGAGCACGCGCGAGCGCTCGCCGTGCCCGGTCAGCATGATCAGCGGCACGTCGGGATAGGAAAAGGCTGCGGGCGAGCGCACCAGCCGCACGAAGCCGGGGCCGTCCAGTTGCGGCATGTTCCAGTCGACGATGACGACATCGGGCCGCTCGCGGCGAATTTGTTCGAGGCCGTCCAGCCCGTCCTGCGCCTCATAGACGGTGCCGATGCCGATGCTCATCAGCAAGGTGCGCACGACCTTGCGCATGAAATGCTCGTCGTCCACCACCAGAACCTTGGTGGCGGCGAATTTGGCGGCCATTCGCATATCGATCGGCATTGGCGCTCCTGACAGTCGTCGAGCGGGCGGTTGTCCTAGCCGTAGAGCACAAGTGTCAATATTGCGGAAAAAACCGGACGGTTTTACCTTGCCGTCTGCGTTAACGCTTCGTTCACCATGCGGGCTCAGGGCCGCAGGTGCCGCGCTACGCATCGCCCTCGACAATGCGCAGATCGCGCACCGCGCCGTCGCCGAGCGCGGCGAGCGCTTCCTTGTAGGCAGCCGAGTCATGCGCCTCGATCGCCTTGGCGGCGCTCTCGAATTCGATGACCACGGCGCGTTCCTTCAAGCCGGCCTCATAGGCCGCGACCGGCACGCCGCGGGCGAGAAACTTCGCGCCATGCGCGACCAGCGCCGGACCGCCGAGCTTGGCGTAAGCCGCGACCTTGGCGGGGTCCTTGATCTCGCGATAGACGCTGATCCAGTAGGCTTTGGGCATGAAGGCTCCGGCGGTGGGGGTGAAGGAAGGTGAGGCTGAGGAGTGTAGTGGCGCCACCCACTCCGGTCATCCCCGCGAAGGCGGGGATCCAGCGCTTTCACCGCGCGCCCGTGCTAAACTGCCGCTCGAACGGATAGCGGGTCTCGATGCTGACTAAGATCGCCAAAATGGAAAAGCTCGGCGGCTTCCGGTTGCGCCTTCGCTTCAGCGATGGCAGCGGCGGCGAGCACGATTTTTCCGCAATGGTCGCGGAGCCCGGCCCGATGATGGAGCCGTTGCGCGCGGAAGCTTATTTCAACCGCGTGTTCCTGGAGTTCGGCGCGCCGACCTGGCCGAACGGCTTCGACATCGATCCCGAATGGCTGCGCCGCAATATGGCGGCCGCCGGTGAATTGACCCCGGTCGCGGCGGAGTAGGCCAAGACAACGCGGCTAGCCCAACGGTGCTATTGCCGCTCCAGCGGAATTCGACTGGGACCCGGTATCACCGTGAGCTTTTTGCGGCAGTCGCTTTGGCATTTCGTGTTCGCGGCCGTGCAGTTTCGTTCGCGTGCAGTCTGGCAACGGCGAAGCTCAGCCGCGCAGGCGTCGCGGCAGGCCTTGAGTCCGACCAAATCCGGTTTCGGACGGCTCGGTTCGATCAGTGCCGGAGCTTCCGGCCTTGCGATCGGCGGCAGACCCGGTCGCTGCGGCGGGCTTGGCTGCGGGTTTTGCGCGATTGCCGTGGCCTGAAGACCAAGCAGCAAAAGGGCCGCGATCGTGATGCGTCCGAGCTTCATCGTCTCCCCCTTTTTTTGTCGCGGCAGGAGCGGAGCCATTCCGCACCCGGCGGCACCTGTGCAGAAAGACCTTGCTAGCACAATTTTTGATATAGGCTTGGTAACATTATGTCTCTCGGCGGGCATGGCCCGAATCCGGCGGCCGCACGGAGAAGCGCCCTTGGCTCTTCCTAAATCCCAGGTTTATAAACGAATACCTTCCCCAAGCGGGGGGCGTTCTGCAGACGCTCGCTGGACGTGGGGGAGGGGTGGCGCCTGCGGGCGGGGCTCGTAACCCCGCACTCGGGAGGCCTCGGGTCGCTGTCCGTCCCCACTACGGGGGACTGCCTTCAATGGCTGGACGCGGCGCGGACGAAGGCGGGCGAAAGCCTGCCGGATCGGGGGCCCAGGAGGGCCCTGTCCGCGCCCGGAAGCACAGCCCCGGGGACTGAAATCGCCACAGTGGAGCGCCGGAAGGCGAGCGCCCTTCGCCAAGGGCGCGCCGCCGCAAGGCGGAGTGGATCGCGCCTTTCGGCGCTCCACCCCTCGCATTCTTGCGAGGGCCTGCGGAAGACGGCGCCCCCGCGCCGCAAAGAATAGGGGCGGTGGCGGCTGCCCGGGCCTCGTCAGCGGCAATGCGTTGGCTGTCCCGCCGAAGCTCGCAGAGCGAAGGCGGACGCCGCAAAGAATAGGGGCGGTGGCGCTCGTCCGTGACGCGCCTGTCGCGCTTAAAGCCCAAAGGGCGAAGGCGGACCAAAAAAATCACCTCTCACATCATCGGAGAATTCCCATGCCGGCGACACACGCGCGCCAAGGGACGAACGTCGTCACGGACGAAGACGATGACCTTCCGGTCGATACCGACGCGCTGCGCGAAAAGATAGCCACGCGCCTGAGCATGCTCGTCAGCGACCAGTTGCGGCGCTGGTGCAGTTGCGCCGAGCCGTCGTGCAAACGCGCGCGCGCCTGCCGCGCGCCGAAAGGGCTTTGCTCGAATCCCAAACCGATGAAAAAGCCGTTGAGCGAACGGCATCTCGCGCGCAGCCGGGCGACTTTTGCCCGCATGCTGCAAATGGATCAGGCCGATCTCGCAAAACAGCGGCCATCCGCCGATAAAACCCATAAAAAATCGTGATCGGACTAGGGGGCCGAACGTGCTAGGCAACGCCTTCGTCATAAGCCAATGCAGAGGGTGTGATGTCTGTCGCCAACGGCCGCGAGTTCCTTGCCATTCCGGGTCCGACCGTCATTCCGGATGTCGTGCTGGCGGCGATGCACCAGCCCGCGGTCGATATCTATTCGGGGCCTTTGGTCGCGCTCACCGATGGTCTGTTGCGCGACCTGTCGCGCGTGTTCGCCACATCCGGCAAGACGTATATTTATGCCGCGAACGGGCACGGCGCGTGGGAAGCCGCGCTCACCAATGTGCTGTCGCGCGGCGACAAGGTGCTGGTGCTGGAAAGCGGGCGCTTCGCCATCGGCTGGGGCGAGGCGGCCAAGATGTTAGGGGCCGAAGTCGAGATCTTGCCCGGCGATTTTCGCCGCGCGGTTCGGCCGGAAGAAGTCGAAGCGCGGCTGCGCGCCGACGCGAAGGGCGAGATCAAGGCGGTGCTGGTGGCGCAGATCGACACCGCGTCCGGCTGCGTCAACGACATCGAGGCGATCGGCAAGGCCGTGCGCGCGTCCGGCCACGAGGCATTGCTGATGGTCGATACGGTCGCCTCGCTCGGCTGCATGCCGTTCCAGATGGACTCCTGGGGCGTCGATGTGGCGATGGCCGGTTCGCAAAAAGGCCTGATGACGCCGGCGGGCTTGGGCTTTGTCGCGGCCGGCGCGCGGGCGCGCGATGCGCATAAAAAAGCGAACATGCGCACGCCCTATTGGGACTGGACCTTCCGCGACGGCGCCGTGCACTACCATAAATATTGCGGCACGCCGCCGGAGCAGTTGCTGTTCGCGTTGCGCGCCGCGCTCGACATGCTGTTCACGGAAGGGTTGGACAATGTGTTCGCGCGGCATCGGCTGCTGGCCGAGGCGGTGCGCCGTGCCATTGCCGCCTGGTCGGAAGGCCAGCATTTCGGATTCAACATTCTGGAGGCGCGCGAGCGCTGCGATACGGTGACGGCGGTGGTGACGACCGGCGGCGACAGCGCGCAGGGGCTGGTCGATTATTGCCGCGATAAGCTCGGCGTCGTGCTCGGCCGCGCGCTCGGCAAGTCCGAGGGCAGAGGGTTCCGCATTGCCCATATGGGCCACGTCAACGCGCCGATGGTGCTCGGCACCCTGGCCTCGGTCGAGATCGCGCTGGAAGCCTTGAAATTGCCGCACGGCAAGGGCGGTTGTGTCGCCGCGATCGAGTATCTGGCGAAATCGGTGCCGGCATGAGCGGCGGCGGCAAGGATCAGACGGAGCCACGCGGCACGCTCACCGTTCGCATCAGCGCCATGCCGGCCGATACCAATGCCAATGGCGATATTTTCGGCGGCTGGGTGCTGTCGCGCATGGACCAGGCGGGCGGCATCGCCGGCGTCGAGCGCGCGCGCGGCCGCGTCGTCACCATTTCCGTCGATGCCATGACGTTCATCCGGCCGGTGCGGGTCGGCGACGTGCTCGAGGTCTATACCGAGATCGAAAAAGTCGGCCGCACCTCGATGAAGATTCACATCGAGGCCTGGGCGCGGCGCTACCAGACCTATGTCCATGAAAAAGTCACGGACGCCAACTTTACCTTCGTGGCGATCGACGATGACAGCCGGCCGCGGCCGATACCTTCGACCTGATGGGAAAGAACTCGATGAAAAACCAAGCGCGTCTCTTTGGATTGGCCGTGGCTGTGGTCGTGGCCTTAAACGCACCGGCGCTGGCCGCCAAATGCGGCGGCGACTTCAACACGTTCCTCAGTGCGATGGGCCGTGAAGCGCAAGCCGCCGGCGTCTCGGCCGCGGTCGTCAATCAGGCGCTGTCGGGCGTCACCATCGATCCGGCAGTGCTCGATTTCGACCGGCGCCAGCGCTACACGTTCCGCAAAGGCTTCGAGGAATACGCCAGGACGCGCGTCATCCCCGCCCGCATCAAGCGCGCCAAATCGCTGATGGCAAAGCACGCACAGTTGCTGTCGCGGATCGAGCAACGCTCCGGCGTGCCGAAAGAGCTGATCATGGCGATCTGGACCTTGGAGTCGGACAACGGCACCGGCGATATCGGCAAGATGTCGGTGGTGCGCACCCTCGCCACCCTGGCGCATGATTGCCGCCGCACCGAGTTGTTTCAGGGCGAACTGATCGCGGCGTTGCAAATCGTGCAGCGCGGCGATCTGGCATTGAACGACCTCAAGGGCGCTTTCGCCGGCGAGCTCGGCCAGACCCAGTTCCTGCCGTCGTCTTATATAAAGTACGGCGTCGATTTCGACGGCAACGGCCATGTCGACCTGCGCCACAGCGTCCCGGACGTGCTGGCGTCGACGGCAAATCTCTTGAAGGTCAATGGCTGGCAGGCTGGCCAGCCCTTCGGCGAAGGCACGGCGAATTTCCAGGTCATGCGCGAATGGAATCGCTCGGAGCTTTATCGCAAGACGATGGTGCTGTTTGCCGAAAGGCTGGCGGAGTAACCATCACGCAATGGCGACGATGTCGGCTTCCTGTTGGCCAGCGGTAATGGTGTCGCCGGCTTTCTTGCCGAACAGCGCACGCGCCAACGGCGCCACATGCGAAAGCGTGCCGCGGGCCGGGTCGGCCTCATCCTCGCCGACAATGCGGAAGGTCTGCTCGCGGCCGTCGTCGCGTTTGATGGTGACGGTCGAACCGAACTGGACGCGGTCGGTGGCTTTCGGAGCATCGACAAGCTGCGCGCTGGCGCGCCGCGCGGTCCAATATCGAAGATCGCGTTCGCAGCGTGCGATGGCGAATTTATCGCCCGCGCGCACGGCGTCGGCATGCGCGCTATCGAGCGCCGTGAGTTCGCGCTCGATCAGCGCCAGGCCTTCGGCCGTCACGAAATTGGGGTGTGTGGAAACCGGCCGGTCGGGCAGGGGCTCGAACTCGTCGCCGTCACGTTCCTTGACGAAAGCCTGGCTCATGGTCGCTCTCTTTCCTCTGCGGTCGTTGGACAACGCCGTCGAGAGCAAATCTTTCCGGCAGTGGCGCCTACTTGACCTTCATCGCCTTTTCCGGCTTGGCGCCGACGCGGGAGAGACTCTTGATCTGCAACGGCGCGCGTCCGGATTTTTCGGCGATCTCGCGATCCTGCTCGATGATAAAGCCGCGCGCCGGTTCGTCCTTGTCGAGGCCGCCCAAGAGTTCGGCCGGCACGCGCCGGTTGGAACGCTGCGAGCCGTCTTCATAGACGACGTCAAAAAACGCGAATTCGCCTTTGGGGTTGGTTCCCGGTTTCTTGGCCATGGCGGAGATCCTCATCGAACGCGAATACGGAACGGGCGCAAAGAAAACGCCGGCGCTCGCGCGCCGGCGTCAGCATTAAGTCAGAGCTTAGATCGCCTGCAGGTTGGCGGCAGCCGACTTGCCGTTCTTGCGATCGGCTTCGATGTCGAACTGCAGCTTCTGGCCTTCGTTGAGGTTGCTCATGCCGGCGCGCTCGACGGCCGAGATGTGCACGAACACGTCGGGTCCGCCGCCGTCCTGAACGATGAAGCCGAAGCCCTTCTGCGAATTAAAAAACTTGACGGTACCTGTTGCCATAGTGGCCTCCTTTTGAAACGCACAATGCGTTTTGTTTCCCTTGCGAACCATTCGCTCGGGTCTCAATTCGGATTCGGCGTGTTCTTGAGGAAGGCCCCAGAGGGGATAACCGTAAGGTCCAAGCGAAATCGGAACAGCCCCGTATATAGGGGGGTGTTTCGGCCTTTGCAATCAGCATCCCTGACCCAGTTTTGGAACTTTGGTTTGCACCGGATCGCAAGCCCGGCAGCATAAGCTATGCGAATATGATAGGCATATTGCCGCGGCCCTGTGCAAACTCGTTAACACTTTATGAAGATCAGCGATTTTGGTCGCCTGTTTTTAACGAGCACTCAATCTTGCAGTAGATTTGCAATCAAAATCCATATTTTTTTATTTTAGCGCAATAATCATCATGTGAATTCTGCATGGATCGCATGCTGCACTGCACCTAGCTGGTTCCCCGAATCTCTCTATATTGCAGTGCAACAAGCAGTTGGCTCTCGAACCGCTTTCGAACGGGGGCCTCGAAATGGAGAATTCACATGGCCTACACCACGTCCGCGAATGAGCTGGCTTTCACCGCGACTTACGCGCCCGCAAAAGCCAAGGCCGCTCCGCAGCGCGGTTTCTTCGCCCGCATGATGGACGCGATGATGGCGGCGCGAATGCGCCAGGCTGAACGCGAAATCGCACATTATCTCGACCACACTGGCGGCAAGTTCACCGACGAAGCCGAGCGCGAAATCGAGCGCCGTTTCCTCAGCGCCTCGTCGCGCTGGTAACCCCCGCTTCAATTCAGGAGTTCACGATCATGGCAACACTTCCCCTCCGCGCAACGCAGGCTCCCCAGGTCTGGCCGATTCCCGGTCTCGCCCGTCTGAGCGCCTACCTGTCCTTCCTCGCCGACGTTTATGGCGAGGCGCAGCGCTCGATGCGCGAAGCGAACAAGAAGTATCCCTACGCCGGCATCTAACGTTCGCGACAACTTAAAAAGCGCTCGGCACTCCGGTGCCGGGCGCTTTTTTGTTTGGCCTAACGCCGAACACGGCGAGTCTATTCGGCGGCTCCGGCTTGCTCGATCTTTCGGGTCTGCCGATCGGCCCACGCCAGGGTGACGGCAAAAATGGCAAAGGCCACCGCGATTCCGGTGATAACGACGATCGTTTCCGTTGGCATGGTAATCTCCCCGTTTTCCAAAACAGGGAAAATCTAGGCAGCGCGGCACCGTCGTCCTTGATCTTGATCAAGGCAGCCGGTGCCACAAAGTCGCCCGACTTGGCCTCCACAAGACGGTCACCCCCAGAAAATTGGAGCTGCCATGATTTGCCGCCTGTGCCTTGCTGTGTTTGTCAGCGCCGTCGCGCTGACCCATGGCGCCGCCGCGCAGTCCCGTTCCGAGATGGCGCTGGACGCCCACGGCAATCTCAACGGCCTGATTGTCCGACACGCCGCCGCCCACAATGTGCCGGAAGCTCTCGTCCGTCGCGTGATTCACCGTGAAAGCCGCGGCAATCCGCGCGCCATCAGCAAGGGCAATTACGGCCTGATGCAGATCCGCCTCGGCACCGCCCGCGCCATGGGCTATCGCGGCGGCATCGAGGGTCTGCTCGATGCCGATACCAACATGACCTATGCGGTAAAATATCTGGCCGGCGCCTATCGGGTTGCCGGCGGCAATCACGACCGTGCCGTGCGCTATTACGCGGCCGGCTATTATTACGCCGCCAAGCGCAAGGGCCTGCCCGCCCCGGGCAGCAACGAGCCGCTGAATATCTTGAAAGTCGCCTCGAGCACCGATGCGGCTATCGAGCGCAATTCGACAGCCGCACTGGCCAACAAGTAAGCCTACCGGTTTTCCGCCGTCCTGCTTGGCGCGGCGCGCGTCCGGCGTGTCGATGCCGGTTTGGCAGGCGGAGCGCTGGCGGCATTCTGGTTGGCGCTGAAGCTGGCGAAAAATGCCTGTAGAATATTGAACGGCGGCGGCATGGCGACTTCGCTCGGCGTCGCCGGCGCGGTTGATCGGGCAGCGGGCTTGCGAACATGGCGTTTGCGGATAACCACAACGGGCTTGGCTTGTTCCGGTGGCGATATCGCCGGAAGCCTGGACAGGGGCGGCTCGATTGTCACGGCAGCCAGCGCCTCGCTCGCGCTATCGGTCGGAACCGCGCTGATTAACGGCTGCCTGGCGACCGGTGGTTTTTCATCCACTGGCACAACTGGCAATTCAATCGATGACGTCTCGCCAATATCGATCGGGATGGTCGCTGCCGGCGCGACATTGACGGAGCCGGTCACGTCCTCCGGCACAGTCTCGTTGCGCTCGGCCGGCAGGCCGGCGACCTTGCTGTTCGGTTCGGCCGCTGCGGCCGGCGCATCTTCCGGCAGATCGCGCAACCGCTCGATTTCGTCGGCCCGCTTGAGCGCGGCGTGGATCAGAAACTGCCGCCATTCCGGATGCGCGCGCTGGTCGATCAACGCGCCGCGCGCCACCGCATCATTCATGGCGAATTGCGCGTGCGGCCGGCCCGGCGGCATCAGCGCCAGGCCCAGGATCGCTATGGCGAGAAATACGCCGCCTACTGAAATCATTCGGAGTATCGGCAGCATGGTACTTGGATAACTGAGTCGTAGAAAAGACCAAAGACAACTTATTAGACGTTTGCCGCGTATTGCCGTGCTGGCCACACGCAGGACGAGTCCGGTGGCGTGTCGGGGCAGGGTTCGTGACAGCACGGGAGGCGGTTGCTAGGACATAAGCCACAAAGCCGGCCGTTCAGGCCGCCAATAGTCCTGCGGGGGAAGCGCGATGTTCAAGAAGCCGAATTGCCCGGTGATCGCCATCGAAGAGCATTACTGGGACGCCGAATTATCCAAGCATTACACCGGCTCGGAAGCCGGCCATGGCGGCGCGATGCAGGAGCGGCTGTTCAATTTCGGCGCGCTGCGGATCAAGGAAATGGACGAGGCCAACATCGACATCCAGGTCCTGTCGCACGGCGCGCCCTCGACCCAGAAACTGCCGATCGCCATCGCCGCGACGCTGACCACGCAGGTGAACGACCGGCTGGCGAAAATCTGCGCCGCCAACCCGGCGCGCTTCGCGGCGTTTGCCGCTCTCCCCACCGCCGACCCGCACGCCGCCGCCGACGAACTCGAGCGTTGCGTCACCAAGCTCGGCTTCAAGGGCGCGATGATCCACGGCATGGCCAATGGCGAATTCATCGACGGCAAGAAATACTGGCCTATCTTCGCGCGCGCCGAGAAGCTCGACGTGCCGATCTATCTGCATCCGTCGCTGCCGAACGCGACGGTGACGGAAATCTATTATCAGGACTACGCCAAGGACTTCCCGCTGGTGGTGCGCCCGGCCTGGGGCTTCACTGTGGAAACCGCCACGCAGGCGATCCGGCTGGTGTTGTCGGGCGTGTTCGAGGCCCATCCGAACCTGAAAATCATGCTCGGTCATTTCGGCGAGACGCTGCCGTTCCTGATGTGGCGCATCGATAGTGCGCTCAAGCGGCCGGGGCAAAAGGCGCTCAGCTTCCGCGATGTGTTCAGCAAGAACTTCTACGTCACCACCAGCGGCTTTTTCTCCACCCCGGCGCTGTTGTGCACGATGATGGAAATGGGCGTCGATCACATCCTGTACGCGGTCGACTGGCCCTTCGTCGCCGACAACAAGCCGTCGATCGAGTGGATGGCCAGCGTGCCTTTGTCCGACGAGGACAAGGCCAAGATATTGAGCGGCAACGCCCAGCGGCTTTTGAAGCTTTAATGGGAGCTTTCGCGGCCTCAAAGCGTGGTGTTCGCGCCGCCGGCGATTGCGCTGGCCCCGCGCTGGTTGTTAGAACACTCCCGCCGCTTGGTGCCGGGCCCGTAGCTCAACGGTTAGAGCCGACCGCTCATAACGGTCTGGTTGCAGGTTCGAGTCCTGCCGGGCCCACCAATAAAATCAGGTACTTTTCCTACCGGCAACTTTCTGCCCCACAGAAATTCCCACAGAAACGGTCTTGCTCCGTTCGCCTTTTGGCTTGCGCGTTATGCCTTCAACCGCGTCGGCGAGGTGGTCTGGGTGGTGATGGCCGTAGACACGAAGCAGTGTTTCGACACTCATGCCGAGGTAGCCCGCAGCTTGCCAAGGATCGACGCCCGCCTGCATCAACCAAGTTGCCGCCGTATGGCGAAGGGTGTGTGCAGTAACATTCCCTGAGAGTGCGGCAAGCTTGACCGCGCGCTTGAATGCGGTCTTGACTGATTTGACATCATTCCCGTTCCATTCGACGAATGAACGCGCGATGAGCTTCTTGTCCTTCCAACGCCGCATATGAGCGAGTAGCCGGGACGGCAGGGGCACCGGCGGCTGTCGTTTGTTTGTCTCAGTCTCGCCCTCGGGTAAGCGATAAAACACGCCACGTTCCAGATCGACGTAGGACCTTCCGATTGCGCGAAACGGAGCGGCTGCGGCGATCGAAGCCGCACGGGTTCCTGTATAGAGTCCAATCAAAAGAAAACGCGCGAGATGGCGAAGGGGATATTTCTTTGTTGGAAGCTTTCTGCCCTTGTGCTTACCCCGACCGCGCGTCTGTATTTCTCGCGCACGCCAACAAGCCCATATCAAACGAGCGGCTTCGGAACGGGTTAGCCATCGGTCGCGTGGAGGGCCTTTGGCAGGAAGGACCACATGTACCACGCCCCTATGGTAGCCTTCCTTTGCGTGGTGATTAACCGCAGCGCGCAGATCTTCGAGATCGCGCCGAGCGCCGCCCTTAGTCTTTCGATCTTTGACAAAATCGCGGCAGGTCCGGCCATTTATTTCGGCCAGCATTTTTGAGCCCCACCAGCGGTTGAGGCGGTCGATTCTGCCGTCAAAGGTTCTCTTGTTTCTCTAAGAATCTCGGCAGTCATCGACGAAAATTGAAAGAACATCGGCGACCGAAACTGTCTCAATATCGCGTTCTACTCTGTTGGGTTCGTATTTCTCGGCCAGGTAGAGCCTCAGATTTTCTTCAGCCTCATCAATTTGTGTTCGAGTGCATCCTGTGGAGACATATTTTTCCCCATCCCGGATGATCCAGGTTGCCTTTTCTCGGACCTTTCCGTTTTTGTCTCGCCGCGCTGGCCGTAAATAGAGCCTGGCGCCTTTGCTGGTACGCGACATAGATCTCTCATCAGTTGAATATTATGCAGCGTCGTAAAATGCTTTCCGGCAATTTCTTCGATGACCAAATTCCCGCGACGCGCTTCGCGCTTCAGACCGCTGACGGTCATTGAACCGGTCGGAAATGCGATCTCCGCTGCTTCCGCGAGGCGAAGGGGCGTATTGTCTCCGATGGGAGGAAATTTGCGCGACGACGCCATAGTGAATACGCCATTAAACAACTCGATTTGCCAAAGACGGCAGGCGTCGTGGCATGTGGTGCGGCAAGACTGCCGCCAGGAATAATATGACACCGATAAAGCGGTGTCAAGTTGGCTGTTGACTTTAACGGCGGGAGCCGACGCCGGATAGGACAGCTTCGGCTAGAGTTTTGATTCAAATTCATAGATAGAATGTCGCCATGGTTAAGAGTCGATATCGAGGAAACCCAGACCAGGCCAACCGTTTGTATGCCGCGAGGAGGGACGCCGGATTTGAGTCTGGTCGGGCGGCCGCGCTAAACGTCGGTATCTCCGAAACAAAGCTTCGAGCACATGAGACTGCCGAGATTGCCATCGGCTCAGCCGATTTCCAGCGTTATGCAGAGGCCTTTAAGGTCCACCCCGAATGGTTGAGGTCGGGGCGAGGACCTGGGCCAGAAGTCGACACCGCAAGAGCCGCCAAGTTGAAGATACGCTCGGGCGAGGTCGTCCGACGAGATGTGCCACTCCCGCAAACCGCTGCCGCGCGACTTCGGTTGGCGCGGCGGTTAGCTGGATATGCCTCAGTTACCGAGGCGGCGGAGCGGCATGGCTGGACGCGATCACGGCTCTCGGCACACGAGACGGGTCAGAACAAAATATCGGCTGACCACGCTAGGGAATACGCAGAGAGCTTTAACGTCCAACCACGTTGGCTTGCGACCGGCGAGGGGCCTTCGGGCTATCCGCCTCAAATCCATGGGGCGTTGGAAAAGTTATTGGCGCTTCACGAGCTAGCGGAAAGCGAAGCGAGGCAACAATTGCCCTTCGTTAAACCGCGCGACAAGACTCCGGCGTTTCCGAGGCATGTCCGCGCCGAGAAGATTCAAATTCCCAAGATCACAAAGCTAAAGCGGAATTTGATGTTGCTTGGCGAGTACGATGGTGTGGAGTTGGCTGCATTCGCCTCCGGTCATCCTTTGCACCGAAAGATCGCGCCACTTTTTGAGTGGGGGTTTCCAGAGGGCTATATCCAAAAGGTGTTAAAGGCAGACCCAGAATCTAGCTTCATTATCGCGATGAGCAACAGTGACCGCCGCTACGACCTCGCGCCTGGCGACCGGATATTGATCGATGGGGGGGATCGGGAGCCGCGCGAAGAGGGCGTTTTTGCTGTCGTTCACGGCGGCGACATCCGTTTAGAGCGAGCCCAAGATTTAAGTAAAGTGCAAAGCGAGCGCGCCTTTGCTCGGTACTTCGTCTTAGGCCGCTGGAAAGGCCGCATAGGCCTCCCCTGACATTTCATTAAGGCTGAGCCGCACTCTAATTTGACACCGATAAATCGGTGTTACATAGTATTGCCCTGACACTCTCAGTAAGGGCAAAGGCCATGAAACCTGAATTCGAAGCTTTGTCGTCCTCAAGGGCCACCACCCCGGCCGTGACCAATCGCGATCTGCAGGATTTGCCTCCATCGGTGGATACGCCCGATTTGCCGAGCGAAGCCTCCGATATGACCCAACCGGTCGACAGTAGCACCGGCGGCGACATCGGCGCGCCGACCCCGTTGGCGCCGGAAGGAGCGGTGCCGCCCAAGGCGTCATCGACGAACACTAGGTCGGAGGCGAAACCTAAGGGGAAGCCGAGGTCTAAGCACAAATCAAAAAAAGGCGCCGATACGGTAAATGGCGCTGCAGAAGAGCCCGAGGTTACTGGCGCTGCCGCGAGCCCGTCGGTGGACGAGGGCGCTCCCATTGCGGCGTATCTGCAAGTTCCTCATATGAAGCTTGGCGAATTGTCGCCGCCCACCACTACGCTGCCGCCCCGACTGGCTTCCCTCTTCCCCGGCATGGCGGCGACTTGCGCGGTACTGGCAGCAACCGCCGCCGCCATCGGTCATGGCGTGTGCCTCCCTGCCAACACGAATAGGGAACGCATCTCGCCCGCGCTGCGCGTTGCCATTGTCGCCGAAGAGTGCGGCTTGCCCCTGACTATCGCCCCGGTGTTGGAAGCGGCCTATGTACTGGAGCAGGAAGAAGTCCAGTTTTGGGTCGCGGAACAACAGAAGGCAGATTTGTCTGGCGCGGCTGAGACGGCCCGACGCAGGCTTTACAAGCAAACGCTGACGAATGTCGCGCTGCTAGGACTCGCGGGGCTCCCGCATACTCTCAGCCCGACGATCGCAGGCCCTTCCTCCGTCGCCTTGCCACGGCCGCAGTTTGTGCTGCGTGATCCGGGTCAGAAGGACGTCAGGCACGCTCTCGAAACGGCCGAAGCGGGTGTTTTGCTGGTCGACGGACGCCGCATGGCGACGATGGCCGGCTTCGGCACGAATTACGACACCTTGACCGCAAATCTCCTGAACACTGCAGCGTCCGGCCGCCCGCTCGAATTGGCCGACCCTAAGTTCGCTGACTGCATTCGCATGCGTCCTATGGTGGTGTCGGTGGTCGGCAGGCTCTCCATCGTCGATACCTTCAGCCTTCATAAGGCCGCCTCGGCCGCGCTGGCGGCCACAGTTTTCGTCACGACAGAAGACGAATCGAAGTCCGGACCGCCCGCAAACGCGGTCGCGACCCTAACCGAAACCCTTAGGCATGTGCGCGTTCACTGCGCGACCGCGCAGGATGGGACGCAGTCGCTGCGGCTCTCCACGGCCGCACGCAAGGCCTTAGAGCAGGCTAAGGCGAAGTTGGCGCGGGCATCGATCGAGGTCTTGCCGCCGCTTTCGGATTATTATGCCGGCGCCGCCGATCTTCTGACGCGGATCGTTGTCGTATTGCACGTCCTCGATCACGCCGTGTCCAAGGCCGATCGGATGTCGGTCGAAGTCAGCAAAGAGGTCGTTCTCCGCGCCGTCGAATTCCTTGACCAGTCGGTGGTGCCTATGGCGCGCATTACCCTCGCTGTGGCGAGCGTCGATCCCGAGGTGCGGGACGCTCGGAGGATCATCAGTTTCGCCCAACAATATGCCAGCGCCACGTTCCCGGTGCTAACGCGGCGCGATGTAATCAGAATTTTGCAGAGGTCGATGCCCGTAGCGGCCGTCGACCAGGCGATCCGCAGGCTTGTTGCCGACGGCCTTTTGACCGCGCCCAATCCCGAGGCAGCGAAAGGCGGCGGTAACATGTTCCAAGTGCACCCGACAGTTTTCGAAACGAAATACCAATTGCCCGACCTGATTACGGATCCGCGGCGAGCGCGCAATTAATTGCATGCGTCCCAACGATACGCGGAACGACCTTGGCCTTGGGGGCGGGTCAGTGGTCGCCTATCGGCGACCATGTTTTGTATAAGTGCTGGCAACAGGGGGTGTCGCTCGGCACTGAGAGATGGGTAGGGGGCCTGTTGACAAGGCGGCGTATCTGCAAACGACGGTTGCACGGAAAACCGGGGCTCAGTCGAGGGGGGCGCCGTCGTCATCACCGTGCACGAACCTTTAACCGATTACTCTAGGTGGTAGGTAGTTGGCGCGCTGCTGCCGCAAACCCTTTCCGAAGACATTTTGAATTCGCCGGTTTTCAGTTGAAGCTCTCCAGACGCCACAGACCGGGGAGCTTCAATTTCTGCATTTCAATTCCGCAAGCGACGTCCCACGCGGGTGCGACACCGGCATCAGTGCCAGTAGTCAAATCCATGGCAGCCTTCCGATTTTGCTCTTGCCGGCCGGCGTGGTTTTCTCCCGCTCGAAAGTCGGCCGATTGTCGGCCGAAAATAAGAGGGCTAGGTCATGCAAGGCGTCCGAAAACATGATGGCGACCCGCAAGTAGATCTGATTGCCGCGGCCCTTGCGTTTGTCGCAAGGATACCTGACCGGCAATGCGGAAGGAGCTCCAGGCTTCTTTATGGGCGAGTCTTCAACCGTATGTGGGCCGAAGCTGAACTCGATCCGTTACGGCCGGGCGACGCGAGGGACACGTACCAGGTGAGACGAGCAGCACTTCACTATTGTAGCCGGCGTCTTCTTCTGAGTGTTCTCAAGAAGCTCGATGAGCTGGCCGAAGGGTGTCGTGTAGACCCTGATCCGAGCCATCAGGCTTCTTACAACGCATGCTTAAAGACACTTGAAAACTTTCTCAGGCGACTGGAGCCCGCCCTTGATCGCGATCCACCCATGTGTGGCAACACTGCAGATTTCAGCTCTGCGTCCCGCTGGAAAACCGAATCCGATTGCACGAAAATCCGAGGTGCCGGTAGCAAAAAGCACGCGCTTCCGAAGCTGCCGAGGAGTTGGATCGCGCAACTCTGGAGCCACGTGCCAATGGGCCACAAATATCGTGATGCCGTCGCTGTTCTGTCAGTATCACCGGCCCGTGTCGGAGAGGTTGTGCCGGGCGATAGACCATCGGGCTTTTCCAAAGGCGTGCATGTCAAGCTAGACAATGAGGGGCGTCTGGTTCTTACCCACTCCCCGCAAAAAACACACAACGGCAAATATGGTATGGAAAAAGCGGGTGTCAAAGTCGATCCCGCGGCAGAAGGGCAATGTGCGCTGCACCTCGCACAGCGATGCCGGGATGAAGGCGGCGAATTTGTCGTCAGGGTCCAATCGTCCGGAGCTCTGAGCAAGGCGATTAAAAGAATTGGAGAGAAGGTATTTCCGGAAGGACCGAAAATCACCGCCAACGTTCTGCGGCATCAGCGAATCGCGGATGCGAAAGTGGCATTTGGAGCCGGCGAGAAAGTCGCCCTCGCGGCAGGGCAAAGCACCGACGGCACGCAGGCGATGTACGGGAATGTCGTGCATGGGCGCAGAGGCGGCTTGATCGACGCTTTCGGAAGTCGAAAGCCACGCCTTGGCGCTGTAGCGCGTGCGCACGAACTCGGCATTGCGCGAAGGAACAGTCGACCGCTTAATAGACCGACCTGATGCGTCGATCGTCTCGGAAACATAGGCCATTGGTCTCCTAAAACGAAGGGCTGAGGTCCGGCTCCTCTCTGGGGTCTACATAATCGAACGATCTACGAATTGGCTGGGTGAATACGGTTTGCCACGTAAACCCATGACTTTACTCCGGGCTCTGCAGTTCGCGCTGGCAAAGGTGGGAAGGACGAAAGGTCGCGCACCGATTCGATCAGGACAGGCACAAAGCCTTTCATCCCGTCGGGCGGGAAATAGCCCTCAATTACTATTCGCAAGAGCGAGCCATTGATGAAGGGTGCCTCGCGCAATCCATCAAGACGGCGACGACGCCATAATCCGCACGCGCATATCGTCGTGCCCGACAGCAATACAGATGCAGGAAACAAACATTGCGGGACGGGTCGGGAAGCGCAGGAGACCTGCGTTGAGCACAGTGAAGGCGTTGAGAGTAAAAAAGTTTCGCCCGGGCCTATTTTAGACTGACGAAAAATTGCGCGGCACTGGCTCCTACGGAGTTTATTGGCGGCGTGGCGGGATCGACCGCTTCCTGCTCCAAATGTCTGACATCGTCGCCGCCGGCCAGCCAAGCGGCAAGATTGGCAATTGCGCTGTCCGATTTTGAAATAGCTATCAGAGTCGGATCAACGGTAGCAGGCTTTCCGCGCGCTGTCGCAAGCGATCTTTCCATCAGATGGGGGTGGGGAGGGCGCGGCAACGCTTCTTCGAGATAGCGAAAAATCCGAAGGCCGCCGGGGTCGACATCGCCCCAATGGAAGAATCGTATGGCGCAATCAAGATTCGTCAACAGCCACTTCAAAATCTCAATTACACCTACCGACGCGAACCCGCCTGTGTAGATAACAAGGCCGCCGTCCTCGATTTCACGGACATGGCGATTGAAGCTCGCATAGTTTTCAATGGTTAGGATGTATGAAGGGCTGCCGGACAATCGCAGCAACGGCAGCAATTCCGCATGGACGGACGCGAAGGGCCTGGTCCTTCCGTCAACAAGAACACCCCGGCTATCGGCGGCAACCACGGGCCCGCGCAGATACACGGGGTGACTGAAGCGTTCGAGCCCGATCCGCGCCCACACCAAATTGGGGGCCAGGTCCCGGTCGCCTAGCTGTGCGGCCATGACCGCGGCGATCCGCGTGGAATGCCTGTCGAAAGCCTTGGTGTCGCCCGTGACTTTCAAGGAGAAGGTCCGCGCATCGAGTTTGCGCGCATGATCTTTCGAGATCGCTGCAAGCAAGGTCAGGAATTCAAGTGCAGGCCCGATCTCGCCGGGCCCGAGTCGAAATGCCGCCTCGCCGCGCGACCAGCGGCTTTCAATGTCGTCAAGAACCGACTTGAGCCATGGCGCTTCGCCTTGTATTGCCGCATCGAGCTTTTGCCGCGATACCGACGCCGAAGCGCTGGAAGGAACTCGGCCAAGGTGCCGTGCAAGCGCAACAGGGTCCTTGACTGTGATGCGCTCGACTAGATGCCGGCGCTCACGTTTTCCATTGCGAGCCGACACGGCCCCGCTCCGTTCGGCGGCCGCAATCTGGTCCTGGAAGCGCGAACGCGCGCTTGCCGTCCCAAGTTTTTCGTAGTCTGGCGAAAGGGAAGCAGGTCGCGTCCGGTTCGGCTTACGTTCGGACAGGCTTAGAAGGCGCGTCAATAGAGCGACGGCCGGGTCGGTGTCGCCGCTCACTCTGCCGCCTCTCGCCGTTCCGACGTTGATTCGAGCGCATCCCCGGCCGCGATCCTGCCAGCCTTGAATTCGTCGAAGCCCTTCCGATAGGGATCGACGGCGGCCAGCGCCTGCCGAGTTTTTTCAGTGAGATATTCCGTATCGACCAGTACCACGTTGCCGGAGCGGTTCACGTTCACGACAGTATCGGCCACTTCCATGAAAATGTGCCGCTTCTCGTCGGGAGTGGCGACGACGATTTGTAGGCCAAGATCACGCATGAAGTCGGAGCAAGCACAGATAGCCTTCGTGTCGAGCCGGTTGAAAGCCTCGTCAAAGATCGCAAGCGCAAGGCCGGTTTGTCCGGTGCGGCGGTTCTGGTAGGTGGCCGCCAAGGATGCCCCGATTGCGATATAGAAAGGCAACTGGCCTTCTCCGCCTGATCCGGTCCCGGCGCGGCTGGTCAGCGAGGAACGGACCTTGCCATCCTTATCCTGAATATAGAGTTCGAAATTGAAGTATTTGCGCGGGTCTTCGATTTCATCGGTCTTCGCATGCTGATCGTCGAGGATTTTCTCGATGTACCGCACGGCCCGAATCACCGCCGTTTCGGGTTCATCATTTTGCCTCTCGGCAAAAAGCGGAAGCTTGAAGTCGGGGCGGCGGGAATCCCGAACAAGTTCGATCATGTCGGCGTGGGTCGGTTCCTGGCTCGCCTTAAAGCTATAATAGTCGCGTCCGTGGAAAACCCTGTCCTTCAGATGCTTATTGAGTTCGTCCAGCGTTTCCTTGATGCCCTCGAACGCGTCGTGAAGTCGGTGGAGAAGATCATCACGGAACGCAGTCGTCATTTCTCCGGCCGCATTCCGGCATTGCTCCTCATATTGGACAAGCTCATGATTTTCGAGGCGATGCTTTTCTTCGTGTGCCCACGGTCCGACCGTCTCGGCTTTTGCCTCTTCATCGGTGAAGGGAGGGGTGACCGAAAACGTCTGGCAATGCTTAAGCAGCGCTGCGCTTAGTTCACGTTGCAAACGCTGGCGGACATCGCCAATCTTCCACTGGAGATCGGCGTTATGTCCCTGGACCTGTGCTTCGAGGGAATCCAGCGCCAGTTTGCGCACCTCCGGTTCGAATTTCGAGGCTTCCGAAGGACCGGCGCTGTCGTTTTTCAACAGCCGCGCGCGCGCCTTCCGGTCCAGCCTCAATTTCTCATAATCATCGCGCACGACCTTCTCAAAATTACCCGCCACGCGATTTTCCGCGCCATGCGCATCCTGCCAAGCCTTGTCGGCCGAAGCACGGTCGCGCTTTGCGGTATCAAGTTCGACCTTCAGCCGCGCCTGCTTCTCAATCAGCTTCGGATCGCGGCTGCGGCGCGCGTCCTCGGCGCTTTCGGTCAATTGCGAAATCTTCCGATCAAACTCCGACAGCGTCTTGCCGATAGCCGCGCATACGATTGTCTTCGAGCGTAGTTCCGCAAAGCCGCGCACGACGCCTTCGATGAGCGTGTTGTCTTCTTTCTGCCGCTGCACCGTGCGGGCCTTCTCTCCCAGACGATTGAGCAACTCCATTCTTTCCTGATTCAAAAGCTTGCGGGTTTCCTCCGCCGACCCCCGTCCAAGAATAAGATGGCCGGGATGCGAAAGGCGCTTAATCGTCCGTCCCGATTGCATCATCCGGTCAGGGGTGATCGCGTTTTCCGAATCGACGATCTTGTCCATCGTCTCTACCATCATCAAACGGCCGAGACGAAAATCGAGAAACGCCCGCGCGTGTTTGTTCTGCGTTGTGATGACGCTCGCAAGCGAAGCCTTGTCGTGCGGGCGGGTCTGGTGCGTTTTCGTCGTATTGACCACTTCGGCGAAGCGATAGGTTTC
>LNFM01001504.1_pt1 | contig 52658 bp, 53 predicted proteins | sample 596031 | NCBI WGS metagenome assembly LNFM01 (sample SAMN04254537, study PRJNA301005) | activated carbon metagenome | isolation source: dual media filters at the Ann Arbor, Michigan drinking water treatment plant | place: USA: Ann Arbor | reverse complement strand
GAGCGCCAGCGGCACCGCGACCATCATCGTCTGGCCGATGTTGTCGGAGGCGCCGAGCGCGCCGGTGACGATGGTGCGGTAGGCGTCGAGGGGGTCCTGGCCGAGGGCCGCGATCAGCAGGCCAACGACGAAGAGGGTGCCGAGGAGGGCGACGACGCCGGTCAGGAGGGAGCCCGACCCGTCGCCGCCGCCGCCGCGGCCGAGCGCGGCGCGCAGCGCGCGGCCCGGGGCCGACGCGGGCGCGGGGGCCGGGGCCCTGCTCACGCGACCTCCGCCCGCGGCTCGGGGGTGATGCCGGCCATCGCCATCGAGATGGCGTCGGTCGGGACCTCGTCGGCGCGGCCCTCGCACACGAAGCGGCCGCGGTACATCACGGCGATCCGGTCGGAGAGCGCGAGGAGCTCGTCGAGCTCGTTCGTGACGAGCAGGATCGCGGCGCCGCGGCCGCGCATCTCGAGGAGGCGGCGGTGGACGTAGTCGATGGCGCCGACGTCGAGGCCGCGGGTGGGCTGGGCCGCGATGAGCAGGCGCGGCTCGCGCGACATCTCGCGGGCGATGACGACCTTCTGCTGGTTGCCGCCGGAGAGCTGGTCGGCGCGGGCGCGGGGGTCGGGCGGGCGCACGCCGTACGTCGCGAGCAGCTCGGCGGCCTCGGCCTCCATGCGGCGCAGGTCGAGCAGGCGGCGCCGGCGCATGCCCCCGCCGGAGATGGTGGCGAGCGCGAGGTTCTCGGCGAGCGTCAGGTCGGCGACGAGGCCCCACTGGAGGCGGTCCTCGGGGATCACCGCGACCCCGGCCCGGTGCAGCTCGCGGGGGACGAGTCCCGTCACGTCGCGCCCCTCGAGGGTGACGCGCCCGGACAGCGGGTCCATGACGCCGGCGAGGACGTCGGCGAGCTCGCGCTGGCCGTTGCCCTCGACGCCGGCGATGCCGACGATCTCGCCCCGGTGGACCGTCAGGTCGACCCCGTCGACGGTGCGCCGCGACGCGTCGTCCTCGACGACCAGGCCCTCGACGCGCAGGACGGGCTCGGTCCCGGCGGGTGTGCGCTGGCGCGGCAGGGCGACGATCTCGCCGCCGGTCATGGCGCGGGCGATGTCGGCCTCGCGGTAGGCGCCGCGGGCGAACACGCCCTGCAGGCGCCCGGCGCGGAGCACGCTCACGCGGTCCGCGACCTCGGACACCTCGGTGAGCTTGTGGGTGATCAGGACCGCCGAGTGCCCCTGGGCGCGGAGCTCCTCGAGGGCCGTGAAGAGCGAGCGGATGCCGGCGGGACCGAGGGAGGCCGTCGGCTCGTCGAGGATCAGGACGCGTGCGCCCCGGTAGAGGAGCTTCAGGATCTCGACGCGCTGCTGCACGTCGACCGGCAGGTCGCGCACCCGGGCGCGGGGGTCGACCTGCAGCCCGGAGCGCTCCGCGACGGCGGCGACCTCCTCCTCGATGATCCCGCGCCGCAGGCGGGGGTTCCACGACGAGCGGGAGCCGAGCACCACGTTCTCGGCCACCGTGAAGTCGGGGACGAGCATGAAGTGCTGGTGGACCATCCCGATCCCGGCCTCCAGCGCCTCACGGGGGGACGCGAGGTCGCGGGGGTGGCCGTTGACGATGAGCTGGCCGTCGTCGGGCTGCAGCAGCCCGAAGAGGATGCTCATCAGCGTCGTCTTGCCGGCCCCGTTCTCGCCGAGGAGGCAGTGGACCTCCCCCTCGCGGAGCTCGAAGTCGATCTGGTCGCACGCGGTGAGGGCGCCGAAGCGCTTCGTGATCCCGAGCATGCGGATCGCCGTCGGGGCCGGGGTGGGGGTGCTCGCCGAGTCGCTCATGGGGCGGCATCCTGCGCCCCTTCGAGGCGGGCGGCGTTGGGCCTCCGCAAGAGAAGTCGGAGGGGCCCTTTGTGCTCCCGTACATAGTCAGGGAGGGGCCGGCGGAGGAAGTATCCGTGGTACAGCCGGACGGATCATGCGTCCGTACACGGTCCGCCCGGTCGCCGGGAGGCGCGCGGAGAGGAGACGTCGTTGTCGGGCAAGGCACGTCCACTGGAGTTCTGGGACGCCCGCCGGGAGCAGCTGCTCGCCGCGGCGCGGTCCGAGCTGGCCGTCAACGGGGTGGAGGGCCTCACCCTCGACCGGGTCGCCCGGCGTGCCGGGGTCTCGAAGGGCGCGGTCCAGTACGCCTTCGGGTCGAAGGAGCAGCTGCTCGGCGAGCTCGCCCACGACACCCTCTTCGGCATCTTCCGGGACGGCGTCGCGTCGGTGGAGGGCGACACCGACGACCTCCCCACGCTGATCGACGCCCTCAGCCGCGGTCTGGCGTCGGACGAGGGGCGCCTGATGGCGCTCGTCGCCCTGATGGCGACGGCGCGGCGCAGCGACGCGGCCCGCGACGCCCTCGCGAACTTCTACGCCGAGACCGACCCCCGCATCGGCGACGCCCTGCGCGCCGCCGGCGTCGAGGCCGGCGACGAGGAGGACTTCCCGGCGCTCGTCCGCGGTGTCCGCGGGGCGATCCTCGGGATGTTCGTCCACTGGGTCGCGCACCCCCAGGGCCGCACCCTCGACGACGTCGCGGGCGAGGTGCGCATCATCCTCTCGCGGCTGCTGGGCAGCGGGGCGCCGGCACGGGCCTGGTGACGGTCGCGCTGCGATCGCACCGGTCCGATGCTTGGTCCCGAGGGCGGTCCCCGGCGCGGGCGGGTGGGCAGAGTGGGTGGGTCCGACCACAACGGAGGGGACCCACGTGAGGAGACCACACAGGAGCCGCGGGACGACGATCGCCGTCGCGCTGCTGGCCGCGACGCTCGCCATCGGCGCCGTCGGATGCGGCGGGGGCGACGACGACGAGGGAGCGGACCTCCCGGCGCCGACGGCGGTGACGTCGATGGAGCCGCCGCCCGCCACCGAGGACGGCGCGCCGACGGTGCTCGACATCCCGGCCGCCGCCGAGGGGCTCGCGTTCGAGGTGACGGAGGCGACGGCACCGGCCGGCGAGGTGACGCTGAGCATGCCGAACCCGTCACCGGTGCCGCACAACATCGCGGTGGAGGAGCCGGAGCTGGTCGAGGGCGAGGTCGTCCAGCAGGACGGCGTCTCCGAGATCACCGTCGATTTCCCGGCGGGCGAGTACGAGTACTACTGCTCCGTGCCGGGCCACCGGCAGGCCGGGATGGTCGGGACCCTCACGGTCGAGTGACGCGCCGTGCGCGTCCCGCCGGCAGGTTGGCCGGCGGGACGTGCACCGCCCGTGGCCGGAGGCCCGGGCGGGCGTGGTGCGCCGAGCTCAGTCCCCGGCGTCGGCGTGCGTGCCGGGCGCCCGTGTGAGCGCCTCGACGGCCCGCGCGGTGCGCGCGGCCCGCAGCCCGAGGGCGACGACGCCCACGAGGAGCACGAACAGGACGACCGCGTAGGCCGCCGCGGCGATGTCGCCGGCGCTCACGACCGTCCCCCGCCCCGTGGGGCGGGGGACGCGGCCGGCGCCGGGCGGTCCGCCCGGTGCCGGCCGTGTCCCGCCGTCACCGCCCTACCTCGCCAGCGGGTCGGGGCGCATCTGCACGTGACCCATGTGGCTCACCCCGGTCTCCGTGTGGAGGATCGGGTCGAGGCCGTTCGAGTACCAGAGGCCCCTGCCCTTCCACCCGGCGTCCGGGTCGTCGATACGGCCGTCCAGGCCGCGGGTGTAGGTGTTCAGCGGATACGGGATCCGTATCCGGGTGAACTCCTCCGACTCCGGGTCGAACGCGATCAGCGAGTCCGAGTCGGTGCCGTTGGCGACGACGATGTCCTCGCCGAGGCCGAGCGTGTTGTGCTGGTCGACCCACGAGTAGTAGTGCAGGTCGGCCTTGCGCACGTTCTCCGCTCCCGGCGCGGTCTGCGCCGACGGTCCCGGGACCTCCCACGACTTCCAGCCCTCGGCGCACTGGTCGCCCGCGCCCCAGGTCTGCTCGCACAGCCTGCGGTCGAAGGACGCCATGTGGCCGGAGCCGCCGGTCGGGACCCAGACCACCCCGTCGCTGTCCACGTCGATGCCGCGGGGGCCCGAGATGGGAGCCGGGGGCGTGTAGACCTCGTGGGTCTTCATCTCCGGGTCGTAGCGCTGGATGTGCCCGGGGGCACCGGGGGACGCCGTCCAGATGGTCCCGTCGGGGCTCGGGATGATCCCGTAGTTGAAGCCCGGCACCGGCAGGTCCGCCGTGCCGTCGCCGTCCGAGTCGACCTTGACCTCGGAGTAGCCGGACGCGGCCTCGACCGTCGCCGGGTCCTCCGGGTCCCACTTGGACGGGTCGAACCAGCCGATCGCGTACGAGTCACCGCTGGTCCACAGCACGCCGTCCTCGTCGAACTGGAGGTGGTGGGTGCCGGTGCAGCTGTCGATCAGGTGCATCTTCTCCGTCTCGGGCTCGAACATGGCGAGCTGACGGTGGTGGGCGTTGTCCCGGATGACCGGGTCGTCCTTGCACCACTCCGGCGAGTCCTCGGCCCACTCGCGGCGGATCTGGCTCGTCATCCAGACGTTGCCCTTCTCGTCCATCATCGGGTTGTGCGGGTTGGCCGGGTTGTCGTAGGCGCCCTCGAAGGCGGTCGTGCCGTCGTCGGTGGGGCACCCGAGCGAGCCGAAGCCGGACTTGATCGGCTCGGCGCCGCCCTCGACCATCCCCGCGACCTGGAACGTCTGGTTGCACCACGGGGTGTCGAAGCCGTCGCGGGTCGGGACGTCGTACTCGTCCACGGCGTTCGTGACCGGGTCGACGCTGAACAGGCGGTCGTTGCCGAGGTCGACGGCCCACACGCGGCCGTCGGCGTTCAGGGTCGGGTCGCGCTTGTCGGTGGCGATCTCGTCGTGGGCGTAGGTGAACTCGTCACCGAACTCCCACTGGGTGATGACCATGTTCCGCTCGATGCCCTGCGGGCGCGGCGGAGCCTCGGCGGGCACCTCGCCGGCCTCGAGGCGGCGACCCCAGTCGGCGAGCGCGGTGATGAACTTCTCGCCACCGAGGCGCTCGACGCCGGCGTTCATGACGTTGGACTTCTTCAGGCCGTCACGGAAGTACTGCTCCGTGGTGCCGGAGCGCGTCGCCACCGAGCCGAACTGGTGGCAGAGCATGCAGGTCAGCTTGAAGTCGGTCATCCAGTCGGCCGATTTGTCGGGCGGCTCGAACATCGCCAGCCAGTAGTTGGAGGGGTAGATGCGCGCCGCCTCACGGGCGGACGCCGACTCCGTGGCCAGCTCGAGCGTGGCGCCGGGCGTCGCCGGCACCTTGGCCGAGTCGCGCAGGCCGTAGCCGCGCACCCAGACCTCGTACTCGCCGTCGGGCATCTGCGGCAGGACGAACCTGCCCGCGTCGTCCGTCACGACGATCTTGCGCATGGGGGTGGGCGTGGACTCCGTCTCGGCGATGACCCACACGCCGGCCTCGGGAGCACCGTCGGTGGCGACGGTCCCCTCGATGACGGCCGTGGGGTCGCTGCCGGACGCGGAGGAGTCGTCGCCACCCCGGGTGCCGACGATCACACCCACGATGACGGCGGCCACGACGACGATGCCGCCGATGACCGCCAGGGACCGTCTCTCCAGCATGCACTACCTCCGTCCGTGGGATGGGCCGAGGTCCACGCTATGCAACGCCGGGCGCCGTCCGGCCCCTTTCGCCGGAACGATCGGATGCCCCCGATCCCACTGTCCATGCGGGTTTCCGCGATCGCCGACCGGACCGGACCGGCGGCGGGCCGGCCCGGTGCCGCCCCCTCGCGGGGGGCGGGGCGGCGCCTGTCAGCGGTCGAGCGGCAGGCGGTTCAGCACCCAGAGGAAGCGCCACGTGGTGATCTGCATCCTCACCCGGTCGCCCCCGAGGGAGGCGTCCATGTAGTCCTCCATGTGCTCCTGCGCCTCGCGCAGGTCGTGCAGCTCCAGCGGGTCGCGGACGGGGGCGTCGCCGCGCTCCTCGAGCGCCTCGAGGCGCGTCACGGCCCGGTCGAACCGGGCGACGTCGGCCCGCAGGCGGGTGTACGTCGCCGGCCGCAGGTCGAACACCCGGTACACCACCGACTCCCGGTAGTCCTCGAGCGCCGCGTTCATCTGCGCCCGCGCGGCGCGGTGGTCGGCGGCGCCGTCCTGCGCCCCCGCCGGGACGCCGGCGACGAGGCCGGCGGCCAGCGCGGTCCATGCCATCGCGATCACGTATCGACGTCGCAACCCGCCTCCCCCTCCTCGGTGTCACGTCACCGCACGGGGTCGCCGGTCGCGCCGGCCGGCCCCCGCGGGCACGTCGACCGTAGGGGCCGTGCCGCGGCCCGGACAGGGCGCAGGGCAACCATCGGACCCGCCCGATCGCGGCGCCGGCGGGTGCGATGATCCGCCCGATGACCGGATCGACACCCCTGTTCGCGTTCGAGGGGGTCACCGTGGAGGGCCCGTCGGGGACCCCGCTCGCCGGGGTCGACGCACGGTTGCCCGACGCCGGCGTCACGGTCCTCCTCGGGCCCTCCGGTTCGGGCAAGTCGACGTTGCTGCGGCTCTGCAACCGCCTGGAGGTCCCCACCCGCGGGCGGGTGCTGTTCCGCGGCGCCGACCTCGCCGGTTGCGACGTGCTGGCGCACCGGCGGCGCGTGGGGATGGTCTTCCAGCAGCCCGTCCCCTTCGGCGGGACGGTCCGCGACAACCTGCGCGTCGCCGCGCCCACCGCGTCGGAGGACGACCTGCGCGCCGCGCTCGGCCGCGCGCACCTGCCCCCGGCGTTCCTCGACCGCGTCGCGTCGGAGCTGTCGGGGGGCGAGAGCCAGCGCGCGTGCCTCGCCCGGTCGCTGATGCCCGGCCCGGAGGTGCTGCTCATGGACGAGCCGACGTCCGCCCTCGACGGCGACGCGCGCGACGCCCTGGAGCGGCTCGCGCGCGAGCTCGCGGCGGACGGGGTGCCGGTGGTCTGGGTGACGCACGACCTGGCCCAGGCCGCGCGGCTCGCGTCGTGGGTGGTGCACCTCGACGCGGGGCGGGTGCGGTCGTCCGGGCCGCCGGGGGCCGACGGTGCAGGGTGACGTCGGGGCCCTCGGGGTCCTCGCCTCCCTGACGCTGGTCGCCGTCGCGGTGCTGCTGTCGTGGCGGGGCGGCCTCGGTCTCGAGCGCGGCATCGTGTGGGCGTCGGCGCGGGCGCTGGTGCAGCTGCTGCTCGTCGGCGTCGCGCTCGACCTGGTCATCGACCCGGGCCGCCCGCTCGTCCTGTCGTGGTTGTGGATTCTCGCGATGGTCCTGTTCGCGGCCGACGTCGCGCGGCGGCGCGCGCCCGAGGTCCCCGGCATGTGGGCCCTCACGGTCGTCGCGTTCGCGGCGACGGGGGCGGCGACGCTGGGGGTCGTCTTCGGGCTCGGGGTGTTCCCGCTGGAGGGACGGACCCTCGTGCCGATCGCGGGCCTCGTGATCGGCAACTCCATGAACGCGACGGTGCTCGCGGCGCGGAGGATCGTGGAGGAGCTCCGCGACCGGCGCCTGGAGGTCGAGGCGCGCCTCGCGCTCGGCCAGCCGTCGCGCGAGGCGGCGCGGCCCCACGTCCGCACGGCGCTGCGGACGGCCCTGTCGCCGCAGATCGAGACGACGAAGGCGGTCGGCATCGTCTTCCTGCCGGGGGCGATGACCGGGCTGATCCTGGCGGGCGTCGCGCCCGTGGACGCGGTGCTCGTGCAGGCCGTCGTGATGTACCTGGTGCTCGGGTCGGCGGCCGTCGCGACCACGGTCGTGGCGACGGGGCTGGTGCGCCGCCTGTTCACCGCCGACCACCGCCTGACGCGGCTCGTCCGACCGGCCGACGGCTGACCCCGGGTTTGGGAACCCGGTCCCGGCGGAACCTGCGCCTCGCATGACGACGACCGGCCACGCCGCCGCCCGCCCGGGCGGCTGGCGACGCGAGGGATCGGACCTCGTCCGCGGCGCCTCCGGCGGGCTGCTGTTCGGCGTGCCCCTCCTCTACACGATGGAGGTGTGGTGGTACGGCTCGTGGGTGCACCCCCGCTGGGTGCTGGGCGCCCTCGCGATCTCGTTCCTGGTGGTGGTGGCGCTGAACCGCACGTCGGGGTTCCGCGACACGCGCGCGTCGGGGTGGCGCGACGCCGCCGCCGACGGCGTGGAGATGGTCGCGTTGGCGCTGCTCTGCGCCGGGGCGGTGCTGCTGCTGCTGCGCCAGGTCACGGTGACGACCTCGCTCGCCGAGGCGGTCGGGGTGACGGTGTTCGAGGCGATCCCGTTCGCCTTCGGCGCCGCCCTCTCGCGGCAGCTCCTGCACCGCGTCGAGGGGGAGGACGACGACGACGGGGGCGACGACCTGGCGGACGACGTCGGCGTGGACGACCCGGCCATCAGCCGGACGCTCGCCGACGCCGGCGCCGCCGCGGTCGGCGCGCTGGTGCTGGCGTTCAGCATCGCCCCGACCGACGAGATCCCCGACATCGCCGACTCGATCACGCCGCCGTGGCTGCTGCTGATCGTCGGCGCGTCGCTGCTGATCTCCTACGCCATCGTCTTCGCCGCCGACTTCCGCGACCAGGCGGGCCGGCAGGCCCACGAGGGCCTGTTCCAGCGGCCGTTCCCGGAGACGGTCGCCGCGTACGTGATCTCGCTGGCGGTCGCGGCGCTCATGCTCCTGTTCTTCCAGCGGATCGGCCCCGACCAGTCATGGGAGACCTGGATGACCTACACCATCGTCCTCGGCCTGCCGGCCACGATCGGCGGCGCCGCCGGGAGGCTCGCGGTATGAGCGACGGGACGGAGACGCGAGAGACGGGCGACACGCGGGAGCGGGAGGGGCGTCCCCCCCGCACGACCGCCGAACGCTGGACGCTGGCGGTCTCGAGCGTGCTGATCGCCCTGGTCGTCGGGGTGGTCGTGACGTCGTGGGTGAGCGGGCCCGACGGCCCGCCCATGCTGGTGGCGAACGCCACCGGCGAGGTCGAGGTGGGCGGAGGCGCGTACCGGGTGCCGTTCGAGGTGCGCAACGACGGCGGCGGGACCGCCGACCAGGTGCAGGTGGTCGCGTCCCTCGAGGTCGACGGCGAGGTCGTCGGCGAGGGCGAGCAGTCGTTCGCGTTCCTGTCCGGTGGGGAGACCGAGAGCGGGGAGTTCCTGTTCGCGGACGACCCCTCCACCGGGACGCTGACCATCGAGGTCGCGAGCTACGCCACCCCGTAGCGCCCGGCTCAGGCGGCGGCGGCCCCGAGGCGCGCCGCGGGGCGCAGGTCGAGGGCCGGCGTCACCCCGGTCGCCAGGTCCGCGAGGGCCACGCCGAGGCCGGGGGCCTGCTTGAAGAGGTTGTGCCCCGCGAGGAGGAGCGCGCCCCCCGCCGGCCAGACGGCGACGCCGTCGGGCCCCCACGGCAGCTCCGTGACCCAGCAGGCGCGCGAGCCCACGGGCGCCGGGTCGAGCCCGGGCAGGGCCCGCGCGACGTAGGCGCACGTGCGTCCCGCGAGGGCGTCGAGGCCGCCGGCGTCGGCGAGGGCGCCGTCGGACCCCGCCGCGACGGTCTCGGCGATGCCGAGGCCGTAGAGCGCGTTGCCCGGCAGCGCCGCGGCGTAGACGCCGGTCTCGCCGAACGCGCCGCTCGAGTCCTGCAGGCACGGCAGGCGCTCCGGGGCGGGGCCGCGCACCCGGAACGTCATGCGGATGTGCGCCGCCAGGGTGACGGGGAGGTCCACGCCCAGGGCCCGCGCGAGCGGGGCCGTGCCCCGCCCGGCGCACACGACGGCGCGCGCGAACGTCCGCCGCTCCCCGCCCGCCACCACCTCGACGCGCCCGTCGTCGCGGGGGCGCACCGCCAGCACCTCGTCGGCGACGACGGCGTCGCCGAGCGCCGCCGTGAGGGCGGCGACCGCCGCCTCAGTGCGGATCGACCCGCCGGCCTCGTCGATCATGGCCGGGCCGTCGTAGGCGGCGAGGGCGGGCAGGAGCGCCGCGAGCTCGTCCCGGTCGAGCGCCCGCACCGGGACGCCGCCGTCCTCGTGGAGCACGGCGAGCCGCCGGGGCACGGCGTCGCCGATGGCCACCGCGCCGTCACCCGACACCGTCTCGATGCCGAGGCGCTCGCCCCAGTCGCGCCAGAGGTCACGCGAGGCGCGGGCCGCGGCCACCATGCGCGGGTCGTCGTGGGCGTGGCGGAAGATCCGCGAGGCGCCGCCCGACTGCCCGTTGCCGGGGACCCCCGGGTCGTAGACGCGCACCGCGACGCCGCGCTGCCGCAGCGCGAACGCCGCGCTCAGGCCGACGACGCCGGCGCCGACGACCGCGATCTCCGGGATGGCCACGCACCCACCGTACCCCGCCCGCGCGGGGCGACACCGCGGCGGGTCAGTTGACGGGGGCGGATGCCTCCGCGCCGGGGTGCGGCGCCGGGTCGAGCGCGCCGTCGGCGCGGAGCGCCGCGAGGGCGTCGACCGCCCACGGGGCGAACTGGGCGCCGCGTTCGCGGAGGCACTCGGCGAAGGCGTCGTCGGCGCTTCCGGCGGCGCGGTAGGGGCGCGCCGAGGTCATCGCGTCCCACGCGTCGGCCATCGCGAGGATCGCCGCGCCGTCGCTCAGCTCCCCCGCCCCGAGCCCGTCGGGGTAGCCCCGCCCGTCCCACCGCTCGTGGTGGCCGCGCACCCAGGCGACCTGGCCGGGGTCGAAGACCTCGCTCACGATCTCCGAGCCGAGGGCGGCGTGCGACTTCAGGTCCCGGTACTCGTCGTCGGTGAGGGGCCCGGCCTTCAGCAGGATGGCGTCGGAGATGGCGAGCTTGCCGACGTCGTGCACGAGGCCCGCCTCGCGCAGCCGGTCGGTGGCCTCGGCGTCCCACCCGAGGCGCTCCGCCAGCCGGGCCGCGAGGGCGGCGACGCGCTCCGAGTGACGGCTCGTGAAGGAGTCCTTCGCGTCGACCGCGCGCGCGAGCATGCGGATGCTCTGCAGCGCCTGCTGCCGCCGGAGCCGCAGGGCCTGCTCCTCGGCCGACAGGGCGCGCACCACGTCGGGCGAGTAGTGGAACACGACGTTGCGGCCGTGGTGCTTCGCCCAGTAGAGGGCGCCGTCGGCGAGCCGGTAGAGGTCGGCGCCGTCGGCGGCGCGTGACAGCTCGCAGACACCGGCGGACACGGTGATGCCGCCGATGCCGGGCATGGGGGCCTGCTCGATGGCGGCGCGGGCCCGCTCGGCCGCCTGCCACGCGTCGAGCCCGTCCGCCTCCGGCATGAGCCACGCGAACTCCTCGCCCCCGACGCGGGCGACGAGGTCGCCGTCGCGCGCCTCCCGCTCCAGCACCCGGGCGGCGGCGACCAGCACCTCGTCGCCCGCCTGGTGGCCGAGGGCGTCGTTGACCGCCTTGAACCGGTCGAGGTCGAAGAGGACCAGGGAGAGGGCACGCCCGTGCCGGTCGGCGCGGGCGACCTCGTCGCCGAGGCGGTCGTGGAAGGCACGGTGGTTCGCGAGGTCGGTGAGGGGGTCGCGCGCGGCGCGGCGCTCCGCCTGCGCGAGGCTCTCGAGGGTGGCGGCGTGCAGGCGGGCGTTGGCGACGGCCATGCTCGCCATGGCGGCGAGGCTGCGCGCGAGCAGCTCGTCGTGGCGGGTGATGGGTCGCGGCTCCCGCCACGAGACGAACAGCGACCCGAGGACCGCGGCGTCGGGGTCCGTCGCGCCGACGGAGGAGTGCTCGAACCAGACGCCGAGGATGGCCCCCGGTGGGAGCACCGCGCGCAGGGCGGGCGGCGTGGACGAGGCGGCGACGTCGGGGATGACGACGGGCTCGCCGTGCATGAGGTGCCAGATCGGGACCTCCTCGCGGGGCCGGCCCTCGGCGGCCGTGATCCGCGCGAGGCGCCGCGGGTCCTCCTCGGTGCTGAAGACGCGCGACACGTGGCGCCCGTCCTCGGAGTGGACGTAGCAGGTGGCCCGATCGGCCCCGAGGGCGCGCCGCGCCGCGTCGGCGACGGCGCGGAGGGTCGCGTCCATGTCGAGGGCCCCCTCGAGCAGGCGCGCGGCCGTCTCGGCCACGATCCGCGCGCGGCCCTCGGCGTCGCGGAGGTCGGCGAGGGCGTCGTACAGGGCCGTCGTGGCGCGCTCGGCGATGCTCTCGGCCTCGACGCGCGCCCGGCGTTCGCGGGCGGCGCGCCGCGCGAGCCGTGACTCCGGGGCCGCGCCGTCCCCGTCGGTCACGTGAACGTCGCGACGATGGTGCAGCGCGCGCCGCCGTCGCGGAGGCACTCCCGGTGCGCGAGCGCGACCGTCTGGCCGTAGTGGGCGGAGGCGCCCTCGATCATCCCCTCCGCGAAGGCGCACAGCCGCCGCTCGGAGACGTAGTGGATGACGAGCGTGTCGGGGGCGGGGTCCTCGAACGACATGCGGGGCGGCCGCGCCCCGGGGTAGATCTTCACGACCTCGCGGTGGATGACGCGGTCGAGCGTCAGCAGGAACGGCTTGACGGTGGCGTGCGGGGTGAAGAACTCGGGGAAGCGCTCCGCCAGGCCGGGCAGGGCGCGCCGGCCGAAGGCCCGCAGCACGTCGTCCGGGGCGGCGCCCTGGTGGCGGCAGACGCCCCCGACGAGCGCCACCAGCTCCGTGTCGTCGTAGTTGCCGAGGGCGGTGTAGGCGCCGTCGACGCCGGTCTCGTCGAGCAGGTCGTCCCAGGTCCCGGCCCCGTGGGACTCCGTGACGGCGTCCTCCAGCAGGTTGAAGACGATGCCCTTCATGGTGCGCGCTCCGGGTCCGGTGACGGGGGGTCCTCCCCCGAGTGGATCGGCGCGCGGACCGCCCCCCGTGAGCCCGGGAACCCGGGATGGGTGCGTTTCCTGCCGGGGGACGGATGGGCGCCAACCTAACGCACGTCCCCGCGAACGACGGAGGGCCCCGGTGCCGGGGCCCTCCGCGTGGTGCTCAGCCCTCCCCGCCCACCTGCTCGCGGGGGTCGACCCACTCCTTCTGCCGTTCGGTGACCTCGGCCTGACGCGCCTGCTCGGCGTCGATCTCCTCGGGTGGGGCGTTCGCGGGGAAGCCCTCCTCCGGGTGCTCGATCACCTCGACGTCGTCCTCGTCGATCTCCGGCGGGTCGGGGGGCGTCACGTGGTGCGCCCCACGCCACGCCGGTTGCCGGAGACGAGGCGGTAGACGAACAGCAGGATGATCGCGCCGACGATGGCGGTCAGCCACGTCGAGATGTCGAAGAACTCGTCGAGCGGGTCGGCGTCGAAGATCGCGCCGGCGAGGAAGCCGCCGATCAGGGCGCCGGCGATGCCGATGAGGGTGGTGACGATGAAGCCACCCGGGTCGGAGCCCGGCATGATGGCCTTCGCGATGATGCCCGCGAGGAGGCCGAGGATGATGAAGGCGATGATGCCCATGGGATGAGTCTCCCGGTCCGGTGGGATGAGGTTCGTGCTGCGCTCAGGTGCCCACCGGGGGGTCCCCCCGAAACCGCGGGTCAGGCGTCGAGTCCGCTCCAGACGTCCTGCACCGACGCCGCGCGGTTGAGGGTGTAGAGGTGCAGCCCCGGCGCGCCCGCCGCCTCGAGCCGGCGGCCGAGGTCGATGGCCACCTCGACCCCGAGGGCGCGGACCGCGGCGGGGTCCGCCGCGACCCGGTCGAGCCGGTCCGAGAGGTCCGGCGGGATCGTCGTGCGGTTCATCCCCGCCATGCGGCGCAGGCCGTCGGCGCTCGTGAACGGCATGACGCCGGGGATGACCGGCCGGTCGCAGCCGAGGGCGGCGAGCTCGTCCCGGAGGCGCTCGTAGTCCTCGACGCGGAAGAAGAACTGGGTGACCGCGAAGTCGGCGCGCGCCAGCTTCGCGGCGAGGTGGCGGCGGTCCTCGGCGCGGTCGCGCGACCGGGGGTGCAGTTCGGGGTGCGCGGCCACCCCGATGCAGAAGCCGGCGGGGTGCTCCCGGACCATGTCGAGCAGCTCCGCGGCATAGGCGAAGTCGCCGGTGACCGGGCCGTCGACGGGGGGGTCGCCGCCGAGGGCGAGGATGTTGGCGACGCCGCCGGCGGCGTACTGGTCGAGCAGCGCGGCGATCTCGGCGCGCGAGTGGCCGACGCACGTCAGGTGGGCCATCGTCGGGAACGGCAGGTCGCGGTTCATGCCGATCACGATGTCGCGGGTGGTGTCGCGGGTGCGGCCGAGCGCGCCGTAGGTGACCGACGCGAACGACGGGGAGAGGCCGGTGAGCGCGGCGAGGGCGGCGCGCAGGTTCTCCTCACCCTCCGGCGTCTTCGGTGGGAAGAACTCGAGGGAGCGCGTCCGGCCGGCGGCCAGCAGACGGGAGATCGGCGTCACCGCGGAGAGGTTACGGATCACGCGGCGCGGACGCCGGAGTCGGGTGTCCCCCCCGGCGGGGGACACCGTCAGGTGCGCCGTCCGCGCGGCTACCGCCTAGACCGTCTCCGGGGAGAAGGTGTTGCAGGCGTCGACGCGGCCGTCCTGGAACCCGACGAGGAACCACCGCTGCCGCTGCTCCGAGCTGCCGTGGGTGAAGCTCTCGCGGTCGTACGTGCCGGTCGCCTGGGTCTGCAGGCGGTCGTCTCCGACGGCGGCGGCGGCGGCGAGGCCCTCCTCCAGGTCGCCCTCCTCCAGCAGCGCGTCGTCGTACGCCGACCGGGCCCAGATGCCGGCGTAGCAGTCGGCCTGCAGCTCGAGCCGCACCGACAGCTCGTTGGCCTGGTCCGGGCGCTCCTGCTGGAGGCGGTTCACCTCGGGGAGCGTCCCCAGCAGGTTCTGGACGTGGTGGCCGAACTCGTGGGCGATGACGTAGGCCTGGGCGAAGTCGCCGGGGGCGCCGAACCGGTCGCTCAGCTCGCGGAAGAACGCGAGGTCGAGGTAGATGCGCTGGTCCGCGGGGCAGTAGAACGGCCCCGTCGCCGACGTGGCCTGGCCGCAGCCGGTGTTGACGCCCCCGCGGAACAGGCGGACGGCGGTGAGGTCGTACTGCCGCGGCGGGTCGGCGTTGGCGAACGCGTCGGCCCACGAGTCCTGGATGTCGGCGACGACGAAGGCCACGAACTGGACGAGGTCGTCCTCCGGGTCGGGGGCGGATGCGTCGATGCCGGGTCCCGTCGCCGCGGGTGCCTGGGGGAACGCGTCGAGGCCGCCCGGGTCGAGCGAGAACCCGCCGCCCCCGCCGCCGCCGAGCACCGACACGAGGACGAAGATGATCACGCCGACGATGCCGAGCCCGCCGAGGCCGCCGCCGACCTTGCCGCCCATCGGGACACGGCCGCCGGACCCCGATCCGCGGAGGTCCTCGACCCCGCCGCCGCCCTGCCCCCTGCGCCACCTCATCGCGTTCCGCCCCGGTCGACGCGGCGAGTCTATTGCGCCCGGCGGGGGCGGGGGCGTCCGCCGGCGTTCCTAGTCTCCGGGCGTGAGGATCGCCGCCCCCGACGACGCGCTGACGACCGAGGACGCCCTCCTCGCGGCGGCCCTCGGGCTGGGCGCCGCCGACGTCGCCGGGTGGTCCCCGGCGGAGGACGACCTGGTGCGCGCGAGCGCCTCCGCGGCGCCGGGACGCGACGTGCTGGCGGGGCTGCGGGCCGCGATCGGCGAGGGGCGCGACCCCCTCGGCGAGGCGTTCTGCCGCCTCCGCGACGCCGCCCGCCGCCGCCCGGAGGGCGCCACCTACACGCCCCCCGCGATCGTCGGGGCGATGACGGCGTGGGCGGCGGGGCTGCCCGCCCCGGCCCGCGTCGTCGACCCGGGGGCGGGTTCCGGCCGGTTCACCGTCGCGGCGGGGCGGCGGTTCCCCCACGCCCGGCTGCTCGCGGTCGAGCGCGACCCGCTCGCCGCCGTCGTCTGCCGCGCCCACGTCGCCGCCGCCGGGCTCACCACCCGCGCGCGGGTCGTGGTGGGCGACTACCGCACCGCCGACCTCGGCCGCGAGGACGGGCGCACCCTGTGGCTGGGCAACCCGCCGTACGTGCGCCACCACCAGATCCCGGCGGGGTGGAAGGAGTGGCTCACCCTCACGGCGCACGCGCACGGCCTGGAGGCGAGCCGGCTCGCGGGGCTGCACGTCCACTTCTTCCTCGCGACCGCCGCGCGGGCACGCCCGGGCGACGCCGGCGCCTTCATCACGTCGTCGGAGTGGCTGGACACGAACTACGGGCGCCTGGTGCGCGAGCTGCTGCTCGGGCCGCTGGGCGGCGAGGCGATCCACGTGCTGGAGCCGACGGCCTCCCCCTTCGAGGACGCCGCCGTGACGGGGGCGATCACGTGCTTCGCCCCGGGGCGCCCCGAGGGCACCGTCCGCATGCGGCGGGTCGCCGAGGTCGCGGAGCTGGGCGAGCTCGACGGCGGACGCGAGGTCCCCGCCGCCCGCCTGCGCGAGGCGGGGCGCTGGACCCCGCTGACGCGCGCTCCGCGTGCCGTGCCGGCCGGGTGGATCGCCCTGGGGGAGCTCTGCCGGGTCCACCGCGGCGCCGTCACGGGGCGCAACTCCACCTGGGTCGTCCGCCCCGGCGAGACGGACCTGCCCGACCGCGTCCTCTTCCCCGCCATCACGCGGGCGAAGGAGATCTTCGACACCGGCGCCGCGCTGACGGCCGGCGACCACCTGCGCCTGGTCATCGACCTGCCGGTCGACCTCGGCGCCTTCGAGGGTGACGAGCTGCGGCGCATCGAGCGCTTCCTGCGGGCGGCCCGCCGCGACGGGGCGCACGACGGCTACATCGCCCGCGCCCGCCGCGCATGGTGGTCCGTCGGCCTGCGGGCCCCGGCGCCGATCCTGGCGACGTACATGGCGCGGCGTCCCCCGGCCTTCACGCGCAACACGATCGGGGCGCGGCACATCAACATCGCCCACGGCCTCTACCCGCGCACCGAGCTGCCCGAGCCGGTGCTGGAGCGCCTCGTCGCCGGGCTGCGGCACGGGGTCAGCGTCGAGGACGGCCGCACCTACGCCGGCGGCCTCACCAAGTTCGAGCCCCGGGAGATGGAGCGCCTGTCGGTGCCCGACCCCTTCCGGGAGGACCCGCCGGAGTGGTGAGCGCCGTCTTCACCCCGCCGCCGCGGTGGAGCGGCGAGACCCTCGAGCGGGATGTCGCCGCCGCCGTCGAGAGCTTCCGCCGCGAGCGCGAGCAGGAGCCGATGGAGCAGTACCTGCGCCACCTCGACGAGTGCCTCGGCACGTTCGAGGAGCTGGTCGAGCTGACGGTCGACCTCGCCGAGATGCGCGAGCGCGCCGTCGAGGTCGTCACGCTCCCCGAGATGCTCGAGGCGCTGCGGTTCGTCGCGGGGCCGCCGATCTCGGTCGATGACCTCCGGGTGATCGCCCGGACGACGCTGGCGCCGACCCGTCTGCGGGCCGACCCGGAGGCCGCCGCCCGGATCGTCGACAGCGTCCGCCTCGGGCTCGACCGGCGGCGCTTCCCCTGGGTCGCGGAGGGGCGCGAGCCGAGCGAGGCGGAGCGGGGCGCCGCGGTGCTGGCGTCCGCGGTGCTGATGGCGACCGAGCGCACCCGCACCGTGCGCCGCAACGAGGCGCGGACCGGGCAGGAGGGCGCCGTCGCAGCGGCGCTCGTCGCCGCCGGTTTCCGCATGGTCCCACCGCCACGGGCGATCCGCACCCTGGAGGACGCCCCCGGACCGGGGGAGTTCTGCGTCGAGGTGAACTTCGGCGGCCGCAAGGCCGACCTCGTCGTCGGGCTCTGGGACCGGCGGCGCATGCCGGTGGAGTGCAAGGTCTCCAACTCGATGACCAACTCGTACAAGCGCGTCAACAACGACGCCGCGGTGAAGGCGGTCGGCTGGATCAAGGCGTTCGGAGAGGACCAGGTCGTCCCGGCGGCGGTCCTGTCCGGCGTCTTCAAGGCCCGGGATCTCGGCGAGGCGCAGGCGCGTGGCCTCACCCTGTTCTGGGCCCACCGCCTCGACGACCTCGTGGGGTGGGTGGGCCGCACGCGCGCCTGACCCGGACGGCTCCGCTCAGACGGCCACGGGGCGGGGCGCGGGGCGCTCCATCTGCTCGAGCATCACGACGCTGAGGAACGCGTCGACGCAGGTGGGGCAGAACTGGGCGCCGCGGTCGGCGACGATCCGGCGCAGGGCCTCGTCGGGGTCCATCCCCGTGCGGTAGGGGCGGTCGGCGGTCATCGCGTCGTAGGCGTCCACGACCGCGACGACCCGCGCGCCCAGGGGGATGCGGTCGCCGGCGAGGCCGTCGGGGTAGCCGGCGCCGTCCCACCGCTCGTGGTGGTGGCGCACGACCGGCAGCGCCGCCGCGAGCGCCGGCACGCGGGCGACGATCGAGGCGCCGATCGCCGAGTGGCGGCGCATCTGCGCCATCTCGTCGTCGGTGAGGCGCCCGGGCTTGCCGAGCACGGCGTCGGGGATGCCGATCTTGCCGACGTCGTGGAGCCGGGCGCCCTGGCGGAGGGCCTCCAGCGACGCGGCGTCCATCCCGAGGGCGCGCCCGACGGCGACGGCACGGCGCGCCACACGGGCGAGGTGCTCGTCGGTGAGCGGGTCGCGGGCCTCCGCGGCGCTCGCGAGCGCCGCGATCGTCGCCTCGTAGGACTCCTCGAGGCGCCGGCCGGCGCGCTGCTCGCGCCCGATCTCCCGCTGCATCGCCGAGATCAGGTGACCGCCGAGCGCCGTCAGCGCCCGGTCGGGACCCGGCGCCGGGGGCGGCAGGGCGTCGAGGGCGTCGTTCCAGCGGCACGCGAGGGCGGGGTCGTGCCCGTCGAGGTAGGAGCCGACCCAGCGCGCGGCGGCGTGGGTGAGGCGCGGGTCGTACGACCAGACGGCGTCGCAGCGGCGGTCACGCGTCGGCCGGTCCTCGATCTCGTCCCGCGCGTGGTCGCGCGCGACGAGCACCGCGGCGCTGTCGCCACCGCCGTAGACCACCAGCACCCAGTCGTGCCAGAACGGGTCGTCCGGGCCGACGCCGAGCACCGACAGGCGGCCGTCGGCGCCGCTCGCGAGGCCGCCGCCGACGGCGACGGTGAGCGCGCTGGCTGCGCCGATGCGCAGGTAGCGCCCCCGGTCGTGCGCGAAGAACCGCGCCCGCTGGAAGCCGCCGAAGACCAGCGGGGGCGGACCGCCCGCCGCGATGCCGCGGTCCTCCATGGCGTGGGAGAGGGCGATCAGGCTCCGCTTGCCGTAGGCGGTGGGGGCCCCGGCGGCGCCGGTGTGGACGAGGTCGACGAGTGAGCGCATGGGGTCGTGATCGACCATGCGCGCGCCGAGGGTGAGCCGCCCGCCCCGCGACATGTTCCGTCAGGACGCGGGCGGCTCCAGCAGCGCGGCGAGCACGCGCGCGGCGTCGACCGCCCCGAGGGCGGCGGCGTCGCCCGCCATCGCCTGGCGCGCCGCCGCCGCGAGGAACAGCCCGTGCCAGAGCCAGGTGACGGCGTCCGGGTCGAGGTCGCCCCGGATCGCCCCGGCGGCCTGCAGCGCCTCGACCGCCCCCCGCAGCGGGCCCCGCACCGCAAGGAAGGCCCCGCGTACGGCCTCCCCCACCTCCGGGTCGTCGCTCATCGAGATGGCGAGGAGGATCAGGCGGGCGGTGACGCCCATCTCGTCGTCGGCGAGCCGGGCGTCCAGCACACCGGGGAGCGCGCCGGGGCCGGGGGCGACGCCCGGCGGGGGCGCCATCGCCCGGTCGTCGGCGATGCGCCCCGCGATCTCGGTGCTGAGGACCTCGGCGAGGAGGTCGCGCTTGGAGCGGAAGTGCCGGTAGAGGATCGCCTCGGAGCACCCGGCCGCCCGGGCGATGGCGGCCGTCCCGGCGCCGTGGAAGCCGTGCCGGGCGAACTCGACGCGTGCCGCGGCCAGCAGCGCGCGGCGACGGTCCTCGCCGCTCATGCGCGGGCGGCGGACGGGTTCGGGGGGGTCGGGCACCACGACGATTGACACGTTAGCAGCCACTCACTAGCGTCAACCCATTGATAGTGAACACTCACTTGAGGAGACGTGATGGACGCGGTGACGGTCGACGGGCTGCGGGTGGTACGCGGCGGGCGGACGGTGCTGGACGGCCTGTCCCTCCAGGTCGCCGCCGGCACGGTGACGGGCCTGCTCGGCCCGAGCGGGTGCGGCAAGAGCACCCTCATGAGGGCGATCGTCGGCGTCCAGCGCGTCGCCGGGGGCACGGTCGAGGTGCTCGGCTCCCCCGCGGGGTCGGCGCCGCTGCGCCGCCGGCTGGGCTACGTGACGCAGGCACCCTCGGTGTACGGCGACCTGACGGTGCGCGAGAACGTCGTCCACTTCGCCCGGCTGCTCCGCGCACCCCGCGGCGACGCGGACCGCGCGATCGCCACCGTCGGCCTCGGTGACGACGCGGGGCGGACGGTCGGGGGCCTGTCGGGCGGGCAGCGGATCCGCGCGTCCCTCGCCGTCGCGTTGCTCGGCGCGCCGGAGCTGCTGGTGCTCGACGAGCCGACCGTCGGGCTCGACCCGGTCCTGCGGCGCGACCTGTGGCGTACGTTCCACGACCTGGTCGCCCGGGGCGTCACGATCCTGGTCTCGAGCCACGTGATGGAGGAGGCCGCCGAGTGCGACGCCCTCCTGCTGATGCGCGACGGCGCGCTGGTGGCCGCGACGACGCCCGCGGGCCTGCGTGAGCGCACCGGCGCCGACGACCTCGGCGAGGCGTTCCTGCGCCTCATCGAGCACGCCGGGGTGGCCCGATGAGCCCGTCCGCCACGTGGGCCGTCGCCGGCCGCGTCCTCATCCAGCTCCGCCGGGACCCCCGCACGGTGGCCCTGCTGGTCGTCGTGCCGTGCGTCCTGATGGTCATCCTGCGGTACGCGTTCGACGGCGAGCCACCGGTCTTCGCGCGGATCGCACCGCCCCTCATCGGGCTGCTGCCGTTCATCACCATGTTCATCGTGACGTCGATCGCGATGCTGCGGGAGCGCACCTCGGGGACCCTGGAGCGCCTCATGAGCATGCCCGTCGGCAAGCTCGACCTGCTGGCCGGCTACGCCCTCGCGTTCGGCGCGGTCGCCGTCGTCCAGACCGCCGCGCTCGCGGCCGTGACGCTCGGCCCGCTCGGCGTCGCCACCGAGCGGACCGCGGCGCTGCTCGTGGCGCTGGCGGTGGCGAACGCCCTGCTCGGCATGGCGCTCGGGCTCCTCGCGAGCGCGTTCGCCACCAGCGAGTTCCAGGCGGTGCAGTTCATGCCGGCCGTGGTGCTGCCCCAGCTCCTGCTGTGCGGGCTGTTCGTCGCCCGCGACCGCATGGCCGGAGCCCTCGAGGTCATCTCGGACGCGCTGCCGCTGACCTACGCCTACGACGCGCTGGCACGGGCCGGCGCGCCGGAGCCGCTCGGCGCGCGATTCGCCGTGGACGTCGCGGTGGTGGTCGTCGTGACGGCCGGGGCGCTCGCGCTCGGCGCCGTGTCGATGCGCCGCCGCTCGGGGTGACCCGGTGCCTCACCCGCCCTCGACCACCACCCGTCCCGGCTCCAGTGCGATCCGCAGGTCGTGCCGGCGGCGGTCGATGCGCACCGTCTCGCGGCCGATCCGGATCTCGACGCCGGGGTGGGCGACCGCGACGCGCACGAGGTCGCGCACGGGCCGGGTGCCGGTCATCTCCACCCGCAGGGGCACGTCGCCCCGGGCCCCGAGCGTCGCGGCGCGCAGGCGGCCCCCGGCGCGGAGCGTGCCCCCGAGGATCGCCGCCCCCGACGTCATGGCCGTCACGTCGCCCCCCGCGACGATCTCGCAGCCGGTCGCCCCCGGCCCCGTGAGGCGCAGGGGGCCGGCGCAATCGATCACCGCGTCCTGCGCGGCGGCGACGCGCATACCCGGGGGCTCGGGGGCGGGGCGCACGGTCGTGGCGGCGCGCAGGAACGCCGCGGCGTCCGCCAGCCGCCCCACCGGGTCCGGAACGTCCGCCCGGCCGGCCAGTGCGGCCCGCGCCGACGTGGCCGTCGACGCGGAGCGCGCCCCGCAGGTCGCGGTCGTCGCCCCGCGCGCGGAGGTCCCCCGTCACGTGGCGCGGGTCGACGGCCACCACCGCGCCGGCGACCACGGGCACCCCGTCCCGGGCGGCCCGGAGCTCCAGGCCCCCGGCGGACCGGGCGAGCGCCACGACCCCCTCGCCCGGTGTCCCCACGCCCCCGGGCGGGACGACGGCGAGCAGGGTCCCGGCCTCGACGCCGGGCGGTGCGTCCCCGGCCGCGGCGGGGCCGTCGATGTCCAGGGGCGGGAGGGTGGGGATCGCGATCGTCATACGCCCTCCATCGGCGTCCCCGGCCGGGCGCCGCACCGCGCCGGGTGCGGGGCCTCAAGCCCCGGCGGCCCGGCGACGACACCACATGCATGTGGAGGTTCTGTGGTTTCCTGGTCGGCGCGGCCGCGCTGGCGGCGCTCGCCCCCGGCCCGGGCGCCGGGTCGGGCGCCGAGTCGCTGGAGGTGCGCGCCCGCCCGGCCCTCACGGCGCGGGTGGTGGTACCCGGCGTGGCGCGCGGCGCCCCGCGGCGGGACAGCCGTCCGCGGATGCGCCTGATCGGCTCGACCACGTGGTCGGGGACGGCGCAGCGCCTGCTGGTCACCGGCCGCCACCGCGACCGGCGGGGCCACGAGTGGGTGCGGGTGCAGCTCCCGGTGCGCCCGAACGGCACGGCGGGGTGGGTGCGGGCCGAGACGGTGCAGCTCCAGGGGCGTCGCGTGCGCATCGAGGTGCACCTCGGGTCGCGGCGCCTCGAGGTGTGGCGTGGCCGGACGCGCATCGCCAGCCACCCGGCGGGCATCGGGCGGCCGGGCACCCCGACGCCCGTCGGCCGGTTCGCCATCCAGGACCCGGTGCCCACCCTGCCGGCGTGGCGGTCGGTGTACGGCGCGTGGACGCTCACCCTGACGGCGCACTCCCCCACCCTGCGGACGTTCATGGGCGGCAACGCCCTCGTGGCGATCCACGGCACCGGCACCGGCCGGAGCTGGCGCGTGGGCACGGCGTCGAGCTTCGGCTGCGTGATCCTGGCGGAGCCCGCCCTCGCCGCGGTCGCCCGGTACGCCCAGGCGGGCACGCCGGTCCTGATCGACCGCTCGTAGCGACCGGGCGCCGACCGCGGTCCCCGCGAGCGGGGGCGGGTCTATCCTGGACACCGTGATCCCCGTGTCGCAGCGAACGTGGTCCCTCGTGCTGGCCGGCGGCTGCGCCTGGTGGGTGTCGCTGACGTTGCTGCGCACCGAGCGCATGGCGGAGATGCTCGGCATCCCGGCGTCGGAGGTCCGCGCCCTCGGGGTGCGCGACGCCGGCAGCGGACTGGCGCTTGCGCTGTCCCCGGACACGCGCACCACGATCGGCGTGCGGGTCGCGCTCGACCTGGCCGACGCCGTCCGGTACGGGCGCTCGGACCGCAAGGTGCTCGCCATCACCGCGGGCGCCGCGGCGTTCGGCGCCCTCGGCCTGCTGGCGCGGCCCCGCTGAGCGTCGAGGAGGAGCTCGCGAGCGGCGCCGCGATGCGCCGCACCGGGCCCGAGGACGGACTGCCGGTCGTCTGCCTCAGCGGCGGCAGCGGCGGCCTGCTCCCCGGTGACTGGGGTGGGTCGATCGAGTTGCTGATCCGCCGGCTCGCGCCGCGCTTCCCCGGCCTGCGGTTCCACGAGGTGCGGTACCGCGTGAAGTCGTGGAACCGGCTCGAGATGTGCATCGAGGACGCCCGTTCGGCGCTCGACGCCGCCCGCGACCCACGGGGACGGGGCACCCTCCTCATCGGCTTCAGCATGGGCGGGGCCGTCGCGATCGGCGCCGCCGACCACCCGAGCGTCGTCGGGGTCGTCGGGCTCGCCCCCTGGATCCCCGACCGGATGCCGGTCGGGACCCTCCGCGGACGTGACCTGACCGTCGTCCAGGGGTCGCTCGACGGCTGGCTGCCGGGCATCCCCGGCATCAGCCCCGCGAGCTCACGCCGCGGCTACGAACGTGTCCTCGCGGAGGGCGTCCCCGCCACCTACGAGCTCATCCAGGGCGCCGTCCACCCGATCGCCCTGCGGTTCGGCCGGCGTCTTGTGCCGATGCCGCGGGCGGGGGTGTGGGCGGACCGGGTGGCGGTGCGCCTGGAGGCCTTCCGGGCCGCCGGGACTCAGGCCGAGGCGGCCGCCTGAGCGGCGCGACGGGCGAGCCGGTCGGCGGTCGGGACCTTCACGTCCCACGCCAGTCCCAGCCTCTCCAGCGTGCGGATCGTCCACCAGCTCATGTCGACCTGGAGCCGCCCGAGCCCGTGGATCGCCGACCCCGGGAAGGCGTGGTGGTTGTTGTGCCAGCCCTCGCCGAAGGTGGGGAGCGCGATCAGCCAGTTGTTGCGGCTCTCGTCGTCGGTCGCGTAGGGGCGGCGGCCGAAGGTGTGGCAGATGGAGTTCACGCTCCACGTCATGTGGTGGAACAGGAAGATCCGGACGAGCCCGCCCCAGACGAGGCCGGTCAGGCCGCCGCGCAGCGTCGGGTCGACCGCGAAGCCGACGGCGAACGGGATGCCGAGGGACAGGGCGACCCACAGCATGTAGAGGCGGTCGATCCGGCGGATGACGCCGTCGTCGTAGAGGTCGCGCCCGTAGCGGCGGCCGCGCTCCATGCCCTTCGTCGTGACGAGCCAGCCCATGTGGGCGTGCATGAAGCCCGCGAGACCGCCGAAGACGCCGTCGCGGTGCCCGTGGGGGGAGTGCGGGTCGCCCTCCCGGTCCGACAGCGCGTGGTGCTTGCGGTGGTCGGTGACCCACTGGGTGACGGGACCCTGGATCGTCATCGACCCGAGGATCGCGAACAGCCCGCGGATCGCGGGGGTCGTCTTGAACGCCTTGTGGGAGAAGAGCCGGTGGTAGCCGACGGTGATCCCGAGGCCGCAGGCGGTGTAGAGCACCACCAGCAGGACGATGTCGACGGGCCGGACGGCCACGCCCCACAGGAGGCCCATCGCGGAGAGGACGCCGAGGGGAGGGGTGAGGACCGCGATGAGGGTGATGACGCGGCTCGGGATGCTCGTGCTCGTCCGGACGGTGGCGATGGGGGGTCCGGACGCGGCGCGTGCTTCGTTCACGATGTGGGCTCTCCCATTCGGATCAAGCGTAGTGGGGTCCCGCGGGTTCGGGCCTCCTCATCCGTCTACGGGTGCGGACCGTATATGGATGAGATGACGTTCAGACCGGACACCGCCGGACGGGTGGGCACGCGATGAGGGTGGCCGTCGTCGGGGCCGGCATCGCCGGTCTCGGAGCCGCCCACGCCCTCGCGCGTGTGCACGAGGTCACCGTGTTCGAAGCGGATGCCCGCCCGGGCGGTCACGCGAACACGGTGACGCTGCCGCGCGACGGCGGCGACCTGCACCTCGACACCGGGTTCCTCGTCCACAACGAGCCGAACTACCCGCGCCTCAGCCGCCTCTTCCGGGAGCTCGGCGTGGCGGTGCAGGACTCCGAGATGTCGTTCGGGGTGAGCTGCCGCCGCTGCGGCATCGAGTACTCGGCGGTCGGCCTGTGGCGTCAGCCGCGGGCGTTGATGAGCCCGCGGATGCTGCGGCTGCTCGCCCAGATCATCCGGTTCCTGCGCGAGGGCGAGGGCGGCCTCGACCCCCGGCACGCCCGCAGCACGCTCGGCGACTACGTGCGCATCGAGGGGTACTCGCGGGACTTCCGCGACCACTACCTCGTGCCGTTCGCGGCGGCGTTGTGGTCGACCGCCCCGGGCGAGACGCTCGGTTTCCCCGTGTCGTACGCGGTGCGCTTCTTCCAGAACCACGGCCTGCTCGGCTTCCGCCGGCACCAGTGGCGGACGGTGGTGGGGGGCAGTCGCCGGTACGTCGCGGCGATCACGGCGCCGATGGGCGACCGGCTGCGCCTCGCCACGCCGGTCACGGGGATCGCCCGCGACGCCGACGGCGTGACGGTGCGGACGGCGGGCGGCGCCGAGCGCTTCGACGCCGTCGTCGTGGCGACCCACGCCCCCCAGGCGCTCGCGATGCTCGAGGACGCCGACCCCCGGGAGCGGGAGGTGCTGGGGGCGTTCCGCACGACGCGCAACAGCACGGTGCTCCACACCGACGACCGGCTGCTGCCCGCCCGGCCCGCGGCGCGGGCCTCGTGGAACTACCTCGTGGACGACTGCCGCGACCCGTCGCCGTCGCCGACCGTGACCTACCACCTGAACACCCTCCAGGCCCTCGACGAGCCGGAGCACTACTGCGTGACCTTGAACCGCGACGACCGCATCGCGGAGGATCGGGTCATCCGCCGGGTCGAGTATGCCCACCCGCTCTACACGTTCGCCTCGCTCGACGCGCAGGGCCGCCTGCACGAGCTGGACGGGCGGCGGCGCACGTGGTTCTGCGGCGCCTACCAGGGCTTCGGGTTCCACGAGGACGGCCTCGCGTCCGGGCTGCGGGCGGCGGCGGGGCTCGGCGCGCCGTGGTGAGGTCGGCGCTCTACGAGGGGTCGCTGCTGCACACCCGCACGCAGCCGGCGCACAACGAGTTCCGGTACCCCGTCTGCTTCTACGGGCTCGACCTGGACGAGCTGCCGGAGCTCGACCGGCGGCTCACCCTGTTCGGCTACAACCGCCCGGCGGTGCTGACGTTCCGCGACGGCGACCACCTGGGCGACCCGGAGCGGCCGTGCAAGGAGAACGTCGTCGCGTTCCTCGCCGGCCACGGCATCGACCTGACCGGCGGGCGGGTGCTCCTGATCACGAACCTGCGGCTGCTCGGCTACGTCTTCAACCCCGTCAGCTACTTCCACTGCTACGCCGCGGACGGGTCGCTCGCGGCGATCGTGGCGGAGGTGTCGAACACCTTCGGCGAGCGGCACAGCTACCTGCTGACCGCCGCGAACCGGGTGCAGGACGGGGCGCGGCAGGTGTACGAGCACCGCAAGCTGATGCACGTCTCCCCGTTCTTCGGGATGGACCAGACCTACCGGTTCTCGTTCGAGGGCCCCGGGGAGCGTATGCACGCGGGCGTCGGCATCGCCGAGGGCGGGGAGCACCCGTTCTGGGCGGAGCTGACCGGCGTGCGGCACCCGTTGACGGATGCCCGCATCGCCCGCGCCCTGGTGCGCTATCCCCTGATGTCCCAGCAGGTGTCCGGACTCATCCACTGGCAGGCGGTGAAGCTCGCGATGAAGAAGGTCCCGTTCCACCGCAAGCCCCGGTTCGCACCGGGGGAGGGCTCCGTCGCGACGGCCGTCGCCGAGGAGCCGCGTCAGCCGTCGCGGCGGGCCCTGCGCCCGCTGCCCGGTGCGCGGCGCACGCCCCTCACGCCGATCGCGCGGCGCGCGGCGCTGTGGGGGCTCGGCTCCCCGGCCCGCGGCCGCATCTCGGTGCGGCTGCCCGACGGCACGGTGCGCCACGCCGGCGACCCGTCGACCGGGCCGGATGTGGAGGTGACCGTCGCGTCGAAGGACCTGTGGCGGCGCCTCGCCACCCGCGGCCGGCTGGCGATCGGCGAGTCGTACGTCGCCGGTGACTGGTGGACCGACGACCTGGTGGGCCTGCTGGAGATCCTCGCGGTGACGGCGGAGGACGTGCGGAGCCGCCCGCCGGCGTCGCTGCTGATGGAGGCCCGGCGGCGGCGGCCACGCCTGCCCGCCCGTTCGGACCTGCCGGGGGCGAAGCGCGACATCCAGTACCACTACGACCTCGGCAACGACCTGTACGCGTTGTTCCTCGACCCGAGCTGGACGTACTCGTGCGCGGTGTTCGAGCACCCGGGCATGTCGCTGGAGGAGGCACAGCAGGCGAAGTACCGGCGCATCTGCGACAAGCTCGACCTCGGCCCCGACTCGCACGTGCTGGAGATCGGGTGCGGGTGGGGCGGCTTCGCGCTGCACGCCGCCACCGAGTACGGCGCCCGCGTGACGGGGCTGACGTTGTCCGAGGAGCAGGCGGCCCTCGCCCGGGAACGGGTCGCGGCGGCCGGTCTCACCGACCGCGTCGAGATCCTGCTGCAGGACTACCGCACCCTCGACGGCACGTTCACGCACATCGCCTCCATCGAGATGCTCGAGGCGATCGGCCACCGGGAGCTGCCCGTCTACTTCGCGGCGGTCGACCGCCTGCTGGCGCCCGGTGGCGTCGCCTGCATCCAGACGATCGCGGTGCCCGACCAGCGGTACGAGCGGTACCGGCGCGGCAACGACTGGATCCGCCAGTACGTCTTCCCGGGGGCGTTGATCCCCTCGCTCGACGCGATCACCAGCGCGATGACCCGTTCGTCGGAGCTGATCGTGCACGGCGTCGAGAACATCGGCTACCACTACGCGCGCACGCTGCGGACCTGGCGGGAGGACTTCCTCGAGAACCGGGACGAGGTGCTCGCCCTCGGGTACGACGACCGCTTCGTCCGGACCTGGGAGTTCTACCTCGCGTTCTGCGAGGCGGGGTTCCGCACCCGGGCGTTGCACGACTACCAGCTGGTGCTGACCCGGCCGTTCAACGACCGCCTGCCGGCCGGCCCCACCCCGCGGATGGCGTTCTGATGGGGCTCGCGGGCACCGTCGTCTGGATCACGGGGGCGTCGTCGGGGATCGGCGAGGAGGTGGCGCGTGAGCTGGCGCGGCGTGGGGCGCGGGTGTGCGTCACCGCCCGCCGCGCCGACGCGCTCGAGGCCCTGGCGGCGTCGCAGCCGGGCATCAGCGCCCACCCGGGCGACATCACCGACGCCGGCTCGGTGCACGCCGTCGTCGACGCGATCACCGCCGAGCACGGGCGCATCGACATCGCGCTGCTGAACGCGGGCACCTACCGGCCGGTGCTCCCCGACGAGTTCACCGCCGAGGTGTTCCGCCCCCACATCGAGGTGAACGTGATGGGGACGGTCAACTGCATCGAGGCGGTGCTGCCGGGCATGCGGGGCCGGGCGGCCGGCAGGATCGCCGTCGTCGCCAGCGTGACGGGCTTCGCGGCGCTCCCGATGGCGAGCGCCTACGGGGCGACGAAGGCGTTCCTGATCTCGATGGCGGACAGCCTGCGCGCCGACCTCGCGGGTGAGCGCTCCGGCGTGCGGGTGACGGTCGTCGCCCCCGGTTTCGTGACGACGTCGCTGACGGAGCAGAACGACTTCGAGATGCCGTTCGTGATCGAGGTCGACGAGGCGGCGCGGATCATCGCGGACGGCCTGGAGGCCGGGGACGACGAGATCGCGTTCCCGCGGCGGATGGCGTTCGCGATGAAGCTGATCGGCCGCTGGCTGCCGGGTCCGCTGCGCCGCGCGTACGTCGCCCGGATCGCCGCGAAGCGCCACCGCGACCGGAGGCGGCGCGCGGGCTGATCCGGGAGCCCCCGGCCGGGGGCGTCAGGCCGGTGCCCAGCGCCCCGTCGCGCGATCGACGGCGAGGGCGGTGAGCCAGGCCGTGACGGACGCGATCACCGCGATCGGCAGGGTCTCCGAGACGTTCCCGCCGACGACGAAGGCCGCGAGGACGACACCGGAGATCGGCAGCCTCAGGCCCGCGGCCCCGGCGGCCGCGATGCCCGCCACGACGGCGGGGGTCGTGTCGAACCCGGGGAGGACGATGGCGAGGAACGCGCCGACGCCGGCCCCGATGGCGATGGTCGGGAAGATCGGGCCGCCGCGGAACCCCGCCCCGAGGGTGATGGCGTAGGCCACGGCCTTGAGGACCATGGCGAGGCCGAGGGCCCCGGCGGAGGTCTCGGCGACGGTCGCGGGCACCGTGGACTGGCCGGAGAAGAGCACGAGGTCCACCGGCTGGTCGGTGATCGACCGGAAGGCCACCGCGAGGACGCCCACGGTCAGGCCACCGACGAGGAGCGCCGCGACCGGGTGCGCGGCGGTCCCCGCGGCGATGCGGCGCGCGGCGGGCCGGGCGAACGCGACGATGACCGCGATCCCGACGGCGCTCACGATGCACCACGCGATGTCGGCGATCCGGACGCTCGCGTAGTCGGCCAGCGAGGGGATCGCGAGGGAGCCCCGGGAGAGGCCGGGCCAGTCGTCGATGCCGGTGAAGGCCAGCGCGCCGGTGCCGGCCGCGAGGAACCCGGGGACGATCGTCGGAAGGAGGGCCGGTCCGGCGACCATGCCGCTGACGACGGCCACCTCCAGCAGGACCAGGGATGAGGGCAGCGGGCCGCCGAGCACGACGCTGATCGCGGCGAACGCGCCCGCGAGGCCGAGCACCTTGGCGCCGTCGCCCTCGATGCGGAGCAGCCGCGCCACCAGCAGCCCGAGGGCCAGCCCGAGCGCGATGAGCGGCGCCTCGGGTCCGAGCACGAGGCCGAAGGCGAGCGTGCCGACCGCGGCGAGCAGGATGCCGGGCAGGGTCGAGAACGGCAGCGCCGTCAGGCTGAGGCCGTTGATCGGTGAGTGCCCGCCGCGGCCGGGCAGCAGGAGCGCGGCCGCCACGATCAGGCCGCCGGCCGTCGGAAGGGCGATGACGTACCAGGCGGCGGGCTCCGACCAGCCCAGCGCGTCGGGGAGGTCCGTCCAGAGGGCCTCCTGCAGCTCGTTGATCAGCGACGTGAAACCCGCGGCGGCGATGGCCACCGGCATGCCCATGAGGGCGCAGATCGCGAGCAGCGCGACGTAGCGGCCGTTGAGGATGGGCGGCGCGGCGGCAGGCGGCGGTCCCGGCGGGTGCTCGGCCATGCCCCCCCTCGTCTCGCTCACGGTGTCGGCTCCCGGGCCGGGAGCCGGGGTCACGCTACCCGGCGAGCGCGCTGCGCACAGCCCCCTGGACGGGTTCGCCGAGCGTCGGGTGGATGTGGAAGGCGTCGAGCAGCGGGTCCGCGGAGCCGGCCCGCATGGCGACGACGACGGGGTGCACGAGGTCGGCGGCGTGGTAGGCGAGGACGTGGGCGCCGAGGATGCGGCGGGTGGCGCGGTCGGCGACGACCTTCACCAGGCCGCGCTCCTGGCCCCACGCCCGCGCCTTGCCGCCCGAGAAACGGGTGAGGCCGACGCCGACGTCGTGCCCGGCGCGGCGGGCCTCCTTCTCGGTCATGCCGACGGTGGCGAACTCGGGGTCGCTGAAGATGGCGCGGGGGCCGGGGTCGGGGTTCGCGTCGTGGGCGGCGAGGCCGAGGGCGTTCTCGGCGGCGTCGCGGCCGAGCTGCCGTGCGACGTGGGTGTACGCGCCCCAGGGCGCGCCGAGGACGTCCCCCGCCGCGTAGTGGCCCTCACGGGAGGTCTCGAGGCGCGCGTCGACGGGGATGCCCCTCGGGCCGCCGTCGACCCCGGCCGCCGCGAGGTCGAGGGCGTCGACGGAGGGGCCGCGGCCGGCGCCGAGGAGCAGGGCGTCGGCGTCGGCCTCGCGGGCGACGCCGTCGGAGGTGAAGGCGATGCGGGGGCGTCCGTCGGGTCCGGTGCGGACGCGTTCGACGTCGGCGCCGCAGACGATCTCGATCCCCTCCCCCTCGAGGAGCTCGTGGAGGGCCTCGCCGATCTCGGGGTCGGCCCCCGGGAGCAGGGTCGGGGCGGCCTCGACGATGGTGACGGCGGAGCCGAGGCGGGAGAGCGCCTGCCCGAGCTCGAGGCCGATGGGGCCGGCGCCGATCACGACGAGCCGGCCGGGCACGTGGCGGAGCTGCAGCACGTCGTCGCTGGTGAGGTGGGGTGTGTCCGCGAGCCCGGGGATGGGGAGGGTGATCGGTTCGGCGCCGGTGGCGACGAGCACCCGCGGCGCCCGGAGGCGCTCGTCGCCGACGGCGACGACCCCGGGTTCGGCGAAGCGGGCCTCGCCCCGGACGATCCGGACGGTCTCGAGCGACTCGAGGTACGCGGTCGCGCCGGCGGAGCCCTTGTCGACGATCCGCTGGACGCGGTCGATGACGGCGCCCATGTCGACGTGGAAGCCGTCGACGACGATCCCGTACCCGGCGGCGGTCCTCACCTCATGGGCGATCTCGGCGCTGCGGATGAGGGCCTTCGAGGGGATGCACCCGCGGGTGGGGCACGTCCCCCCGATCCGCCCGCGCTCGATGACGGCGACCTGCGCCCCCGCCTCGGCGGCGCGGCCGGCGGCGTTGATGCCGGCCATGCCGGCGCCGATGACGATCAGGTCGAGCGCGGGCATGCCCGCGATCCTACGGCTCGACCGTCACGCCACGCCAGAAGGCGACGCGGTCCTTGATCTGCGCGGCCTCGTCCTTCGGGGCGGGGTAGTACCAGGCGGCCCCGGCGTTGACCTGCCCGTCGACGACCACGTCGTAGTAGCTGGCGCGGCCCTTCCACGGGCAGACCGACGTGTTGGAGCTGTCGGCGAGGGTGCTGCGGTCGAGGGAGTCGGCGGGGAAGTAGTGGTTCCCCTCGACGACGACGGTGTCGTCGCTCTCGGCGATCACCGCTCCGTTCCAGACGGCCTTCGGCATGTCGGGTCCTTTCGCGTGGGTGCCCCGGCCGGCACGGACGGGACCCGTGGATGGTGGCACCGGCGGGGTCTCCCGCGCCCGCCTCCCGGCCCCTCCGCACCCCCCGTGACCGACGGGTGGCCGACAGCCGACGGTCCCGCTAATCTCGATCCACTACGGAAGGGAGGTGGTCCTATTGCATAGTGACTGTAGAGGTGGCAGTAGCTAGGGGCGTGCCCCTGATGCGCAGCTGCAGCAACGGGGATGGAACCACGCCCCGAGCCAAACCTCTTCTGCCACCGGGGCCCGGGATCGGCTTTCTCAAAGCCGTCCCGGGCCCTTCTTTCTGGTTTGATCCGCTTTCCTCGGCCCCCATCGTCTAGCGGCCCAGGACACCGCCCTTTCAAGGCGGCGGCACGGGTTCGAATCCCGTTGGGGGCATCCCTGTGCGCACGGGCACTGTCACAGGCCGCGGTCCTCTCTCGTCTCACTGGTGGAACGAGACGAGAGGAGTGGTCATGAGGGTGTTCGTCGCCGGCGCCACCGGCGTACTCGGCAGAGCGCTCGTCCCGCTGCTCGTGGCGCGAGGCCACGAGGTGGTCGGGATGACGAGGACGGCGTCGAAGCAGGACGCGCTGCGGGCACTGGGGGCGCGGCCCGTCGTCGCCGACGCCCTCGATCCCGACGCCGTCGCCCGGGCGGTGGCGTCCGCCGAGCCGGAGGTGATCGTGCACCAGCTCACGGCGCTGTCCGGGAGGATGAGCCTCCGCGACGCGCGGCACCCCGAGCGCGCGCCCATGGCGCAGATGACCAACCGGCTGCGGACGGAGGGGACCGACCACCTCCTGGCCGCCGGCCGCGCCGTGGGCGCACGACGCGTCGTGGCGCAGAGCTTCGGCGCGTTCCGGTACGCCCGCACGGGCGGCCCGGTGCAGACCGAGGCCGACCCCCTCGATCCCCACCCGCCGGCGCCGCTGAGGGCGGTGGTGGAGGGGCTCCTGCACCTGGAGCGGGCCGTGACGACCATCGACTGGGGCGAGGGCCTCGCGTTGCGCTACGGCGGCTTCTACGGGCCGGGGACCTCGCTCAGCCGCGATCCCGATGCACAGATGGCGGCGCCGATCCGCAAGCGCCGGTTCCCGATCGTCGGGGGCGGAGGTGGCGTCTGGTCGCACATCCACGTCGAGGACGCCGCGTCGGCGACCGCCCTCGCTGTCGAACGCGGCCGGTCGGGTGTCTACTACATCGTCGACGACGAGCCCGCGCCCGTCGGGGAGTGGCTTCCGGTGGTGGCGGGCGCGCTGGGCGCGAAGCCGCCACGGCGTGTCCCGCGCTGGCTCGGGCGGATGGCGGCCGGGGAGGCGGCGACGATCATGATGACCGAGGTGCGGGGAGCGTCGAACGCGAAGGCCAAGCGCGAGCTCGGCTGGACACCGCGGTACGCGAGCTGGCGGCAGGGCCTCGCACAGGGGCTGGGCTGAGCGATGACCCAGGAGGAGTTCGACGAGCTCCGGCGGTCGGCGTTCGCGATCGCCTACCGGATGCTCGGCAGCGTGAGCGAGGCGGAGGACATGGTGCAGGAGGGGTTCCTCCGCCTCCACCGCGCGCGCATGGACGGCGAGCGCATCGAGTCGCCACGGGCCTACCTCTCGACGGTGGTCTCACGGCTCTCGATCGACCATCTCCGCTCCGCGGCGGTCCGGCGCGAGAGCTACGTGGGCGACTGGCTGCCGGAGCCGCTGGTGGCCGGCCCCGATGACGACCCCGCCCGCCGGGCCGAGATGGCGGACTCGCTGTCACTCGCCTTCCTCGTCCTGCTCGAGAGCCTGTCGCCCGAGCAACGCGCCGCGTTCCTGCTCCACGACGTGTTCGACGAGCCGTACGACCGGATCGCGGAGATCGTCGGCACGAGCGAGCAGAACGCCCGCCAGCTCGCCGCACGGGCCCGCCGCCACGTGGAGGAGCGGCGCCCCCGCGTGACGTCCTCGCGCGAGCAGCGGGAGGAGCTCGCGACCCGCTTCTTCGCGGCCGCCGAGGAGGGCGACCTCCACGGGCTGGAGGAGCTGCTGGCCCACGACGTGGTGCTCCGCGGCGACGGCGGCGGGAAGGCGCCCGCCCTCGCGCGTGCGCTGCACGGCCGCGCCAGGGTGGCGGCCACCCTGATCGCGTGGCTGCGCGCGAGCAACCGCCTCGGCGTCACGTTCCGCCGGGAGGAGGTGAACGGGCAGCCGGGTGCGCTGGTCGTCGACCGCGAGGGCGGGGTGGTCAGCGTGCTCGCCCTCGACGTGGCGGAGGGCCGGATCCAGGCCGTGAGCGGGATCGTCAACCCCGACAAGCTGGGGCACCTGGGCCCGGTGGCCGACGTACGCGCACTGCTGCGCGAGGGGGGTTAGCCGGACGCCGGTGGCCGACGTACGCGGCACCCGCGCCGCTACGGCGTGGGCGCGTGGACGGCGAGCCACCGCGTCCCCGGCTCGGCGTCATGGAGGACGTGGGGCTCCCCGGCCGGGATCAGCAGCCAGTCGCCCGCGGAGAGGTCGTGGACGACGCCTCCCGCCTCGAGGCGGGCCGACCCGTCGAGGACGACCACCCACTCGTCCGCGTCGCCGATGAAGCGCTCCGGGCCGGCGAGGCGCCCCGTGAGGATCAGCTCGACCCGGGCCCCGCCGGGGGTGGCGAGCAGGTCGTGCCGTTCCCCGTCGGCCGGTGCGGCGGAGGCGCCGGCGAGGCGCCCGCGCCGGAACGCGGTCACGACGTGCGGCGCGACCGGTCGCGGTCGGCGGAGACGGCGCCGACGAGCGCCTGCACCAGCACGTTCACGATCCAGACGACGATCGTCGCGCCCACGTACGTCCAGAAGCCCTCGATGGTGAAGTCGGGGGCGACCCACTCGGCGAGGGCGAGCATCGCCACGTTCAGCGCGAAGTACGCCAACCCGAACGTGAAGATGATCAACGGAAGGGTCAGCAGGGCGAGGAGCGGCTTCAGGAACGCGTTGCCGAGCGCCAGGACCGCCGCCCCGATCACGAGCGGCCACCAGCGCTCGATCTGGACGCCCGAGAACAGGCCGTCCACCACGATCAGGGCGACCATGTTGATGCCGACGGCGACGATCAGCCACACGACGAACGACGGCGGATCGGGGCGTCGGCCCTGGAGGATCACGACCTGGCGGGACGGGTCCGGTGACGGCATCGGCCGACCATACCGTGGGGGCGCCCCCGTCGCGACGCCCCCCGCCAGGCACTCCTCGACCACGGCACCGGCCCCGCACGGCGGGGAGGACGTCCACGGGAATCGGAGTTCCGCCGGGGTCGAGGACGATCCACGGTCAGGGTGGCGAATCGCCTCGACGGCCTCCGGAGAGCGCGGGTCACAGCGGTAGGATCGGCCCCGTCGTGCTCTCCCGGATCCGTACCAGGCCGTCCGCGGACGGCACGCGCCGCAGGCTCAACCTGACGACGCAGCAGTGGGTCATCGCGTTCCTCATCGGCGCCGCGACCGTCGTCGCCGCCCTCTTCGGCTGGCGGGCGGCCGCGATCGGGAGCACCGCGGCCTACGACGACCGTCAGTCGATCTCCGAGACCATCAAGGTCGAGCAGCAGCGCATCGACATCGGCATCGCCGTCGTCGGGGACACCCGTGAACACACCCGCTACCTGGCCGACTACGCCGCCGCGGCCGAGCTCGACAACCAGGCCGCCGCGCTGGCCGCCGCCGGCCGCGGCGCGGCGGCGGCGAGCAACAGGACCGAATCCCGGCTCCTGCGGGAGACGGCGACACGGCGAGCCGTCGACGCGGGGGTGTTCGGTCGCTTCTCGGTCCAGGACGACCTGCGGCGGCCGACCGCGACGCCGCGGCCGTTCAGCCTGGAGGAGCGCGCGGCGACGCGGCGGGCGGACGTCTCGACCGGTCTCGACTCACCCGGGAAGCTGGACCCGGACAACTGGGCGGACGAGGCGGAGGGCATCCGCGACCGCATCCAGGGCCTCTCCGTCTGGTCCCTGTTGCTGCTCGTCGCCGTGCTCCTGTTCACGGTGGCGCAGGCGAACTCGCATCGCCGCCCCGCCTTCTATTCCTTCCTGGTCCTCGGGGTGGTCGTCCTGCTCGTCGGCGCGGTCTCCGGCTTCACGATCCACTTCCCCGCATGAGTGCGGACGGGGGCGCTCCGGTCGACCCCGGGGGCGAGCCCGGTGGGGGCGGCGCGAGGGACCGGATCCCCGGCTCCTGGATCGCCATCTCGCTCGCCGCGATCGTGGTGTGCGGCGCGGCGCTGGGAATCGTGCAGACCGATGCGGGCGTCAACGAGTCGAACACGGCCCGCGAGACCACCCGCACCGCGGTCGCGGCGCTCAGGGCGGGCGTCCTCGAGGGGGCCGCCCGGCAACTCGAGCGCGACATCGACGCCGAGTCCGGCGCACTCGTGCGCCGACAGGAGTCCCTCGAACGCCGCGCGGAGGCCGCCGGAGCCGCGGCGACGCCCCTGACCCTCGATCAGCTGCGGGGCACGGTCGACGCGAGGTCCGAGCTCCCGCGGGCCCGCACCGAGGAGGAGGTGCGCCGACTCGCCGTCGAGGCCGAGCGCCTGAGGCTCACGCAGACGGCACTCGCGGAGACGCGCGTGACCTGGAACACGCGCAGCACCCAGTACACCACGGCGATCTCGATGCTGACCGTGGCCCTCTTCCTCGTCGGCTTCGCCCTCGTCCTGCAGGGCCGACGCCGGACCGTCTTCTACGTCCTCGGCGTCGCGTTCGCGCTCCTCGTGCTCGGCTGGGCGGGACGCATCTACACGCTGCCCATCCCCGAGGAGCCCGCCGCCGCGATCGCGGCGACCGCACGGGGGACCGTCGCCTCGGACGAGGGGCGCCAGCAACGGGCGATCGACGCCTTCACCGAGGCCGTCGAGATCGACGGGGACTACGAGCCCCCCTACGCGGGCCGGGCGCTCGCGACCCTCCTCGACGCCAACCCCGACTACCGCGTGACGGGTGCGATCACCGGCGGTCGGACCGCGCTCGACGGGGCGGTCGCGGACCTCCGGCGGGCGCTCGAGCTCGGGGACGGCCGCGACTTCCTGTCCCTGGCGACCCTCTCCCTCCTCGGCCTCCACGCCGGCGACTACGACCTCGCCGTCGAGGCCGCCGACGATGCCATCGCCATCAACGGCGAGGTGCCGGACGTCCGCCTCCTGCGGAGCGCGGCGGAGGCCGGACGCGGCGACGCCGTCGCCGCCGCCGCGTCGCTCGAGGGCGGCCTGCGACTCCTCGCGGGTACCGATCCCTCCGAGAGGACGCGCGGCCTGGCCGCCCAGTACTCCACCTACCTCGAGCAGGTGATCGCCGCAGCACCCGCCCGAGCCGCGCTCGCGCGCGAGCTCCAGCGGCAGATGGTCAGGGTGGAGACGGACTTCAACCTCGGGCGCGGCGTGTCGGGCACGGCGCGGGGAACGGTCGCCGTCGACGGCCTCGGCTTCGAGGAGGACACGTTGAGCCTCCGGCTCCGATGGCGGGACCTCCCCCCGGGCACGGCCGTCACGACGATCGGGTTCGAGCGCCCGAGGACCGACGGCCCGTGGGTGCAGCCGCGCGACCTGGCCCTCTTCCGCACGCTCTCAGGAGAGGGCGAGGAAACCTTCTCCGTGCCGGTGGAGCGAGCCTGCGCGCCGACGGAGCTGCGGGTCGACCTCTACATCGACGGGGCGCCCGCCGGGTCGACCACCGCCCCCGGCGCCTCCCCCACCTGCTGAGGCGCGAGGTGTTCGAGCCGGCACGGCGGGGAGAGGGGGCCCGATGAGCGAACCGGGGACGCCGATCGGCCGTGTGGAGGACGACGGGGCCACGGCGGCGCGCGGCCGGGCCGTCCATCCACGAGCCGGGTCCATCGCCGCGTCGGCGGCACGCCGCGCCCGGCCGGGCCGGGCCGACCTCGAGGCCGCCCGCCACCTCGTCGTCCCCGACCTCGTCGCCGACGACCTCGACGTGCTGCTCTGCGGCATCAACCCCGGCCTCTGGACGGCGTGGTCCGGCCACCACTTCGGCCGCCCCGGCAACCGCTTCTGGGCGGCCCTCCACCTCGCGGGCCTCACGCCCCGGCTGCTGCGCCCCGACGAGCAGGGCGAGCTGCCGGGGATGGGGATCGGCATCACCAACGTCGTCCCCCGCACCACGGCCTCGGCGTCCGAGCTGACGCCGCAGGAGATCCGTGCCGGCGGGGAACGGCTCGCGGCGCTCGTCGCACGGGTGCGGCCCGGCGTCGTCGTCGTGCTCGGGGTCGGCGCGTACCGCACCGCGTTCGGGCACCCGCGCGCCACCCTCGGACGCCAGCCCGAGCCGCTCGCCGGCGTCCCCGTGTGGGTGGCGCCCAACCCGAGCGGCCTCCAGGCGCGGTACGGCGTCGAGGAGATCGCCGCCCTCCTGCGCGACGCCGCCCGCGACGGCGCCGCCCGGCGGGCCGCGTCGTGACCCCGCCGGGGATGGTCCACGGCCGGTTCCAGCCGTTCCACCACGGCCACCTCGCCTACCTGCGGGGGGCGGCGGAGCGCAACGACGAGCTCTATGTCGGCATCACCGACCCCGACCGCCGCGCGACCCGGCCCGAGCCGGCCGACCCACTCCGCCACCTCCCCGCGTCGAACCCGTTCACCTACACCGAGCGGCTCCTCATGATCGACGCCGCCGCGGAGGAGGCCGGGATCGCCGTGCGGATCATCCCGTTTCCCATCACCGAACCCGACCTGTGGCCCGACTACGTCCCCGGCGGCGTCGTCCACTACATCCGGCTGTTCTCCCCGTGGGGCGACACCAAGACCACGCGCCTGCGCGCCGCGGGCCACCGGGTCGAGGTGCTCCCCGCCCCCGAGGGCAAGGTGGTGTCGGGCGCGCAGGTGCGCGACGCCGTGCGCGCCGGCGACGCCACGTGGCGGACCCTGGTGCCCCCCGCCGTCGCCCGGTTCATCGACGACCTCCCCGAGGGCCATGCGCTCACTGCTCGTCCTGCTCCTTGACGGACTCGGCGACCGCGCCCACCCCGGCCACGGCGGCCGGACGGCGAACGAGGCCGCCCACACCCCCCACCTCGACGCCCTCGCCGCCCGCGGCACCACCGGACTGCTGTGGCCGCTCGGCCCCGGGCGGGCGCCCTCCAGCGAGGTCGCCCACTGGAAGATCCTCGGCTACCGGCCGGCCGAGTCGCCCGGCCGGGCCGTCATGGAGGCCCGCGGCCACGGGGTGACCGTCGGCGACGGGGAGGTCCTCGCCTACGCCGCGCTGCGCCCCATCGTCCGGCGCGACGGTGCGCTCTGGGCGACGGGGCGCCCGGGCCGCGGCGACGGCGACGACGCCCGGGCGTTGCTCGCCACCGTGGGCCCCACCACGATCGACGGCCTCGGCCTCGCGCTGACGCCCCTCCTGCCCGCCCGCGGCGAGGGCGTGCTCGTCGTGACCGGGGGGGCCGACGACCGCGTCACCGACACCGACCCGTTCCTGCGCGACCGTCACCCCGTCATGCGGCCGCTGCCCCTCGTGCCCGAGGCCGCCGCCACCGCCCGCGCCGCCGAGACGTGGAGCCGCGACACCCACCGCGCGCTCGCCACCCACCCCCGCAACTCGGCGCGCCGCGACCGCGGCCTGCCGGCGCTCGACGCGATCACCCTCAAGTGGTGGGGCCGGCCCCGGCCCGCGCCCCCGTTCCGGGCACGGCATGGCGTCGACGGCGTCATCGTCGCCGGCACCCCCTTCCTCGCCGGGCTCGCCGCGACGATCGGGCTGCGGTCGCTTCACTGCGCGGAGGGCGACGACCCGGCCGCCGCGATGCGCGCCCGGCTCGACCGGGCCCGCGCCGCCCTCGACGACGGCGCGACCTTCGTGTTCTGCCACCTGAAGGCCACCGACGAGGCCGGCCACACCAAGGACCCCGCCGTGAAGCGCGCGACGATCGAGGCGGTCGACGGCGCCCTCCACGACCTCGCGGACCGGTTCGGCGACGTCGTCGTGTGCGTCACCGGCGACCACGCCACACCGACGTCGCCCGAGGTCATCCACTCCGGCGACCCCGTCCCGTTCCTGGTGGCGGGACCCGGAGTGCGCGCCGACCGGGTCGACCGCTTCGGGGAGATCCACTGCGCCGACGGCCTGCTCGGGCGGATCACGGGCGCCGACGTGATGCCGGTGCTCCTCAACGCCGCCGACCGGCCCCTCTTCCTCGGGTCGCGCCCCACCGCCGTCCCGTTCCCCACGGGGACCCCCGCCGACGTGGAGCCCCTCGACCCCTAGTGCGGCTCGCCGTCGTCGCCGGCGGTGAGGCTGTCCGCGATCATCGCCCGCTGGATCTCGGTCGTCCCCGCCGGGATGCGGAGGTTCCGCGCCACCCGGTAGATGCGCTCGATACCGGTCTCCGCCAGCAGCCCGCGGCCCCCGTGCACCTGGATCGCGCGGTCCGCGACACGCAGCAGCGCCTCGTCGCACCACGTCTTCAGCATCGAGAGGTCACGCCGCTCCGGCGCCGCGACGGGGCCGCCGTCGAGCAGACCGGTGTCCTCCAGTCGGGCGAGCACCTCCAGCGCGAGGGCGCGCATGGCGCGCCAGTCCATGTAGACGTCGCTGAGGCGCTCCGCGACGGCGCCGAAGTCCGAGATGGGGCGGCCGAAGGCCCGGCGGGCGCCCGTGTACCCCACCGACCGGTCGAGGCAGTGCCACGCGAGGCCCGAGCACATGCCACCGCGGCGGCTGCGCGCCCAGTTGATCCAGAGGAACACCAGGTCGAGCGCCTCCCCCTCCCGCCCGATCAGCGCGTCCTCGGGGAGGCGGACCCCGCAGAACGCGAGGGGGCCGGTCTGGCCGTCGGCCATGATCGTCTGCTGCACGGGGCCCCGCGACGCGCCCGGGGCGTCCATCGGCACGAGGAACGCCGTGACCTCCCGCCGTCCGGCGCCCTCGACGCGGGCCATCACCTGGGCGTACGCCACGAACGGCGCCCCCGTGATGAGGTGCTTCTCGCCGTCGAGCACCCACCCGTCGCCGTCGCGACGCGCCGACGTCTCGAGGGCGAGGGCGTCCGACCCGGCGCCCGGCTCGGTCAGCGCGAACGCGACGCTCGTGCGCCCGGCGAGGAAGTCCGGGAGGACCCGCTCCCGGGCGTCCGCGCTCCAGTGGCGCACCAGGTGGCTCGGCCCGTCGGTCCACGCGAGCATCCACTGCACCCCGCGCAGACCGTGCCGGTACACCTCCTCCTGCACGTGGAACACGTCGACCAGCCCGAGGCCGAGGCCGTCGGGGGCCGGCAGGTGGGGGCAGTAGAGACCGGCGGCGGCGGAGGCCTGCTGCATCCGGTGCTTCAACCCGATCATGGGGGCGGCGAGGCGCCCGTCGGGCTCGAGGGCGAACGCCGTCGGGCCGATCTCGCGCTCGACGTCCTCCACCATGGGCAGCGCCACGTCGGCGATGAACTCCCGCACCCGGTCGAGGACCCGGCGGCCGCGCTCCGACGGCGGGTAGCCCCGGGGGCCGGGGGCCGGTGTCACGCGGTCACCCGCACGCGCCCGGGCGGTCCCGCGGTGAGGCTGCCGACGTCCCAGCACCCCGCGCCGCCCCGCGCCAGCGCGTCGCGCAACGCGTCGGCGTCCCCGGGCGCGACGGCGAGCAGCAGGCCGCCGCTCGTCTGGGGGTCGTGGAGCAGGTCGAGGACCTCGGGGGGGACGTCGCCGTCCGCGTCGACGAGCGGGTCGGCGTACCGCCGGTTGCGACGCGCGCCGCCGGTGCGGACCCCCGCCGCGGCCAGGTCACGCGCGCCCGCCAGCAGGGGGACCGCGCCGGCGTGGATCGTCGCGCCGGTCCCGCTCTGCGCCGCGACCTCGGTGACGTGGCCGATCAGGCCGAAGCCGGTCACGTCGGTCGCGCACCGCACACCCGCCGCGCCCGCGGCACGCGCCGCGGGCCCGTTCGAGGTGAGCATCATCGCGACCGCACCCGCGACGTCCCCCGGACCCGCCCGCCCCGCGGCGGCGCCGTTCGCGATCACGCCCGTCCCGAGCGGCTTCGTCAGCACCAGGCGGTCGCCCGGCCGGCCGGCGTCGTTGCGCAGGATCCGGTCGGGGTGGACGGTGCCGATCACCGCCAGACCGTACGCCGGCTCGGGATCGCCGATGGTGTGCCCCCCGAGCACGGGGCAGCCCTCGCGGAGCGCCGCCTCGGCGCCGGCCCGCAGGATCCGCGCCAGGTCGCGCGGGTCGCCGTCCTCGGGGAACGCCGCCACCGCGAGCGCCATCACCGGCGTCGCGCCCATCGCGTGGAGGTCGCTGAGGGCGTTGACGGCGGCGACGGCGCCGAACGTCGCGAGGTCGTCGAGGATCGGGGTGGCGAAGTCGACCGACGCCACGATCGCGAGGTCGTCGCTCACCCGCAGGACGGCGGCGTCGTCGGCGCCCGCGAAACCGACGAGGACGTCGGGGTCGTCGACGGCGGGCATCAGCGACAGCGCCTCCGCGAGCGCCGTGCGCCCGAGCTTGCACCCGCACCCGCCCCCACGCCGCCGCGGGGGCGCGCCCACCGTGGCCCCGCCGTCGTGACGAACGCGCGAGGTCGTCATGGGCGGAGCCTAGTGATCACCGGCGGCGGTCCGGCGGTCGCCGGCCACCCGCCCCGCGGGTCAGCGCCGGCCGACCCGCTTCGTCAGGGCGTTGGTCCGCTTCAGGGCCGTCTCGGTGAGCCGCTGCAGAGCGATCACCTGGCGGGTCGTGGCGGGCCGGTTGCTCGGGCCCCGGCCGACGCGCAGGGCGCGCGGCACGGGGGGTCGCCGGCCGGTGACGCGCGTCGCGACGGTCGCGTGCAGGCGAAGGGCCGAGAGGGCGATGCGCTGCGTGATGACGACCTGACGGGCCGTGGCGCGCAGGCTGCGTGCCCGCGGCGTCGGGCAGAGGCGGGGGGCCGGGCGACCGGCGACGCGGGCGTCGAGGACGCGCATCCGCCGGAGCGCGAGCTGCGCGACCCGCTGGGCCTTCGCGGTGCGGCGGGCGAGGGGGCCGGTGACGACCGGACCGCCGCGGGCCGGCCGCGGGCAGACGCGGGGGGGTCGCGGCGTGGGCGCGACCGGCGTGGGGGTCGCGGACGGCGGGGCGGCGGGGGGCACGATCCGGATGATCTGGTCGTCGCCGGCGCGTGGGGTGCCGAGGGCGTCGCGGTTGCTGGTGCCGAACCAGATCGACCCGTCGGGGGCCTCGGCGACGGCGCGCAGCCGGCCGTAGGTGTTGACGACGAGGGGGTCGTCCGCCACGACGCGCGTGCCGGCGAAGGTCAGGAGGCGGAGCTGCTGACCGCGGAGGGCGGTGACGATCGCGCGACCCGTCCACGTCGAGCCGCCCTGCGCGACGAACATGATCGACGTGGGGGCGATGGTCGTCGCCCACAGGTGGGCCGGCGAGGCGTAGGGGCGCTGGTCGACGCCGCGCTCCGCCGGCCAGCCGTAGTTCGCGCCCGGCTGGATCAGGTTGAGCTCGTCGTCGCCGCTCGCGCCGTCGAACCCGCTCGGCCCGTGGTCGGTGGACCACAGCGCGTTGGTGCCGGGCTGCCACGCGAGCCCCTGGGGGTGGCGCAGGCCGGTCGCGATGCGCTCCGGCGCGACGGTGCCGCCGCGGAACGCCCCCGGCGGGACACGCAGGATCTTCCCGCTCAGCGACGCGGGGTTCTGGGAGTTCGCGCCGGTGCCGGCGTCGCCGGTGCCGATGTACATCGCGCCGTCCGGACCGAACCGCACCCGCCCCGAGCCGTGCGTCGCGCCCGACGGGATGTCCCGCACCACGACGGCCTCGGACGTCAGCGTCGCTCCGGTGAGGCGCCACCGTTGCACCTGCAGCTCACCGCCGACGGTCAGCGACAGGTAGACGAACGGCGCGGCGGCGGAGAACGCCGGGTCGATCGCGACGCCCAGCAGGCCGCCCTCGCCGGTCGCGTTCACGGTGGGGGAGGCGGCGGGGTCGGGGGCGAGCACGCCGTTCGCGCCGATGATGCGGACGTCGCCGCCGCGTTCGGTCACCAGGGCGCGGCCGTCCGGCAGGAAGGCGATGTCCCAGGGGATCGACAACCCGCGGGCGACGACCGAGTACTCGGGCGCCCCGGCGGCCCGCACCGGCGCGGCGGCGGCGGGTCCGGCGAGCACCCCCGTCAACGCGGTCACGATCGCGAGCAGGGCGAGCAGGGGTGTCATGGCGCGCCGGGCTGCGATGGCGGCACTCTGCCGGTTCGCCCCGTCGTGTGCCAACTTCCGTGGGTTCGCGTCTCACCATGTGGGTCGTGCGTCGCCGGGTGGCCGGGAACGACCGCACGGAGGTAGCTCGGGGCGTCCCGGCGGCGTGCGCCCGGACGCCGACGAGGGGGGCGCGTGGTCGTACGGCTCCACGCGCCGAGCAAGGTGCCCCGCCGCGGCGGGGCGCGATCCCGGGGGGACCCGGTCCCTCAACCGATCGGGGTCCCCGCCTCGGACACATCCCGTAATCAACGAACGGGAGTGATCGATCGTGAGAAGGTTCCTGCGCATCCCCCTGCTCGCCGCGCTCGTCGCGGCACTGGCCCTCGGGCTCGTCGCCTGCGGCGGCGACGATGACGACGACGCCGCCACCCCGGCGACCACCGCCGAGGCCCCGGCGTCCCTGACCCTGACCGGTGAGGGGACCAGCCTGACCCTCGACGGCGGGACCGCCCAGGTCCTCACCGACAACATGGTCGAGGTCGCCCCCATCGACCCCGCCTCGGCGGGCGACGATGGCAGCATCACGTTCCCGATCACCGGCGGGACGGTCGAGTCGGAGAGCCTCGCCGGCACCATCGAGCACAGCGGCGGCCTTGTCTTCACGGCCGGCGGCACCGAGCTCGAGCTGACCGACTTCGTGATCGACACCGCCGCCGGCACGCTGTCGGCGACGGCGGGCGGCGCCCAGGTGCCGATCCTCGACGTCGACCTCACCGGCCTGGAGCGCAGCGACGACATGGGCACGATCGTGCTCGAGGGCATCACGGTGACCCTCAGCGCGGACGGCGCCGCGGCCCTGAACGACACCTTCGGTGTGACCCTCTTCGAGGAGGGCCTCGCCATCGGCGACGTGACGGTGCGCGCCACCGCCTGACCCGGACGGGGGGCCCGCCGGGCATCCGGCGGGCCCCGTCCGTAGCGTCCCGCGGTGATGCCCCCACCGCGGACCGCGATCTCGGCGGCGCAGGCGCGCCGCATCGCCCTGAGGGCCCAGGGGCTCGGGGCGCCGCGCCCGTCCGGGCGCATCGACCGCCGCCACGCCCGGCGTGTGCTCGACCGGGTCGGCCTCATCCAGATCGACTCGGTCAACGTGCTGGTGCGCTCCCAGGAGCTGCCGCTGTTCGCGCGGCTGGGCCCGCACCCCCGCGACCTGCTGCCCCGCATGTCCGCCGACGGGGAGCTCTTCGAGTTCTGGTGCCACGAGGCGTCGCTGCTGCCCGTCGCGATGTGGCCGCTGATGGGGTGGCGCATGGGGCGCGCGGAGGAGCTGATGTGGGCGGGCACCGCCGCCGTCGCCCGCGACGACCCCGGGTACGTCGCCGCGGTGCTCGACGAGGTGCGCGACCGTGGGCCGATCACCGCCGGCGAGTTGTCGGACCCGGGCGACGCCGTGCCCGGCATGTGGGGGCGCAGCCCCGGCAAGCGTGCCCTCGAGCACCTCTTCTGGCGGGGTGAGGTCTCGGCGCGGCGGCGGCCGTCGGACTTCGCCCGCGTCTACGACCTGACGGAGCGGATGATCCCGGAGGCGGTGCGGGCCCTCCCGGTGCCCGGCGAGGACGAGGCGGTGCGGCAGCTGCTGCTGTCCGCCGCGCGGTCGCTGGGGGTGGCGACGGCGCGCGACCTCTGCGACTACCACCGCCTCAACATCCCGCGCACGCGGCCCCGTGTGGTGGAGCTCGCCGAGGAGGGGCTCCTGCTTCCGGTCGCCGTGCGCGGATGGGACGCCCCCGCCTACCTCCACCCCGAGGCTGAGCTGCCGCGGAGGGTGCGGGCCCGGGCGCTGCTGTCGCCGTTCGACTCGCTCGTGTGGGACCGGGCGCGCACCGAGCGGATCTTCGGCTTCCGTTACCGCATCGGCATCTACACACCCGCCCACCGCCGGGAGCACGGCTACTACGTCCTGCCGTTCCTCCTCGGCGACGAGCTCGTCGCGCGGGTCGACCTGAAGGCCGACCGCGCCACGGGGACGCTGCGGGTGCCGGAGGCGCACGCCGAGCCGGGACGCGCGACCGCCGAGGTGGCGGACGCCCTCGCGGCGGAGCTGGCGGACATAGCGGGGTGGCTCGGGCTGCGGGGCGTGGAGGTCGCGGACCGCGGCGACCTGGCGCCCGCGCTGACCGCCGCCACCCGGGCATCGTCTCTAGACGGGTAGGCCCCCGCGGGCGCCGTGGCGATACTCACTGCACAACGGGCGCCCACCTCCCTCGGGCCGCCCCTCATACACCGCGATCGCAGGGCGACGGTCGCACCCACGGGCGCCGGGTCACACCGGCGCCCGTCGCATGCCGGGGGGCCTACTCGAAGGCGACCGTGACGTCCCTCAGGCCGGACCGGTTCGGCTCGGCGACGGTGAACGTCGCCTCGGAGCCGCTCTCGCCGTCGCCGATCGCCGCGCAGTAGGCGGGGAGGCTGCCGTCCATGGGCCGGCCGTTGACGGCGGTGACGAGGACCGGCTCACGCCCGAAGCCGGCCTGCTCGGCGGGGCTCCCCGGCACGGCGGTCTGCACGATCAGCCCCGGCGAGGCGGGAAGGCCGGCGGAGGCGAGCTCGCCGGCGAACTCGGACGGGTCGGTCACGTGGACGATCCCCATGCCGGTGAAGCCGATCGACCGGCCGCGGCGGAGCTGGGGGACGATCTCCTTCACGCGGTCCACGCCGATGGCGTACCCCTGGCCCTGGATCGCCCGCCCGCCGAGGAGGGTGATGCCGGCGGAGTTGACGCCGACGAGGCGGCCCTGGGTGTCGACGAGCGGGCCGCCGGAGTTGCCGGGGTTGATGACGGCGTCGGTCTGGATGACGTTCGGGTACTGGGGGACGTCGACGCCCGACAGGTCGAAGCGTGTGCTGACGACGGAGACGACACCCGTCGTCGGGACGAGGTTGGCCCGCTCCGACGCGGTCCCGGGGAAGCCGACGGCGATGACGGTCTGTCCCTGGCGGAGGTCGCCCTGCGACCCGAGCGGCAACGTCACGAGCTCCGAGGTGTCCTCCACCTGGAGCAGCGCGAGGTCCTCGCAGGGGGCCGCCCCGATGAGCTCGGCGGGGCGCGGGGCGTCGTCGACGCCGACGGTCCAGCCGGTGCCGCCGTTCGTGACGTGGTTGTTCGTGACGATGAGCCCCTGATCCGCGTCGAGCACCCAGCCCGTCCCGCTGCCCTGCGGCTCGCCGTCGACGAGGGTGGTGATCGCGACCGTCGACGGCCGCACGCGGTCGACGATCTCGGGGATGGTGGCCTCCGCCGGCTCGTCGTCGTCGCCCCCGAGGGCGCCGGTGACGGCGAGGACGACGACGACGGCCGCGACGACGACGGCCGCCGCGCCGGCGGCGACGGCCCAGCGGGTGGTGCGGCGCAGGCGGACCCGCTCGATCACCGACGGCGACGGAGACGACGGCGGGGCACCGGCGGCGCCGGGGGGCGCGGCACCGGCGGGGACGGCGGCGCCGACGACCGTCGCGGTGGACGAGACGGGCTCCTGGGAGGTCGCCATCGACGTGTCGCCGACGCGGATCTCCTCACCGCCGGAGAGGGTCACCGGCCCGGTGAGGAGGTGGCCGTTGACGTAGGTGCCGTTCGCGGACCCGAGGTCGTGGAGCTCGGCGCGCCCGTCGTCGCGGACACGCAGGTACGCGTGCCGCCGCGACACGCGGCCGTCGCGCAGGGTGAGGTCGCAGGTGGGGTCCCGTCCGAGCTCGAAGCGCTCGCCGGAGGCCCGCACGCTGCGACCCTTCTCCGCGCCCGACGTGATCGTGAGCCACATGCCTGGTCTCCTCGCGCCCGGGACGCCGGGAAACTACCGCGCGGAGGGCCTCGGGGTCATCCCCACACGCCGTCCTCCCCGGCCGCGCCCCGGCTGTTATCCTTCGCCGTCGCCGTACGAGGTGCGGGCGGTTAGCTCAGCGGTAGAGCGCCTGCTTTACACGCAGGTGGCCGGCGGTTCGAACCCGTCACCGCCCATTCTCCGTCCGTCCCGCGCTGCGTCGCTGGGGGTGTAGCTCAGATTGGTTAGAGCACCGGACTGTCAATCCGGAGGCCGCGGGTTCGAGTCCCGTCACTCCCGCTGGAGACGAGAGCCCGCTCACGAGCGGGCTCTCGCCGTTTCGGGGCACCGTTGCCCGCCCGGCGCACCCGGGGGTAGGTTCGCCCTCAGGCCCTGGCTGCGGCCGGGGCGCGCGGAGGGACCGAGGGGGGACGCAGCCATGGACAACCCGGCCACCATGCGGCGCATCTACGAGTTGCTCAGCGCCCACGACGTCGACGGGTTCGGCGAGTGGCTCGCCGGGGACTTCGTCGAGCACGAGGAGCTCCCCGGCGACGGCGCGGCGGACCGCGACGCCGTCATTGCCTTCTTCCGGATGCAGATCGCCGCGTACCCGGATCTCGCCATGACGGTCGAGGACGTGATCGACGGCGGCGAGAAGGTCGTCGCCCGCGTGCGACTGACGGGGACGCACGAGGGCGAGCTCATGGGGATCCCCGCCACCGGCCGGTCCGTCGACGTGGACCTCATCGACATCATGCGGTTCGGCGAGGACGGCCTCGTGCACGAGCACTGGGGCGTGTTCGACGCCATGGGGATGATGCAGCAGCTCGGGGCCGCGCCCGGCTGAGGGCGGGGCCCCGGCGGCTCCGCGCCGCCGGGGGCGCCCCTCCGTCCCGGCTCAGACGGGCTGCGGCTGGGTCCACGGCTCGGGGCCGTGCTCGTTCGGGTCGGGGTCGCCGGCCCGCGCCCACCAGACGATCAGGATCACCAGGCCGACGAGGGGGACGAGGCCGATCAGCTGCCACCAGCCGGAGCGGCCGATGTCGTGCAGGCGGCGGGACCCCACCGCGAGCGACGGGATGAGGACGGCGAGGCTGTAGACGCCGCTGATCGGGCCGCCGTAGTCGCCGTAGAGCCCGAGGGCGAGGTCGAGCACCGTCAACGCCAGGCTGACGACCGCGCTCCACAGCACGAACATCCAGAACTCGGTCCGGTGTGCGCGGCCGTCGAACACGGCGTAGCGCCTCAGGACGACGACGAACCACATCATGGGCGGGTCCCCCTCTCGGATGGGTCGGCGGCGGGACGTGGGCCACCCGGACCCGACCGGGTGCGCCGCCCGGACCATTCTGCCCGCCGGGGGGACCCCGGCTGGCGCCACCGCGCCGGCCCGTCGTACGCTCGCCCCCCGGCGTGACAGACAGGGAGCGCGTCCCGTGACCACGAGCGCCCGAGACCCGCGCGAGGCGCCCTACGACGCCGCGCTCGCCGCCGCGGCGCAGGCGGCGCGCGCCTGGCTCGACGGGGTCGACCGCCGCCCCGTCCCACCCCGGCAGGACGCCCGGGCGATGCTCGCCGCGTTCGACGGGCCGCTGCCCGAGGCGGGGACCGACGCCGCCGACGTCGTCCGCGACCTCGCCGAGCGCGCCGGACCCGGGCTGATGGCGACCGGCTCGGGTCGCTTCCACGGCTGGGTGATCGGCGGGGCGCTGCCCGCGCCGGTCGCGGCCGACTGGCTCGTCAGCGCCTGGGACCAGAACTGCGCGATGGCCGGGCCGTTCCCCGCCACGACGATGATCGAGCAGGTCGCCGCCGGGTGGGTGCTGGATCTGCTCGACCTGCCGCGCACCGCGTCGGTCGGGTTCGTCACCGGCGGCCAGGCGGCGAACACCGTCTGCCTCGCCGCGGCGCGGGGACGGGTGCTGGAGCGCCACGGCTGGGACGTCGAGCGCGACGGCCTGCAGGGCGCCCCCCGCGTGCACGTCGTCGTCGGCGCCGAACGCCACGACACCATCGACGTCGCCCTGCGGCTCCTCGGCCTCGGGGGGGCGAGCGCCCACGTCGTCGCGGCCGACGCCGCCGGCCGCATGCTCCCCGAGGCGCTCGCCGCGACCCTCGCCGGCCTCGACGGCCCCGTCGTGGTGTGCGCGCAGGCGGGCAACGTCAACGGCGGCGGCGTCGACCCCCTCGACGCGATCGCCGACGCCGTCGACGCCCACGGCCGGGACGGCGCGTGGCTGCACGTCGACGGGGCCTTCGGGCTCTGGGCCCGGGCGGCGCCCGCCCGCCGGGCCGTCGTCGCGGGGGCGGAGCGCGCCGACTCGTGGGCGACCGACGCGCACAAGTGGCTGAACACGCCGTACGACTGCGGCATGGCGATCTGCGCCGACGCCGCCGCCCACGTCCGGGCGATGGGGGTGCGCGCCGCCTACCTGCCCGACGGCGACGACGGCGGCCTGCGCGACCCCATCGACGTCACGCCCGAGCTCTCACGCCGGGCCCGCGGCGTCCCCGTATGGGCGGCGATCCGGCAGCTCGGCCGGGAGGGCGTCGCGGAGCTCGTCGAGCGGTGCTGCGCGATGGCGGAGCGCTGCGCCGGGCGGCTCGGCGCCGCGGAGGGCGTCGAGGTGCTGGCGTGCGCGCTCAACCAGGTGGTCGTGCGGTTCCGCGACCCCGCCGGCCGCGACGACGACGCCCACACACGGGCGGTGCTCGCCGCGACCCAGGCGGGCGGGACGAGCTTCCCGAGCGGCACCGTCTGGCGCGGCGTCGCCGGCATCCGGATCTCGGTGAGCAACTGGCGCACCGGCCCCGCCGACGCCGACCGCACCGTCGCGGCGCTGCTCGCCGCCCACCGCGGCGACGCTCAGACGGACGTGCCGCGGAGCATCCACGGGTAGCGCGCGGGGCGCCGGTCGGCCATCACCCGCCCGGGTCGCGACCCGCGAGGATCGGGACGAGCCGCTCCACCAGCCGCTCGAGGACCGGGGGCGACACGCCGTCCCGCAGCTCCACGACGACCGGCCCGCCGGGCGTGGCGGCGGCGAAGAGGAGCACCCCGCCCTCGCCGCGTGACTCGGGGTCGTCGTGGACGCCCGCGATCGCCGGCAGCCCGGCGTCGGCCAGCACCCGCCGCACCTCCGCGACCGCCCCCGGACCGAGCGGTGGCGCGGCCTCCCAGCCGCCGCCGTCGCGCATGCTCTCGTGCCGCCCGTCGTCCCAGACGCGCCAGCCCGACGACGTCCCGTCGGCGGTGAACACCGACTGCACCAGGGCGCCGTCCGGGAGGGGGGGATCGACCACGGCGCTCACGCCGGCATCGAGCCGTCGGGCGAGGGCGACGGCACCGGGAAGTCGCCGGGGCCGGTGACCTTCGGCGGCGCGGGCCGCACCCCCCAGGTCCCCGTCGTGCCGGTCGCGGTGCCGAGCGCCTCGAGGAACGTCACGTAGTGGTGCGGATGGACCACCTCGCCGTTGCTCAGGATGCTCTCGCTGTGGTGGGCCAGGATCGGCTGCTGGCCGGGGATCAGGCGCTCCGCCAGGCGCGAGTGGTCGGCGCGCGCGCCGACGGGGCGGGCCGTCGCCGGGCCGCCGGGCGTCGCGGGATCGGCGGTGGGGTACTCGTCGTCGAGGCCGATCATGTGACCGAACTCGTGGGCGACGGTCAACTGGGTGCTCTCGAACGCCCCCACCGTGATCCGGACGATCCGCCACGCGGGATCGTCGGGGGCGGCGCCCACCTCGCCCTCCCCCCTCACGACGGGGGCCTTGTGCGGGTTGCCCCGCGTGATCTCGTCGGCCACCGCCCGCGCGCGCCGCTCGGAGAGGGCGAGGTTGTCGGCCTCCTCGCCCTCCGCGCTCGCGTGGCCGGTGACGGTCGTCGGGAACGGCGGGATGTCGGCGGCGCCGAGGGTGGCGCCGAACGTCTGGAGCGCGGTCGCATCGGCGGGCGACACCGTGGCGCCGCCCTGCGGGAACCGGATCGTGCCGGGGTTGTCGGTGTCCACCTGCCCGTAGCGCTGCCGCGTCGCCGTGGTGCGCCGGAAGGAGCTCTCGTCCGGATCGCCGATCCCTCCCGCGTCCGCCGAGCTCTCCTGCAGCCGCCCCTTGTTCTGGTCGCCCCGCACCGCCGGCCAGGTCATCGCCTCCGTCATGCCCGCGTCGTCCGGCCACTTGTTGACCTTCACCACCCACTGGGCCTTCCCGGCCCCGGACACCGGGGCCTCGGCGATCACCACGCGCACGTTCACCGGCGGGAGCGACTCCCACCCCGGCTTCTGGGAGAAGAAGACGTAGCGCTCGCTCCAGATGTCCTGCACCTGCGCGATCGCGCTCTGGGACCACGAGGCCTTCTCGTCGTCGGTCCAGATGAACTGGTCGAAGGTCCACCCCTTCGCGATCACGCCGGGGATGCCGCCGACGGCGGCGAGCCA
>LNFM01001501.1_pt1 | contig 52665 bp, 45 predicted proteins | sample 596031 | NCBI WGS metagenome assembly LNFM01 (sample SAMN04254537, study PRJNA301005) | activated carbon metagenome | isolation source: dual media filters at the Ann Arbor, Michigan drinking water treatment plant | place: USA: Ann Arbor | reverse complement strand
CCAGCAGCACCGTCCAGGCCTTGAAGGCGCCCCGCTTTTCAGCCACCGCCAGCGAATGCAGCAGCGCGGTGCCCACCAGCCAGGGCATGAAGGACGCGTTTTCCACCGGATCCCAGAACCACCAGCCGCCCCAGCCCAGCTCGTAGTAGGCCCACCAGCTGCCCAGCGCGATGCCCAGGGTCAGGAACAGCCAGGCCGCGGTGGTCCAGGGGCGCGACCAGCGCGCCCAGGCGGCGTCGAACCGGCCCGAGAGCAGCGCCGCCAGCGCGAAGGCGAAGGCCACGGCAAAGCCCACATAGCCCATGTACAGCAGCGGCGGGTGGAACACCATGCCCGGGTCCTGAAGCAGCGGGTTCAGGTCGCGCCCTTCCAGCGCCGCCGGCGTGAGGCGCACGAAGGGGTTGGAGGTGAGCAGGACGAACAGGTGGAAGCCGGCGCTGATGAAGCCCATCACACCCAGCACGCGCGCCACCATGGGCAGCGGCAGGCGGCTGGACAGCAGGCTGACCGCCACGGTCCAGCCCGCCAGCATGAACACCCACAGCAGCATCGAGCCTTCGTGGCTGCCCCAGCTGGCGGCCAGCTTGTAGGCCATGGGCAGCTCGGTGTTGGAGTGCGAGGCGACGTTGAGCACCGAGAAATCGCTGTTCGCGAACGATGCCATCAGGCAGCCGAAGGCGATGGCCACGAACACGAAGTGCGCCTGCGCCGTCGGTCGCGCCAGCACCATCCAGGCCGTCACGCCGCGTGCGGCGCCCAGCACGGGCAGGACGGCGAGTACCAGCGACAGGAAAAGCGCCAGGATGAGCGAGAAGTGTCCGATCTCAGGCAGCATGGGGTTCCGGTACGAAAGGGGCGGGAATCACTGAGGATAGGCTTCGCGCTCGCGCTGATCGGCCAGGGCGCGGCGGCGTCGTTGCCTCAGCTCCGCCAGCTCCCAGATCAGCGCCGCGGCCGCCATGATGTACGAACCCCAGACGTAGAGCCCGTAGCCGCCCATGTCGGCGAATTCGGCAAAGCTGGACCAGATCATGCGCCGTGCTCCTGCGGCGGCTCAGCGGTCAGCTGCAGTTCGTCGCTGTGCTCGATCATGATCGAACGCAGCCGGTGCAGCACGGTGCCCAGGCACCAGGCCCAGAAGGCGGCCACCATCAACACCATGGCGGCGGCGACGACGACGTTGCCCAGATGAAGCGCGCGTGCCGGGCCGGCGTCGGCATCCGGGGGCGCCAGGCCCCACCAGAGCATCAGGGCAAAGACCAGGGGCAGCGCCGCGGCACCGGTGAGGCTGAGCCAGGCGGTGGCGCGGCTGGCCAGGTGCCGGTCGGCGATGGTGGCGCGCAGCGCGATGAAGGCGACGAACAGCACCAGCAGCAGCAGCTCACAGGTGAGCCGCGCATCCCAGATCCACCACGTACCCCACTCGGGCTTGCCCCACAGCGCGCCGCTCCACAGGGTGATGCAGGTCATCAGCGCGCCGGTGGGAGCCAGGGCCGCTGCCAGCATCGAGGCCAGCCTGTGCTGCAGCAGCAGGCCCACGCCGGCCGCCAGGGTCATGGTGCCGTAGAGGGCCAGCGACATCCAGGCCGCCGGCAGATGGACGAACATGATGCGGTACAGCTCGCCCTGCTGGAGATCAGCCGGGGCCACCAGCAGGCCCATGAGCAGGCCCAGCACACCCAGCACGGCTGCCAACGCCCAGCAGGCACGGAGTGTTCGGCCCGCCAGCAGGTAGACCGTGCGCGCGGAAATCCGGCCCAGCCCGCCGGCCGGGAGATCCGGGCCGCTGGCCTGCGCCGAAACGGACAGTCGCGTGCTCATCGGGCGCATTCCTGCGAGCGCTGGGCCCGCGGGCGTCTCACTTCGTGTGGCAGCTCTGGCAGACGGCGCTGCCGACGTTGCTCACACGCAGGAAGGTCGGATTGAACGGGCTGCCTGCGCCGCCCGAGGGCACGCCGTGGGGGTCGTGGCAGGATGCGCACTCGACCTCGTAGCCGTCGCCACCGCCGGCGTTGTACAGGCGGATCTCGTTGGTGTCGGCGCGGCCGTTGCCGTTGTTGTCGAAATAGGCCAAGCGCGCCTCTTTGCGCTGCGGGTCCTTGAAGTCGGTGCCGGCCCCTGCTTCAGGGTAACGGATGCCCACCGGGTGGTCGTTGCGCAGGTCGGTGCCGATGACGAAGGCGGTGAAGTCGGTGGCGCCCGCGCCGATGATGCCCGCGCCCGTCGCGTGGCAGGCCAGGCACTCGCCCGGGGCCAGGCGGGTGTGCACGGTGGCGTCGGGGCCGCGGCGGTTGTTCCAGGCGTTGTTCAGGAAGTCGGTGTTCTCGATCGTCTCCTGGTTCTGGTTGAAGCGGCCGGCGCCAGGCATGTTGATGATGGAGTCGACCGCCGTCGTGCCGTCGTGGCACGACAGGCAGGTGAGCGAGTTGATGCCCGGCTGGGTGACGGGCTGGGTGCGCGAGGCCGTGCCCAGCAGGTCGTAGGTCTGGTAGGTGTTGTTGCGCATGGTGCGGTTCCACAGCGGCGCCGTCACGGTGCGGTTGGCGCCGTGGGGTGTGTGGCAGTAGACGCACACCTCTTCGTAGTCGTTGCGGAACTGGTCCATCGATGCGCCCGTGGGGCCGCCGCCGCCGGTCTGGCGCTGCGTCAGGTTGTGACGCGTCTTGCCCACCGAATCGCGGTCGAGGAACTTGGTCGGCAGGTCGCCGTCTGCCAGCACATTGCTGCCCATCCACAGGCATGCCGTGGCCAGCAGAAGGACGAAAGCGCGTCGAATCATGGTTGTATTCATTCCTGCCGTTCCTCACGGATCGGCCCTCCTGAGGCCAATTCCCGATGGGGCAGTGCAAGTCGCGTACCCGCATGCAGCGGACTGCACTCACCCACACACCTGGGCAGCAGCGTTCCCGGACTTGGGCCCGCCTTCCCGAAAACGAGACGGCCTCAGGCCGGCGGTGCCGCCTCCGGGGGCGGGCCTTGCTGCTGCATCCGGCGGCCTTCGGCATCGCTGAGCTGGCGCAGGACCTCGATCTTGTGCAGGAACTGATCGACAACATAGAGGCGGCCGGTCTCGTCGGTGGCCAGCCGGGCCGGAAGCAGGTAGCGCCCCGGCAGGTCGCGCTCGGCGCGTGCTCCCAGGGCCAGCAGCAGCTGGCCGTCGGGCTGGAACACCTGCACGTTGCATAGGGTCGCGTCGCTCACGAAGACCAGGCCGTCGCGCCCCACCGCCAGCCCGCGCGGCCGCGCCAGTTGCCCCAGGCCGTTGCCGGGCGAGCCGAACTGGTGAAGCGGCTGGCCCTGGGGGTCGAAGGACTGGACGCGAAAGTTGCCGGCGTCCAGCACCCATAAAGTGCCGTCGGGGCCCACGGCGGCGTCGCCGGGCAGGTTGAACTCGCCCGGGCGGCTGCCACGTCGGCCGATCTCGCCCACCAGTGCACCCCTGGCGCCATGCACGGTGACGCGGTGGCGCTCGCTGTCGATGCCGCCGGTGTCGACCACGTAGACGCGCTCACCCGCCGCGTCCACGGCCACCGCCGTGGGACGGGTCCAGAGCTCGGTGCCGTTGATCTCGCCGATGTACAGGCCCAGGTCGTCGTAGACGACGACGCGCCGCGCCGTGGTGTCGACCACGTACACGTGCCCCTGGTCGTCGACGGCGATGCCCGAGGGCTTCTTGAGCGTGCCCTCGCGCCGTACACCAAAGCTGAAGGTGCGGCGGCGCGGCACATCGAAGACGAAGACGCGCCGACCTTCGGTGTCGGTGACGAACACGCGGCCGCGCGATGCGGCCACCGCAAAGGGCTTGCCGAAGCTCTTGCCGGCGGCGTCGTCGCCCACCACGATGCGACGCAGCTGCGCCGTGGACGAGTCGTCGCCCAGGCTGGCCGCGTTGCGCAGCGAGGCCTCGAAGATGAAGCGCGGCTGCTCGGGCAGCGCCGGCCACAGCGGGCGCTTGAAGGGCTCGGCCTTGGGCGGCGGGGTGCTGGCACAGCCGCCCAGACCCGCTGCGGCCAGCGCCGTGGCAGCGACGATGCGGCGGCGCGTGAGCTGTGCTTTCACGGCCGCGCCGCCGGGGCCGGGTCCGCCTGCACGAAGGCGCGCGACACGTAGGCCACCAGGGCATCGATCTCGGTCGGCTTCAGCACATGCTGCCAGGCCGGCATCGAGGTGTCGGGCAGGCCTTCGCGGATGCGCTGCGCCAGCAGCGCCGGCGGCATCGAGCGCCGGTTGTATTGCGTCAGGTCGCGCGCCTTCGGTTCCATGAATTGGCCGATCCAGTTCTTGCCGGTGCCGCTGCCGCCGTGGCAGAAGGCGCAATTGTCCTGGAACAGGCGTTCGCCCCGCCGCTGCTGGGGTGTGAGGTCGGGTATGCGCGGCTTGACCTCGTGCTTGGCGTAGACGCTGGCGCTGGACACGGCATCGACCGGCGGCGTGTTGGGCTGGCCCGGGACGAAGCCCATGCGCGGATACGACAGCGGCCGCGCGCTCCAGGCCGGACCTTCGTCGAGCACGCGGGCGCGGTCGTGGCAGGTGATGCAGGTCTTGAGGAACAGATCGCGCCCGCGTCGCTGCGCCGCGCTCAGCGACTCCACCGGTGTATCGAGCGCGATGTCGCCGCGGGCAAACGGAAAGGCCGCGGCGTGCCGCTCGTGCCCGGGCCAGCCGTTGGCGGCCGTGTGGTACGCCGAGTTGCGCGCGCGGTCCTGCACGAACTCGCGCTGCACGAAGGCCGCCAGCAGCAGGATCTCGTCTTCGCGCAGCACGCTGCTGAAGGACTTCATCGCCGTGCCCGGCCGGCCGCGGCGCAGCGCATCGGCGATCTGCGCTGCGCTGAGTGGCGCGGTCGTGAAGTCGCGCGGTGGCGGCTGAAGGTAGCTGGTCGCCAGGGTCTTGGCGTCGCCCGAGTAGCCGTGGCAGAAGTAGCAGCGGAAGTTGTAGATGGCGCGCCCGCGCTCGTGCCCGGGGTCGGGCACTGCGGCCGCCAGCGCCGCGCCCGTGCTGCCTGCCAGCAGCCATGCGGCCAGCGCACGCAGCGTGCGGGCAACGGGCCCTTGCGGCCTCATGGGATGCCGGCCCTCAGCGGGCTGCAGCCGCCACCGGCTTGCCGATGATGAAGGTCTGGAACACGTACTCTGCGACATCGGCCATCTGCTGCGGCGTGGACACCTGCTTCCAGGCGGGCATTTCGCTGGCCAGGCGGCCTTCGCTCACCGCGTAGTACAGCGCGACGCGGTTGAAGCGGTCGCGCGAGGCGGGTTCGATGAAATTGCGCGGCTTGGGGTTGATGAAGTAGGCCCGCGGGCCGGCGCCGTCGCCGCGCGCGCCGTGGCAGGTGGCGCAGTTGGCCAGATAAAAGACACCCCCGCGCCGGGCATTGCCTTTCAGACCGTTGGGGAGACCGGCTGTCATGTCAACCCGCGCGGGGGTGGAAACGGCATCGGCTTCGCGGCCCCCGTGGGCCCTGGTGCCGGAAATGGCGGACTGCGTCGACGTGGCCTGAGCCTGACCCAGGACGAAGCGCGCATGGACGTATTCGGAGACGCGTTCGATGTCCTTGTCGGACAGCTGGCTTTTCCATGCAACCATGGCAGTGCCCGGGCGCCCGTGCTTGACGACGGCGGCGATGCGTTCCAGGCTCAGGTCGCGTCTGGATTCGGCCGAGGTGAAGTCGCGGGGTATGGTCGACAGCGAGCCGGTGGCGCGGCTCTGGCCGTTGCCCTTGTCGCCATGGCAGACCGAGCAGTAGTTGTGGTACAGCGCCGCGCCGTCCGAGCCCGGGGGCAGCACTTTCGCCGCTTGCGCCAGCCCCATCCACAGCAGTGCCAGTGTCACTGCCCAAGCCCGCAGGGCGCCCAGCTGACTCATTGTCCGGTCTCCGTCGATCGCATGTCCATCTTGCCCCTGCTGCAACTTCCTTGCCACTGGCATGCGGATTGCAGCCGCCGGCTCCCAAGCTGGCTGAGCGTACATTACCGCGCAGCAGCAGGAGCAGGAGCCTATGTCCTTTTCGTTTGCGAGACAGATCCTTTGCGCCGTTCTCACTTTCGGCATCGGCGGTGCCGCGTGGGCGGATGGCAAGGCCACCTACGAGAAGACCTGCGCCGCCTGCCATTCCACTGGCGTGGCGAATGCGCCGCGCTTCGGTGACAAGGTGGCCTGGGCGCCGCGCCTGGGTGTCGGCATGCCGACACTGGTGTCCACCGCGATCAAGGGCAAGGGTGCGATGCCGCCGCGCGGCGGCAGTGCCCGCCTGAAGGACGCCGAAGTCCGCGCCGCGGTCGAGTTCATGGTCGCGGCTGCGCGATGAAGCGCCCCGTTCCGCAGTCGCTCGGGGCGGCACCCGCTCGCGCGTCGCGCCGTGTCGCGCTGGCCGCCATCGGCCTGGTAGCCGCACCGTTGTGGCTGGCCGGTTGCGCCTCGCCCCCGCCCGAGGAAGTCAAGCCGCAACGCGACCTGGCCTTTCCGCCCGCGCCCGACGAGCCGCGCTTCATCTTCGAGCGCACCATCCGGTCCAGCGCCGACATACTTCCGGACGAACGCGCCAGCGAATTGCGGCGCCTCGTCACCGGCGAGCAGACCCGGGGCGAGCCCTTGTCCAAGCCCTATGCCGTGGCGGCGACGCGCGGCCGGATCTTCATCAGCGACACCGTCACGCGTTTCGTGCACCTGTACGACGTGCCGCTGGGCAAGCAGTTCCGCATCGGCGACGAAGAAGGCGCCGGCCAGTTGATCAAGCCCATAGGCCTGGACGTCGACGCAGCGGGCAACCTGTACGTGGCCGACATCGGGGCCAAGGCCGTCATGGTCTACGGCCCGGACCGCCAGTTCCTGCGCAAGATCGGCAGCGACAAGTTCTTCTCGCGCCTGTCCAGCGTCACCGTCGATCCCGCCGGAGAGAACGTCTATGCCGTGGACATCGGCGGCGTGACTTCCGAGCGACACCAGATACGCGTGTTCAACGGCAAGACCGGCGCCCACCTGCGCGACATCGGCAAGCGCGGCAGCGGGCCGGGCGAGTTCAACCTGCCGCGGGACCTGGCCATCGGCACGGGGGGGCGCCTGTACGTCGTCGACGGCGGCAACTTCCGCGTGGTGGTGTTCGACAAGGACGGCAACTACCTGCAGAGCTTCGGCAGCGTGGGCAAGCAGTACGGCCAGTTTGCGCGGCCCAAGGAGATCGCCGCCGACCGCGATGGCAACATCTATGTGGTCGATGCCGCTTTCGGGAATTTCCAGATCTTCAACCCCGACGGCGAGTTGCTGCTGTTCGTGGGCGAGCGTTCCGAGCGCGACGGGCCGGCCAAGTACATGCTGCCCTCGGGCATCGCCGTCGACGAGGACGGCCGTGTCTACGTCGTGGACCAGTGGTTCCGCAAGATCGACGTCTACCGCCCCGCCAGCCTGAAGCCCGAGGCCGGATGGCTGGCGCGCCGCCCGGCACCGGCCCCGGCGCGCTGACAAGCTTCCCGTTCCCGGGAACGCGGCTTCCAACTTGCGGGAGCCGATCGGCCCCCTGAAGGCCTTCTCCCCGGTGCACAGGGGTGGCACAGATTCTGCAATCTGTCGGGGCGTCAGGCAGGGCATTGGGGAGTGCACGGCCTGACGACTGATCAACCAACCTTCGAGAGGACGACATGAAGCTGGCATTGCCAATAGGTCGCATGGGGTGGGGAGCGGCGTCTGCAGGAATGCTGGCGGCGTTGCTCTTTACCTTCAGCGGCACCGCATCCGCGCAAGCCGTGGGTATTGCGGCCACCAAGCACAACCTCGGTTCGGGCGCTGGCCCTGCCGGCCGCAACCAGGTTTCGGATACCGCCGAAATCTGCGTGTTCTGCCACACGCCGCACGGCGCCGACACCTCGGCCCCGGCTCCGCTGTGGAACAAGCGTCTGGGCGCCGCTGGCGTGCCGTCTGGTGGTGGCACGTACACCACCTACGCTTCGCTGAACACGCCGTCGCTGGACGGTAGCGTGGCGCCCGTGGGCTCCATCTCGATGGCCTGCCTGTCCTGCCATGACGGCACGCAGGCGATGGACAACATCATCAATGCTCCGGGCTCTGGTGGCTTCGACGTCACCGGCGGCGGCAACGATGGTCGTCCGTTCACCTGGACCGGCGCAACGGTCAATGCCGCTGGTCGCCTGGTCAGCGGTGTCGCAGCGCTCGGCACCGACCTGTCCAACGATCACCCGATCGGCATCCAGTACTGCGGTGGTGGTCTGTCCGGTTCGGGCACCACGGTCTCCGGTACCTGCGTGGACGGCGACTTCGTTGCGCCCCAGACGGCCACGATCAACAGCAACCAGGTGTTCTGGGTTGACACCGGTGGCAACGGCAAGCAGCGCACCGACATGCCGCTGTACTCGCGCACCGGCGCTGATTCGGCCCTTGGCCCCATGGTCGAGTGCGCCAGCTGCCATGATCCGCACGTGTCGCCTGGCCAAGCCGGCCCCACCGGTACCGGACAGGTCGCGGGTGAGACCTTCCTGCGCATTTCCAACGCTTCCAGCGCGGTCTGCACGTCCTGCCACGTCAAGTAAGTCTGGCGCAGGCCAGCTGAGTCATCGTCAAGAGTGACACCGGGGCGGGGCCGCAAGGTCCCGCCCCAAGTTTTGAAGAGCACCCAGCAAAGAGGCAACGAGAGATGTTTTTGCAAAGCCTGCTGTCCTTCGCAGTTGGCGCTGCGTTGGTGATCGCCATGCCCGCCAGGGCCGCCGACAGCGCAGTGGTACAGGCCGCTCCTGCAGCGGCACAAGCCGCCCCCGCGCAGCCCTCTGCGGCCGCAGCGCGCGCAGCCCGGCCATTTGCCACCGTCGGCGAGACCGTCATCACGGGTGCTGACTACCAGCTCGCGCTGTCCGCAGCGATGCGCAAGAAGTATTACCACGCCAGGCCGCCCGAGGCGGAGTTCGCGCAGTTCCAGCGCGAAGTCGGCGACAACGTCGTCAACCGCGTGCTGCTGCTGGCCGAGGCGCGCCGTCGTGGCGTGTTGCCGGACCGCGCGCAGATCGATGCCACCGTGGCCGGTTACGACGCTCAGTACAAGGGCAGCGCCAGCTGGCTGGAAAACCGCGAGAAGATGCTGGCCAACGTCGTGCCCCAGCTTGAGCTGGAAAGCATGCTCGAGCGCCTCGAGAAGATCATCCGCACCGTGCCCGAGCCCACCGAGGCCGAGGCCCGCGCGTTCTACGAAAGCCGCAAGGAGCTGTTCGTCGAACCCGAACAGGTCAAGCTCAGCGTCATCCTGTTGCGTGTCGACCCCAGCTCCAGGCAGGTGGTCTGGAACAGCGCACGAGAGGAAGCCAAGCAACTGCACGCCAAGCTGGTGGCCGGCGCCAACTTCGGCGACCTCGCCAAGCTGCACTCGGGCGACAAGTCGGCGGCGCAGGGCGGCGAGATGGACTACACGCACCGTGGCATGCTGCCCGAGGCGGTGCATGGCGTGGTCGACAAGCTGGCCGTGGGCGGGCTTTCCGAACCGGTGCAACTGCTCGAGGGCGTGGCCATCATGCGCCTGGACGGGCGCCGCGTCTCGCAGCAGCGCAGCTTCGAGCAGGTGCGCGAGCGCGCCGGCGACCTGTGGCAGCGCGATGAAGGCGAGGCGCGCTGGAAGAAGCTGATTGCCGAGCTGCGTCAGGCCGCCACGATCATCGTCGACGAGACCCACTACGCGCCCCTGCGCGGCGGGTCGAGCGAGAAGCCGCACGCCGGCTGACTGCTCCTTCCTGCCTTGGCGCCGGCTTCCAGGACGACGCGTGCATACCAGACGCCCGCGCGGACCGCTTTTCCTGCTGGCCCCATTGACCTTGGCGCTGTTGTCGTCGGGCGTCTTCGGCGCGGCTTTTCAGCCCGGCGTCGAACCCGATCCGCCCACCGGAGACGTGGCCGTGGCGGCGGCGGCGACTCCGGTTGCCGCCGAACCACTGCGCGGCAACGGTATCGTTTGGCGTGTGGCGCCCTGGCGCTGGGGGGGCACCCTGGCGCTGGACTACCGCGCTCTGCGCATGGAAGACGGCCAGAGCAACCAGCAGCTGCTGCTGATGTCCAACGTCGACTTCATCAGCTACGTCTGGCAGCCCTGGTTCATCCAGTTGCGCGGCGGTCTGGGCCTGGTGGCCTCGCGCGCGAGCGCTAACGCGCAGTCCGGCATCGACGGCAACACCAGTTCCAGCTGGACCGGGCGCGCCGGGATCTCGGTCTTTCCTGCCAGCCGCTTCCCCTTCGAGCTGCGCGCCGATGTCAGTGACAGCCGCAGCGGAGGCCTGACGCTGGCGGGGGACTACCGGACGCAACGCGTGTCGTTGACGCAAAGCTATCGCCCGCTCCTGGGCAGCGACAGCTACCAGCTGCAGATCGACCACAGCGTGCTCGACAGCGGCATCGCGACGGACAAGCTCACGACGCTGGGCGCTACCGCCGTGCTCGACTTCGATGAGCACGCCGTGGACCTCGGGCTCAACCACTCGGACAACCACCGCAGCGACACCCAGGAGCGCACCCGGTTGTCGTCGCTCAACGCCCGCCACAGCTACCTGGCCGAAGCCGACCTGCGGCTGGAGACCATTGCCAGCTGGAACGACGTGCGCGTGGGTGGCCTGGCCCCAGAGGTCGGCAGCGAGGTGCTGCAGCTGTCCACCTTCGCCAGCTGGAGCCCACAGTCGCCGGGCTGGCTGCCCGGCATCGGCGGCCCCCAGTTCGTCGGCACGCTGCGCTGGATCGAGTCCAAGACCATCGGCGAGCAGGGCAACCCTGGCGTCCAGGCCTTCAACGGCTCGCTTGGCGTCAATCACCAGCTGGCAGCAGCCTGGCGTCTGACACTTTCGGGCACCTTGAGTCACGTGCAGACCCCCAACCTGATCGCACGCAAGGGCCTGGGCACGCAGGCCGTGCTGAGCTGGTCGCCGATGTCGACGCAGTTGCTGGGCTGGCGCTACTCACCCTCGGCCAGCACCAACGTCGGTTTCAACAGGTCCACGGGCCAGGAGGATCGGCAGGTGGCCGGCGTGCAACTGTCGCATGGCGTGTCGCGCGACTACAAGCTCAACGAAGCCAACCTGCTGGCCTTGACGCTCACGCAGAGCGCGGGCGTGCTCGAGGAATCGGGGGCCGACTCGGCGCGCGCACTGGCCCACGGCGCCAGCCTGTCGTGGCAGCGCACCGCCGAGAGCGGCGGCCAGGTCTTCGGCGGTCTGTCGCTGAGCGACTCGCACACCGAGTCCGAAACCAGCGGACACTTCCAGCTCGTCAATCTGCAGCTCAGCAGCCGCAACCCCTTGTCGCGCTTTGCCAGCTGGTCGGCCTACGTCACCTTCCAGGCCTCACGCAACCGCTCCAGCGAAGTCGATGTCTTCAGCGGCCAGCGCCTGGAGACAGACCCCGGCTGGCAGCGCTTCTACAGCGCCAGCGTCAGCTACGATCAGCAGCGCGTCTTCGGCATACCCCGCCTGCGCGGCTCGGTGCTGTTCAGCGCCAACAGCCAACCGCTCGATCGGCGTGCGCTGGGCGACATCGAAGCGCCGCGCGAACGCATCACCGAATCGATCGAAGGCCGTCTCGACTACGCCGTGGGTCGCCTCGAAACCCGTTTCAGCGCCCGTGCGGCCCGCGTCGAAGGTAGGGTCGTTTCGGGCATCCAGGCGCGCGCCCAGCGTCGCTTCTAGAGTCAATTTTCCGCCGAGAACAGCCATGAAGCTTTCGTCCCTGTTGATGTTCGTGCTGATGCTCTTCGCGGCCGCACCGGCTTCGGCCGAGTACGGTGATGTCGTCATCAACAACTACTCCGACGCCGCCGGGATGCGGCCCGTGGTCTTCCCGCACTGGTTCCACCGCGTGCGTTTCCGCTGCAAGGTGTGCCATGGAGATCTGGGTTTCCAGTTCAAGGCGGGTGGCAACGACATCAACATGCTCAAGATCATCGACGGGCAGTTCTGCGGTGCCTGCCACAACGGCGAAATCGCCTGGTCGGTGGAGAACTGCAACATCTGCCACAGCGGCAAGCCCAACCTGCCCACGCAGGTGCACGAGAGCACGCTGCAGCGGCTGACTCCGCCCGCACCGCCGGCTTCGGCAGTCAGCACCGCGGCGCGACCATGAGGAGCACGGCTATGAAGACCATCGTCACCACCCTGGCCGCACTGCTGCTGGCGGGCGGCGCCCTGGCCCAGGACAAGTCGGCCGGCAAGACCACCTATGAGTCGGCCTGCGCCGCCTGCCACTCGGCCGGTGTGCTGGGCGCCCCCAAGCTTGGCGACGCCGCCGCCTGGGCCGCGCGCAGCAAGGCCAAGGGCGGGATGGCCGGCCTGTTGAAGAGCGCCATCGCCGGCACCGACAAGGGCATGCCGCCCAAGGGTGGCCGCGCCGATCTGGCCGACGCGCAGCTGCGCGCTGCCATCGAATACATGATGAGCGGTGGCAAGGCCACCGCCGAGGCCGCGGCGCCGGCCAAGGCCGCCGCGGCAACACCGGCCAGGCCGGCACCGGCTGTTGCGGTGGTGGCTGCGGCAGCCACGCCCGCACCTGCAACCGCAGCTGCGCCTGCACCTGCGCCTGCGACCGCTGCAGCGCCGGCCCCCGCACCGGCAGCCGCACCAGTTGCTGCGGCCCCGCGCACGGCCGCGGCGGCAGCCGAGGTGAACACCTTCAACCGCCTGCTGCGCCCCATGGGCCGCTTCAACCGGCCGGCGCCGGAGTCGGGCATCCACGATCCCGAGAACGACATGACGCTGCAACTGCAGTCCCCGGCCGCTGCCTTCGCCAACTTCCCCAAGTCCACTGCCGGCAACCACGTCAACTGGGTCAAGGCGCTGGACTCCAAGGCGATCGCTCCGCGCGCCGACAAAGCCGACCCGGCAGCCGTTCCCATCGTCATGGACCTGAACATCGTGCGCGAGGTCAAGGGCTCGATGCCCGACGTCGTCTACCCGCACAAGCAGCACACCGAGTGGCTGGATTGCTCCAACTGCCACCCGGCCATCTTCATCCCGCAGAAGGGCGCCAACCAGATCAGCATGGCGTCCATCCTGCTGGGCCAGAAGTGCGGTGTGTGCCATGGCAAGGTGGCCTTCCCGGTGTCCGAGTGCCGGCTGTGCCATTCGCGCAAGAAGGCCGTGGCCACGATCGCTGGCGAGGCCAAGCCGTGAAACCGACTCCGCTGGTGCTGATGCTGGCGCTGGTCGGTGGTACGGCCCTGGCCGACGAGGGGCGCATCCAGGTCGAGCAGCGCATGCAGCTCACCTCGCGCCTGATGGCCGATTCGCGCACCTCCGAGCGCATCACGGCCAGCGGCAACCCGCAGGCGGTGGCGCACTTCGACGAAGGCCGGCTGCACTTCAACATGGCCGAAGAAGCGTTCAAGGCCGGCGATCTGGCCAGCGCGCGCAAGCAGGTCGACGAAGCGCTGCGCCACCTGGGTCTGGCGCGGCGCCTGGCGCCCGATGCGCCGGCGCGCCAGGCGGCCGCACGGCAACGCCACAACGAGATGCTGGCCAGCGTCGAGCGCCTGATCGATTCGTGGCGCAGCCGCGCCGGCCCTGAGCAGGCGAGCGACAGCGACCTGGTTTCCGCCATCGGCCTGGTCGGCACGGCGCGATCCATGGGCGATTCGGCGCGCTACGAGGAATCGGTGCGCGCGCTCACCACGGCCCAGGCCCATGTGCTGACGGGCATGACACGTGTGCTGCACGCGCGCGAGATCGACTACACGATGCGCGCCAGCACCCCGGCCGAGGAGTACCAGCTCGAACTGCAGCGCCTGCAATCGCTGACCGAACTGGTGCCGCTGGCCATGACCGAGATGCGCCCCAAGGGCGAAGCCCTGGCCCTGATGGAACGCTACGGGGAAAACAGCCGCGCCGCGCGTGCGCAGGCCGAAGCCGCCTTCCAGGGCGGCGATGTCCGACAGGCGCTGGCCCATGTGCGCAGCGCCAGTCTCTTTCTTCAACGGGCATTGGGGGCGGCCGGCGTGATCACCCCAACGGCCACCGGGAGCCTTCAATGAACCCCCTCGCCTGGCTGCTTGCCACCCTGCTGCTTTCCGCACCCGCCTGGGCGCAGGATCGTGAACAGCTCGAGCGCCGCATGCAATCGGTGGCCACGCTCATCGAATCATCGTCTGCCGCGCGCCAGATCGAAGCCAGCGGCGACGCCAGTGCGCGCGAGAAGCGCGACAACGCGCGCCTCATCCACCGCGAGGCGGTGCTCACGCTGCAGCGCGGTGAAGTGCCGGCCGCGGCCAAGCTGCTCGACCAGGCGGCGCGCGAGATGATGAGCGGAGTGCGCCTGGCCAAGCCCGAGCAAGTGGCGGGGGAGCAGGCCAAACGCGATTTCACCGCGCGCATGGAAAGCGCCAAGGCGCTGCTGGTGGCGCAGCAGCGCATCACCCAGGAAAAGGGCAACGCAGCCGAAGCCTCCGAGGCCACGCGCCGCATCGAGGGCCTGATCGCCGACGCCGACAAGCGCGCCGCCGCCGGCCGCATCGACGAGGCGCGGCCGCTGGTCGATCGCGCCTACCTCACGGCGCGGGTGTCGATCGAGGCCATGCGCCGTGGCGACACGCTGGTGCGTTCGCTCAATTTCGCCACGCCACGCGAGGAATACGACTATGAGATCGACCGCAACGACACGCACCGCATGCTGATCCAGGTGCTGCTGGCCGATCGCAAGGACAAGATGCCGAGCATGCAGGGCTTCATCGACCGCGCCGCCACCTTGCGCGGCGACGCCGAGGCGCAGGCGCGCCGCGGCGAGCATCCGGCGGCCATCAAGACGCTGGAGGATTCGACGCGCGAACTGGTGCGGGCCATCCGTGCCGGCGGCATCTACATTCCCGGATGACCGTGGCTGATGGCCGCTTCGACCCAGTTCCTGCGCTTCCTGGCGGCCCTGTTGCTGCTGGCAGTGGGCGTGGCGCTGGCCGCGCAGCCTGCATCGCCCTGGGTCCGGCTCGAGAAAAACGGTGTGCACGACCCGCGCAACCCCGGTCTGGTCCAGCTGCAGCAGCCGGGCGATGCGCTGGCCGCGCTGCCCCGAGACACCGCGGGAAATATGGTCAGCTGGGTCAAGGCCATCGAGAGCGGTACCATCAATCCGCGCACCAACCTGCTGCCGGAAACCGAGGTACGGTTGCGCGAGGACGACATCATCGTCTCGCGCAACGGTTCCATGCCGGCAGTGAAGTTTCCCCATCGCCAGCACACGTTGTGGCTGGATTGCGCCAACTGTCACGAGCAACTCTTCAAGTCCAAGGCCGGCGCCAACCGCTTCAGCATGACGGCCATCCTCAACGGCGAGCAATGCGGCCTGTGCCATGGCGCGGTGGCGTTTCCGCTGACCGAGTGCAACCGCTGTCACAGCGTGCCCAACGCGTCGCTGCCGCGACGCCCGCCGCCGTGAGGGCGGCCGCCTGGCTGCTGGCCCTGGCCCTGGTCCTGCTGCCGGACGCGGTGCACGCCGAGTACGGCGATGTCGTCATCAACAAGCGCTCCGACGCCAACGGCGTGCGGCCGGTGGTATTTCCGCACTGGTTCCACCGCATCCGTTTCCGCTGCAAGGTATGCCACCATGAATTGGGCTTCAAGATGCGCGCCGGCGCCAACGACGTGATGATGGCCGACATCATCGACGGCAAGTTCTGCGGCATGTGCCACAACGAGCAGATCGCCTGGGGTGCCGACCGCTGCGACCTGTGCCACTCGGCCATCCCGGGCACGCCGTCCGGCATCGTGGGCGGGCCGCAGACCTCCGGCCCGGGGCGCTGGTAGGCCATGGACCGACGTCTGTTCCTGTCGGCAAGCCTCCTGGCCGGCTGCGCCAGCGGCCCGGGTGGCGAGCGCACCGAGATCAGGGCGCTCCCTGGCCAGCCGCAGCTGTGGCGCACGCTGCAGGGGGCCTACCTCTCGCCCGAGCCGCCGCCGCCGGGCTCGCCCCTGCGCCTGCCCAGTGGCGCCTTCGTGCGCTGGACGCGCACCGGCGCGCTGGCCCTGCGCGGCACCGAACTGCTGGTGGCCGACCTGGGCATGGGCCGCCTGTGGCGCGTCGACCTGTCGGCGCAGACCATGAGCGGCATCGCCGGCGCCGCGCTCGGCCCGGGCACGCAGCTGGCCATCGGCGCCGACCTGTCGGCCTGGGTGCTGGACCCGGCCGCGCGCGAGGTGCTGCGCTTCAGCCGCGAAGGCCGCTTGCTGCAGACCCACCACATCGCCTCGGCCAACCAGGTGCCAGCCGCCATGGCGTTGGCCGACGGCGGCCTGACCCTGCTGCTGGCCGACGCGCTGGGCGCGCAGTGGTCCGAGCAGCGCGGTGCCGGCGCGCTGCTGCGCGTGGTGGCGCCCCAGGGCAACGATGGCCGGCGCATCACCGGTGTCGACGGCATGGCGCAGGGGCGCCGCGGCCTGTACGTGCTCGACCGCCACGCCGGCGCGGTGCACCGCGTGTCGCGCGACGGCCTGGTGCTGCAGACCCTGGGCCTGGGCGACCTGCGCCAGCCACGGGCGCTGGCGGTGGACCGGCTGGAGCGCGTCTACGTGCTCGATGGCCATGACCACAGCGTGCTGCGCCTGCGCGAAAACGCCCCGGCGCTGCGCTGGTCGTCGGCCCAGCTGGGTGTGCAGCAAGTCGCCGCCATCGCCGTCGACGGCCTGATGCTGGCCGTCAGCGACGCCGTCGGCGCGCAGGTGGTGGTGCACTCCTTCATGCACGACCGCGAGCCATGAAGTTCTGGCTCGGCTGCCTGCTGGTCGCCCTGCTGGCCGGATGCGCCAGCGGCGGGCCGGTGCGCGGCCGCCTTCACTACGGCATGGACGACGCGCCCGAGGGCAAGCAACTGCTGTGGCCGGCCGCGCCCGAGGTGCCGCGCTACGCCTACGCCGGCACGCTCACCGGCGAGCCCAACTTTCGCAGCGAGAGCGTGGCGGGCGGGGCGCTGGTCGAACTGGGCCGCTGGATCGTCGGGCTGGGCGAGCGCGGTGAGGCGCCCACGGTGTTGCAACGCCCGGCCGCGGTGGTGGGTGACGACGCCGGCCGCCTGTACGTCAGCGACACCAGCCGCCAGGCGGTGTTCGTGTTCGACGAGAAAGCGGGCGAGTTGCAGGTCTGGGAGCAGGCCGATGCGGTGCGGCGCTTCGTCTCGCCCAGCGGTCTGGCGGTGGCCGCCGACCGACTGTTCGTGTCCGATGCCGAACTGGGCGCGGTCTTCGTGCTCGACCTGCAGGGCAACCCGATCGGACGCATCGGTGCCGGGCTGCTGCAGCGGCCCACCGGTCTGGCGCGCGACGCGGCCCAGGGCCGGCTCTACGTGGCCGACACCTATGCGCACGACGTCAAGGTCTTCAGCGACGCTGGCGAACTGCTGCAGGTGATCGGGAAGCGTGGCGAATCCGACGGCGAGTTCAACTTTCCCACCTACCTGGCCTGGGCCCAGGGTGAACTCTATGTGACGGACACACTCAACAACCGCATCCAGATTTTTTCGGCCGATGGCCAGCTGTTGCAGCGCAAGCTCGGCAGCCGCGGCCTGTACCTTGGCAACCTGGTGCGGCCCAAGGGTGTGGCGGTCGACGCCGAAGGCAATGTCTACGTGATCGAGTCCTATTACGACAGTCTGCTGGTGTTCTCGTCCACGGGCGACTTCCTGCTCCCCATCGGTGGCACCGGCACGGCCACCGGACGCTTTTACCTGCCTGCGGGCGTGTGGGTGGATGCGCGCAACCGCGTGCACGTGGCCGACATGTTCAACGGCCGCATCGTGCTGTTCCAGTTCCTGGGGGGTGGTTGATGTTTGCGCCGCTGCGGCTTCTGGCCGCCTTCATCGTCGTCGCGGCCTGCTTGCCGGCCCCCCTGGCCGAGGCGCAGCGCGTCTCCGACGTGCGCGGGACGCGCCACAACCTGTCCACCGGCGGCCCGGGTGACACCCACGCCTCGGCCGTCGGCGGCACCAGCGAGGTCTGCGTCTTCTGCCACACGCCGCACGCCGCGACGCAGGCCGACCTGGCCGGCGTGGCCTTGCGCTCGCCCTTGTGGAACCGGCGCGTGCCGGCCGGCACCACCTACACGCCCTATGCGTCCAGTTCGATGGACGCGCAGGTCATCGCCGACGGCTTCAACAACCAGCCCGGTGGCAGCTCCAAGCTGTGCCTGTCCTGCCACGATGGCACGCTGGCCCTGGGCAACGTCAACGTGCTCAATGGCCAGGCCAACCCCACCATCCCCATGGATGGCACCGGGCCGGGCGGGGTCATGCCGCCGGGGCAGGGCACGACCACCGGCTTCACGCGCTTCCTGGGCACCGACCTGCGCAATGACCACCCGATCTCGGTCAGCTTCACCAGCGCGCTGGCCACGCGCGACGGCGAACTGCGTGCGGTCGACGCGCAACAGCGCTTCCCCGCCGGCACCGGCAGCGTCATCGGCGTGCGCACGCCCGCGCTCAAGCCGCTGCTGCCGCTGGAAGCCACGGGCAATGCCGGCGTCGGCCAGGTGCAGTGCGCTACCTGCCACGACCCGCACATCCGCGAGCTCGACCCGGCCAAGGGCAACCAGAAGTTCCTGCGTGCACAGCGTTTCCAGGAAGCCGCGCCCACGGCCGTCTTCAACTCCGCCACCGACATCGTCTGCCTGGGCTGCCATGACAAGAACGGCGCCATGGGCATCTGGTCGTTCTCGGCGCACGCGCACCCCAACGTCGCCGACGAGACCTACCGCGATGCCTCGGCCACGCTGCGCGAGTTTCCGGCGGCGCTGCCGGTGTGGAAGGCCAGCTGCCTGAACTGCCACGACACGCACACGGTGCAGGGCGCGCGCCGCCTCACGCGCGAAGGCACCGACGGGGCCTTCGTCGGCGCCAATCCGCTGGCCGCACGCCAGGGCGGCAATCCGGCGCTCGAGAACAACTGCTACCAGTGCCACACCACCGCGGCGCGCTCGGCCCTGGCCAGCGTAACCCAGGTGCCCAACATCGAGAGCGCCTTCGGCCTGGCCATCCGCATGCCCATCACCACGGCCGAGCAGGGCGCAGCCACCGAACAGCACGACGTCTCGGCCAACTTCAACGACATCGGCGCCGTCGACTGCACCACGCCCAACAACCGCTGCGGCGCCGACGGCATGGAGCCCAGGTCGGCGCTGGCCGCGCGCCATGCCGAGTGCACCGACTGCCACAACCCGCACCGCGTGATCAAGAACCGGCTGTTCAACGCCAACCCCATCACGCCCGAGGCCGCGGGCACGCACCGCCACGACGAGGTCGCCGGCTACACCCACACCAACATCGCTTCGGGCGTGCTGCGCGGCGCCTGGGGTGTGGAGCCCATCTACGGTAGCACCTCGTTCCAGACCCTGCCCAGCGGCTACACCGTCAAGCGCGGCGACCCCGGCACCAACGCCAGCACCGCGGTGACGGAGCCCTACCTCACGCGTGAGTACCAGCTGTGCCTGAAGTGCCACAGCGACTACGGCTTCGCCGACAACAACATCTACCCGCTGGGCAACCGGCCGACGCTGGGGCGCACCGGTGGCACGCCCTCGGGCACCAATGGCCTGACCATGTACACCAACCAGGCCAAGGAATTCCAGGCGCCCGTCACGCACCAGGGCACGGGCACCAAGCCGCTGTCGGGCGCCGGCTCGAACTTCGCCAACAACAACGGCCGCAGCTGGCACCCGGTGATAGGCCCGACCGGCCGTACCAACGCCGGTGCCAACGCCTTCCGCCTGCCATGGAGCAACGCAAGGGGCACGCAGACCATGTACTGCAGCGACTGCCACGGCGAGAACACCGCCGCCACCAGCGTGGTACCGCCGGGCGGCGAGGACGGCGCGCCCTGGGGCCCGCACGGCTCGCAGAACAACTTCCTGCTCAAGGGCGTGTGGAACACCGCCGCGGGCTCGGGCACGGCCAACACGCTGTGCTTCAAGTGCCACGACCAGAACACCTACGCCTCTGGCAACGGTGGCGGCACCACTGGCTTCACCGGCGGCGGCAGGGGCAACCTGCATGCCTACCACACCGACAAGATCGGCCGCATCCGCTGCAACTGGTGCCACGTGGCCGTGCCGCACGGCTGGAAGAACAGGGCGCTGCTGGTCAACCTGAATGACGTGGGCGAGGAAGCCGGCCAGCCCGTTGGCGGCAACCGCGAATGGCGCATGAACGCCGCGGCGCAGGCCTTCACCCAGCAGCCCTACTACATGAACGCCAAGCTCAAGATACGCACCTTCGCCAACAGCGGCAACTGGACCGAAACCAACTGTGGCAGCAACAATTCGGCGCTGCCGTTCGGCACCAACACCAACAACACGCAGAACGGCAGGGACTGGATGAGGGCGGTCTGCGAGACCCCGCCGTGATGTGGAAGGCCCTGACGGCCCATTTCGGGTCGACGCGCAGCACCCTGGTGCTGATCGCGCTGATGGCAGCAGTGGTGATGATCAAGCCGGCGTATTGGCCGCTGGCCGTGATCATCGCGCTGCTGTCGATCAACCTGCTGGTGGCGGTGGCCCTGCACCCGGCCTTCCGGCGTCAGCTGCCGCTGTTGGTGGCGCACCTGGCCTTGCTGGTGCTGGTGGTGGCCGTGGCGGCGGGGCGGCTGCTGTCACTGGACGGCCGCTTCGAGTTGACCCAGGGCGAACCCTTCGACGGCACCTTGCTCGACCGCGCGGCCGGGCGCTTGCACGTCGACCGCCTGGAGCGCCTGTCCTTCCGCCACGAAGGCTTCGAAATCGACTACGCGCCCGGCCTGAGGCGCGGCGCCACGCGCAACACGGTCACCTGGCAGGACGATGAAGGCCGGCCGCAGCGCGGCGTGATCGGCGACCACCGGCCGCTGGTGCTCGATGGCCACCGCTTCTACACCAGTTCCAACAAGGGCTTTGCGCCTTTGCTGCGCTGGGAGCCGGTGGCCGGTGAGCCGCAACTCGGCGTCGTGCACCTGCCCAGCTACCCGCTGTACGAGCTGAGCCAGTCGCGCACCTGGCTGCTGCCCGACGGCCGCGAGGCCTGGGTGATGCTGCGGATCGACGAGAAGCTGATCGACCCCGAGGCGGCGGCGCGCTTCCGAATGCCGCAGCAGTACCGGCTGATCGTGCGCGTGGCCGAGCAGCGTGCCGAACTGCGCCCGGGCGAGGCCTTGGCCCTGCCCGGCGGCCGCCTGGTGTTCGAGGAGTTGCGCACCTGGATGGGTTACCGCGTGGCCTATGACCCGGCGCTGCCCTGGTTGCTGGTGGCCAGCCTGCTGTCGCCGCTGGCCCTGGCCGTGCACTACCTGCAGCGCATGCTCGCGCGACGCGAGGCTGCCGACCTGCCACGGGCGGGGCTGGCCGATGGATGAGACGCTGTTCCTGCGCGCGGCACTGGCCTGCTACCTGACGGCGCTGGTCACTGCACGCTGGCGCCGCTGGGCCGGCGCAGCGCTGGGCGCGGCGCTGCTGCTGCACACGCTGTCGCTGTCGGAGCGCTGGCAGTTGCTGGGCCACGGGCCCTTCACCACGATGTACGAGATCCTCAGCTCCAACCTCTGGAGCCTGGCCCTGGTGCTGGCCCTCTCGGCCTGGGCGGTGCGCGAGGTGCGCGCCGCCGTGCCGGCGGCCGCGCCTGTGCTGCTGGTGCTGGCGACCTGGTTGCTGGTGGTGGACGACGGGCCGGGGCACTTCCCGGCCACCTACGACACGGTGCTGCTGTACCTGCACACGCTGGTGGGCAAGATCTTCCTGGGGCTGCTGCTGGTGGCGGTGGCGCTGGGCGCGGTGCCGGGCTTGCGCCGCTGGGCCTGGGGTCACCGTCTGTTTGCCGATGCGCCCACCGACCGCCGCTGCGACGAGTTGGCGCACTACTTTGCCGGCATGGCCTTCGTCTTCGAGTCGCTGATGCTGGTCGTGGGCGCCGTCTGGGCGCAGGACGCCTGGGGCCGCTACTGGGCCTGGGACCCGCTGGAAAGCTGGGCCTTCGCCACCTGGCTGGCACTGGCCGCCGCGCTGCACGCGCGCGTGGCCTTGCGCCTGACGCCAGCGGCCTTCGGGCTGGCGCTGGTGGGTGTCTTCGTCGTGGCCTTTCTCACCTTCTTCGGCGTGCCGTTCATCAGTGTGTCGCCGCACAAGGGGGCCGTGTGAAGGCGCGCCGCGACCGCCGCCGCGCCGGGGCCTTGTTGACGCTGGGGCTGGTGCTGCTGGGCGGCGTCTGGCTGGACCAGCGCCCGGTGCTGCCCGCTCCGCCGGCCGAACCCGAAGCCGCCGCGGCGGCGCCGACCGAGCCGCGCCAGGACGAGGTGACAGAGCGCTTCCAGCAGGCCGTGGTGATGCTGCACGCCAAGCAGTACGAGCACGCGGCCACGGCGCTGGATCGTGTGCTGACCCTGGATCCCAAGCTGCCCGAGGCCCATGTCAACATGGGCTTCGCGATGCACGGCCTGGGTCGCAACGCCCAGGCGCGCCGGTTCTTCGAAGGCGCCATCGATCTGCGCCCGCAACTGGCCAACGCCTACTACGGCCTGGCGCTGGCCTGGGAAGCCGAAGGTGACATCGCCATGGCCACCGGTGCCATGCGCACCTACCTGCACCTGGCCCGCGACGAGAGGCCCGAGCATCTCAGCCGCGCCCGCGCCGCGCTGTGGGAATGGGAAAGTCGCGGCGGCCGCCGCTGACCCGCCCATGGCCGCGGAATTGCATGCCCAGGAACATGACGACGACGTTGCGCCAGTGTGAACCTTTGCTTCCCGTTTCCGGGAAGCCATTCCCGAACCCGGAGAGAAGCGCGTCATGACCGTCCTGTGGATCGTGCTGGCGCTGTTCCTCATCGGCGCATTGCTGTTCCTGTTGCCGCCCTTGCTGGCGCCCGGCCCTGCGGCGGTGAACAGCGGCGGCGCCAACCTGGCCGTGCACCGCGACCACCTGCGTGAGGTCGAGCAGGATCTGGCCGCCGGACTGCTGAGTCCCGAGACGCTCGAGCAGGCGCGCGCCGAAACGCGCGCACGCGTCATCGAAGACGCGGTCCCGGCCACCGCTGCCGCCCCGGCCCTGGCGCAGCCGGCGCGTACCACGGCGCTGGTGCTGGCCGTGCTCGTCCCGCTGGGCAGCATGCTGGCCTACCTGGTGTTGGGATCGCCGCAGCTGGCCACGCCGCCGCAGATGCCGCCACCGCAGGCGGCGCAGGCGAACAACGGTCCCGAGCAGATCCAGCAGCGCATTGCCGCCCTGAACGAGCGGCTCAAGGCCGAACCGACCAACGCCGAGGGCTGGCTCACGCTGGGCCGGCTGTACACCGCGCTGTCGCGCTTCGGCGATGCCACCGCGGCCTTTCGCCGTGCCAACGAACTGACCCCAGGCAACGCCACGCTGCTGGCCGACCTGGCCGACCTCAGCGCCATGACCCAGGGCAAGCGCCTGGCCGGTGAGCCGGCGCGCTACATCCAGCTGGCGCTGGACGCCGACCCGCGCCACCCCAAGGCGCTGGCGCTGGCCGGCAGCGTGTCCTTCGAAGTGCGCGACTTCGCTGCGGCGCGCGGCTACTGGGAACGCCTGCTCGCCGTGCTGCCGCCGCAGTCAGAGATGGTGCGCTCGGTGCAGACCAACATCGCCGAGGCCACGCGCCTGGCTGCGGGCGCGCCCGAGCCGGCGGCGCCTGTACCGGCGGCGCCAGTGGCGGCCGCGGGCAACGCCAGCGTCAGCGGCCGCGTCACGCTCAGCCCCGAACTCGTGGCGCGTCTGCCGCCCGGTGCGACGCTGTTCGTCTTTGCGCGCGCCGCGCAGGGGCCGCGCATGCCGCTGGCGATCCTGCGCCGCCCGGCCGACGGCAAGCCCTTCGACTTTAGCCTGGACGACACCATGGCCATGCAGCCGCAGCTCAAGATCTCGGGCTTCCCCGAAGTCGTGATCGGTGCCCGCATCTCGGTCAGCGGCAACGCGATGCCGCAGCCCGGTGACCTGATCGGCCAGAGTGCTCCCGTGAAGCCCGGTAGCGCCGGTGTGCAGGTGCGCATCGACGCAATCCAGCCCGCCGCCGCGGGCTCCTAGGCACGCGGGCCTGGCGCTGCTTCGTCCTCGCCCTTAGCGCCCCTGCAGGAAGCGCTTGGCGTCGGCGTGGCCCCCGGCGGCGGCGCGGTCGATCCACTTGCGCGCTTCGGCGTCTGACTGCAGCACGCCGCTGCCGGTGAGGAACAGGATGCCCAGGCTGTACTGGGCTTCGGGATGGTTCTGGCTGGCGGCCTCGAAGTACCACTGCGCCGCCAGGCGGTTGGGGTCCTGGTCGGGCGCCACCGGGGCGTGGCCGTAGGCATACATGTTGCCTACGTGGAACTGGGCTTCCGCCAGGCCCTGGCGTGCGGCCCGTTCGTACCACTGCAGCGCGAGCTCATTGCTCTCGCGCACGCCGTGGCCATGGTAGTAGAGCGAACCCAGCCGCAGCTGGGCCTGGGCCTGTCCGGCACGTGCCAGTGGCTCCAGCAGTTGCGCGGCTGCGGCGTAGTCCTGGCGCTTCAGGGCGTCCAGGGCGTCCTGCATCGGTTCGGCCTGGGCCGACAGCAGCGCCGTTGAAAGGGCGAGGGCGACGATGGTTCTGAGGTACTTCATGGGTGGGCTCCATCCGGCCATTGCCCGGAATGCTAGCGCTGTTCCGCGGGCGCACCGGAGCTTGCGCTAGTGGAATCGCAGGCGCCGCTGCCGCTGCACCGGTCGCTGCGTGCCCGAGGCTGGGCCGCGACCCTGGCCCTGCTGGCCTACGTGCTGTGCGCCGGCATGTACATCTCGAGCGAGCGCCTGCACATCAACGAAGTCACCATCGCGCTGGACCAGCTGGGGCGGCACGAACGGGCGCTCGAGCTCACCGAAGTGGCCGTGAGCACCGCGCTGGTGGATGTGAGCACGGCGGTGCAGCCCGTCGACGAACAGACGCCGGTGCCGGAAGAGCTGCGCATGCACATCGAGTCCTGCTCCCGGCGCTTTGCCGAGCTCGAGGTCCATGACCCCGGCTACGTGCTGCTGCAGCGAGCCATCCTGCGCAGCCACGGCTCGCTCGAGGCGCAGCCGGTGCGTGCCAACTGGATCGAGCTGCAGGATGCGCTGCAGCGCGCCGCCGACGACCTGGACATCCGCCACCAGCGCCTGCTGGACCGGCGCCAGCTCCTCGACGCCGACTACAAGCGCCGCTACGACGCCGTCACGGTCGAGTCCCTGTTGCTGGCGGCGGTGGGGCTGGTGAGCTTTGGTTCCCTGGCGGCATGGTTCTTCGCGCAGCTGGCGCACGACATCGGGCGGCTGGAAGCGCACGCGCGGCGCATCGTGGCCGGGCTGCGCGGCGTGGCGCTGGAGGTGCAGCGCGACGACGAGCTGGGGCGCTTGATGCAGGCCGTGAACCGCATGTCGGCCGACCTGGACGAGCGCGAACAGCGCATCCGCCTGGATGTGCAGCGGCGATCGCACGAGGACAAGATGCTCACCGTCGGCGCGCTGGCCTCGGGCGTGGCGCACGAGGTCAACAACCCGCTGGCGGTGATCGGCGGTGTGGCCCAGGAACTGCAGGCCACGGGCGCGGCGCTGACGCCCGAACAGCTGGAGCAGGCCACGCGGCTGATCCTGGGCCAGGTGGAGCGCGCGGCGCTGGTGGCCCGGCGTCTGGCCGACATGGCCGCGCCGCAGCCGGCCGAAATGGATTGGCTGGACCTCAACGCCCTGGTCGGCCGCATGCTGCAGCTCACCGGCTACGACCGCCGCTACCGCCGCGTGAAGTGCGACGTCACGACCGACGGCAACCTGCCGGCGGTGCGCAGCTCGGCCAACGCCATCCAGCAGGCGCTGATGCAGGTCATGGCCCTGGCCTGCGACGCGCTGGTCGCGATGCCCGGCTCGGACGTTATCCTGCACGTCGAGACCATGCAGGTCGAGGGTGGCGTGGCGGTCCAGTTCCTGTTTCCTCCGGTGATCGATTTCGCGCGGCCCGAAGTCCAGCGCAGCCTGTTGCTGTGCCGCGCCACCATAGAGCCGCTGCGCGGGCAGCTTGCGTTCGGTCAAGTGGAAGGCGCGCTGCAACGCATTAAGCTCGTCCTCCCTGCCGACAGCGGCAGCGAACCAGGATGAACGCGATGCCCGAGTTGAATGTGCTGGTCGTCGACGACGAGCCGGCCATTCGCCAGGTGCTGTCGTCGGCCATTTCCAAGGCCGGCTATGCCGTGGACACGGCGGCCTCGGCCTCCGAGGCGCTGGGGCGCCTGGACCTCACCGCCTACGACGTGGTGCTCAGCGACGTCTTCATGCCGGTGACCGACGGCATCGAGCTGCTGCGTCAGGCGCGCGCGCGCGGCCACGCGGCCACCTTCATCATGGTCACGGCCTTCGCCTCGGTCGATTCGGCCATCGACGCCATCCGTGCCGGCGCCTGGGACTACATCACCAAGCCCGTGCGCAACGAGGAGATCCTGCACCGCCTCGAGCAGATCGACGCGCTGCGCGGCCTGCGCGAGGAGAACAAGGCGCTGCGCACGCTGGTGATGGGCGGCGGCGAAGGCACGTTCAACTTCGTCTCGCCGGCGATGCAGGCGGTGGAGCGCCTGGCCACGCGCGTGGCACCCACCGACAGCACCGTGCTCATCACCGGCGAAAGCGGCACCGGCAAGGGCGTGACGGCGCGCCGCATCCACGAGATCTCGGCGCGCCGCGACGGCCCCTTCGTCTCGGTCAACTGCGGCGCCATTCCCGAGAACCTGATCGAGAGCGAGCTCTTCGGCCACACCAAGGGCGCCTTCACGAGCGCCGACCGGGCGCGCAAGGGCCTGTTCCTGCAGGCCGACCGCGGCACCATCTTCCTCGACGAGATCGGCGAGCTGCCCATAGGCCTGCAGACCAAGCTGCTGCACGTGCTCGAGGCCAAGGAAGTGCGGCCGCTGGGCTCGGAGCAAAGCCGCAAGATCGACGTGCGCATCGTCGCGGCCACCAACCGCGACCTCACCGCCATGGTGGCGCAGGGCCGCTTCCGCGAAGACCTGTTCTTCCGCCTGTCGGTGTTCCAGATCCTGATGCCGCCGCTGCGCGACCGCCGCGCCGACATCCCGGCGCTGCTGCGCCACGTCATCGCCCAGCGCGTGGTGCCGCCGGGCTCGCAGCAGACGCTGAGCATCGACCCCGAGGCCGAGGACCTGCTGGTCAATTTCTCCTGGCCGGGCAATGTGCGCCAGCTCGAGAACGTGCTGCACCGCGCCGCCATCCTGGCCGACGGTGGCTGCATCCGCGTAGCGGATCTGCCGCCCGAGGTCTCGCCCATCCTGGGCGGCACGGCCAGTGCGCCGGTCGAGGGCGGCGAAGGTTCGCTGCGCGAGCGCGTGCGGCGCTTCGAGGTGGCGCTGATCCGCCGCGCCATCGAAGAAGCCGGCGGCGACCGCCGCGTGGCGGCGCAGCGCCTGGGCATAGGCCTGTCCAGCCTGTACCGCAAGCTCGAGGAAGCGCCGGGCCCGGGCTGAAGCACCGGCCAAGGGCCGCCGGCGCCTGCGGGATTGCACAGGTACTGGCATGGAAATCGCTGCCCAGGCCTGATACTCGGCCTGGTGTTGGATGCAACGGTGATGCTTCGAATTGTGCGTGCGGGGGTCCTGATCCTGGTCGTGTCGCTGGCGCAAGCCGCGCCCGCCGATGACTACGACCGTGGCCTGCAGGCTTACCGCGCTGGCGACGTGACCACCGCCATGACGGTGCTGCGGCCGCTGGCCAAGGCCGGCCATGGGCCGTCGCAAAGCCTGCTGGCCTTCATCCTGGAGAACGCCGGCTTCGTCGACGAGTCCACCAGTCTGTTCCAGCTGGCGGCTGCCCAGGGCGACCCCGAGGGACATTACGGTCTGGGTAACTGCTACCTCACTGGTCGCGGTGTTGCCAAAGATGAGAAGCAGGCACTGCTGCATTTCTCGAAAGCGGCAGCCCTGGGCCATGCCCTTTCCATCAACGTGGTGGCCGCGGCGTACCTGCAGCGGCAGATGGGCGCCGATGCCGCCGCCGACCCGCAGGCCGCGCAGCAGGCGCTGCTGCGCGCCGCTGGCCAGGGGCATCTGCCCTCGGCCGACGCCCTGGTCGAGGGTTACCGCGGCGGCCGCTGGGGCCTTGCCGTCGATGAAGCGCAGGCGGCGCAGTGGCAGGCCAAGGCGGCCGCCTGGCGCAAAGAGCGCAGCCCTGCGCCGGTGAAGCGCAAGTGAACCCGCGGCACCTGGCCTGGCTGGTGCTGTTGGCCGGGTCGGCCGCAGCGCATGCGGCCAACCCGGAAGAGGGCGCCGAAATCTACCGGCGCCATTGCTCGGCCTGCCACGGCAACGACGGCCGCCCGGTGCTGCCCGGCGCGCCCGACTTCACCCGCCCCACGGCGCTGATGCGCTCCGATCTTTCCCTGCTGGCCACCATCCGCGCCGGGCGGGGTGGCATGCCGGCGTTCGCCGGACAATTGCGTGACCGCGACATCCTGGACGTCGTGGCCCACCTGAGGACCCTTCGATGAGCTTTCTTTCCCGCGCCGCCCTGCTGGCGCTTGCCCTCGCCTCTGCCGGCCCCGCGCTGGCACAGCGTGTCAAGGACGCATTCGAGGTCGGCCCCACGGTCTACGTGCGCGCGCTCACCGTCGAGACCAAGCGCATGGCGCTGTGGGTGGGCACCTCGACCGGCGTGCACGAGGTCGACCTGGCCAGCGGCAAGCTGCGCAACACCTTCACGCGCAAGGAAGGCCTGGCCAACGAGTACGTCTTTGCCATCGGCCTCGATCGCGACGGCAACAAGTGGTTCGGCACCAATGCCGGTGGCGTATCGCGCTACAAGGACGGCAAGTGGAAGACCTTCTTCCCCATGCACGGCCTGGCTGACTACTGGATCTATTCCTTCGGCCAGCAGAAGAACGGCGACTTCTGGATCGGCACCTGGGCCGGTGTCAACAAGATCGACGGCAAGACCGGCAAGTTCAGCACCTACGTGAAGGAACTGGTCAACGAGTGGGTCTACGGCATCGCCGTCGATGCCCAAGACCGCGTCTGGTTCGGCACCGAGGGCGGCGTGTCGATGTTCGACGGCAAGAAATGGGTGTCGTGGACGCACAAGGACGGCCTGGGCGCAGCCAACGACGAGAACCTGCCTTTCTCAACCAACACCGGCCTGGGCACGCGCTCGCGCCACGACCTGTCGGTGGGTGCCGACGGCCCGGCCACCTACAACCCCAACTACTGCTTCTCGATCCTGTCGGCGGCCGACGGCAGTGTCTGGGTCGGCACCTGGGGCGGCGGCGTGGCCCGCTGGGACGGCAAGACCTGGACCAATCTCACCACCAAGAACGGACTGGCCGGCAACATCGTCTACAGTCTGCTGCAGGACAAGCAGGGTGTGTTCTGGTTCGGCACCAACCGCGGCGTGTCGCGCTGGGACGGCAAGAGCTTCAAGAACTTCGGCATTGCCGAGGGTCTGCTCGGCAGCAACGTCTACGCCCTGGCCATGAGCCCCGACGGCGATGTCTGGGCCGGCACCAAGAAGGGTGTCGCCCGCATCGGGCGCTGAACGCATTCAACGGAGATTCAATTCATGGGCTTCAAGCTCCCGATCGTCGGGCTGGCGGTCATCGGCCTGGGTGCGGCGCTGGCCGGCACCTATCACCTGGGCCGCAACAGCGTTGCGGCCAGCGTGCCCGCGCCGGCCACCACCGTGGCGCAGGCGCAGGTGCAGCAGGCGCCCGCGGCGCCTCAGACCTCGGGCAAGGTGGGCGCCGACGCGACGCAGAAGTTCACGCACTTCCGCGTGGGCAACAAGAACGTCAAGCGCATCTTCGTCGACGGTGACACCGTCTGGGTGGGCACCTCGGGCGGCGCGGTGCGCTACGACACCCGCACCGACGAATACAAGCTGTTCGACACCAAGAGCGGGCTGCTGTCCAACGGCGTGTTCTACGTCGGCCGGCTGGGCGAGCAGATCGTGGTGGGCACCTACGGCGGTGGTCTGTCGCTGCTCGACCCCAAGACCGAGAAGTGGGAAACCTACAACGTGCCCGAGGGCCTGGGCGACGCCTTCGTCTACGACGTGGTCAAGGCGCGCAACGGTGACGTCTGGATCGCCACCTGGTCGGGCGTGAACCGCGTGCGCGGCGGCGACCTGAAGGACCGCTCCAAGTGGGAACTGCACACGGTCGAAAGCACCAAGGGCGGCCTGCCCAACGACTGGGTCTACGGCCTGGCCGAGGGCAAGGACGGCGAGATGTGGCTGGCCACCGAAGGCGGCCTGTCGCGCTACAAGGACGGCCAGTGGCAGGCCTGGAACCATGCCAAGGGCCTGGGCGCACCGTACGAGAAGGTCAAGAACGACATCGCCTTCACCAATGACCCGTCCAAGGTGTCCGAGCACCACGCCCGGCAGAAGCAGGAGATGGGGCTGCAGGACATCAACGTCGCCTACAACCCCAACTACATCGTCTCGATGGCGGTCGACCACGAAGGCGTGGTCTGGGCCGGCACCTGGGGCGCCGGCCTGTCGCGCTTCGATGGCAAGACCTGGTCCCACATCACGGTGACCGAGGGCCTGCCGGGCAACCATGTGTTCATGTTGCACGTCGATCCCAAGGGCGTGCTGTGGATCGGCACCAACAACGGCCTGGCCAGGATGAAGGCCGGCGGTGGCTACGAGGTCATGACCACCAACGAGGGCCTGTTCGCCAACACCGTGTTCTCGATGGCCACGGCGCGCGACGGCACGCTGTGGATAGGCAGTTTCGGCGGAGTCGCCAAGATCAAGCCCTCCTGAGCGATTGCCGGGGGGTGCATGAACGGGTCGAACCTGTCTCTCCTGCACGGACTTGACGCCCACAGCTCGGGCACCCTGCTGTCGCGCCTGCTGGCGATCGCCGACGATGCGGTGATCGTGGCCGACGCCGAGCAACGCATCGTGCTGTTCAACGAAGGCGCCGAGCGCGTGTTCGGTCTGCGCATGGCCGACGTGCTGGGCTCACCGCTGGCCCGCCTGCTGCCCGAACGCGCACGCGGCGGCCACGAGTCCCATGTGCGCGCCTTCGGCCGCTCGACGCGCGCCGCACGCCGCATGGGCGAGCGCAGCGACATCCACGGCCGGCGTGCCGACGGCAGCCTGTTCGATGCCGAGGCTTCCATTTCGCACGTCGAGATCGAAGGCCGCATCTACTACACCGCCATCCTGCGCGACGTGTCCGAGACGCGGCGCGCGCAGCGCCTGCTGGCCGAAAGCGAAGCGCGCTTTCGCGGCCTGGCGGCGGCGGCGCCCGTGGGCATCTTCCAGACCGACGCCGAGGGTCGCTGCAGCTACGTCAACGAGCGCTGGAGCCAGATCGCCGGCATGGCCGCCGACGAGGCCCTGGGCAGCGGCTGGCTGCGCGCCATCCACCCGGCCGACGGCCCGCGCGTGCGCAGCGCCTGGCGCGAGGTGCTGGCCCGCGGCGCCGCCTTCGAACTGCGCTTCCGCTACCTGCGGCCCGACGGCAACGAGACCTGGGTCATGGGCAACGCCGTCGCCAGCCAGGGCGCGGACGGCCAGGTCAGCGGCTACATCGGCACCATCACCGACATCACCGACAGCCACCACCAGAGCCTGGCGCTGGAGCGCGCCAAGTCCGAGGCCGAGGCCGCGGCGCGGGCCAAGAGCCTGTTCCTGGCCAACATGAGCCACGAGATCCGCACGCCGCTGAACGCGGTGATCGGCATGACCACGCTGCTGCTGGACACGCCCATGTCCGAAGACCAGCGCGATTTCGCCCGCACCATTCGCTCCAGCGGCGAGACGCTGCTGGAAATCATCAACGACATCCTCGACTACTCCAAGGCCGACGTCGGCAAGCTCGAGATCGAGGACCGGCCCTTCGACCTGCGCCGCTGCGTCGAGGAGTCGCTGGACCTGGTGACCCCGCGCGCGCTGGAAAAAGGCCTGAACCTGGCCTACCTGATCGAAGACGGCACGCCCGAGGCGCTGAGCGGCGACGCCGCGCGCGTGCGCCAGGTGCTGGTGAACCTGCTGTCCAACGCCGTCAAGTTCACGCACCAGGGCGAGGTCTTCGTCTCGGTCGACGGCGAGCCGGCCGCCGACGGCGATTGGCGCATACGCTTCGCCGTCAAGGACACCGGCATCGGCATCGCCGCCGAGCAGCTGCCGCGGCTGTTCCAGTCGTTCACCCAGGTCGACGCATCCACCACGCGCAAGTACGGCGGCACCGGCCTGGGCCTGGCCATCAGCAAGCGCCTGTCCGAGCTGATGGGCGGCGGCGTCGAAGTGCAAAGCGAGCCGGGCCACGGTTCGCTGTTCAGTTTCCATGTGCTGGTGCGTGCGGCGTCCAGCGCGCAGCCAGCCGAGTTCCTGCAGCGCAATGCGCCAGCGCTGGCGGGCAAGCGCATCCTGGTGGTCGACGACAACCTCACCAACCGGCGCATCCTGACCAAGCTGTCGCTGCTGTGGGGCATGCTGCCCTCGACCTTCCCGTCGGCACTCGAGGCGCTGGACCGCGTGCGCCACGGCGAACAGTTCGATCTGGCGGTGCTGGACATGAGCATGCCCGAGATCGACGGCATGGACCTGGCCAACGAGATCCGGCGCCAGCGCGGGCCCGAGCAGCTGCCCATCGTCATGCTCACGTCGCTGGGCCAGCGCCAGACCATGCTGGCCGGACAGGCGCTCAACCTGGCGGCCTGCCTGTCCAAGCCGATCAAGGCCAGCCAGCTGTTCAGCACGCTGGTGGCGGTGCTCGACGGCAGCCTGATCAAGGCCCCGGCGCCCGAGCAGCCGCAGCCGCGCGCCACGCGCAAGAGCCTGCGCGTGCTGGTGGCCGAGGACAACCCCGTCAACCAGCGCGTGGCGCTGCGCCTGCTGCAGCACCTGGGCTACGAGCCCGACCTGGCCGGCGATGGCCGCCAAGCGCTCGAGGCGGTGGCGCGCAAGACCTACGACGTGGTGCTGATGGACATCCAGATGCCCGAGCTCGACGGCCTGCAGGCGGCCAGCGAGATCGTGCGCCAGCGCGGCCCGCACGGCCTGCCCCGCATCATCGCCATGACCGCCAACGCCATGCCCGGCGACCGCGAGATGTACATCGCCGCGGGCATGGACGGCTACCTGCCCAAGCCCATCGAGCTGGGCGACCTCTCGGCCGTGCTCGAGCAGGCCGGCACCATGCTGCGCGACCGCAACGTGGCCGTGAACGACGGCGTGATCGATCCCAGCCGGCTGGAACACCTGCGCGCCATGCAGGACGACAGCCAGCCCAGCCTGGTGCGCGAACTGATCGACCTGTTCCTGGTTGATTCGCCCGGCCACGTGCACCGGCTGGAAGAAGCCCATGCCGCGGGCGACGCCGCGGCCCTGCGCGCGCTGGCGCACCGCTTTCTGTCGGCCACGCAGAACATCGGCGCCACGCGCCTGTCGCGCCTGTGCGCCGAGCTCGAGCGGCTGGCCAAGGGTGGCCAGCTCGGTTCAGCCTCGGCGCTGCTGGCCGACTTGGCGATCGAGCGCGACCGCGTGCACGCCGCGCTGCTGTCGGCGCGCATCCGCTACTGATGATGACCACCCTGCCCACCCTGCGCGTGCAGCGGCGCCAGTGGCTGGCGCTGGCCGCCGGCCTGTGCCTGATGCCATTGGCCAGCGCGCGCCACGAGCGCCGCGTGCTCTTCGGCTCAACCGCCGACCTGCTGCTGCCCGAGGCCACCCCGGCAAGCTTGGCCGACGACATCTGGCGCGGCCTGCAGGCCATGAACGAGCGCTGGAACGCCTGGAAGCCGGGCGATGTGCAGTTGCTGAACCAGGCCTTTGCCGCCGGCCGCCCGGCGCGCGCAACGCCCGCCCTGCGCTCGCTGATCCAGGGCGCAGCGGCAATGGAGCGGCTGTCGCAGGGCCACTTCAACCCCGGCATCGGCGGGCTGGTGGGGCAGTGGGGCTTCCATGACGACGTGATGCGGCCCGGCCCGCGCCCGGCCGCGGCCGAGATTGCGGCCTGGTTGACGGCGCCGCCCAGCCTGGCGCAGATCGAATGGCGCGGGCTGGAGCTGCGCAGCCGCAACCCGCTGCTGCGCCTGGATTTCGGCGGCTACGCCAAGGGCGTGGCCCTCGACTGGGCGCTGGACCGGCTGCAGCGCGGCGGCGTGCACGACGCGCTGCTCAACCTGGGGGGCAACCTGGCGGCCATGGGGCGGCCGGGGCAGCGGCCCTGGCGCGTGGGCGTGCGTGACCCGCAGGGGCCGGGCCTGGCCGCCACGCTGCTGACGCAGGGGCGCGAGGCCGTGGTCACCTCGGGCAGTTACGAGCGCTTCCGCGTGCTCGACGGTCAACGCTGCTGCCACATCCTCGACCCGCGCAGCGGCCGCCCGGCGCCGGGGCTGGTGAGCGTGACCGTGGTCCACCCCTCGGCCGCGCTGGCCGACGCCGCCGCTACCGCCTTGCTGGTGGCCGGCCCCGAAGCTTGGCGCCCGCTGGCGCAGGCGATGGGCGTGGATGCGGTGCTGGTGATCGACCAGCAGGGCCGGCGGCAGCACACGGCGGCGCTGGAAGGGCGTTTGGACCCCCCTGTTTAAGGGGGGTGTGCACGACATCACGGCGCCTGCCTGCACGCGCGTCGGTCGGCTGATACCTTTGATTCCACCCCCGATACAGGGGGCATGGACGCTCGCAAAACCCTCATCGTCGCCGCCCTCATCCTGCAGCCCGTGGCCGCGTTGGCCTCGGCGCACTGGCTCTGCGGGCTGTCCGAAGAACTGACGCAGCTGATCTGCGTGGCCGATGCCGAGGTCGACGTGGTCGACGAGGCGCCCCCGGCCCAGACGGTCAACGTGAAGGGCACGCAGTTCCCGCTGGACAAGGCACGCCGCTGGACGGTGGACTTCTGGGCGCCGGCCTCCGACATGGACCGGCTGCGTCAACTGGCCAACGCCACGCTCTGCTACGGCACACCCAACTGCAGCGTCAACGTCTCGGCGCCGGCCCTCGAACTGGCCTTGGCCGTGGTCAGCCCGGAGCGCAAGGCACGCCGCAGGCGCTGAGCCTCAATCGGTGCCTTCGTCTCCAGCCTCGGCTTCGCGGGCCTGCCGCGCGCGCCCGGCCAGGCGCTGCGAGATCTCGGCCATGTCGGCCAGCACGTCCTCGGTGCTGGAGGTCGGCGCGAAGTCCAGCGCCGGCAGCGGCAGCGTGCTCATGTAGGCGGCGCGACTGAAGCTGTCGCTGACGCGCTGGTTCAGCGCCAGCGACACCGATCCCCCCACCAGCGCCAGGCTGGCCAGCGCGACGCTCACGGCGCGGCGGTGCTGCGGCAGCAGGTGGGCCAGGTGGGCGCGCACCAGCAACAGCAGCAGCAGCGCCAGCGCCGGCGGCACCAGCCGCCACAGCCAGGGCCAGCCCAGGCTGGCGGCCAGCGGCGGCAGCAGGGCCTCGACCAGCTCGATGGCCAGCAGCCAGGGCAGGGCCACGCGCAGGTGGCCGGCGAAGTCGAAGCGGTGCTGGAACAGCTTGGACAGCAGGGCCCACAGGCCGCACCAGCCGGCCAACGCCAACGGCACGCCCACCAGCGGCGGCAGCCAGGCCGTGGCATCGACGCCGGGGTCCAGCACCAGGCCGTGGCCCAGCAAGGCCACGCCCAGCACCGCCGCGGCGATGACTGCCAGGCGGCGGTCGAAGCCCGGCAGCATCACCGGCAGCGGGCGTTCGGCGGCCAGGTTCTCGCCCGGCAGGCGCAGGCGCAGACGGCAGCCACCCAGTTGCAGCAGCGCACCGCCAGCGGGCAGCGCGGCAGCCTCGCCGCGGTGCAGGCGTCGGCCCTGCCAGGCCACGCCGTTGACGCTGTCGCCCACCTGCAGCCGCAGGGCGCCTTGCTCGTCCAGGCCTAGCGTGGCGTGGGCGGCAGCGACGAAGGGGTCGTCGAGCACCAGGTCGTTGTCGAGCGCGCGGCCGATGCGCAAGGGCCACTGCGTCACGTCCACGGCGCGCACACAGCGGCCGTCGCGGTCTAGCAGCTCGATCAGCGCGAGGCGTTCGGTGGCGCGGTCCATGCGAAGCCGTCCAGGTAATGGCGCGTCAGGCGCTGCGCGCTGGCCAGGCTCACGCCCAATGCGTCCAGCCGGCCCTGCACGCCGCCGGTAGTGGCGTCCAGCGTGGCCACCAGCACGGTCAGGTCGAGCAGGCCTTCGAGCTTCTTGTAGGCGCGCAGGCAGACCACGGCGCGCAGCGGCAGGCCGGTGGCGGCGAGCAGGCGCCGCTCGGTGCAACGCGGCGCGGTGCGCAGGCGGTCGTCCCGGCCCACGAATTCGTTGCGGAAGCTGCTGCTGTAGCGCTCGGCGAAGCGCAGCATGCCGATGCCGGTGCCGTCGTAGGCCTCGTGGCGCACGGTCAAAAAGCCGGTGAGCAGCGCGCCGCTGACGAAGATGCGGCTGTCCATCTCGCAGTCCGAGCGCTCGAACTGCAGCCCGCGCGACGCCTGCGGCGAGCCGCGGCCCCAGCAGCGCATGAAGCTCTCCTGCGGCACGGGAATAGCGTAGCGCGCGTGGCCGGCGCCGCGCCAGGGCAGGGCGGTGAAGCGCTGCGTCAGCAGGGCCTCGTGCGCCAGCAACTGGCGCGTGATCTCGGGCCAGGACGGCGCCAGCAGCGGCTGGGCGCCGCGACCGCGGGCGATGAGCGCGCGCACCGGTTCGGCCGGCACCAGAAAGCTGACCTGTTCGCCGTCGCGCCGCGCGGCCACGTTCACGCCCACCAGCCGGCCCTGCTCGTCCAGCGCCGGGCCGCCGCTCATGCCGGCGCTGAGCGATCCGCCGAAGAACAGCGTGGGCAGGAAGCTGCGCTCCACCGCGCCGTTGAAGCTGCCCTCGGCCACGGCAAAGCCCACGTCCAGCGGGTTGCCCAGCGCGTAGATGCGTGCGCCGCGCGCCAGCGGCTCGGCCTCGGGCCGCAGCGCCACCGCGCCGCGGCCGGCCAGCGGTGCGGGGTCTGCGGCGCGCAGCAGTGCCAGGTCGTGCACCACGTCGAAGGCCAGCAGCTCCAGCGCGCCCTGGGCGCCGTCCACCGTGGCATACACCAGGCGGTGGCGCCCGGGCTGCAGCGCGTACTGGCTGACCACGTGGTAGTTGGTGACCAGGTGGCCGGCGCCGTCGACCAGGAAGCCCGAGCCCACCGAGGACTGGCTGTCCTGCGTGCGCAGCAGCGTGCGGATCTGCAGCAGCTGCGGCCGCGTGCGCTCGTAGATGCGCTGGCCGGCGCCGGTGGGGGTGGCGTCGCCGCCCATGGCGGGTGCGCTGGCCGGATGGGCCACTGTGGCCGGTGCTGCGCCGGGCTCGGGCGCCGCGGCCTGTGCCGCGAACAGGCTGGCCGCCAGCAGCGCCACGCCCAGCATGCAGCGCGGCAGGGCCTGGCAGATCCTGACGGTCACGTCACGGGGCATCGGGGGATCTTAGTCCGGCGCCGGTGACGCGAAGCCGTGCCTCAGGCGCGCATCAGCGTGCTCTTGCCGAACAGGCTCTCGATCAGGTCCACGGCCAGTTCTGCCGTCTTGTTGCGCACGTCCAGCGCCGGGTTCAGTTCCATCACGTCCAGGCTGGCCAGGCGGCCGCTGTCGGCGATCATCTCCATGCACAGCTGCGCCTCGCGGTAGGTGGGGCCGCCGGGCACCGTGGTGCCCACGCCGGGCGCGATGTCGGGGTCGAGGAAGTCGACGTCGAAGCTCACGTGCAGGTGGGTCTTGTCGTCCAGCGTGGCCAGCGCCAGCTCCATGGTGTGGCGCATGCCCATCTCGTCGATGTAGCGCATGTCGAAGACCTCCAGGCCGACCTCGTGCACGAAGCGCTTCTCGCCCGCGTCGACGCTGCGGATGCCGATCTGGCGGACAGCCTTGGGGTTGAGCGCCGGCACCTGCCCGCCGATCTCGACCAGCGCGCGCGGCCCATGGCCGCACAGGCAGGCCACCGGCATGCCGTGGATGTTGCCGCTGGGCGTGAGCACGCTGGTGTTGAAGTCGGCGTGCGCGTCCAGCCACAGCACGCGCAGCTTCTTGCCGGCCTCGCGGCAATGGCGCGCCACCGCGCTGATGCTGCCGATGGCCAGGCAGTGGTCACCACCCAGCAGGATGGGCAGCCGGCCGAGTTGCAGCTCGGCGTGCACCGCCGCGTGCACGGCCAGGTTCCAGGCCTCGACCTCGGCCAGGTGGCGGTAACCGTCGACCGGTGGCAGCCAGGGGTTGGCCGGGCCGGCCAGGTTGCCGCGGTCCAGCACCTCCAGGCCGTGCGCCTGCAGCGTGGGGCCGATGCCGGCCACGCGCAGCGCCTCTGGGCCCATGCTGGCGCCGCGCGCGCCGGCGCCGATGTCGGTGGGCGCGCCGATCAGGCTGATGTGGCGATTCATTCAGACGTCCTCGGCAAACTCACCCAGCCCACTGGCGGCCAGGTCGAAGCCGTAGTGCGCGGCCAGGATCTCCCAGGCTTCCTCGGCCGTCTCGACAAAGCGGAACAGCTTCAGGTCGGCGGCGCCGATCATGCCGGTCTCGACCAGGAAGTCGAAGTCGATCAGGCGCTCCCAGAAGGCGCGGCCGAACAAGAGCACCGGGCGGCGCCGGCTCTTGCCGGTCTGCATCAGCGTGATGCACTCGAACAGCTCGTCCAGCGTGCCGAAGCCGCCCGGGAAACAGGCCAGCGCGATGCTGCGCATCAGGAAGTGCATCTTGCGCAGCGCGAAGTAGTGGAACTGGAAGCACAGCTGCGGCGTGATGTAGGGGTTGGGCGCCTGCTCGTGCGGCAGCACGATGTTCAGGCCGATGCTCTTGCCGCCGACCTCGTGCGCGCCGCGGTTGCCGGCCTCCATGATGCCGGGGCCGCCGCCGGTGACCACGTGCACCGGCCAGGCGTGCGCGCGCGAGCGCGAGGTGGCCAGCGCGGCGAAGCGGCGCGCCTCGTCGTAGTAGCGGCTCATCTCGAGCGCGGTCTCGGCGCGGCGCAGGGCCTGGGCGTCGCCACCGGCCCGCGCGGCTTCCAGCGCCTGCGCGGCCTGCTCGGGCGACTGGATGCGGGCGCTGCCGAAGATCACCAGCGTCGACTCGATGCCGTGCTCCTGTTGCACCAGCTCGGGCTTGAGCAGCTCGAGCTGCATGCGCACCGGGCGCAGCTCTTCGCGCAGCAGGAAGTCGGTGTCGGCGAAGGCCAGGCGGTAGGCGCTGTCGGGGCCGGCGTAGCGCTGCGGCTCGGCCAGCGCGGCGGCTTCTTCTTCGGCCGTGGGGAAGTTGCGGGCGGTGAGCTGGGGATGCTTGGGTTCCATGGCGGCGAGCTTAATGCCGATCAATGGGGCCGGCGCTGAATGGGACAAGCCCGCGCGCGGCGGGCTTGTCGGTTGGGGCGTGCGGCCCGAGGTGCTACTTCTTGGGCGCCTCGGCGCGCTGCTCGGCAGCGGCGGTCTTGCTGGCCAGCACCGGCAGGCCGCGCAACTGGTTGAGCGCCTGCTGCAGCGGGAAGTCTTCGGCCGTGCCGAACTCGGGCAGCGGCTTGGGGCCTTCCTTGGTCTTGGCGGCTTGCTCCTCGAGTTTCTTGCGCGCCTCTTCGCGCGCCTTTTCGCGCTCGGTGTCCTTCTTCTCGTCGGCACCCTGCAGGTGCTTGTCGAGATCGGCCTCGCGCATGCGCAGCGCGGCGTAGACGTTGCCTTCGGCGGTTTCGTCCAGCCAGATGTCGGGCACGATGCCCTTGGCCTGGATGCTGCGGCCGCTGGGCGTGTAGTAGCGCGCGGTGGTGATCTTGAGCGCGGTGTCCGAGGGCAGCGGGCGCACAGTCTGCACCGAGCCCTTGCCGAAGGTCTGCGCGCCCATGATCACGGCGCGCTTGTGATCCTGCAGCGCGCCGGCCACGATCTCGCTGGCCGAGGCCGAGCCTTCGTTGACCAGCACCACCAGCGGAATCGTCTTCAGTGCCGCGGGCAGGCGGCGCAGCGGGTCGGTGCCGGCGCGGCGGGCATAGAACTCGGGGCTGGCGCGGAAGGTGGCGCGCGATTCGGGCAACTGGCCGTTGGTGGTGACCACCACCACGTCGGCCGGCAGGAAGGCGGCCGACAGCCCGACCGCGCCGTCGAGCACGCCACCGGGGTCATTGCGCAGGTCGAGCACCAGGCCCTTGAGGTTGGGGTCCTGCTTGTACAGGTCTTCGACCTTCTTGACGAATTCCTCGACCGCGGTCTCGCGGAACTGGCTCACGCGCACCCAGCCATAGCCCGGCGCCGGCATGCCGGCGCGCACGCTCTGCATGCGGATTTCCTCGCGCACGATGGTCACCGGGAAGCTGCGGTTCTCGGCCTTGCGGAAGATGTTGAAGTTGACCTTGGTGTTGGGTTCACCGCGGATGCGCTTGACCGCCTGGTCGACCGTCAGGCCCTTGACCGGGGTTTCGTCGATGCGCGTGATCAGGTCACCGGGCTTGAGGCCGGCGCGGAATGCGGGCGAGCCCTCGATCGGCGAAACCACCTTGATGAGGCCGTCTTCCATGCCCATCTCGATGCCGATGCCGATGAACCTGCCACCGGTTTCCTCGCGGAATTCCTTGTAGCTCTTCTTGTCGAAATATTGCGAATGCGGATCCAGCCCGGCCACCATGCCGGCGATGGCGTCGTTGATGAGCTTTTTCTCGTCCACCGGCTCCACATACTCGGCCTTGACGCGGTCGAACACCGCGGCCAGTTGCTGCACTTCTTCCAGCGGCAAGGGCAGCATGGCGCTGCGTGCCACCGCCTGGAGCTGCATCGTGGTCAGGGCGCCCGCCAAGGCGCCTACGGCCAGAATGCCGGCGACTTTGAGTTTCGAACGCATATTCAAGGCGCCTTTCCAGTACTTACGCGGTGACGGGGCAGTATAGGACTGCGTCGGGCAGCCTGCCGGATGAGAGGCGGATAACCCGGGAAAGTTGCACCCCCGGTGCCGGGGGGCGTTGGCGGCTGAGCGGCTGCTCGCGCCCAATCATGTTGCGCCGGGTGGTCCCACCGACAGGAATCGAACCTGTATCTGGCGCTTAGGAGGCGCCCGTTCTATCCATTGAACTACGGCGGGCAGGCGCGCGGATTGTAGGAGGCCCGTCGTCTGCCGCGGCCGCGGTTCAGGCCGCGACCGGTTGCTCGGCGGCGCGGTAGACGCGCACGCTGTTGCCGCCGGCTTTCTTGGCATCGCGGCTGGCCGCGGCGGCGGACTCGAGCACGGCTTCGGCGGTGGCCATGGTCTGGCTGATCTGGGTGACGCCCACGCAGGCCGTCACGCGTGAGCGCTTGTCGCCCCAGCGCACGCGGAACTGGCCGATGGCATGGCGCAGCTTGTCGGCGATGAGCTGTGCCCAGCGCTCGTCGCAGGCCGGCAGCAGCACGGCGAAGTGATCGTCTTCCAGCCGTGCCACGATGTCCGACGCGCGCACCCGTGCCTGCAGCAGCGTGGCCACCTCGAACAGGGCGTGGTCGCCACCGGCCTGGCCGAACTGCAGGTTGATCTGCCTGAAGTGATCCAGGTCGATGTGCAGCACCGACACCGGCTCGCGCCGTCGGCTGCCGACATGGTCGGCGACGCGGCGCTCGAACTCGCGCCGGTTGCACAACTCGGTCAGGTCGTCATGGGTCGAGGCCCAGGTCGGCTGGCAACGCTGCTGGCGCTCGGCGCTGACGTCGTCGATCAGCCACAGCGCCTCGCCCTGCGGCGCGGCCCAGTCCAGCGGCATGGCGCGCAGGCGGCCCCAGAAGCGCGTGCCGTCGCGCCGCGCGAACTCGATCTCTTCATCGAACGGGTGCTGGCGCGCAAACGCCTCCCGCAGGCGCTGTTCCAGGCTGGCGTGAGAGGCGTCGCAGACATGCACGCTGCGCGTGGGCTGGCCTCCCATGCCGGCTTCGTCGCCGCGGCCGAAGAGCTGGTTCAGGCCTGCGCCCACCAGGCCGAAGCGCTGCTCGTGCACATAGGCTGCGGCCACCGGGCAGCGGTCGAGCAGGGCGTGCAGCCGCATTTCCGCGGTGGGGCTGCTATCCGGCGTGATGGGAATCATGGCTTCTCCTTGGGGGCACGGGTCGATGCCGGCGCGCGCGCTCGCTTGCCGGCACAGACGATGGTGTAAACCGTCCGCGACCCGGCCCATGCCCGGAACAGCCGGCTCAGGGCCGGTCTTTTCCGGGCGCCGACGCCGCGGGCCTGGCAGCGGACGCCGCCGGCCGCTCGGGCGGCTCGTCCAGGCGCAGCACCCAGATCACGTCCAGCGAGTTCTCCAGCCCGCTTTGCAGGCGCAGCGTGAAGCGCTGCGCCAGGCGGTAGATCAGCTGCCAGGTGCCGGCGGTGGCGTTGACGCCGCGCTCGTAGCCCACGTACCAGCGGCGCGACAGCTGCTTGCCCAGCGTGACCACGGTTTCGCGCGTGTCGCCTTCGCTCTGGCGCAGCGACAGCTCGTCCAGCCCCAGGCGGCGCAGCAGCGCGTCGGTGGGCGCCTCGTCCTCGCCCGCCAGCAGCGCCACGGCGGCGCGCTGCAGCATGGTGGTGTCGCTGCGGCCCAGGCTGTCGGGGGCGCGACCCAGCATCAGCCAGGCCAGCTTGTCGGTGTCGCTCATCTCCGGGTCGGAGTACAGGCGCACGCGCGGCGCCAGCACGTTGCCGGTGATGAGCACGCCCACGCGCACGTCCAGGTTGGGGCGCAGCGCCAGCACGTCCAGACGCGGGTCGGCGGGCGGGCCGCTGAAGGCCAGGATGCCGCGCTCGATCTCCAGCTTCTGGCCATAGGCGGCGTAGGTACCGCGTTCGGTGGTGATGGTGCCGTCCACTACCAAGCGGTTCGAGCGCGTGCCCAGTCGCACGCGGCCGCGCAGCGCCGTGTCGAGGCCGCGGCCGCGCACGCGCAGGCGCTGGCCCATGTCCACGTCCACCGCCATGCTGAAGCTGCGGGCGGTGCGCGGTGCGGCGGTTTCGGTGTCCAGGTCTTCGGCCGCGCCCGGTCGGCGCAGCGTGACGTCGCTGTCGAGCGACGGCGCGGTGCTGCGGGTGGCGTCGAACAGCGCTTCGTCGACGCTGAAGGCGCCGTCCACCCGGCTGGCGCCGGCCGCCAGTTCCAACTGGGCCTGGCCGCTGGCGATGAGCAGCCGGTCGACGCGGCCGAGCACGCGGAAGCGCTCGGCCTTGAGCTGCAGCTTGGCCTGCGCCTGCGGGCCCAGCGTGGCGCCGCCGCTGATGGCCAGGCTGCCGTCGCCGCCGCGCAGCGTGAACTGCTCGATGCGCGCCGTGTCGCCTTCCAGGCGCACACGCACCTGGCCATCGGTGAGGCTGATGCCTTCGAGCCGGTTGCGCGCGCTCAGGCCGCTGGCGCCCAGCGTGCCGCTGTACAGCGGTGTGCCGACAGTGCCGGCCAGCGCGGCGTCGACCTGCAGCTCGCCGGCGATGCGCCAGCCCGCGGGCACCCAGGCGCGCCAGATGCCGATGTCGGGTACGCGCGCCTGCAGCACGCCGTCCATGCGGTCGGAGGGCTGCGGCCAGCGCTGCTCGGGCGTGCTGTGCACGCGCAGGCTGCCGCCGATGTCGCCCAGGTTACGGCCGCGCACGCGCGGCGTGAAGACCCATTCGCCCGCGTGCGCCGCCAGTTCAAGGCGCAGCTCGCTCAGCCCCAGCAGTTGCAGGCCGTCTGGCCCGGCCACGTGCAGGTCACCTTCGCGGCGCTCGAACACCAGGTCGGCCTCGAAGCGCTCGGCCGCGCGGATGTCCACGCGCGCCGCCAGGCGCAGGTCACCTTCCCAGCCCATCGTGGGCTGCAGCCGTGCCAGCAGCGGGGCCAGCGCAAAGGGTTCGAGGTCGGCGCGCAGCGCGATCTGGGCCCGTTGGCCGCGCAGATCCACGCGCACCTCGTCCCAGCGCAGGGTCACGGCGTCGGCCAGTTGCAGCCGGCCGGCATCGGCGCGCAGCGTGGCCAGCGCGCCGTCGACACCGAACTGCAGCTCGGCGCGCAGGTCGCGCGCCTCGGCCCAGCTGGACACTGAAGGCCCGGTGCCCGCGCTGCCGTCCCAGGATCCCACCGCCAGGCGCTCGACGCGCGCGCTCCAGCGCCCGCCGCCGGCCGCGTCGGCCACCCAGCTGCCCTGCGCCAGCAGCTGCGCGCGCGTGCCCGACTGCGCCTGCACGCCCAGCAGACGCACCGCCAGCTCGGGCGGCAGCAGCGGCAGCGCGCCCGACAGCTCGATGCGGTGCTCGGCCAGGGTGCCGCGCAGCTCGGCGCGCAGGTGTTCGGCCTGCTGCGCGCCCCACTGCACGCCGGCCAGGTCGAGCAGCAGCGACAGCGGCTGCGCGCCGCTGCCGTCCATGCGCCAGTGGGCCTGACCGCGCGCCAGTCGCAGCGGCCCCGCGGCCAGCTGCGCCACCTGCGCGCTGCCCTCGGTGCGCAGCGCCGGCCAGCGGCCGTCTGCCGCCAGCGTGACGTTCACCGTGCCCTGGCGCGGCGCCCAGTCGGCCAGCGCCGGGTGCAGGCGCGCCAGCGGCGCCAGCGCCGCCAGCTGCTCGGCCTTGATGTCCACGCGCAGGCGGTCGGCCAGGCCTGCCCCGGTGGGGTCGCCGCGGCCATCGGCCACCAGCAGGTTGCCGCCCAGGCGCAACTCGGCGTGCAGCGCGGCCGGCGTGGGCGCCGCGGCCTGGGTGTAGCCCAGGGTCACTTCACCGGCCAGCGGCACGCCGGCCAGCAGCGAGTCGCGGATGCGCAGCCGGCCATTGCCCACCAGGCGCTGCGCCAGGGCGATGGGCTGCAGGCGTTCGGCGTCGCTGGGCAGGCGCAGGGCAAATTCCCAGTCGGCCGACAGGCGGTGCCGCGCCTGCTGCCAGGCCGACCCGGCCGGGCCCGGCCACCAGGCCTGCGGGTCGAAGTCGACCAGGCCGCCGCTGCTGTCGATCTGCCACTCACCGGCACGGCCGCTGCGCTGCAGCAGCGCCGTCATGGTGGCGCTGGCCGGGCCGGCCTGGGCGCGCACCGATTTCAGTTCGAGCCGGCGGTCGTCGGCGTTGCCTTCCATGGCCAGCCGCACCGGCTGGGGCGCGCCATCGAAGCGGCCTTCCAGGTCCAGCTTCCAGGCGATGTGCCGCTCGGCCGCCGCGGGCGCGGCGCCGGGGTCGGGCGAGGGCAGGCCGCGCAGCGTGGCCTCGATGGGGCCGCTCAGCAGCATGGCCGCGGCGCGGCCGTCCAGGCGCTGCGGTGCCAGGCCGTCCAGCCGCGCCTTGAGTTCGAGCCCCGTGCCGTGCCAGACGGCGCTGCCGCGCAGGCGGCCGGCGTTGCCGCGGGCGTCGGCCAGGTCCAGGTCGAAGTGCTGCAGCTCGACGCGGTCGCGCTGGTCCAGCTGTCCACGCAGTTCTGCGGTCAGCTTGCGGATCGGCAGCCGGCGTTCGTTCCAGCGACCGGGTTCTGCATTGGTCAGCGCGATCGCGGCCCGGGCCGGTGCGTCCAGCGCCGGGGCGGCCAGGTCGACGCTGCCCGACAGGCGCGTCTGCGGCGCCTGGGTACTGAGCGCCGACAGGTCCAGCGCCTGCGTGGTGGCGTGCAGCGCGTCCATGGGCCAGGCGTCGAAGGGGCGCAGGGTGGCCTGCAGGTCCACCGCCGGTGCCTCGCGCCCGGCGCGGGGCACGCCGCGCAGCGCGCCGCTGAGCGCCAGGCGCGCCAGCGGCCCGCGCGCCTGCAGCACCGCGGCCCAGGCCGGGGCGTCGCCGCCCAGGGCCGGGCGCAGCACGCCGTCCAGTTGCAGCACCAGGGGCGCGGCGTGGTTGATGTGCGCGGCCGCCTGGAACAGCACGCCCTGCCATTCGGCGCTGGCGTGCTGCACCCGGTGCGGCACGTCCGGGCGCGGGTCTATCGCCAGCCCCTGCACCAGCAGGCCGCGCAACGGCGCCAGGGCGTCGATCTCGATCTGCTCTATGCGCGCCTCGGCCACGCTTAAGCGCACCGGGGCCTGCATGTCCGTGGGCACGCTCAGGGGCTGGTCGTTGGGCGGGCCGCTGTCCACCACCATGCGCCGCACCGTCAGCGTGCGCACGTCCAGCCCGACCCAGGCGCCGTCCAGCGGGCGCCAGCGCCAGTCCAGGCCGTCGGCCTGCAGGCCTTCCAGCGTCACCGACTGCTGGCCCTTGTTCCAGCTCAGCACCACGCGCTCGGCGCGCCAGTGGTCGCCGAACAGGGCGCCCTCGAAGCCCTGCGTCTGCACCCAGGGCAGGTGCGTCAGCAGCCAGCGCGTGCCGCTCTCGCTGGCCACCAGCCAGCGCCCGGTGCCGAACATCAGGCCCAGCACCAGCAGCAGCAACAGCAGCACCAGCGCCGGCACGGCCAACAGCTGCAGGCCGGCGCCCAGCACGCCGGGGGGCCTGACCGGCGGTGGCGGCGGTGGCGGCGGGCTGGCGGCTTGTTCCATCAGAAGGCGATGCCCACGCTGAAGTGCAGGCGTGCGGCGTGGACTTCGCGCCCGTAGGCCCAGTCGACGCGCAGCGGGCCCACCGGGCTGCGCCAGCGCACGCCGACGCCCACGCCCAGCGCCGGCTTGATGTCGCCGAAGCGGTCGGCGGCGTTGCCGGCGTCCACGAACACCGCGCCCCAGACCGAGGGCAGCGCCAGGCTGAAGGGGCGCGCCAGCTCCACGCTGCCGGTGAAGAGCGCGTTGCCGCTGCCGACCACGCCGTCCACCAGCGGCCCCAGGCTGCGAAAGCTGTAGCCGCGCACCGACTCGTCACCGCCGGCGCGCCACTTCTGTGACTCGGTCACCACCATGTTGCTGCGCAGGAAGACCTGGCCCAGCTCGATGCGCGCCTGGCTGTACCAGTTGCGCCCCAGCGGCCAGTAGCCGGTGAGCTTGCCGTACACGCGCTGGAAGTAGCCGGCCTCGGCGCTGGTGCCGTCCGATCGCCCCAGGCCCAGGTGTACCGACAGGCTGGCGCCGGCGGTGGGCAGCACCAGGCTGTCGAGTTCGCGCCAGCTGCCGCGCCCGTTGAGCGAGAAGGCGATGGCCTTGTTGTTGGCGCCGGCCGTGGTGCTGCGGCGCGAGGTCTCGGCCTCGATGAAGTACAGGCGTTCGAAGCGCTGCGTGTCCTGGGCCCGGCCCACGCGCACGCGCTGCGCCAGCACCACGTCGGTGTTGGACACCAGGCGCTCGACCGCGCCGCCCACCAGGTTGCGGTGCAGGCCGTCGAGCACGTGCGATGAGATCTCGGCGTCCCAGGCCTGGCGCCTTTCGCCGACCTCGATCTTGACGCGCGACGAGGCCGGGAAGCCGAACACGCGCCGGTACAGGTGCTCGACCGAGGCGCGCGGACCGGTGTTGGCGCTGATACCCACGCCGAAGGTGTAGACCTGCAGCGCCGATTCGCGCAGCCGCGCCACGATGCGCGCATCGGCGGCCTGCGCCGGGTCGGTGTCGAGCGTGACGCTGATGTTCTCGAACAGGCCCGACCGGAGCAGCCGGTCCTGGAAGTCCAGCAGCAGTGCTTCGCTCACCGGCGTCTGCTCGCGCAAGGCCAGCAGGTTGCGCACGGTCTTCTCGTCCTGGCGCTCCAGGCCCTCGATCACCAGGCTGCCGAAGCGGAACAGCGGGCCGCTGTCGATCACCCCGAACAGGCGCACGCCGTCGGCCTCGACATCGACCTCGGCGCCGGTGCCCAGCCAGGCGGCCGTGGCATAGCCGGCGGCGCGCAGCCGCGCCAGCGCGGCCGACTTGGCGTCGCTCCAGACGGCGTTGCGGAAGTCGCTGCCCACGGGCAGTTCCCAGGCGCCGCGCAGCTGGGCCAGGGTGGCCACGGCGTAGGCGTCGCCGGCGGCGGCGTCGCGGCCGAGCGCGCCCTCGGCTTCGAGCGTGAGGCGCGAGACGCGTGCGCGTGCGCCCGGCTGCACGCGCAGGCGCACCTCGTCGGGCTGGGCATGGGCCGGGTCGTGGCTGCGCTCGAGCTGCAGCTGCGGCCTGAAGTAGCCCTCGGTCTGCAGCAGGTCGCGCACCTGGGCCGGGGCGGCCTCGATCAGGCGCGACCATTCGGCGTCGTCGACATCGTCGCGCGCCATGCTGCCCAGGCGCACCAGGTCCAGGTGCTGCTCGAGCAGGGCCTTGAGCTCGGGCGGGGCGTCGATCGAGATGCGCAGGCCGCTGTCGGCACGGGTCGTGGCCGCTGCCGAGGCGCCCTCGGCAGGTGCTTCCACGTATCCGGGCAGGCTGGCGCAGCCCCCCAGCAGCAGCGCAGCGCACAGGGCCAGCCGGGCTGCCGCCGCAGCGGCCAGGTTCATTTGCCCAGCAAGCGCATCGCGCCTTCCAGCCCGGCCAGCGTGAGCGGGAACATGCGCTGGTTCATCAGCTGCTGCACGATGGCGATGCTCTGCCGGTACTGCCACACGCCCTGCGGTTCGGGGTTGATCCAGGCAAAGCGCGGGAAGGCCTGGGTCAGGCGCTGCAGCCACTCGGCACCGGTTTCCTCGTTGTTGTATTCGACGCTGCCGCCGGGCTGCAGGATCTCGTAGGGGCTCATGGTGGCGTCGCCCACGAAGATCAGCTTGTAGTCCTTGTTGTACTTGCGGATCACGTCCCAGGTGGGGTGCTTCTCGCTGAAGCGGCGCTTGTTGTTCTTCCACATGAAGTCGTAGACGCAGTTGTGGAAGTAATAGAACTCGAGGTGCTTGAACTCGGTCTTGGTGGCACTGAAGAGTTCTTCGACGCGGTGGATGTGCTCGTCCATGGTGCCGCCCACGTCCATCAGCAGCAGCACTTTGACCTTGTTGTGGCGCTCGGGCACCATCTTGATGTCCAGCATGCCGGCGTTGGCCGCGGTGCAGTGGATGGTGTCGTCGAGGTCCAGCTCGTCGGCCGAGCCCTCGCGCGCAAAGCGGCGCAGGCGGCGCAGCGCCACCTTGATGTTGCGCGTGCCCAGCTCCTTGGTGTCGTCGTAGTCCTTGTAGGCGCGCTGGTCCCACACCTTTACGGCGCTCTTGTTGCGGCTCTTGTCCTGGCCGATGCGGATGCCCTGCGGGTTGTAGCCGTAGGCGCCGAAGGGGCTGGTGCCGCCGGTGCCGATCATGCGGTTGCCGCCCTGGTGGCGTTCCTTCTGCTCCTCGAAGCGCTTCTTGAGCGTCTCCATCAGCTCGTCCCAGCCCATCTTCTCGATGGCCGCCTTCTGCTCGGCGCTGAGTTCGAGTTCGAGTGTCTTGCGCAGCCACTCCAGCGGCACGTCCTGCGTGAAGTCGGTGAGCATCTCCACGCCCTTGAAGTAGGCGGCGAAGGCGCGGTCGAACTTGTCGAAATGCGCCTCGTCCTTCACCAGCGAGGTTCGGGCGAGGTAGTAGAAGTCGTCGACCGAGGGGCCGATGACGCCGGCGCGCAGCGCTTCGAGCAGGGTGAGGAACTCCTTCACCGAGACCGGCAGCTTGGCAGCGCGCAGCGTGTAGAAGAAGTTGATCAGCATGCGTGGTGGGTCCGGTCGATCTTCCCGGAGGCAGTGTCCCCGGACGGTATTGTGCGCCGCGGTGAATCCTGACGGCGGACGCGGTGGCTCAGGTCCTGGATGCCTGACCTGCCGGCTTGGTGGGTGCCTTGCGGCCGGCACCTGACTTGACGTCGTGGCGGGCGAGCCAGTCGAAGAACTCGCCGTACCACTGGCGGCTGTTGCGCGGCTTCAGCACCCAGTGGTTCTCGTCGGGGAACCATAGAAGCCGCGCATCGACATTCAGCGCCTTCAGGGTGTTGTAGTAGGCCAGCCCCTGGGCGTCGGGCACGCGGTAGTCGAGCGCGCCGTGGATCACCAGCGTGGGCGTGCGCATCTCGCCGGCGCTGGCGTGCGGGCTTTGCGAGTGCACGCGCGCCATGTCGTCCCAGTACCAGGCGCCCAGTTCCTTGGCGTGCCAGGTGTAGGCGTCGTCGGCGAACATCGCCGTCCAGTCGAAGCAACCCGCATGGCAGACGTAGGCGGCATAGCGGCCGGCAGGCACGTGCCCGTTCATCCATGCCACCATGAAGCCACCATAGCTGCCACCGCTGGCGAACACGCGTTTCCTGTCGGCCCAGGGCTTCTTCAGCAGCACATCGGTGGCGGCTTCGACGTCCTGCAGTTCCAGTTCGCCCCAGCGGTGCGTGATGCTGTCCAGGAAGGTGTAGCCGAAGCCGCTGCTGCCGTGGTAATTGACGCAGGCCACGACATAGCCCTGCGCCGCCATGGTCTGCACGTTCCAGCGGAAATGCCAGGCGTCACCGAAGGCGGTGTGCGGACCGCCGTGGATGAGATGGAGCAGCGGATACTTCTTCTTCGCATCGAAGCCGGGCGGGTAGGTGAGCCACATCTGCACGCGGTCGGGCGTGCCTGCAACGCCGGCGGCGCCTTCGAACCAGACCTCTTCGGTGTGGCCCATCACCAGGCCGGCCAGCAGGTCGTCGTTGAACTGCTCGATGCGTCGCGGTGTCTCGCCAGGCAGGCAGACGTGCAGGCGGGGAGGATGGTCGATCGCGTCGGCCAGGCTCACCAACACCCCCGAGGCCTTGTCGAAGCCCTGCAGCCAGCCGCCGCCGACGACGATCTCGGCACGGCGGTCGGGCAGGTCGAATCGCCACAGGTGGCGGCGCCCCTTCTGTTCGGCGGCGAACAGCAGCGCCTGGCCGTCGTCTTCCCAGTGCAGCGGTGCCTGCACGTCGTGGTCCCATTCCCCGCTGACCACCTGCCAGTCGGCGGCGTCCCGGTCCCACACCGCCAGCTGCGACGGCATGGTGTGCTTGGCGCCCTGGTGGGTGGCGGTGAAGGCGATGCGGCCGCCGTCCGGGCTGTAGCGGGGCGCGCTGCAGTCCCAGTCGCTGTCCTGGACGATGGGGGTGATGCGGCCGCTGCGCAGTTCCAGCTCGGCCAGCGCGAAGCGGCCGTCCATGCGCTTGTCGGGCGCAGGGTCGAAGGCGAAGACCACACGGCGGCCGTCCGGCGAGACGTCGAACTGCTGCGCGTCGGGCTCGGTGCGCGTGAGTTCGAAGCGCGTGCCTTCGAAAAGATCACGCACCTTGCCGCTGGCGGTGTCCATCAGGTGCAGGTGCGCGGCCCGACCCATGGGCACGTGATGGTCCCAGTAGCGGTACTGGGCTTCGCCCGTGGCGTAGCCTGTTTCCTTGCGTTCCTTGAAGGCCTTGAGGCTGGCGGCCTGCGCCTTGGCACCCTTCAGCGACGGCCATACCCAGGACACGAAGACGATGCGCTGGCCGTCGGGGCACCAGCGGAAGGCCTCAACACCGGTGGCCACGGTCGCTGCGCGGCGTGCCTCTCCGCCATTGGGGGCGATGAGGTAGAGCTGCGCCTCTTCGTCCTTGCTGCCCTGCTGCTCGCGCTTGGCGACGAAGGCCACCAGATCGCCTCTGGGGCTCCAGCGCGGCTGGCCGTCCTTGTCACCACACTGGGTGAGCGCCCGCGGACGGCCGCCCAGGGTGGACAGCAGCCACAGCGTGCTGGCCCCCTTGTTCTCGTCCATCGAGTAGCGCGTCAGCGAGCTCACCGCCTGTGCGCCGTCGGGCGACAGGCTGGGGGTGCCCAGGCGTTCGATCCGCCAGAGCTGGTCGACGGTGATCGGGGTCTTCTTGGCCATGGTGCTGATCCGTGGGTCGGCGCCGTCAGCGTGGGCGTTCCAGCTGCCACTCCAGGTGCGCACGGATGGTGGGCCATTCGGCGCCGGTGATGCTGTAGACGGCGGTGTCGCGCAGGCTGCCGTTGGGACTGCGCTGGTGCGAACGCAGGATGCCGTCGAGCTGCGCGCCCAGTCTTTCGATGGCGCGTCGGCTCTGCGTGTTGAGCCGGTGCGTGCGGAACTCCACCGCGATGCAGTCGAGCTGTTCGAAGGCGTGGCCGAGCAGCATCCTCTTGCAGTCCGTGTTCAGCGCCGTGCGCTGCGTGCGACCGGCGTACCAGGTGCTGCCGATCTCGACCCGCTTGTGGACGGCATCGATGTTCATGTAGGTGGTCATGCCGACGATGCGGCCCTGGGCGTCGAACACTGTCCAGGGCAGCATGCTGCCGGTGGCCTGCAGCGCTAGGCGACGAGCGATCTCCGCGTCCATGCCTTCGGGGGATGGCACCGCCGTGTACCACAGGCGCCAGAGTTCGCCGTCTGCGGCGGCTTCGCGCAAGCCGGGAGCGTGTTCGGGCGCCAGCGGCGCCAGGCGGGCATGCGGGCCCGACAAGGTCACGGGGACGGGCCAGGGCATGTCGGTCCTCGGTGTCGGGTTCAGCGCTCGATCGTGATGGATCGGCGGCGGTTCATCGGTTGTGGCGCTGCATGAACACCAGCTTCTCGAACAGCGTCACGTCCTGCTCGTTCTTCAGCAGTGCGCCCACCAGCGGCGGCATCGCCACCTTCTCGTCCTTGCTCTGCAAGGCCTCGAGCGGGATGTCCTCGGCCACCAGCAGCTTCAGCCAGTCGAGCAGTTCCGAAGTGGATGGCTTCTTCTTGAGACCCGGGAGGCCGCGCACGTCGAAGAAGGTCTTCATCGCGGCGCCGAGAAGCTCCTTCTTGATGCCGGGGAAATGCACCTCGACGATGGCCTTCATGGTCTCGGCGTCGGGGAATCGGATGTAATGGAAGAAGCAGCGTCGCAGGAAGGCGTCGGGCAGCTCCTTCTCGTTGTTCGAGGTGATGAAGACCAGCGGTCTGTGCCTGGCCTTCACGAGTTCGCGCGTCTCGTAGACGTAGAACTCCATGCGGTCGATCTCGCGCAGCAGGTCGTTCGGGAACTCGATGTCGGCCTTGTCGATCTCGTCGATCA
>LNFM01002817.1_pt1 | contig 52685 bp, 51 predicted proteins | sample 596031 | NCBI WGS metagenome assembly LNFM01 (sample SAMN04254537, study PRJNA301005) | activated carbon metagenome | isolation source: dual media filters at the Ann Arbor, Michigan drinking water treatment plant | place: USA: Ann Arbor | reverse complement strand
CTTCGTATACTGCTGTCGCGGTAACCGTTCCATCTCACACCTCCAGACCTCTGATTGTAGGTTGAAGGCGTCCACTATTTCGAGCCTACCTCAGTTCGCACCCTTGAAGCTGTCTTTCAGCCAAGGCAGCTTGAGGATGTGGCGGCAAGCGGGAAGCACCTAGGGGAGTTGCTTCGGGTACTCCGTGATCATGACTCCCTCGATCCCATAACCGTGATGAAGATCGGTGGAGAATGGCTCTGCATCGATGGGCATCACAGACTTGAAGCCTACCGGCAGGCTGGGGGCAGAAAGACCCATATACCCGTCAAGGCCTACAGCGGAAGCCTAGAGGAAGCCCTTCAGCTCAGTGTTGAGGTGAACGCCCCCGACAAACTGAATATGTCCAAGGATGACAAGCTAGAAGCTGCCTGGCGGCTGGTGATCCTCAATGAGACTTCAGCCGCACAGATCGCCAAGGTCACCACGGTTTCGGAGCGGAGCGTTCAGCGGATGCGCCGAGGGCTGGAGAAGGTCAGAGGGTTACACCCTTCGGTGGCTTTTGAGGAGTGGACCTGGGTGGCGGTGAAACGGTTGCTTCTCAACGGAGACCTGAAGGAGAGCCCCCAGGATTGGCAGACGGGGAAGGCGAGGGAGTGGAGCAGGCTTCTGGCGAAGACGTTCTGCGGTCTCCCTTTACAGCATCCTAGGGTCTTTGCTCAGGCCTTACTGAGGTACAACCCAGAGGCTGCAAAGGCGATTGCAGAAGAAGTGTTGAGGGTACGAGATGTGGAGGTGTCCCTGGGGTCTCCAGACTTCTGAGAAAGGATAAAAACCAGAGACGACACACATGGGAGGCTGCCAAGTCACCCCTTGCCCACCCGCCATGGTTCATGCATAAGCCTGTGAATCCATAAGGCCTTCAGGTTACTTCACCCCGTGGAACGAACGTGGCAATTTGGCACGCTCATTTCCGACTAAGAAAGCACATCAGGACTAGCCGGAAGTCGGGCTTATCCAGGATCATTCCGTAAACACGCAACACACTTTGAGCGGTCTATCTCTGAGGGTATCTTCTTGGAGGGAGACCGCTCTTTCATTTCATAGGAGATTCATGGGCAGCAAGCTTTTGACAATGAATGAGGCGTCGGAGTATTTAGGCGTATCAAAATTGACTCTGTATGGTTGGGTCTCAGCACGAAAGCTTAGCTTCATCAAGGTTGGGCGGCTTGTGAAATTCAAGCCAGACCAACTCGACAAGTGGATTGACCTACACACCGTCAAGGCACGAGTAGCCGTATAGCTAGTGGGAGGGCCGAGAGAATGGGGCTGACGAAGAGACCTGATAGCTACTATGTGGAGTTCCGGGTGATCGACAGTGCGGACGGAAAGTCTTTGGTGTTGGCGAGTGGCGTACAGGGAGCAAGAAAGAAGCGCTGGAAGGTCGGGTGTCTGAATAAGACCATTGCCAGGGAAATGGAAGCAGCGGTTAAGACGCGCATTCTTCTAGGCCAGGAACAGAGCGAACACGCAAAACCTGTACTGTTCAAAGAATGGGCAAAAACCTACCTCGACCTGGAGTCTGTCAAAACATTGCGCAGCTACCAGGATCGAGTAGAGATCATGAGCAAGCAATTGATCCCGTTCTTTGGTGGGAAGATTCTTGGCGAGATCAAGCCAGCCGATGTGGAGACCTATCGAGGGCAACGGAAGAAACAAGATGGGAACAAGGCCAGCACGCAGACAATCAATAATGACCATATCGTCTTGAAGCATGCCCTCAATGTGGCTATTAGGCGCGGTCTCCTTGTCAGCAATCCAGCTGCTAGGGTGCCAATGCCCGACCCACAGAACGCACGTGATCGGGTATTGAGTGATAAGGAGTGGGGCAAGTTGTATCAGGCAGCGAAACCCCATCTACAACCAGTGCTGCTCCTCGCCTACCAACTCGGGCAGCGGCTGAGCGAAATCGTAAACCTCACCTGGGACCGCGTAGACTTGAAGCGCGGGTTTGTCACGCTCCGCAGCCAGGACACCAAGACGAAGAAACCCCGGCAGGTTCCAATGACTCCAGATGTACGAGTCACGTTACAGCAGCTCGCCAAGATGCGGAGTCTAGCTACTCGCCGTGTCTTCTTGTATCAGGGGGGACCACTGAAGGACTTCAGAACGACATTTCGCACAGCGCTCAGCGACGCGGGGGTAAGCGGCTTCAGATTTCATGACCTGAGACACTGTGCCGCGACCAATCTAAGGAGAGCTGGTGTAGATACCACCACGGCTATGCAGATCGTTGGGCATACCTCCCCGCAGATGTGGAAGCGATACAACCACATCAGAGAAGAGGACTTGTCCCAGGCAGCAGCTAAGCTCGGAAAGTATCTCCAGCAGAACACGCCCGGAACACTTGACGGGCAAGCGGAGAGCAGGTAGAAAGATAACTCCGCAGAATCATTAGATGGGCTGGCGTAGCTCAATGGCAGAGCAGCGGTTTTGTAAACCGCAGGTTGGAGGTTCAATTCCTCTCGCCAGCTCCACTTTTCGCTGACTTACGAGTAATATCCTCAACGCATCAGCTCAAAGTGTTCACTAACTGTTCACCGATTTTGGTCCTCGTTAGTCCTCTCGGGTCAATCTGGACTCCCCTTCGAGCATGAGCTGACCTTCACTCAATTCCATATACACCCAGTTGAGCCACAGCTATCTTCGGTTATAACTCGTAGGTATAATCTTAGTACTCTCGTCCCACTCTCCTTGACACTTCCCCACGGACGGCCTAGCCTTCAACGTATAACAGCATGTGTGGACGCTTTACCCAAACGGCCTCGCCCGCGGTAATCGGTCAACAGTTTGGCGTCACAGTGCCGCCGCTGTTCACCGCCCGTTACAACATTGCTCCTTCACAACCAGTAGCCGCGATCCGGATCGAGCCGGGTACAACAACCCGTCAGCTGGTGTTGTTGCGCTGGGGCCTGATTCCGTCCTGGGCCAAAGACCCCAAGATCGGGCATCAATGCATCAATGCCAAAGCCGAGACCGTGACGGAGAAACCCTCGTTTCGTGCCGCGTTCAAGACCCGACGCTGTCTCGTGATTGCGACGGGATTCTATGAGTGGCAGGTTCAGGGGCTGAGGAAACAGCCGATGTGGATCGGTTTAAAGAATTCCCGTCCCTTTGCTTTTGCCGGCTTGTGGGAGCAATGGTATTCCCCGGAAGGCACGGACATCGAATCGTGTACGATTCTCACGACCGAACCGAACGAGTTGCTGCGACCGATTCACAATCGGATGCCGGTTATCCTGGCCCCCGCGGCCTACGACCAGTGGCTCGACCCTACCGTCCATCAGGCAGACTCTCTGCAATCCTTGCTTCGCCCCTATCCGAGTGAGAAGCTCACGGCCTACCCGGTTAGTACGCTTGTGAATAACCCGCGCCACGACGCCCCGGACTGTCTTGAGCCCATCTCGGTTTAGGACTACACTAGGCGCGATCAATCTGATGAGGGTCTCCGATGCCGATGAATGTAGATGCCGTCTATACCCCCGATCTCTCGACGCGGTATGCACTGCCGGTCTTTCTTGGTCGCCTGCCGGCAGGCTTTCCCTCTCCGGCTGACGACTATATCGAGGGGAAGCTTGATCTGAATCGGCATCTCATCAAGCACCCGCCCGCCACGTTCTTTGTGCGCGTGACGGGCGACTCGATGCTGGAGGCCGGGATTCATTCGAGTGACATTCTGATCGTGGATCGTTCCCTGGAAGCCATTGACGGAAATGTGATTGTGGCGGCTCTGGACGGAGAATTGACGGTCAAACGTCTCTACAAGCGGGATCAAACACTCCGTCTCCTTCCAGCCAACAAGAACTATCAGCCCATCGAGATTCAGGCCCACCAATCCTTTGAGATTTGGGGCGTCGTCACCAACGTCATTCACGCGCTCTGAGTGGTCCTCCATGCCTCCCATCTTTGCCCTGGTCGATTGCAATAACTTCTATGCCTCCTGTGAGCGGGTGTTTAACCCCAAGCTAGAGGGCAAGCCCATTGTTGTCCTGTCCAACAATGACGGCTGTGTGGTGGCTCGGTCGAATGAAGCCAAGGCCTTGGGCATTGCCATGGGTGTGCCGGAGTTTCAGATTCGCCCGCTCCTTCGTGCCCATCAGGTGCAGGTGTTTTCCTCGAACTACACCCTCTACGGGGATATGTCTCAGCGGTTGATGGAGACCGTGGAACAGTTCAGCCCCGATCTCGAAGTCTATTCCATTGATGAAGCCTTTTTGAGTCTGTCCGGGTTCGCCTCTCGGAACTTCACGGAGTACGGCCATACCATTCGCGCTACCGTGAAACGCTGGACGGGTCTTCCAGTATCCGTTGGCATCGCAGAAACCAAGACCCTCGCCAAGATTGCTAACCGTGTGGCGAAACGCACACCGGATACGAACGGGGTGTTCGATCTATTGGCCTGTTCAGACCTGTCTGGGGAATCGGGCGAAACCTCACCAGGCTTCTGAATCAGCATGGCATCATGACGGCGCTCCAATTACGCGAGGTCGATGACCCGTGGATCCGGAAGCACCTGGGCATCGTGGGCCTTCGGTTGGTGATGGAGTTACGTGGAATCTCCTGCTTAGACCTGGAAGAGTGCCCCGCCCCAAAGCAAAGCCTGACGTGCTCACGTGCCTTTGGGCAGCTCATCAGTACCCTGGCAGATATGGAAGAAGCCGTCTCGTCCTATACGTCGCGCGTGGCGGAGAAGTTGAGACGCGAACGTCTGGCTGCGACCGTGTTGACGGTGTGTCTCACGACGAACGAATTCAAAGAAGGCCCGCAGTACAGCAATGCGTTGACGCTGAAGTTGCCCGTGGCGACCGACTCTACGTCGGACCTCGTTCGGTCGGCGCTTCAGGGGATCCGTGCCATCTATCGAGAGGGGTACCGCTATAAGAAAGCCGGGGTGATACTCACAGACCTGGTCCCTGCCTGTCAGACACAGGCCGACCTGTTCGACTATCAAGACAGGGGAAAATCCAAGCGGCTGATGTCCGCGCTCGATGCGATCAATGGTCGGTGGGGGGCAGACACGCTCCACTATGCGTCCAGCGGCATTCGCAAAGCCTGGAAGACGCAGTTTCAACATCGTTCGCCGGCCTATACGACGGATTGGGCTGCGTTGCCAATCGTGACGGCCTAGCACATAAATACAACCATTAGGTTGTTACCGGCGTCATCAAAGTTCCTAACTCATTGTCTTTGAGACTGGCAGCAGGTCAGGGAGCCCCAGCCGGGTGATCATGATGATGTGGTATAGCTACGCATTAAATGCCATGACGATCTTAGCCATTCGCTGGAAACTTTCTGTCAACCGTGACGAGCTGTTCGAATGGATGGTACGACTTACACTCTTCAGCCGACTGGAAACGCTGTCGTTTGATGGCGTTGAACAATCCGCGGCCCTCGCAGCCAGGCAAAACCCGCCAGGGACTAGCTGGCCTGAAGCAATCGAGGCCTTCAAAACCGCCTGGCCCAGGACGAGTGAATACGCAATCGCGTATGGTATAAAGTACCGGGCCAGTTGACGTCCAACACGAAATGGTAGGGATGGCTCAGATCATGACGATCTGAGCCAGTCACCCGCGCCGCCCTCCCGCTCCCCGAGTCAGTCGCGACTCGCTGCCCGACATGCGAGGAAGGGAAGCCTGGGCGCCCTCCCCTGCGTCAGGCTTTAAGTTTTTACGAGTGAGGTCTGCAACTCCCTTTTAGACGTCTTGTCTCGCCCGTTCGATATGTTTATGCAGATTTAAGGCCGTGGAGAAGTAGTAGAGGTACGGATTGTTCACCACCTTGCGAAACTGGTCCTCAGTGATTTCTACCGTGGTGCGGCTGACCCGGTAGTTATATTTATCGCCATCCTTGATGGCCTCCGCCCAGTAATGGTGTGAGTCGTCTGGCGGAGTCGGGGGCACCTCACCACGCCACAGCCGGTGATCAAGCCCTTTCTGCAACCTCAAGGTAGTATTCGGCGGGAGCAGCCCGATTCGTATGCAAATAACCTTCATGGTCAGCCCCTCAATGCTCATGACACGATGTCGCACGTCTAGCAGGTTGCGGAAAAACTCGCTTATTCATCGGGCGAAACCCGTAGAAGGCACGATTTTCGTCGGAGTAAGTGAAATGCCTCAGTATGGACCGTTCGCCTGTCCTGGTCGAAGCGAATGCAGTTTTCGAGCAAGTTGGAGGCCGCTCTGGACACCGGAGCCCACGCTTCGCAAGATGCTGAAAAACGTTTTTCCGTAGCCTGCTAGATCACAACCTATTTCTACCTTGGGGAGCCCCTTCTGGCGGAATGAGGCGTCAGGCATGACCAGGACGGCCACGTAATACCCGTGTGCCGCGTGCTGAAAAAAGATCATCGACGATATTCTCGCCTTGCTCAACAACAGCGGGCTGACCTCGTACCAGTCACTCAACTTACTGGAACGGTTGAGGCGTATCATTGAGATGGGACAACGATTGCCAAAGGGCACGACTTACTAACAAGGAGGCTGCTATGAGATCACACTTCAGGAAGTGGACACTCCGTGTAGGACTGGGAACCGTGCTCCTGCTCGCGCTCCCCCTCTTCCCCCTTGGTGTGATTGATTCTCCGGTGGCCCACGCAGCTGAGAAAGGCGAACCCCTCGACATTAACACGGCCACCACTGAGCAACTGAAAGCCCTACCTGGAATCGGGGACGCCTACTCTGAGAAGATCATCAAGGGCCGGCCGTATCAAAGGAAGGATGAGCTCGCGCAGAAGAAGATTATCCCACGGGCGACCTATGAAGGGATCAAGTACAAGATTGTGGCAAAGCAGAAGTAGGCCAGGACATTCCAAGACCGAAAGCCACCCTCGGTCTCATAACCGGCAAAGAATCCGGGTACGATGAGGTTATTATTGTGCATACGCTGCGGCTTCTGTTTGGAACTATTGGTCTAGTTCTCGTTGTGGGATGCGCCCCGCGCATTCACTGCTCAGAGTTGCTGTCCCCACAGTTTGGTGGCGAGGGCACCCTTCCCCCTTCACAGGTCGTCATTTTTCACGGTTGCCATGACGGCGACACATGCACGTTCACGCTCCCCACTGTTCCACCTCCCTTTGGTAACCGCATTCCAGTTCGGCTGGCTGGTATCGATACACCCGAGATGCATGGAAAGTGTGACCGTGAAAAGATCATGGCCCGGCAGGCGAAAGCTGTGACGGAAGGACTGTTAAACGAGGCCAAACAGATCGAATTGATGGACCTCCGCCGGGATAAATATTTTAGAGTCCTGGCTGGGATCAGAACTGATGGCCGCGATGTGGCTCGCCAGCTGATTGAAGCCGGATTGGCAGTGCCCTATGACGGTGGGACGAAGACTGCAAACTGGTGTCAGCATTGAGAGTGGGCTGCAAGGATATAAGCATCGTGGGCTCGACGGAATGCCTTGAGAACTGAATGATGCAGAAAGACCGAAACCTGTTGTCTCTAGGGCTCTAGAGTTTTAAAATCTCGCCCCCTAACCCGACGCCTCGCTCCTCTGGTTCGTCACCGCCTGGTGGCTTCGGTGAAGCCAGGCTGCCACTTACCATACTGTCCGAATTTCCGGAGCCCCCTCACACCCAATCTAACCCTCAAGCTTGTCCCCAAACCATCCGATGAGACCCCAACTGGTCTGGACTTTCACACAGGCCCCACGAAGACATCGGGCCAGCACTCTCAGAATCAGTAATGCTAGACGCCGCCAACACAAGTCCCCTTTCCACCCACTACACAAGGACCCTCTCATGTCGAGCCGCCACACCTCAGTCCACGACTACATCACCAGATTAGAACACCAGAACAATGCGCTCTTACGGTGGGTGTCACACGAACGGTGGACGGTCGAACAAACGACGATGTCCTTATTACTAATCCAAACAGTGCTCTGCATGGATCGGTCCAGCGGCGCACGGTCATCGGAACTCCTCACGTGGTCCGAAACGACCGTCCGACCACTGGTCCGCCGACTCCTCCAGTATGCCCCCATGAGTTCACGAGCGGCCTTCTGGCGCAACCTTGCCGCATCGGTGCTCCAACAAGCGACCAACACCGTTCGAGCCGGCAGCCCTCGCTGGCAGACCCCCTGGTTTCATGAGGTCATTGATATTCCCGCGCCATCACTCAAATTGCTCTCGCCAGAGGGCACGCCCGATCGGCCGATCGAGACCCGTGCGAAAGCCCTGGCCGCATTTCTGTCCGCACAACACTGGACCGTATACGAAATCCTCTGCGTGAGCACGATGGTCCAGTCGATGATGATGGATCAGGCAGACCCGGAGGCGACCTCCGACGTCACGGATCCGCTGCTTGATGTCACGGACATTCTGACAGAGCATCCCAGTCAGCTCGGTTGTTTTCTAATGACCCTCTTGAGTATGGCGGGCGAGGCGTGGGTCGAAAAACCGCATCAACAACCACTAATCTGGGAAGAGAACACCGAGCAGGCCACCTACCAGCCGTTCTCCACTCACTATCTGAATCCACTCCAACTCCCAGAGGCCCCGGCCACCCTTCCCTACGCCGCACAATGGAACAAGACGATCGCGCAGATCCTGGACGCCATTCACCAGCACAACACCCACGACGCCCTCAACCACCTCCCACGTGTCTTAGCCATCAGCCATAGCTGGCCTGCCACGACCCCCTATCACGCACTCACGCAGGCCTTAGCGATCTTCACGACGCTCCTTGAGGACAACACGCCGTTCCCGCAGACCCAGTGGACGCAGTTAGAAGGCACCTTGCTTGCCGTCGACCCGCCGGCCCCACTCGATGCGCTCACGAATATCGTGCTGCATCTCATTGCCGTCCTCCGGGATCAGGACCGGCTCATCGACACCCTCCCGGTCTTACGCACCTGGCTCTATACCATGGAACGCATCCATGGGCGGACCCATCCAGACACCCTGCTTGCCCTCCATGAACTGGCCGAAAGCTTGACGGATCTCTACCAGGTTGACGACGCCTATGCGCTCACCCACGATCTCCTGGAGCGCCGACGTGAGACCTACGGCCCCACCCATGAGGACACGCTTAGAACGACCAACAATCTTGGATCCCAAGCCACACACCTCGGACGGTTTGACGAAGCCGAACGGCTCCTGCTTACCGTCCTCGCCCACACCGAATCGCGTGCGGACCTGCTCGCCCTCCGCGCCGCGGCGCGCGACAATCTGGCCTCCGTCTATGCCGGGCAGGAACAGTGGGAGCGGGCGATCGCCCACTATGAACAACTCTTAGACGAGACGGCCCATCTCACGGGTCCGGCCGCCAAAATACGCATTCCCTGTCTCTCCAATCTCGGCAACGCCTACATGTCGCTCAACCAATTCGACCACGCCGCACCGTTTTTAGAACAGGCCTATGCCCTCACACGCGCCCCTGAGATCGTCGGCACCCTTGACGGCATTTTGGTCGCGATCCATTGGGCCATTACGCTCCAAACCCTCTCCCGCCATACGGAAGCCACGCCGATCCTGGAAGCCGTAGTGCCTCTGGCGCAACGAGTGCTGGGACCGACCCATCCAGAAAGCCTGCACGCACAACTCTATTTGGCCGCCAACTATGAAAGTCGCAACCAGACCGCAGAGGCGGAACGACGACTCCAAGAGATTCTAACCATAGCCGACCGTGATCCCGACCGCCTCAAGCCCATCCTTCGACTGACCCTGCACTTTATCATCAACCTGTACGACTATCATGGCCGGGATCATGAAGCAGCCCCCTTCCATCGTAAACTGGAGGAACTCTCCTGACCGCGATAACTCAATAACTCGACCGCGAGGCTCGACGACGCCATGCTCTTGCTAGCGAGGACTTGGTGAGCCGCTGACGGGCTGGTCTGTTGAAGGACCACGGCCATGTCGCAGATTATCCGCCGCCTGTCCCGGACATTCCAACGAACGGAGAACCTCCCTACCGCAACACGCAGGCGTTGAACGGCCGCTTTTCAATTCGGCGATCGACCGGTTTGGGTCGAGGACTACCATCGGCCACTTGGCGACAGTCGCTCCGGCAAACCCGCGCCGGAAAGCTGCCGTTTATGAGAGATTATGCTCGCTTCGCGCTACGCTTGGCTGGAGTGTGTCTGAGTCGGCTGGGGAGAGTCGTAGAACAGTTATCTAACCCGCGTATCGGTGTCCACAAAACCTGCCCAAATGTCTTTCCGTAAGTTTTCGAACTCATGTGACTCAAGAACTGACTTGCGTCCTCCATAAATAAGATCATTGCGGGTCAATGTGATGTAATCCTATGCCGCTTTCTTTAACCGTCCATCCGAGCATTCCTTGAGAATCTGAGTGATCGTTCTCCTGACCTTACCCTGACGTGATCGAGAACCACACAAATCTGTAAGCCTTCAATTAACCACCTCGACAACCGACCATGAACGCAAGGCTTGTTTGAGTTTTGCCGAAGTCCAACTGGAATATTTAGTTGAGTTTCCGTTCAAGACCTCGCTAATCCATTTTTGAAGAGAATCGTTTTGCGGCACACGCGCGTCAATTTGACGACGATCTTTCAGGTCAGTTAATTGCTGTCGAACAGCTTTGATAACTTGTTCGTCGTTACTGATGAGATGTCGAAGAACCGCTGGGGATTCACCGAGTGAAGCGCGTAGATTCCTCAATTTGCCATTAGAGCGATATCCAATCAGCTCAAACAGCTCTTTTATGTTTGACCGTCCGAGAATGCTGACTTCCTTCACTCTGACCATGTGTTCTCCAGATGCTGATTGAACGCCAGAGCCTGCGACGTAAATCTGCCACTCAATCAGATTGGTGAGCACGCCGACGCGGAGCTCTTCGGTTCTCGGACCACTCGGGACAAGGTACTTATGGATCTGGGTGTCTTTCAAGGGAGAGCCAAGTTTCTTGACCTCAACCTGGAGACGTACAGTCGAATTAGGAAAGGCCAGCTCGTAGTCGATAAACCCCCGCTTTCCTGTTTGGGTTTCGATCTTCTCCATCGGCCACCCGAGGCATTCTTCTAGCACTCGTCGGAGGTAGTAGGATGTCTGCGATTCGTGCTTTGGCCCAATCCCATCTTGTAAGATTTTGAGGTACCAGTTTTCAGATGGCATTATTGTGACTCCTTATCCCCGTATCCTGCTCCCCTTGAAATTGAGACCACCCCTACGACATGGTCCTGTGTGGACCGAGGAGGTGGTTATGGCATCGGAATCGGCAGAGCCAATTGAACGGTGGACGGCCAAACGGCGCGTGGCGCTGGTGGTGAGTATCTTGAAGGGCGAGACGTCCGTCGCCGAAGCCGCTCGGACCCACGGGCTGACCGTCGCGGAGGTGGAGGACTGGCGGGAGAAGTTTCTGCTGGGGGCCGAGAACGCCCTGCGGAGTCGCCCGAGGGATGAAGAGGCCGTGAAGGACGAGCAGATCAAGAAGCTGAAACAGAAGATTGGGGATCTCGTCCTCGATCACGACATGTTACGGGAGGCCTTGAAACCGTACCCTGTAGACCGGAAGACATCCGACGCGTGAGAGCCACGCTGTCGGGTGTCTCGGAACGGCGGAGTTGCCGCGTGTTAGCCGTCGGACGGGCCAGGCTGCATCGCGCCACAGCGGGTCGTCGACGTCCTGTGGCCGTGGACCCGCCGTGGGTCGAGCCGCTCCGGCAGTTGATTCAGCAGTACCCCACGTTCGGCTATCGGCATCTCTGGGCCGTGCTACGTGGCCAAACGCCCCATCGCGTGAACAAGAAGGCCGTGTATCGGGTACTCCGGCAGAAACGGTGGTTGGTGCATCAGCGGTCGTGTACCCCGCGGCCACGCGTGCAGGGCTGGATCAGCCGAGCCAGCCGCAGTAATGAACGGTGGGCGATGGACGTGACGCCTATTCCGTGTGGGCAGGACGGCTGGGCCCATCTCGCCGCCGTGATTGATTGCCATGATCGGGAAATCGTGGGCTACGAGTTCGCGTTACGGAGTCGGGCGAAGGAAGCCGAGCGCGCCGTCGAAGCGGCTTGCCTCCAGCGCTTCGGGACCCTCCGGCCTGCGCACGCGCCGGTCTTACGCAGCGATAACAGGCTGATTTTCCAGAGTCGCCGGTTTCGCCAGGCCTGTTGTCGAGACTATCGGCTGCAGCAGGAGTTCATCACGCCGTATACGCCCGAGCAGAATGGGATGATTGAGCGGTTCTTTCGGAGTTTGAAAGACGAGTGTGTCTGGCAACACACGTTCCAGACGTTTGAGGAGGCGCGGCGGAGGAACGGCCCCATAGCGCCCTCGGGTATCGGAGCCCGGTCCAATACCGCGCGCAACAAGCAACCCAGGTGGCTTGATTTCAGGGGAGCACTACAGTGGGCCGGCCCCGATCCCGACCGGGCCGACCGAGCGCTGGAGCATGGACTTTGTGCATGATACCCTAGCGGACGGGCGGCCGTTTCGGATCTTGACGGTCGTGGATAACTGGAGTCGCTATAGTCCGGTTCTAGAGGTGGGATTTCGGATGTCGGGGGAAACGGTGGGCCAGGCCTTAGATCGAGTACTGAACGGAACCTCTGGCCCACGGTCTATCACGGTGGATCATGGGACTGAATTTCAATCGCGAGCACTCGAAGATTGGGCGTATCGGCAGGGTGTCCAGTTGGACTTCATTCGACCAGGCAAACCGGTGGAAAATGCCTTCATTGAATCGTTTAACGGGCGTCTGCGGGACGAGTGTTTGAACGTGCATCAGTTCGCCTCACTCGGTGAGGCTCAAGCGATCATCGAAACGTGGCGGATGGATTACAATCACCACCGCCCGCACAGCTCACTCGGGCACCTGACCCCGAATGAGTTTGTTGCACAATGTCAGGGACAACAGATCGTCGAAGAAGCCCTCTGCTCTGGTTAAGCACTGTCTCCGTATGGGACCAACGTCAGATTTTGTCTTTGCCACCGATAATAAGCTCTCTGAAGAGGGCATTTGTCTGGCGAGCCCGTTTCCCAACGCGGTCACCCCCACGATTTTTCTGGTTATCGATCTCGCGTTGCACAGGACGACACACGATGATTTGCACCTCATCGAATGATTTCCACGGCGACCAGTCGATTTCATCCAGTGGCCGACATTGAATGAAGAAGTTGGTATCTGGGAATAGATACAGAGTATTCATCATCCACTCCTAATACCGCGTATCTACCAAGTAACCGTATCGGCCATAGCAGGGATAGCCGCTCTTATCCTTATGGGGGTTCAGAGTTGTCGTCATCTGATTGCGGTTGAAGCGCTTTCCGCAACCCGCGCACTCGTAAACATAGGTTGGTCCACCAGAATAGCTGCTTCTCCGGCTGAACCGTGTGCGCAATGCGCTTTGCATCGGACGTGATATCTCCCGTGTTGTTGGCGCGATCGCCACAGGGCCAGTCGGCGTCAATTCGATTGCAAATCTTGGCACGAAGGTCTGGTTTGTGACTCGTGCCCCCTGAATGCGGTCCACACGGTAGCTGCGATGCTCGCCTCTATCAAGATTATGGGCGTGCAAGATAATGTTGTCGTCACGGGTGCGACGCAGAGAGTACGGTTCGATCTGCCGCGTCGAACCCTGATACTGGAGTTCAACGCAAAGGCGGTTGGACGCCGCAAAGCGGATAATCTCAAGATAGGATTGCGCCATCCCGGAGACCGGCAGTCTTAAGGTGCGTTCACGGATCAACTCTTCATCTCCAGCCCCGATATAGGCAGCAGGATTTATAGGCATGATTCCGCGCTCAAGCCAGGCGAAGAAATCGGGCAGCACATCCCAGAAGGCTTCAAGCGGCGGCAGCGCGGGCAGCTGATGAGCGAGCATCGTAGCCCATCCGCCTTCAAGATCGGCCCGATGCGGCTCAAGATCGGCCAGCCCTGGCACGCTGATGCCTTTGAATTCGCATTTCTGGCGTAGTACGTCGTGCAACACAGCAGGCGCAGGACGCGCATCGACATTGCGGAAGAGGTTAATGACATCATATAAGTCGCGTGGGCGCGTACGCTCGGCAAGCGCCCTCACTTTTTCGCCGAAGGCTTCTTCATAGGCATAAGATCGCGCGAAGATGCCACCATCCGGTGCATCGCTATACGGGTGAAAGACCGGCAGTTTAGCCGGTGCCAACACAACACGTTCATCAGCGGTGAGATCGAGCTTGACGCGTGGCATGCTCTTGCCACGCGGTGATACCGGCCCCTGATAACCGATGCGGCCCTGACAGGCCGGATTCCCGCGTGGGTTTTGAAAGATTTCAAACTGCTGAAAGTTCGGCGGCATCTCGATGCCGGTTTCTTCATAGACCCGCTCACCGATTTCGACGAATATGCCTTTCAAAAAGTCCGCATTGATATGCGCGGGATCAGTCAGCGTAAAATCAAGGTCCTCAGAAAATCGGTATGTCTCGAAAAAGCACTTCTTGAGACATGTTCCACCCTTGAATATCCAGCTTTCGGCGAGGGCATCGTGGTTGTAGATGCCCCACAAAAGCCAACCCAGGACATAGTCCTTTTCGACAATGTGCGGATTGAGGCCAAGCGTGGTTGCCGTGTCGATGATCTCGCGTTTATCGATCATGCGAACCTCCCGGCACCCAGCCTTGAGGCACCCAGAGTCGCCATTTTGAGATCAGCCGCTTGCAGGAGAGCACCAAGTCAAGCTTCGCATTGCCTTTTGTCAGCCGCGCGCGGCACGCCTCAACCAAATTAACAGTGTCCGAACGGCGCTCGACCAGAAATCCTAACCGCTTGAACACAGCGCCGTTTCCAAGACGGTCAGCGTACTCAATGAGTGTCTTATCATTTCTGTCAGATCGGTTGAGATAGGCATCTAAACAGTCTGCAACATGCTGGATCCCACCACCGATGAGCGGATCAGTTAGCATATCGGTTATGGTTCTATGAACGTCGGAGACCATAACTTTGGAGCGCGCGCGCCACACTGCTTTCGTACCGAAGATATTCTTCGCATCGACATGGCACAGTGTGAATTGTGCGCCATGACGTTCCTGCTGCTTTCCCCTGACAGGCTGAGCGGTCATCACGAGAATGTCGCGGAAGAGCTGCTCAGTCAGGCCCCAATGTTCTGCGGCCGTTCTGCCGCCGACATAGGCGGGACCATAGAGGGCAGGCACAAGGACCCATGGGTCTTCAAGCACGTGCTCGCTTTCCAGGGAATGCAGCGTCGCCGGCACATAGCTACCCTGCGCGACACGGCGCAACCAGCCCTGCTTGGTCCACCGCGAGAGTAGCTTGGATGCATCTGTCCGTTTGATAGATAGAGCCGCGACTACATCATCTGCGCTGATGACATCGCCTGCTGCCTGTATGACCGCTGCCAGCCTGCGGCGTCCTTGCGGTATCGATTCTCCTTTGTGGTATACTTTATCGTTCATAATTCTCATAATTCATGAATATATAGATGTATAATGTACTTAAATTAAGGTCATCGGTCAACGAATGATATATCATGATGCCGTATTTTCTCCGAATTCAAGAATTTGTTGCAGTACCATATACAATACAACCTTCGCCCACTATTTCTGCTTTTGACAAATCGAAAATAGAGACTCGTCATATAAATGAGGTTTTACATTGTGTTAGCTCAATCTGTCCCTGATACAGGAAAGAGGCAACTGCGCAGTTGACGCTGAGTATTTGATGACTGCTGGCAATATGGGAACAAGGCCGCCTTGGTCATGGGGGGCCTGGGGGAGCAGGAACGCTCCCCCGACGTGGCGATCACACGGCCAGATGTTTGTGCATGGTCGGTCCAGGTGGAGAGGCACGTCTCCAAGTCTTGGTTGATGGGGTGCTCAGAGGGGAGAGCCAACGTCTCCCCTTTGACCGAGGGTTCCACAGGGGAGCGACATCCCCTTGGTCGATGGAGGTGCAGGAGGAGAGTGAAGTCTCTTCCTGCGAGTGATAAAACGGCGATACGTTTTGCTGGTGCGAAGGTGGGCCAAATGCCCCCTGGAGCACCAACAGCCCGAGGGGATGCAACGGGGAAGCGGCCAGCGGGTCCCCTTGCCAAGATGTGTGTTGTAGTACAACACACATCTTGCGAACCTCCTTAAGTGGGAATATATGGAGAACATGACGGATGCCGAGGTCATGGGGTGAGCGGCTGGGTACGGACGAGCCGTACTGCCCCTCCTCCCTCTTGGCCTTTGACTTCCCTGCGATGGGCCTCTCAGGATTGAGCCCATGGCCCCAGTGGGACTCAAACGCTTGGGGGGACCAAATGGGGACATTCTGAATTTCCGCAGATAGTGATTCAGTTTCGGCAGCAAGAAATCCAGAATGTCTCCTTAAATCCCCCGCCTGATAGCGGTCGGTCGTGTAAAAGAATTGGCGTCAAAAAAAATCGACCTCTCAGAATGACCTGTATTCGATTATTTCGAGCCGGGTAAGGGTCTGAGGACCCCTGAAATCATGCAAAATCGAACTGCGTAAGAGTTTTCACACAGCCTCGGTCGGAAGCAGCCGTTCAGGACAGCGAGAAAACATCGATCCAGCGCCCATCCTTGCCCGAGTCGGGGAGTCTATCAAGAATCGAACAACCCAGTTAGCCTTGGGCAGTTCGGCGGGCTGGTTTGTAGCATTTTGAGTGGCTGGATTCCGTCTTAATAGATGACCGTTGTGCGCAGAATACGCACCGCGCTACAGTTCCCCGTCCCTTCTGCCGGTATGCCGCTACACAACGGAGGACTCCCATGCCTAGTGCTAAAACGAAAATGAAGACAACAGCGAATCCAAAATCCAGGATTAAAGCCAAGGCTACGTCTAAGAGGAAGGTGAGCGCCTCTACGCCCAAGTCCAAAACGAAGCCCAAAACAAAAACCGAGGCAAAAGCAAAGACCAAAGCGAAGGCCAGCGCCAAGAAGTCCGTCTCCGTCAAATCCTCGCGTATGTCCAAGGATAAAGTGGTCGAGCCGTCCGCCGTTCCTTATAGGCCATCGCTTCTCCCTGATACCGGCGAGGCACTCACGGATATAGACAGCACAACATTGCTCGTGGCCGACGGTCGACTCCAGCACATCTTCGACAGCTACAAGATCCTCATTCCGTCACTCGCGACTGCCGCGACTCTCACTGGACATGAACTCGATAGAGTCGTCGAGGACTGTTTTCACGTCCGCATGCGGGGCGAAGTCGGCCTCTCCCCAAAAGACCTGGCTATCTCTCTCCGTGCCGAAAAAATCATGCGCAACAGCGGCTACTACGACAACGACGATTTCATCGATGACGACCTCTAGATCGACACACGCTGATTGAGATTCGAGCTCACGGTGTCCAATAGCTGGAACTGCTTCAAGACTGTGTTGACGTCAGGCTTATATCGCGTGAGGATGTTCGTCGATTTAGCTGCCACTTCAGTCGGCCTTTACCTTTACTTCCTGATACGGGTTCTACCTCGCTTTTATGGACACCTGATTAAGGCTCATATTGGGCGGGTGGGATCATGTCAGAAGTTTCAACATGTCCTGCTGCGAATCCGTTGCGACAACTTCACCAGACTCCCCCTTCTTCCCCCTCTTTTCCGAGGTGCATATCCTGGATAAGTTGATGGCTGCGGCTGTCCAACGCGTCCCATAACGCATAGAGCGGTATCGTTGCAGGATGGTCTCCCAGCTTGTTGGCCACTTCATGGAGAAGCGATTGGAGTCGCACGAGATTGTCGTAGCCCAATTGTATTCCCGGCATCATGAGGCGCATGGCCTCCTTAGGCATGACTGGGACGGTCAAAACAAGATATTCACAGGGCAGGCGTCGGACGAGGAAGAGAGCCTCGTTGATCGCCGCGAGCCGCTGGGCGCACTGATCATCCGGCGACGCGAAGGCCTGCTCTAACTGATAGAAGAGCCGTTGCCAGGCGTCGAGCTGGTTGTCCGGCGTGCGTTGGGCGAACTCCCATCCGATCGTTTGGGCGTCTGACTGCGTGAGAAATTGAAATTGCGCCATATGAACCTCCTGGTTAATTTAGGGAGCGTGAGAAAGATGGCCCTTGTGTCTACACTCTCGGGATTGGATCGCAAAAAAGGAAGCTGTCCTTACGCCAATGTATGAAGAACCTGTGGAGCTGGACAGAGGGAGGATCTTAGTTGTCTTCAAAACAGCCTGTATCCGCACCCTCCTGCGGAGGCGGTTCTAAAATGCTGGGCCAGTAAGAAGCCACTCTAACCGTGGGATGTCGCGCGCACCAGATCATCAAGCACGAGCTCACACGCTGCATGATCCTCTTTTTCTGTTTACTGATCGGGTTTGTCTTCCATGAAATGAATATCGATCAGGTGGCCAGACTATCTGGCCAACAGCTTTAGCCTTGCGCCACAGCTGACTCTCAAGTCTGGTTTTTGATCAAAAGTAAAAGTGTAGGCAGGTTTCGCTTATTTCGTATATTGCGTTTATATCGCTTGACTGCTATACTTGTTTTACATTACAGGAGAAGCCCATGGCCACGATGACCACTAGGACGAGAGAACCGATTGTGCCAACCGCACAGGACGCGGCGATCGCACGTGAAGCGAGCCGTATGCTGGCGCCTTATATCGACCACCTGGAGAATCTCCGATTCCAGGTCGGAGAGGACAGGAAAGCCTCCCAGAAACTCGCGCTGCCGGCATCCGCTATCCGGCTTCTGCTTGATCTCCTCACGGAGATGGCGGCAGGGAACGCCGTCACGCTTATCCCGGTTCACGCCCAGCTGACCACCCAACAAGCCGCCGCTGTTCTGAACGTCTCCAGACCCTTTCTCGTGAGCCTTCTCGAAGAAGGGAAGATTCCCCATATTAAAGTCGGCACACACAGACGCATCCTTTTCGAAGATCTGATGCGATACAAAAAAGAAGTCGACAGGGAACGCCGCAAGGTCCTCGATGAACTTGTCAAACAATCAGAAGCACTGGGTATGGGCTACTGAAATTGGCGACGTTCACTGCATTATACGATGCGTGCGTCCTCTATCCTGCACCGCTGCGTGACCTTCTGATGGAGGTCGCGCTCACTGACCTCTTCCGGGCAAAGTGGTCTTCCATGATTCACGATGAGTGGATCCGGTCGGTTCTGAAAAACCGCCCGGATTTATCTCCCGACGTTCTGAAGCACACCAGGGAACTGATGGATTTGCACGTCCGCGACTGCCTGGTCGAGAATTTCGAAGACCTCATCCCCGCGCTCCAGCTGCCCGATCCAAAGGACAAACACGTTTTGGCCGCCGCCATCCGTGGCAGGGCCGACGTGATTGTTACGTACAATCTCAAAGACTTCCCCGAAAAGGACCTTCAGAAGTACGGCATTGCGGCCCAGCACCCAGATGAATTTCTCACACATGTTCTGGATCTGGCTCCGGGCACCGTCTGCGCTGCTGCGCAAACGCACCGGAAGAGACTGCGTGCAATCCCGGCAAGACAGTTGACCAATACCTTGAAGCTCTGGAGCGGCAGGCGCTGAATGAATTCGTCGCAGGTCTCCGGGCCTTCGCGGCGCTGCTTTAAGGAAGTAAGGAGCACACTTGAATGAACAAACAACAAATACAGAAAACCGAGGCCCACATCACAACACTTCCCAGAGAAATCGATCAAAGCCTCGCCGTTGCGTTAGGGGAAATGGTTGTCGCCTTTGGCCGACTTGAGGACATGTTTAAGGTTGCAATCAAAAGGCTTGAAAACAAGAGAACATTGGATCAGATAATAGTGGATTTCAGCGGCATGCGCGGCACTTTAGGAGCTCTGACATCTCACTGTCGCAGCAATTTCCCAATGCTCTCAGAGAATTGTGATGAAGCAGAGAAATTGAATACGCACAGACAAGATTTTATTCACGCGACCTTTGCTGCAACGGAGAAAGGCCGCTACGTCAGATTCCGCAAACTTATGGGCTATGCTGACATCAACACCGATGTTGAACAAATCAGAGGTATCACTGAAAACGCAAACTCACTAATAGAGGAATTGGATCGCAAGACAGGTGCTTTACTCAATGATCTCGAAAAATCGAACAAATTCATAGCTACTGTTTCCGTAGCAAGTAGCTTTCGTTCTTGAAGACCTGTTGGTTAAACACGCTCTCTCGCCTCCGGGTTAACTCCTTTTTCGTCCGCCACCAGATTTTCAAGGTTTTGCAAAAGGGTCTTCTCAACATCCTCTGGGCTTGTACCCCAAATTTCCGCTAACTGATTAACGGCGTCGTTAACTTCCCATGGCCATAATGACCGTCCGTTAACTTGCGCAAATGGACCATCTGATTCCGTAATAACCCGTTCGCGGGGCATTCTTGCTGTCAAGTCTCTCCCTTTTTCGGTGCGCAACATCGACGGACCGACACTGAACCAGCATCCCAGGTCAACCGCACGATCTAGATCACGAAGACTACCGGAGAACCAATGTAGCACCGGCGTCCCCGCATCCGGGCATCCTTCCAGCCGGTCAATCACCGCCTTGCTTGCGCGCCGGCTATGGATTGACATGACTCGTCCTCCCGCGTCTCGACACCCGTTCAACACGTGATCGAACACCGTTACTTGATCATTCCAATATCGTCGATATTCCGGGCCACCATCCAATCCAATTTCACCGACGTAACGGGCTGCCTGTAGCAAATCGTCAAAAAGCACCAGCTCGTTTTTTCGCTCGTGAGCGAGCTGTGGGTGCAGGCCGAGCCCCGTCCGGATACGTTGAGTATGTGTCGCCAACGCGGACGTTCCATTCCAGGCTGAAGGCGTTGTCGTGACCGAAAGGACATACAGTCCGCGCCTGACGCATTCGTCGCGAACCGCGACGGGGTCTGGATAGAGATCGAGATGGCAGTGGAAATCGATCACTTGACACCGTAGAATTTCAACAATGAGCCAAGCTCGTCCAGTCCACGACCCACCATGGCCTGCAGCGGCGCGACGTCGCCCAACAGCGTAGTGCTGAGGGCGGTACCAAGCCACCTTTCCAAGCCGTCGTTCTTTACTTCCGCGAGCGCCATGGCGACAGAACGGACATCGTCAAACCCGGCATAATCCTCATCATCGCGTCCAAGATCCTTGAATTTGTATTCCGTCGTGTCATTCATAGCGGCGGCGCAGAAAGCCGCCCTGCGGACAAGACATGGCACGCAACGTCCGCAATGTTTATAACCGTATTGCAGGTATCGTCCGCAACTTGTCGTTGCAGTGGCATGAGCGCCGAGGAGCTTCTTGTCGGCGCAATCCCGCAACATCTCCCCCTTTGTCTTGAGTTGATACGGGTTTTTCACGCCGACGTGCAGCCCGGCAGCGTCGAGTAGCTGCTGGATTAGTCCAAAGAACACGGGATGCGTTGTCCTCGTGCTGAGGCTTCCAAGGCGCATTTCCGTCAGCGGCGGGTTGATAGAAATGAACCCATTCTCGCATACATACAGCATCACGACCTTTCCCGCGTGATATTGCTTCAGCGTTGTCGCCGCCAGAATGCCATATGAAATAAAGATAAGCGACCGCGCCCGCTGCGACGATGGCGTTTCTGGGTTTGGGACATCCGCGTTATGATTAATCTGCAGATGCCTGAGGCCACCGCCCATCACCTTGGCAAAGGTGCATTGGTTTTCGGCGTCGCCGCGCACGGTCTGGCTGACCGCAAATGGCCGTCTGCCACTCGCCACCAAATCCAGATTGCCGATGAAGCTGTCCAGGCCGCCTGAAAGCAGACTGACACAATCCTCTGGGGGTAAGAATGGCTTACTGGAAGGTTTGGGATAAAAGCCACCAGCGATGAAGTTAACGTTCCATATGTCGGTCGTAAGAAATCCAAGAAGGCGGCGGACCAACTCCCGTTGGTTATTCCAGAATGATGGATCGGCCACTGCTACTTCCAGCTCAAACTCGCGCGTCCATCCATCGGGGCTAGCAGTTCGATGACCAGCAAGGTCGGCGGCTGTCACGGCCAGCGCCAAGGATAAGAAGTCCCATGCCCTGGGAGCCGGATACAAATTGCAGCGGACAATTTCATCCTTAATAGCGGCGCCCGCGCTTCCTCGTGTTGGTCTGTCGCTACGTCCATAGAGGACAACGTCCAGCACGTCGGCTCTGTCCTTGAACGCGTAATCCTTTGGAGCGCAGATCAGCTTCATCCCCTGTAGTCCTCAAATACATAGAAGGTTTGATCCAGAGCGGCCCGAACGACGTCGTTAACGCGTCCCGTCGTCATGCGATGCCCGCCGCTGTGCAGCTTTCTGAAAGCCGCCGCAACGGTTTGCTTGACGTACTCCTTTACCTCCTTGAGACGCGATAGGCCGTCCTTCGCCGTTGGCGCTTTTCCCTGGATTGCTTTGCCAATATCAAGCATTGCGCGTTGATATACATCTACTGCAACGAAGCGCTCGATCGCCGCAGTGCGCTGATCTTCGGTCAAATTGAGTAGATCGGCGTCGGGAAACATCGTAAGAAGTTCGGATAAGGCGTCCTTGATTGCTGTGCGGCTTGCCTCGGCATCCTGGGTGCCATCCGCAGGGCGGATCGCCTCGACGATTGCGTCCATGATTTCCCGCGCTGATCGACCAGCAAGAAGGGCTGGATCGAGGGGACTTCCTGGAGCCGCGGGCTGTCCTCCGGCGACGCCCGACAAGGCCCCATGAAGCGCGCCCGCCGTTGAAGCCGTGCCGCCGAACCGCCTCACGGCGGTTGCGCGGCCACCATATCCTTTCCGAACGTAGTCTCGGAGGGCCCGCTGCATATCGCGCCGGTCGCCGCTTCGTCCGAACTTGCCGAGATTAAGCCGCGCCTTACCAAAACGCGCCGCCGGTGCGATTGGAGACGAATGCGCTTGCACGGGTTGTTGGAGGGTTGATTGATTTGGGGTGGCGGGTGACTGTCCATCTTGGCCGCCGTCCGTGGGCCCGGCCCCGTCTCCATCTTGCGGCGGGAGGGTGGGAGGAACAGGAGGAACCCATGGCGGCACCATCGGGACGCCGCCGCCTGGTCCCTTGCTAGATGCGGACGTTCCCATCTTCCCCCCGCTGTTTTATTGCCTTCTTGACCGGAGCAGACAGCCCCGTCGATTTATCCCATTTCTCAAAAACACTGGTCGCCCAAGGTTGATCGCTAATCTTAGGAACGATGCTCGCTTTAACTTGCGCCACCGGACGATCAGAGAGAAAGGCGGCAACCCGTGATCCCTGCAATGGGTCTGCTCCCGCCGTTACTAGGCAAGCCTCAAGAATGGGCGGCACGCCCCATTCTTGTTCCTGCCGCGCACGATCCAACAGGCGATCCATAATAACTGTGATTTCCATTCGCGGAACTTTCGAGAGGCGGTCCTTCAAGTTCGCAGCCATTTCAGGATGCTGGAGCAAGGCTGTCAGCAACTCGGCGGCTTCCGAGGACAGCCGGTCTTGCGGACTGATCAATGGCGCATGTTCGCGGCTGACATAAAGCACGCCCCGGAGGTCGAGATCTGCAATCTTTGGGGGCAACGTGAGCCACTCCAGGACGAAGGGATCATCCCACGGTGTCTGCAATGGAACCTCTTGTCCGGCGTTCGCTTTCTCTTCCCATTCGGACAGGAACCCTGGCTTCCCATCGCCGTTTTCAGTCACTGCCTTCGTCAGCTCGGCGTAGGCCTTCGGGTCTCCAATCCGCTCGAACAGCAACATCTTGGCGAGGACCGCTTCGTCCACGCCGACGCCATGAGCGTTTGAGATCGCCATTCGGATGGCAAGCGCATTCAGGAACCGCTTAATCAGACGAGGATTTCCCAAAATTCCAGACGCAGTCGTCATAAGATGCGCAAGCCTGTCCGCTGTGTCGAATTTCCCGACGAGCTCGTGGTCGAATTTGTCATGCAGTGACTGCATGAATGCGCGATCAACCCGCTTCCCTTGCCATGTCTGCCCGAGCTGCTTGCAGATGCCCGAGCGGATTTTTTCCTTTACGGTATCGTCCATGCCACTATTTTCCACGTACAGCAACATCATGTACGCGCGCACTTCCTGCGTTCCGAGGGGAGGCACCCGGATGGGCAATTGGATGAGCTTGTCAAAATAGTTGATAACAAGATCGTCAGTCACATCAGGGAAATGGCGACGGACGGCGTATTTAATCATCGCGTCGTCAGCGGCGATCACGAAAGCGGTGTTCTTCAGGAACAGGAACAGCCGGATTGCCTCCAGTGTCGAGATTGTAGTTTCGGGCAGGCAGCGGTCAAGATCATCGATCAGGACGACAAGCTTCACATCCATCGCCTCTAACGTCTTCTCGAAGCTTTCCCGAAGGGCATGTATTTCCTGAGGAGGAGACGACTTCTTTTTTGCATCGAGCAGCCCCGATGCCGTGTCCTCGACTTCGCCGACTAATCCAACCGGAGGCACTCCCGCATACAGTGCTGCCGCCGAGCCTATCACCAGCTTCGCAAGCCGGAACCACCGAATGCGCTCCACGAATTCCTTAGCCTTGTCGAGGCCTTTTTTGCGCTTCTCGGCCTCCTCTATAAGCTTTTCACCGATGACTTCCATGAGTGCGGCACGCGCGTCGTCATAGCCCTGATAAAGCCAGGCGTTGAAATCCACGAAGACAAAGTCGCCATTGCCTTTGCCTGAGCGCTCCGTCAGCGAACGATGCACCAGCCTGATCATGGATGATTTGCCTACGCCCCAGGCGCCAGAGACACCTATTGAAATCGGTCGTCCTTTAGCTTGGACAATGATCTCGGCAACCGTGTCGGCGACACCGGTAAAGTTCAGGAAATCGCGGTCTGTCTCATTATCTGGCCACATAAGAGCTCCCTGATTTGAGGCTTTCACCTTCCGTCATCAGCTCACCACGAAATGCCTTCGCGAGAGTGGCCTGATCGAGCCGATCAAGCAGCTTATCCGCACGGATCGCCTCATCTCGCAGGTGATCGATGGAAGAAAACGCTGACTGGATCTTCTCAACGATTTCTTTCTGTTCCTCTAACGGTGGAATCTTGAAGGGGATGGATTTCAGCTGCTCACTGTTGATGTTATTAACCCCACTTGTTGACTTCGCTAGACTTTCGATGTGCTGGCGGATCGTCGGCTCGTCAAATGCGTGCTGCACGAACTCTGGATAAACATGTTTGGGGTCCAAGCGGATGCGTATGAGATATCCGGCGTAGAGATGTCCGGCTACTGCCTTCGGGACAAGTGCGACTCTGCCGACCAGGCTGAGACTTCCGTTTGATCGAATCACCAGAAGATCGCCCGCCCTCAACGCCAGCTTCTCGACCTCTTGTTTGGAGAAAGACGCATACTTCACATCGCTCAGATCGATACGTCCATTCACGATATTGGGTATTCGAAGAACGGGTGTTTTCTTCGGTTCATAATGGCACTTCGCCGCTGTGCCGTATCGAACATCCGTAGAAATGGCTCCAAGCGTCGTTTGTCGCCAGTTGCGATCAACGGAAACGCCATATTTCAATCTCCATCCTTCCGTAAATTGCCCGCTGAAAGCGGCAGCCAGTACTGCACCTCTATAGCGTTCTACCAACCGTGGTACGTGGGCCAACTCCTCGCGGGCGCTGTTGGAGCGCTTAAAGAGGCTGTCCAGTTTAGTGACGATGTGGACTTGCTCAACCTTTGCCGGTAGCGGAACACTGATTTGCGCAACAGCTTTTGGGCGGGCTCGCATGAGTGACCCACCGACTCCTGATACTGTCTCCATGAAGTGGCTGCGGAACCCCGGCTCAATGAGGGCATATCGAAGGTACTGCTTGTCGGTCTTTGCTGGATCGGGTCGTACAACGATCCATTCGCCCGAAGCAATCTGCCGATGAGTACTCCTCCTAGGCACACACCAAACCCTTACAAGATGCGGCACTATTTTGCACAGGAGAACGTCTCCAGGTTCAACCAGCTGCTTAGTGGAACCAATCTCGCTCCCAGGAACAATCTCTGGCTCATTGAGAGAGAACGAGGGAACGCTGTAAAGCTCAAAGATCTCCTTGGGGTAATTAGACGGATCAATATTTGGGGTTCTGGGCAAGCCAATCTCACCAAGAGTCGACGTGTCCCACTCTTTGAATGCTTTACTCATGCCACTTCCTGACTTGGAGCAGCCAGTTCCTCAGTAAACGCGTCAATCTCTTCGAGTGCATTCTTCAGATGGGTGGTGATTGCCGCTGCCAGTTCATCCGGCTCGGTCATCTCGTCTTCGGGATCGTTACTGGTGTCTCTTAACCAAGCCAGATCAAGGTTGTCATTCCGCGCGGCGATCTCCTCGCGCTTAAAGAAACGGAACCTCCCCTCCTTGCCCTCGTCCTTCCTCTTTGCCTTCCCGAGCGGATCTTTCCCGAATGCTTTCTCAAACGGCTCAAAGTCGGCGACTGTGAGAGGCTTCGTCTTGCCGAAGGCGCCCATGTTGGCTCGCATGTCGTAAACCCAGACACCCTTCGTATTGGCCTTGTCGCTCTTGCCTCGGGTAAGAAACACCACATTCGTCTTCACGCCTTGTGCGTAGAAGATGCCAGTCGGAAGTCGCAGGACTGTGTGAATGTCGCAGAGCTCCATCATCCAACTCCGCAATCGCCTGCCTACACCGTCTTCAAAGAGAACGTTGTCGGGAACCACGACAGCGGCGCGACCTCCCGGCTTGAGTGCTCGAACGATGTGCTCAACGAAGGCGAGCTGCTTATTGGAGGTGTCTGCCGTGATGGAAAAATCGAACCGCGTCGGGCGCCCTCCCCCCTTCTTCGTTCCAAAGGGTGGGTTCGTGAGAATGAGGTCCGCCTTACCGATCCGCTCCCCATCCGGCGCGAGGGCGTCCCCGCTCTCTACCATGCTCTCAATGCCATGGAGCATAAGATTCATCAGACAGAGCCGGTGTGTATCGGGAACAAGCTCAATTCCAACGAAGGCATTACGTCGCTGAAAGAACGCCTCGGATTCCTTCAGCGTGTATAGTTCATCCGTCTTGTCCTTGATGTAGCGGTCAGCGGCTACCAGAAACCCACCCGTACCCGCTGCGGGGTCCTGCACGACTTCTCCTGGCTGGGGTTTCATTAAGCGAATCATGCAATCAATCAAAGGACGCGGCGTAAAGTACTGCCCTGCACCCGACTTCTTCTCTGCCGCGTTCTTCTCCAGTAACCCTTCGTAGAGGTTCCCGAGTCCTTCTTCTCGGGCAGAAAACCAATCGAGCTTGTCGATTGCTCTGGTGAGTGCCTCTACATTGGTGGGCTTCCTGAGCTTTGTCTGAGCATCGGTGAAGATCGCAAGTACAACCTGATCCTTCGTCTTCTTCGGATTTCCGAGGTCGAGGAGGAGCTGGCGGTAGTACTCCAGCAAGTCAATGCCTTCACGCTTCAAGAGGCCTGCCCATCGATGCTCTTTGGGCAAGCGTTCTTCATGGCCTGTCTCAGCGAGCATTTTCAGGAAAAGGAGAAACGTCAATTCGGTGACATAGTCCGTGTAGGTGATTCCGTCGTCTCGTAGGACATTGCAGAGATTCCAGAGCTTCGCAACGATCTCACGAGTACTACCGTTTCCGTTTGTCATACTGCTTTCTTCCATAACTCCTCGTTAATGTCACAAAGAACAGATTCGAGCTGTCCACCAAAGACCTTGTTTAGTCTCTGAAATCCACCATCCGCCCGGAACGGTTCCTCGTCAATAGAGGCACGGTCTACAACCACCTCTCGGAGGATCTGCTCCTCAATACGCTTGAGCCACTTGCGCTGTACCTCCGTCCAGGGGCGACGGGAAAGAATTCTCTGCATAGCTCCTTTCACCCGTATATCAAGCGGTGTGAGCGCGTCTCCGAGCGCGGCTTGGCGTACGAAGCCAATGATTGACGCTGCAATGTCTTCGCTCTTTGCTTCGGACCAGGCGCGCCGAAGATTTGCTTCAGAATATCCCTGCCCGTCGAGCGCAAGCCGAAGGGACTTCAGCTCAGCACGGGTAAGGTCTCGGGGTCGCTGCAGCACTACGTTGAGCGCGGCAATTTTATTGATGTTCCCTTTGACAAAGGCGGTAAAGCTGTCGAGAAAGTCTCCCGGCTTCTGTGCTTTCCCATAACCTCTAGTAACTGAGACAACTTCATCCGGGTGATGAGAGATCGGTATGAGGATGGGTCCGTTTCCCTCCGGATCCCAGTCGAGAATTTTGCCAAGGCTTGGACGTTGCTTCACCCACCCAGCTACAGTAGCTGTTGGTTCCTCGGTGAGGCGTTTGAGGGTAGCTTCTGGGGCCTCCCCCGCTTCAGCTTCGTAGCGAGCACGCGCCTTCTCGTGAAGAAGTTTTATGCGTCGCCGCATCTTGACGAGAATCTGATCACGCACCGTCTCCCGGTGATTTTCATCTTTTACCCGTGCAAATTCCTCGAAGAGCTGTTCAAAAGTGATGTTCGGGTCCACCACAACAGGCTTCATCTCTGTGAGGTTTTGCAAGTTAGGGTACAGATCCACCGCATCGAAGATTCGGAATGTTTCCTTCCCGATCTCCGGGCATTGTCGCGTAGCGCGGCCCAGCATCTGCTCGTAGAGGATACGACTGTTCACCCGGCGAAGGAAAACAAGGTTCTCGATCCTCGGAACATCGATCCCTGTGGTCAGAAGGTCCACTGTAACAGCGATCTTCGGAAGAGCATCGTTACGAAACGAAAGAATCAGGCGTCCTGGACCATCAACGCTACCGGTGATCTTCTTGATAGCTGCATCCTCAATTTCGCCGTAAGCTTCTTTGAAAGCCTTCTTCACCTGCTCGACCACGATGTCTGCGTGAGCATCGCTGACAGCGAAGATCAAGGTCTTACCGGGAAGGTTTGGGTCGATGTGACGGGCAAGTTCTTCCGCAACTGCCCTGTTAAAGGGTACGGTAACAACAGCCTTGTTAAACTCATCAACCTCAAACTTAATCTCATCCGGTGTGCGGGCCAGATCAATCTGGCCCGTCCGGCTGTCGATCAATTCAACCTTTTCACCCTTCTTGAATTTGATCCCGGCCTGGCTCAGCGCCGTCGTGATCTGTATGGGCGGCTCGTGGTCAATGAGGTAGCCGTCGATCACCGCCTCGCGATAAGAATACTTGAAGACCGGATCACCGAAAATGCTGACAGTGTGAAGTGCCGGCGTTGCCGTGAGACCGATCTTCACAGCGTCAAAATGTTCGAGCACCCTGCGATATTTCGAAATGTAGTCATCCTGGTTTCGGAAACTAAGCTCGGCGTCTGATAGTTCGCGATCGAGAAGATAACCGCGGTGGCACTCATCAACCACCATCAAATCGTATTGGTCGATCGGCGGGGTCTCCGAGATGTCTTCGGTGAACAGGACACGTTTTACCAATCCTTGAATCGTGCAGATATGAACCTTTGTCTCCGGCTCTGGCGTGACGGTTTCAAGTCCTTTGAGCCCGAAAATGTCGGCGAAGGTCTTAGCACTTACGATGCGAGTTGTTGAGAACTCTCCCGCCGCTTGTGTTCCAAGGGCGTTTCGGTCCACGACGAAACACACCCGCCGAAACCGCTTTGCGGCTAGAAGCCGATAGAGCATAGCGATGGCAAGCTTCGTCTTCCCCGTGCCTGTGGCCATGGCAAGCAGCATGTTCCTTCGGCCATGGGCCAGTTCCCCTTCAACCTTCTCGATGGCAAGCCGTTGATAAGGGCGAAGCGGGAACCCGAAATCATAGGGGCGTTCTTTCAGATCGGCCGTAGCGCTGTCCACGTCGATCTCAAGCATCCCCTTCAGGCCGTCGGGAGTTGGCCAATCGGAGAGCGCGCGGCGGTGATTGGATGTTTTGCGAGCGTCGCGAAACCAGATCCCGCTCTCAGTTTCTAGCTGTTTCAGGTACGGTCGCCCATTGGAGGAAAAGACGAACGGAACGAAGAAGCGTTCATCTCCGGAATCCGGCCAAGGATCGCCCATGCTCTCGGCACCACCCTCAAACCGGAAGGTCCGTGCGTAACGCTGAGCTTGATCGATGCTGGCCGACACGTTTTTGTTACGGCGCTTTGCTTCAACCACGCCGATGCAATGTGTTCCTACGAAGAGCGCATAATCGGCAGGCCCACTCTTCGTTGGCCATTCTGCGATAGCGAGGGTTCGCCCTCTTGCCGGTCGTGACCCTGCGCTGTATCGAATAGACTGAGTATCAACTTCCCAGCCTCTAGCTCGGAGCTGTTCGTCGATCAGGGCACGCGTGGAGGCCTCGTCGATGTTGATCTCGGCGGCAGCGTCCGCCGCTTTCTCCACAATACCGGAAGTGATTTGGGCGGGTATTTGCGCTGCTGCCTGAAGGTTCTGCAAATGTCCTGCGAGCGCTGCTTTCGCCTGTTCTGCTTCAGCGGCGATCTGCTCCCACACTTCCCTGTCCTCGCGCTCCTTCCGGGCTCGTTGCTCCGCACTCAACCTGGCGCGCTCATGTTCCTCCGCTTTGATCCGAGCCTTCTCCGCCGCAGTTCTGTGGCTGTCGAGCTCAGTTCTCAGTCGTGATAACTCCACGCTGAGTGATTTTGTTGCGTCTGAAGGATCAGGAGGTGGAACGAAAGCTCCTGCAATAAAAGGCTTCCCTGCCCCGAATGTTCTGTGGAACCAGACGCCAAGCTCCCGACCCACCTTGAGGGCGGTGAGGGCTTGCGCGTGATTGCCCTCATTCTCGTGCGTGGCTCTGTTTCCGACGACGCGGAGATGGTGAAAAAGATCTCCAACTTCACGCGGGATTACTCGGTCAAAGGCTAGCCGACGGAGCAGATCAGATTGAGGCTCTTGGGCATTGCGAAATAGTCCCGACTTTGCAGCCACAAGTTGCGCTAAAGTCTCGGCGTACTGTCGGAGCTTGATAAGAGATGTGTTGGGATCGTCTTTGAAATAGCGTTCCGCAAGCGCACCAAGACGAACGACCTGGGCGTCGTGTACGGCAAGGAAGGAGAAGTTCGCCGATGTAAGCTGCTCAGGCATCTGTCAAATAGCGTTCATTGGTCTTCCGTCTATAGCGGATCTCTCAGCCGTTTCGCGCCCCACCCTACACCAAAGCTGTATAACCCAACAATATGAACCTAAACGCTCGGTTCCCGGTTTTCATACAATTATGCAAAGAAATCCCCTTTTGCCACCTAGGAATACACTCCTTACCTCCTGTAATTTTTCGGGCCTCGCCCTTCTTTCCCCCGCATTTTGCTCGCCCTTTCTTCACCCGGCGCATGAATCCTGGCCTTAACCTACTAAAAAGCAGGCCCTGCTAAATACCCATCCCCTCTTCTTCGTGTGAACCACCGCTATTCCTGGCAGTGACCGATTGCCGTTTGCAGGTTTTCCCGCGCGTGACCGGCAGGCGTTTTTAAGCCTGCGGGTCCGCACAGGCCACGCCAGTACCAAGAGGCTTTGTCCCGGCCCCTCCGGCACGCCCACTGGCCCCCCGCTCAGTTCCCCTTTTTCCCTCCGGGTTCCCGTTTGCACTCCGGCTTTCCTTGAGAGCAAACGTCAACTTCAAAAATGAGGACAATATGAAAACCTGCACCCTCACCGGTAACAGTCGGCACGATCAATCACCCTCTGCGAATATCTACAGACTGCCGCGCTTCCGTGTCTCCCTGGTCCGCGAAAATCGTGCTGCAGCGCCATCCCTGCCTATCGCAACTCCCGTGTGTTCAGCGACAATTAGAATTGCACACCCCTCAAATCTAGTTGACGCCAGACAGGCTCATCGTTCGCGCTGCTTGACAATGGGCATTTGGTATTGTTGATTATAGTATCCCTTCGGATGACGGATGGGTTCTGCTTTCCGCTGCCCATTCAGGGCAGTACGCCTTGCCCCTCACGCTGAACGCGTGTCGCGCGAGGTACCTCAGACCAGGCGATATGCCTGCTCTCCGTTGATGGCCTGATAACGTGCCATCCCATTTTGGACTGACCCACAAGGTCGGTCCCACATATAACTTGTGCCCGTGACTTTTCGCGACACCTGTTGCGCTGGAGCACACCTCTGCGTTCATCCGTGCTCCAGAACCGAATCGTCGTGTGTTTATTCAGGGCGTTTCTCCCTGAGGAAAGGTCTTCATGAAACGGTGGATCGCTAACGACAGGTTTCGGGCCATAGGGCCCACTGACATCTGGATTTCCCCATTTCCGCAACACCCCGTGGAGGAATTACCTTTTGAAGGAACACCTCTGAACGCATTCCCCCTGCACATGGGGGCGCGAGCCCTGCAAATGCTCAAATCCGTTCGGCCAGGGGATATCTCCTTGCAGACTATGCGCCGGAAGCGCCATTTGAAAACGATTCTTGACCAACTGCACAAGTATGGCCCGCGTGATTATAAGGGAGCGTGGGTCGAATTTATTCTCAATCAGTGCTGCACCCATTTTTGCACTCTCACCTTCTCGCGTGACCTAACTAAGGATAAGGACCTCGCGTACAAGCTCGTGCGGGAATTTTCCAAGCGCCTCAACCGATTGCTCTTAGGGCGGAATTTCGCCAAATCCACCAAACGCGAAGATTCCGCCTTGGTGATTGCGTTTAGTGATACGGGGAGCGATGAGAAAACCAGCAGGAAACTCCGGCGCCAACAAAAATCACGCCAGGTAAAGAGACACATTCGATTCGGCAAAGACCAGGCCCTACATTTTCATCTCTTAATTCGATTGACCAAGGAGCACTTATCCCTGCTTGAGAATAAGCAGCTCGAAATCGCAAAAGAAATTCCGGGGATGTGGGCGGACCTCGGCCAAACATTCGCTAAACGGAATGGCGAGCTGGAACACACTGCTAACTACTGTGGCAGTTCCCTCATCGAACCCATCGAAAACCCTCTTGCGGTTACTCTGTACTGCCTAAAGAATATTCAACCCCTGCCGGTCGGTACCCACCAGGTGACCCCTCCCGACTCACCCAGTGACCCAACGACCCAGTTCGAAACCGAGGATATGGCTTCGTAAGTCGTCGTCATTCCGGAGTTTCTAGACATATCTTTTTTTCTTAAAGATGCACCATCTAACTCCCTTCCTCTGTCTTCCTCCCGGGCGGAGCACAGGGTGCGACGCCCGGGAGGCCCGCTCTTCCCGTCGCGACGGCCGAGAGCAAAGACACACGGGAACAACAGAGGGCCGGAGAAACTCACGAGCGGACCCTTGGCGCACCTGGACCAGAGCCGGATCCAGCCAGTCTCGACTGACTGTGTGGGAAGGCTTCGCGTGAAGAAACTCGACAAGACGGACGGCGATCCGGACGAAAGGTCAGACCGGAACACACTCAGTTCAGACCTGGGCTCACCGCCAGAGCAGGCTCACAGGTAATGGGAGATCGGAGGAGAAGCGGGAAGCGGACAGGACAGCGAGGAGACTGTCACGCGAGGAGCAGAAAGGAGCGCGGGAGGTGACGAAAGCACAAGAGACAGCCGGAGGTCAGAGCCAAGAAGGAGGAAGAGCGGGTGTGCACCTTCACCTGAGGGAAGAAGGAAGAGGCAAGGCCAGCCATTCTCGGCACGGGCGCCCAAAGCTTGGTCAAGTAGATCGCACTACTTTCCTAATTTCGCTTCCCTCTCAGAGCTGATAATGCTTGGTGCGTCCAAGGTGAGGCAGCACATTACTTCCCCCAATGCTATGCGCTCACGTGCAAAGCGAGAATCGGCCAGACCGCGTAACGCAGGCCCTGCTTGATGTCCTCTTCGGACGGGCGGCGCAATTCATTGATAAGCCGTAACTCTTCCGCCACGGCACGCACGAACAATGGAGACTCAACCGGACGGACCCTCACCGTGGCCAAGCGACTCATGTCAAAAAGTCCAGTGCGATCCTCAGGGGCAAGCAGGGAGGTTTGATCTTGGCCCACGCCGTAAGCGGCCAACTCGGTTCCGACCTCGTGGATGCCCCCGATGGAATCGAGCCGAAAGGTCTGACGTACAAACGCGAGAATGATGACCTCCTGGCCGAGCCGTGAACGGAGTTGCGTTTGATCGTCGCCCCAACGCAAGTGAGCTGCTCCAGTGGGGGACGCAGGGCTGGCACAGGTACGCAGCAGTTCAGCCACGGGTGGAAGGTTCAAGCCGAGCGGTCCAACCAGGTTGGAAGATTGGCCAGTAAAAAGACCGCCATCGAAGTCACCAACAAAACACAGTGACCCATCACGGAGCTTCAGAACATCGGCGGACTGATCCACCGTTTCGACCTGCCCATCACGTTGGACAAAGCGGGTTCTAGCAATGCCGGGAGCCTTGTCAGCTCCACCGTAATGGGTCAGGAAATCTGAAACGTGACGCCACCGAGCCAGTCCAGCCGGTTGCTCACGAATCTGGCGTTGGTTCGCAGCATAGCGGTCATGGAAATTTTGCCAGTCGCGGAATCCTGATTCTACGAGAGACGATAAACGCTGCACCTCGTTGTCCGCCAAAGGTGAGGCGGCACTGTTGATGAGCACCGTCTGTAATTCCTCTGGCGGAATGAGGCACATAACGCGCGAGAAGACGGTCTCAAATCGGTCAGGGGCAACGAGCGTTTGCGCGATCGCCGTGAGTCTTTCCCGGGCCACGCTCCAAGCTTGGGTCTCGCGGCTATCACGCACCACAATGGTATCAACCAGGATGGTTTCGCGAGAACCGAACCGATGCACGCGACCAACCCGTTGTTCCATTTCCATAGGGTTCCAGGGCACATCGAGATGCACCAAGCGTCGAGAGAACTGGAGATTGATACCCTCACCGCCGGCGCGGGATGAGATGAGGAATTGCGGGCCAGTCGCATCCTTGAAGCGTGCGACTTCCCGATCCCGGTCTGCATCGGTTTGCCCTCCCATGATGATCGCAGGCCGCTGGCCGGTCTTGTTTAGTAACCAGAGCGCCAACGCCAGAACGGTTTCAATGGGCTGGGCAAAGAGAACAATCTTTTCCCGCCCGGTCGGTTGAAGGACATCGCGCCAGAGCCGTTCCCATTTCAATTGGCGCGGCGAGCAAACCAGCTTGATCCCCTGTCGGATCAGCGAGGCCAGGGCGCCATGGTCGACATCGCTGCTCAGCTCGTCGACGTTCTCCTCAATATCTTCGACATCATCGTCAGAAGCCTGTCGACCGATCTCGGCAACCAGCCGCCCGTAGACAGATTCAACGGGTTCGTCTGGAGCACCCGAGCGATACGGGCGCAAGGCAGCGATCGCTTCGGCGAGCGGAGCTTGTTCCAAGGTCCATCCCGCACGGAGCGACTGACGCACAAGGTAGCCGAGGCCGGCATTGGGACTGGACGCGGCCCATTGCAGTGCTTGCGCACACTTCCAGCCGGCCGCACGCTGAACCGCCTGGCTGCCTGGAATCGGGTGAGGCTGAAAAAAGCCGTGAATGTCTGCCAGCCAGGACCGGTGGTCTGGATCAAGATCAACCACGATCGGCGGATTGACCTGCCGCCGTGGGAACAGAGGATTGCCATCCCAATCGCGCACATCTTCCTTGGTGCGGTAAATGACGCGGCCTGCCGCCGCGTCTTGTGATTCGCCTGGCAGTTGGAGCAACCGCAGGAGATTATCGAAACGAGCGGCGTGAGCTTGATGTGGGGTCCCGGATAAGAGTAGCACACGACTCTCGGCGGACTGCGCGGACACGAGATCCCGAACCAAGCGATACTTCCTGACAGGGTCAACGCCTCCATCGCCCCAGGCGCTCAGATGATGACACTCGTCGACGACGATGAGATCCCAAGGGCGCGATTGAAGCAGCCGGTCCAAATGGTTGGGATGCACCGCGCGATGAATGCTGGCGATGATCCGACTGTCTGTTTCGAGCCGAGCATCGCCATCTTGGGACTTCCACTCTCTGAAGAATAAGGACAATCGCTTGAACTCGCGACCGACATTCGCAACCAGGCGTGCGGGTGCGAGATACAGCACCCTCAGCCCTGGATTGGCCGCCAGCAACTCTTGGATGATGAGCCCAGCCACGACTGTTTTCCCAAGTCCAACTTCATCACCAATCAGGACCCGACGGCGACCAGGGGTGTCAATAATGTGGCGGACCAAACTCACTTGATGGGCGAGCGTGACGACTTCCCTGGTATCCAAGCGACGCTGAGGGTCCTCGGCGACGAGGAAGAATGCTTCAAACCGGGCGAGACTCCGCTTGCTCATGGCGCTCCACGTATCCCCATCGGACAATGGATTGGTGAGCAATTCCCCTGGCAGTGGATAGGACTGCGTTTGATAGGGGTCGATATGGGTGCGAACCGGAGCCGGAAGGGCCGCCTGGCTTCCCCAGAGCCGCCGTGGAGGAGAGGCTAAATCGAGAACACGAATGCCCCAGTCGTTCGTCTCCCGGAGAACGGCGTGCTGAATCCGCTCAAAGAGAACCATGTGAGAACTCATGCGAGCCCTTTCGAGAGTACCGTAGCCTCACCAGGCAGAGCGACCAAGGCTGACTCAATTGCAACCCCGAGCTGGTCATCCTTGCGCTGAACGTTTCTCTCTTGGCGTTGCATCAGGGCATCCGCTGCCTCGCCGAGGGGCTCGTTATGCCCGCCGAATGCTGCCAAGATTTCTTTGTCGACTTCCTTGAATTTCTCAACAAGTAACCCAACCGCAGGAACCGCGGCAGCGTCCACGACTTCTTCTGCCAATTGCGCGAACAGTTCAAGGATGCGAGACTTTACACCGATCCCATGATCTTTCTGGTCGGCCACGAACTTCTGGCACTTGCGCCGGATGGGGCCTTCGATTTTTTGGATCAGTTCGCGGCGCACTTGGTCACGAAGCTCGTCCACGGCCTCTTTTCCCACCGCGTTCACCTGTTGTCGGTTTTGCTTGACGACCTCGACCAAAGCTTCGAGCAGCTGTGTAGACACACGAATGCCCTGCCCGCGAGCCCAATCAAGGACCTCGGTTACTGCCTCAGATTGATAGTCTGAAAATTCCCGAGTTTCGCGCCGGATATCCACCAAGATTTCTCGACTCCAGACCTCAGCGACGGGTGCCTCAAAACGGAGAGCAAAGTCATTGGGCAAGTTGATATGACGACTACCGTAAAAGGTCCCCTCCTTTCGCACAGCGGCTTGTAGTGTTTTCCAGTGCGCATCTCGCAACTTACCAAGATAGCTTTGAATATCTTTGCTGGCCTTGCTGGAGGCAGTTCGGACTCTGGCTTCAATTTGTGCCGGAATCGTTTTCCGGAGAAAGGCCCTGAATTCTCCCCGACGCGTGTCAAACTCACGCTGAAGCGGGGCCATGAATTCCTCCAAGCTTTGCCTGAACGTGACAATTTCTGCTTCTGCCTGCCGCTCCTCACTTCTCTGCGCACTCAGGACCTCCAACCTGGCGCGCAGTTGCCCGAAAAAACGTTGGTGGGTCTCCTCGCGCTGTTGGCTTTGTTCGGTCAAGCACTGCCGGGCAACGTCAGAAATTGCTGTGCGCAGAGCCACAATGTTGGTTGCTTCGATATCCGGGAGAAACGGTCTATCGTCGTCGGGATCATCGGCACACAGGAGACGGTATTGTGGAGCCGAGACGGGGAATACCTGTAGATGATCCAGGATAGACTGGATCACGACACGTTTCCCCTCGGAGTTATCCTCCCAAACCTCTCGCAGAAAAGTTTGCAGACGCTGCGCAATATCGTTTCGGCACCGTTCCACCTGGTCGGCAAAATGTTGTGCCTTACTCTTGAGCGGTGTGCCGTTGAGAGCCTTATCGTTTCTCCAATTTTCAACGGCCACATCGTCGATCTTGACCGCGACGACCATCAACGCGACCGGATCGGAGGTCAGGTCATTGCCCGCATGCAGCAACCGGTTCAAGAAACCGCTGTTGTTCAAGAGCTCCGCATCCTCCCGGCGAATGCCTCTGGAGTCCACGACGAGCATCACAGCCTTGGCCCGATTGCGGAGGTAATCCGAAGTGACCGAGGCATACGCATCACTCAGAATACCGATTCCGGGGAGGTCAATCAGTTCCAAGGAATCGCGCAACAGCGGCGACGGCCAGTGAATAGACATGTCCAGAATTAGCGGAGCCAAAAAGCCACACGCATGATCACGCAGGCGATGCCCAAAATCTGGATTGTCCGCGCTATCAAAGTGTCGGGGCGTATCGTTTGTCCCATGCGTTAAAGCCTCCTGCGCATGCCGTAGCCGGTCCAGGTCCTCTGGGAGAATCTGTGTCTGGAACTTAGGCGCCTGTCCCAAAACCCAGCGCAAAGCGTCGACGAGATAGGTTAATTCTCGCTGAGCCGTTTGCGCTCCGGCAACGAGCAGGCAAGCCCGTCCGATCGCCTCTTGAGTGCGAGTTGTCTTCTGTTCCTCAGCATCCAACTCGATGGCGATAGTTTCCAGCTCTTCACTAGCCTCTGCTTGGGCCAGCGAGACTTCATGCTTTGATTGGCGCAGGATCTCTGCTTCGAGAATAAACCGAGTTTGACCAACCTGTTTTCCTGAATGGTATCGCACGACAAACGACGCGCGTTCGCCGTGAATTACCCGCAGGGCATTCGCGGTAAGAGGACCAGTGCCCCCACCAGAAGGCACGACGATACCCGTGTCTGCGATCAGGGTATTGATGAGAGTGCTTTTCCCTACGCCCGCCTGGCCCAGGAGACAGATGGGAAACAGGCTTCCTTTGCTCCGCTCTAGCTCTTCAATTCTGGACGCTTGCTTGTCCAGCTCCTCCAAAACAGGTGCTGGCTCAGACTTTTCGAAGATCGGCCGAACGAATTTCTTGAACCATCCAACCACGCTGTGGGAATGCGAGTGCTCGTCGGACATAGTGTGGGTTGCTCCTGTACGGTTACTCGAATCTTGTTCGACCTTCGGTCACTTTCAGGACCTTCATCCCTTCATCGTCCAAATCGTTGATAGGTGTCTTAGCGATGCGCCAGGACTGTGATTTGGCGAAAACCCGGAAGATATCGCGAGTGAAGCCCACGATTCCCAACCCATCTCGCTGCAAGAATCATTGGCTCCAAGAAAATGGGCGTGATTGAGAACGAGTTTCGAGAAGAAGTCGCCATTCAATTAGGACCGTTCAAAGGTGAATGACCTACAGTGCGTGAAAGAATACCCCTTTCCTTTCTCGAAATCACCCCAGCTTGCGAGGTAACGCAATGAGAAGAGACACAATTGGGGAAGCTATCCATTGGGCAACACCACGAGCCGATGAGCATCTTGGCAGACACATATAAGACATTGATAACATTAGCATACTGTCAATTGGTAAGGTCAGGGGGTATATGGTCTCCGATGGCCTCGAGCTAGGGTTCTACCCCCATTTTCACAGACCGGTGAGTGAAGAGTCGCCCCGCGTCAATTCGGCTGCATGACGCATGGAGAGGGTGATCCGAGTATGGGGGCGGATCAGATACAAGGGCAGGAGGGAGCCCCCCAAGTGCCATCCCCTCCTGAGGTCAGGGCAATTCGACGATCTTGTAGGTCAATGGCACATCATTGTCATTGTCCAGTTTGCTGGCTGGGGCTTGATCAATCCACGCTTGGGCTTCCAAATATGAACGGAACTTGATAGCTCCACCCGGCAGATCCTCCCCAGCACAGTCGCTATATTCCCTTCCCTCCATATCATCCTCATCGACGTCGTAGTGCCGTGTCCTCAACACGACAAATGGACCCAGATCATCAATCGCTGCGGTTCCGATCTGGTCTGCTCCTAGAACGTTCGCCGTGTGTGCAATGGCAACCTCGTCAAGGAGGTCTGGATGAAACAGATACTGCTCAAGGTAGTCCACATGATCACTCACCGCGAAGCTCGAATGTTCGAAGTGTTCACAGAGAACGAGAAACCTGCCGTCTGGCAGTACCCAAGCGCAGACGTAGCCGTAGTCTCCGCCTGCCGCAGCGGTGAAGTGGTGCTGCGCATCTATGTCGTGTTGCCACAACAACTTCACGACAGCCTCAAGCGAGAGCATGTCTTCTTGTACATTATCCATCATCAAGTCCTCCCGTCCCTCTCTCATCGGCAAACAGGCCCTGAGTCTGTAGTCCCACTCCTCGAAATTTTCGTTTCCCTCACCATAAACGCTTCATCCCATCCCTTGCCGACCTCCCCTCACTGTCCTCGCGTGAAATAGGCAATGGCTTCGACCACCGCTTTATCGTGGCCAGCCGGGTCAGCAGAGACGGCTCCGAGGAAGGTCGGGCCACGGTGCTCCGAGCTCACCGTAATCTTGGCGATCATCATCTTGATGACTCGAGCGGCACGTGGTGGGTGACGTTAGGACTGATAGAGTCGCATGGCTGGAATCTGGTCAAGATCATCGGCTCATCACGACGGATTGTACGTCTTCCGTTCAACACCCTGATCGAGCCACGGGATCGCATAGCCTTTACCAGGAAATCGATGCTCAACATCCCCTGCTCTATGCCGATCGTGGCCTGTCAGCCCGGAGCGCCGCGCCGCCGATCAGAGCCATAGGCGTCTCACTGCCAATCACCTTGTGAATTACGGCGTCGGCTAACCAGGAACCAGGCCCCACCCAACCCTTCCCGAACACACCGAGCAGGATGTGACTCACCACAGGAACATTCGCGCTCATGGGTTCGCGCACAAAGCCGATGTTGTTCCACACTGATCGTCAGGTGCCCCGGTCTTTCCTCATCTGGGACACCAACCTCGCGATGGGAACGTCGCCGTCCCGATGGCTAGAGGGCCGTGATACTCTCCCAATACTCATTCGCGCGAGCAGCCATTGCGGCAGTACATAGATTGATCACGCCTTTGAAGGACCCGCAGCCATTATCAAACCGGACATCAACGGACCGACCGAGGTCGGAGAGCCACGTATTGGCTTCCCTTTAGCGGCTCGAGGTGGATCGTGTAGTGCTCCAGATCCAGATTGCCTTCGCGAGCAAGGAATCCCGCGATTGCTGCAAGGCCTTGCAGCAGCATCCCTTCGCATTGGAAATCCATGCCTCCATCGAGAACCCGCAATAAATAGCGCGCTCCCCGCCTTAGAGCTTGGGAGAGTCGCTTTCAGGACCAGTCCGCTAAACGTGACAGGCTGGCCAAGATCAGGTCGTTCAGTCATACAATCGTGACAGCACATGACCCCGCTCATCTCTGTGCGGCCTGTGTGTCTCTCGCGCTCGCCTCCCTCTTGCTCCTGCCTCCACCCAGGCATACCAGAACCGGGGCTCACGAGAAGGCCGGGCCTCACAAGAACCAGACTCACAAGGAGCCCAGGCCTCACGGGATCGACTCACGAAGAGGAAGACGGAGGGCCCGGCCCCGACGTCGGGCCGCTCCAGTCAGTCGCGACTGGATCGCGTGAAGTACGCAGGGGGACCGCTGACAGCAGGAACGGGAGACCGGAGCGACATCCACCCGATCCACCCCGGGCTCACCGCCGGCGCAGGCTTACGGAAACCGGCTCACGCGCCCCACGGCTCACCGGGGCCACGGGCATCACGGGGAACGGCTCACCGGGAAAGACCGCCAGCGAGCGGGCGCGCGGACATCCCGTTCACGCGAGGGTGGAAGGAGCGCGGGAACAGGAAGAGTTGCGGGAGCGCAGCGGAGGCCAGGGACGAGAGCGCGGCAGGCCAGCGAGGCCGCTTCGCTGACAAGAACGGAGAGAGACGAGGCCGACCAAACCCGGCACGGGCGCCAGGAGGGTGGACGGCGGGGCGTCCGGGAACGCAGACAGAGAGCCTGGGGAACGCCGGGAGGCCTAGACGGAGAGGCCACACACACGTGGGTCTATTCCTATCCGCAAGACCCCACCGCAAGAGCTCACGCGCAATCGTGTAAGTGAAAGAATCTAGAGGCGAATTCGTCCCGAAGTCGACTAGAGTCGTGGAAGCGCCCCGAACAAAACGGCCAGTCGTGCTGTAGTCGACTTCGCGCCACAATCGCTTGTGATATTCGCGACTTCGACCGCCCCCCTCTTAGCCCTCGAAAATCTACGTAGTGCCCCTATCGCAAGAGCTAGAATGCGGGGTCAGACACGAGGAATTAAAGGGGGAGATTGACAGAGAGGCGACCTAGGCATCATGCTATCAAGATGGCAGACACAAAGACCGATAGCGTGAAGAAACTTTTCCACATTTCGCGGCAAGCCGCCGAGCAGCTCCGTCTCGTCTCCTTCCAGACGAGACAGAGCCAATCAGACATCGTGCGACAAGCCTTGGCGATGTGGTTCGCGCGAGAGACCAAGAAGCGGTAAGCGAGCGCGTCGCCCGTCGCGACGGGTTCGTCCATGGCCACCGGCGCCTAGTCCTGAGCCACCGCGTCCATTGGAGCCGGGGCCTGATCGCTGCCGCCTCCGGCTGATCGATCGTCTTCATCGCCGCCGTCGAGGCGTCAAAGTCCTCCCGTGTGACTACGCACTTCTTCGCGATAACATCTTCCAGCACGCATTTCATTGACAGACGCAGGCTGTCGCCCGCGAGGTCGCGATCATCTGGATGAGCGCCGACAGTTGGGCGTCCCGTCAAACCCCCGTCGCCTTCTGTTTGGTTTTCCACCCCTTGCCCTGTCCCTTGCTGTTCCGCTTCGCGTGATCCTGTATTGAATGTGCCACAGTCGAATCCTCCCTGGTGAATCATCTGATCACTCCCGACCAGTCCCTTCCCTTCTCTCACGGATCCGCCCTCACAATTACTGGTCGTCAAGCCCCTCTTTCACCTTGACAGCTTGCGATATAGTGCTATACATATATCATTCGATCTCACACCCCACCCCTCACCCAGGAGGCCCACCGCATGAACGATCCTATCGCCGTCCTCACGCACGTCACCGGCAGCATGATTCGAGATGCCCGACACACAATCGAAGCCGTCGGCGCCGCCCCAGACAGTTTCGCGGAAAGTGAGCGGTTGTCCGCCTACGCGTTGTTGCTCCAAGCCCGCGAATGGCTGGCCGCCCCGGAGATCGAACAAGCCACCCCGTATGATGGACAGGAATTCGACGGCTTGGGGAATCAAGAACTGCAGGACCATATCGCCCAGTTCTCGTGCCAATCTTCACGCGAGCAATACGAGCAAGTCGTGCGGCTCGGCCAGCTGATGCAGAGCACACACGACGACTATCAGTTTGGACAGGGGCTTGACGGACTGGATAGACCGGCGGTCGCCGTCTACTTTCTCGTGCCCCGCATGTCGGTCATGTTCCACGCGTTCCTTCTCCCGCTCATCGTCATGATCGGGCTCCTCCTCGGCACCCCGGCCGCGCAGGCGTCGGATGATCCCGCGTTCCTCGCGAGCCAAGTGATCGAACGGTGGACCGCCGACGCGCTCACCACGATCCAGAAGCGCGACCGGGTGGCCGTGGGACCGATCACATGGCCGGTCGACTCGAAGGCGATCCTGGGGAACTATAAGAGCGGACCGGCGATGCGGGGCGCACTCGTCGCGCGTCTCGAACGTGCCGGGGTCCTGATCGTCAACGAACAGGACGACTATGACGTGTTGCTCTGGGGTGGAGCCTGGGACGGCATCACCCGGTCCCGCGCGTATCTACTCCGCACCAATCCGATCGGACGGACCACGGTCGCCTCTCGCGTGAATCTGATCGCACCGGTCTGGGGCAACGAGCGTCCCTATGGCGCCTGGCAGCCGCATCTCGAGCGCTTTGCCACGCAGATCGCCGAAGCCTTTGTGGTGACCAAACGCCCCCGGATTACGTTGAACCCGCACGCCGCGGACCTGGAGGGGCAGGCCATTCATGGCGCGACCGAGAGCGTTCATAATGCGTTGGTGCCACTGCTTGTGGAGGCGTTGAATATCCATGGGGTTGAGACCTACTTGCCGAGCCCCAGCGGCCCGATCGTCCAACTCCAGATCGGAGTCGAATGGCCGATCCTCACCGTCATGGGTCGGCACCCAGAGGATGTCCGCGACGTCGTCCATGGCGCGACGATCCACGCGTGGACGATCGCCCGACGCGGGACGAACACTCTCATGGCCGGGCCCTTCTCACTCGCCCTCTCCTGGCCGCAGGGGGCCCGGGTCGCGTCGAAGGCCGAGCAGATCCAGGATCTCATCGTCCAACTTCCCTGGCAATGGACGGCCGACGGCGCGCGACTCTTAGCGGATGAGCGAAGCTGGCATGCCCAGACCGCGGCCTGGTGGCAGGAGAATGCCCGGACGCATCAGAAGAAGACCGAAGGCATGTTGTCAGGCAGCCTCGCGCGAATCACCGCTGAACATCAGCGCGCGACAGAAGACTTGAAGCGGGCCTGGAAAGCATCACCCAGTCAGTCGGTGCCGCAGGAGATCAAAGAGAATAGCGCGAAGCTCGAGAGACACTTGCGCCCGCTCGCCGACTCACTGGAACGTCAACGGCTCCGCGGGGAGGCCTATAATTGCCCCTATCCAAGAGGATGACGAAATGACGTTTGACACCAGTTCATTTCTTTTGAGAGTGCTCACCCGCTCATCGTTTTGGAAAATCTTTTGACAGCATTTGAGAAGCAGTGGACGCAGAAAGCACCGCACTCTTCCCAAACCCAGCTGCAAATTCATAGCCCTCTTTACGGAACTGATCAAGCTTGGATGTAAGGTCCTGGATGGCATCGACGCGAAGGTTCAGACGAATAGCAGTCCCGCTAAATGGAATTTGCACATCAAACTTTTCTCCGCCCTTGAGCGATAGGCCGCAGTTACCACTCGCTATGAAAAAATTCCCTCCATTTCTACAAAGCCGACTGGTCATATAGAGCCCAAACCCAGAGTGAGCCCATACATTGTATCTAACACCTCTTCTTTGCTTATGCGCCTTGCCTGATATTCCAGGCATCAATGCAAGCCGTAGCGCATCCCTATCTGACTCCGTTTGAAGCTTCGGGTTCTCACTGAGGGCTGCACGAATCCCAATACCACGATCTATTAGTCCAACTTCGACGTTACCAGCCTTAGGCCAATATTGCGCACACAAGCCAAACTGGCTTGACTGACTGTGCTCAACAACATTTCTCATCACTTCACGAAGTGCATAGACAAGTGTATCGAACAGGGCTCCGGAATCACATTGACATAGAATAGCCGATATTTCCTGACTCTTTGCTTCTATTGTTTCTGCAACTTGCACATGAGACTTTGCAGCCTCCTGGCGAAGCTCATCACATTCAAACAGCGTAATAGGGACATGTGTCACGCTACCTTGGGCCTCTCCTGGAGAGTTCCCAAAATCAACACGAAATGCCTTAAAGAACCCCATATGGGCCGCATAACTCATATGGCGGTGATTGCATACCGAAAACTTCACAGATGACAAACGATCCACACACCGCTGAATCTCACTTGAAACATACAAGAGTGAAAAAGGTGGAACCCAGCCGACCCTCTCAAAATCAAAGAGATACTCGTCAGCTTGAGGTAGAGACCTGAGTTGTGAAGCAAACTCGATGGCCCCGTGCAGACTGAGCCCCTTCGGAACATGAACTACAAATTGATGCATATCACGCTACTCAAGGAACGCCATTGATCGGCCACCGCGAAACCCTTCCGGACCCCATGATCCAGCGCGGCCATCACGGCCTTCTCGGCGAGCGACGGCTGGAGCGCCCAGCGGAGATACCGGGCGCGTCCCCGCACGTTTACCTTGATTCGTGTCCAGACGGGCTTCCATTGCTACAACATCGAGGCCTCCCCTCCCCCCTCAACATTCTTTGTAGCCACAGCGCCAGCAGGTAGCGTTGGTTCCCTAACGAGACAGTCTTTAACTAGAGCAGCCAGCTTCTGTGGTGTCCATTGACGTTGCTCGAGAAACTCCTTCGGGGTCAGGTGCCCGAGTGAGCTATGGGGGCGGTGGTGATTGTAATCCATCCGCCACGCTTCGATGATCGCTTGGGCTTCGGCCAGCAGGCGAACTGGTGGACGTTCAAGCACTCGTCGCGGATCCGCCCGTTAAATGAATCAATGAAGGCGTTTTCGACTGGTTTCCCCGGTCGAATGAAGTCGAGCTGGACACCACGTCGATAAGCCCAATCCTCCAGCGCCCGGGATTGGAATTCCGTTCCATGATCGACGGTGATGGAGCGAGGACCCTGGCCCCCCCCGAGGACACGATCAAGCACCTGGCTTACCGTCTCTCCCGTCATTCGAAATCTCGCCTCTAGTACCGGACTACAGCGACTCCAGTTATCGACGACCGTCAAGATCTAAAATGGCCGTCCGTCGGCCAGGATATCATGCACACAATCACTACTCCACTGCTCCTGCGGATCGACCCGCACCGGAGCGGGCCCGCGATGCAGGGCGATGAGTTTCCGGCGCCGCACCCGCATGCGCAGCTGTAACCCATCCAGGCGATACAATCGTCGGACCCGCTTCCGGTTCACGAGCCACTCTTCCCGCCGGAGTAATACCCAGATGCGCTGATACTCGAATCGAGGCCGGGCATGCGCCAGATCAGGGATGCGAAGCCGCAGGGACGTTTGATCTTTGGCCATGCTCTTTCGATACCAGGCGCCCGACTAAACTGGGCAAGGCGACAGGGCCGCGCGCAACTGACCTGAAACGTCCCGTGAAACCACTGGGCCAGATCCCAGCGGTGGGCGGGCCTTAGACTTTTTTCGCAGGGCCTCTGACGGCATGTGCTTATCCAGCGAGAGGTTCGCCACGAGTCGTTTCAATCGGCTGTTTTCTTCCTCCAACTGCCGGAGCCGGCGGAGTTCACTCACGCTCAGATGCGCATACTTCTGTTTCCAGCTGTAGAAAGTCGCGTCGCTGACGCCGGGCTGTCGGCAGAGATCGCCGATCGGGTTACCACTCTCGGCTTCCCGGATGGCATAGACGAACTGCTCTTCGGAGAATCGTGACCGCTTCAACGATTCAATCCTTTCGTCGAGGACCGCCGAAGCCACCAGTCTACCCGCGTTTTACGTTGCCGTCGTTTTCCGGAGAGACGTCAGCACGGAATACGACAGGACTCGCGATAAACTGGCAGACGTAGCGTCCCGCAGCGTTCGCAGTGCGTCACATCCTGGTGCGTAGGTGTAGCCGTCATCTAGTCGTTATAGGGCGGGGACGGGCTGAGATTTAGGGATCATCAAGGAGGACGTATGTTGGACGGAAATGATCGGCAGTGGCTGAATCGGATCAGCGCACATAGTGTGGGGCTGGTCCTTGTCAATCAGGCGAAAGAGCGGCTGGATCGCCAGGCCCTGGAGCACCTGGGTTTTTTGATCCAGGAGGACGGGGCGCTGGTGGTGTGGGGCTCCCCCGACGGATTGGACGAGGTATTCCAGGTCCGCCATCACGCCGGGACGGATACCTACCTCGCCGGGACGATCGACGCCCCGGTCCCGGACGCGAGCATCCCGGTCCCGAGACGCCAGGCCGTGTTTTCGCCGTCGTTTCCGGCCATGGTCTCCACGTGGGCCATCCAGTCGCTAAGCCGGCAAGGCGATTTGGTGCTGGGCATTGGGACGATCAGGGGGGTGGTGGCGGACGTGTGCCGGCAGGTGAATCGGAAGGGGCTAGAGCTGGCCGTCCAGACGTTGCGTGTGACGCCGCCGGAGGGGGGCTGGGAGGACTATCCCGAGCTCACCCATCCCGAGTGCCTCGAGAGATTTAAGACGAAGTGGGTGCGGGATGAGAACGGGTGCCATATTTGGCAAGGGAAGCCCGACCGGGACGGCTACGGGCGGTATTCAGCCAATGGCGCCCAGTGGAAGGCCCACCGGTTTGCGCATGCGTGTGAGTTTGGCCCGACGCATAACTCGAAGTTGACGCTCGGGCATGAGTGTCAAGTCAGGCTCTGTGTGAATCCGTATCACGTCCACCTGGAGCCACAGACGGATAACACCGCGGAACGATGGCGTGATAAACGGGCGCGGGAGCGGGCTGGCAAGTAGGCAGCAGCCGGTCCGGTGAGTCCGGACCGCCACCACTTCTCGCTCTTATTGTAGCCGGATCGGCATTTTGTAGACCCGCGACTGAGGCACCGCCGGCGCGATGATCGATACCGCGACGTTTTGCCCCCCTGTTGCAGCACCACGGCCTCACTCATCAACGTGCCCATGAGAGCTCCTGACATGCAGAGTCAGCTTCAACGTTTACCTCCTGGCTTTCATGGCCCGTCACGACGGGGCTGGACTTGGCCGCCCGGTGCCGGCAATCCTAATCGCGGGCGCGCTGGCGTTCGAGATCCTGGTCCCGGAGATACACTCGGCAGTAGCGCTCCGTCCCGTCGTCGGCCGCACGGGCGCCCCGCGCCAGGAGCGGGTCAGCTTGTATGGGACCGCGATGGGCGACCTCCGCGGGGGTAGTGAGCGCGGATGATTCAGTGGTCGGGTCGAGTGGCATGTGTCATGCCCCCTAGTGTATGGGTTATCGAGGAAACGTCGAGGACGCCTGGCGATAGTGGGAAGCCTGGGCCAGTATTTTTAGGCACTGCCTCTCTTCACAGGATAAGATCAGGAATAGCGCGAGGGCGTGAGAGACGCTGACTTCACGATAGGAGTGCTGGCAGAGATAGATACAGAGCGTGTGGGATGGTTCGCACGAGGACTAAGAGGGGGGCGGATCAGATGCCGCCTCCCTCTTGCTGGATGGTTTTTAGATCACCGAGCCCTGATTCTTCTCCCGCTTTTTCAGCAGATAGGCCACGGCTCGATCGAGTGACATGCCATTTTTTTTCATGTGGTGCCTCAATGCATGGACCGACACGCCGTGCGCCGTTGCCGCAGACGTCAACGTGACCCGCTTCTCCTTCGTGAGAGCCTCATCAAATGTGAGCCCCCTTTTATAGATCAAATACAGCATCCTGTTCTCTGGGACACCAGACCGCTTGATCGCCTCCGTCAGATTGAGACGCTGCCCCTTGTAGAAAATCTCCGGTCCGTTGGCACGCGGGCCCGGATGAGATACATGCTTGCCGGTCCGGATCGCCTTGAGTGCGACATCCAATGACCGCCCCACCTGGATCATGTGATAATGCAGCTTCATTGGAGCGACGCCGAACTGCTTGGCGGCCTGCGCAATCGTAAGCTGCTTGCCTTCCACTGTGTTGGGCTTCGAATACGGCAAATTATTATTTATCCGCCCCAGTGTGCACTTACCGGGCGGGCACACGCCCATATCGCCAAAGTAGCCCGGAAATGTCCACCAATGATCCGGGATCGACCACCCGTAGCCATCAAGCGTCCTCCTGATCAAGGAACGCCAGATCAAATACGTCTGCGTGTTCGACATGCCGTGTCTCGTGTGATTTTTGCGCCGCTTCTTTTTCGCCATCAGTCCACATCCTCTCTATGCTCACAGTGTGAGACGGAGCAATTGAGGATCGCGTGATTATCAATGACAGCGAATGTGGAGTGCTGGCAGAGATGAGCAGAAGGTCACTATCCCATCAAGACGGACGGCTCTTCCCGATCGCACTGAGTGTCTTCAGGATTTATGAGTCAGTCGTGACTCGCTGGTCGCCTTACTGGGCTTGTCCAGCCGATCGGCTGACGATTGCTTGCAAGGTTGTCCTGGGGCAACGCCGGAGACCTCTTTTGCTGTTGGACAGTCGCAATGGAATGTGCAGGCGTGATTGGAATTGACAGCAGGATATTATCCACCGAGTAGCGGACTGCTTGGGGAAGCCTCAGAAATGAGACTATCTCGTTGTCAGGATTACCAAGTGTGACGGATCTAGCCGTTTCACAAGACAGGGATGACTGAAAGAAGATCTCTGGAAGCAAGAAATACGTCTAAGTCAACAACATCTATTACACTAAGGCGGAAGAAAGAGATTCTGCGCCGAATTATATGAGTTAGGGACTATCAATAAAAGCTCAGGCTGACCAGGGGATTGCCCTAAGACGCTCCTGGGGAGAAATAGCTTCAGAAGAAGACAACCGGTTAAGCGGCGATCGCGTGCTCAACCCCACTGATCCATCGTATGTAAGCTGGCGTCTGTTCTACGTGCCGAATCGCAATCGAATCGATGCCTAGCTGAATACAGTGCCCGACCACTTCATCGAAGTACGACCGTTCTAGCTTGCATTGGAGCTGTTCATTTAGCGTCACTTTCGCCATTCCCGCTGCAACCATCTTAGCAAGCGATGGACCATTGCTCATGCCCGGATGAAAAAATTGAGCTGACCTATTCAACGGTCCGACGAAAATATTGCGCGTCACGTCAAGAGTCTCGAGAAATGGAATGTGTGGGTCTCCCGCGATGAGACAAAGCGCGAGGTTGATTTCTCTAAATGCATACACACACGTGATCCAGGGTGAATTCCTACAGTTAATCGACGCGATTTCAACAACCGCACCAGTCTCAGGATTCTTCAGCTTGTCGTAACACGCACGGGAGACGTAGAAAGGAATCGGTGGAAGAGCTCCGAATTCATTTGGCGTAAAGACCGTATCGACTTGTAAGGGCGACCATGGCGTTTCGGTGACGATCATGACGGGCTCTCCAAAATGATACCCTTCTTATCGGCGCCCCGACCAGGATCTTTAGGACAAGACCAAGGAGCCGTGAAAGGCCCATTTCCTCTTCCCCTAGTACGATGGCTTCAGTTCGCTATCCCATTGATGGTTGCCACGAAGCTCGCGCTTTCTGCTTATTGACCTTGATCAGCGCGATGCCGCACCTGAGATGTAGGTATTCGAAGCTAAACAGGGCTGGGGGCTCCTCGTAGCCACCAGACTGGACCGTTCGTCATCTCATCGACTAAGACCGATTTGGCCTCCCGAGACCTCTTGTCGCCACTAGAGAAGGACGGTTGGAACTGTGTCGCGGCTTTGCGAAAACGTCAGAAAGTTGCCATTCGAAGACGGCGTCCAGGCTTTCTTTCACGTCCGCATGCGACGGCATCTCGGAACAGCTCGCCCGGTAGATCGCTTTGTGTTCGGCGCGAGCTTAGACGCGCGATCTCAACGGGACGCGGCTATTGCTGGAGAATACAGCGAGCTGTGCAGAACACACGAATATCCTCTGGTGTCCGTGGGGTGTGTCACAGGGATCGCGGAGATGACGAGGATAGCTTGTAATTGGAAGATGAAAGGATCAGCGGCGACGAGAGAGAATCAGGGCCACCCCGATCACGAATAATATTGCCGCAAGCGAGAAGAAGAAGAGTTCCATTAGATAATCGGGGTGCCGTCGATCTTCTTCGATTTGATGAGCGGCAAGATCCGCTGCCCATCCATACTATTCGCCCCCCTCACCTCGACGTGTAGCCCGAAGTGGGTGGTCAAGACGTCGAGTAGCATGCTTACCCGCCGAGCGCGCCACCTGTCCGGGGCCTGAACCTCATCCTCGCTGACGGACGAGACATAATCCTGGCAGATTGATGCGAGTTGAAAGCCGGGGTCCAGGGATCCCGTGGCCTGCTCCGCGAGCCGCCGGGCCATTGTGATTGCCTCCTCCTGTTCCTGGCTCAAGAAAAATTTCACAGTCCGGCGAGAGGGCTCCACGGCCTGTCCGCCCGTCGCGACGGGGCCACCGATCGCACCAGTCCTGACCTGTTGCACATAGTCGTGAAATTGATTGGTCGGCAGCTCCTTGGCCGCAGCGAGGATCTCCTGGCGCTTCGGGGCAAGTCGCCCGGTTTTCTGCAGCGGCACCAAGGCCTTCGCTTTCGTCCATCCGATATCATTCAATACCGCGCGATCGATCCGCGCCTCTTCGACCAACGTCTTTTCCATCGCGACGAACACCCGCGCGGTTTCGTGGTGGATGTCCGTGTCCGATTCGGCCCATTGCTCGAACGAATCAAACCCCCAGCCACGATAGAGGCCGTCCCGCTGAACGATTCTCAATAACTGGGAGAGGCGAAGGAATTTGCTTGAGACCTCCCGCGCCAGCGTCTTGATTTCGGTGCGGATCGCGTCCGCCGGTGTCGTGGTCGTCTCCTCTTCCAACGCCGCGCCGCGGCTGGCGTGGACTACGATATCCTGTGCTGTGGCTGTCATCATAGCTCCTCCCGTGTTCCTCGTGAATGATTCCTGATGGCTCTCTGTAGCATCTATCCTGGCGGTTAATTAGGGTTCTGCCGATACCAGCCACACGCCGACCGATTCGACCAGTCCAGCGACTCGGTAAAAAAGGCAATTTGCTCCTCCGTCCACTCCTCGCACCCCCAGCCCCCATCGCGCGTATCCCGCATATACTGGGCGGCCTGCGCCGGCGACAAGCCCGAGCGCATCCGTCTCGAGGTACTGAACCGACAGTGCGAACTGATTCTGCTCGCGCTGGAGCTCGAGCCAAGCGACGTGTTGATCATTCTCCCCCGGCTCGTCGTGCGTGATCAGGTAGAAGGACCACACCCGGCGCTCGTAGGCGATCTCACGCTCTAGCAGCCGCCGGCACTCCGGCCACGGCGTGACCGTGTCCATGCGTGTGATCGCGGAGTACGACGCCCCGGACCGCAACACGTAAATCAGCACGGCCATGGTCACCGGATCGACCGAGGATTGGTTGGCGTGATAAGTGGCCAGGAGCTCCTGAACGACCGCCTCCCGTCGATCCCGACACTGCTTGAGCCGGGCCATCACCTCATCCGCCTGTGTTTCGATCATGTCACGTAATGTGTCACTCATCATGAATCTCTCTTCAATAGTTGATCGGGTTAGTATGATGGACCATCGTCGCTCCATGAGCCAGCCGGGCCGCCAAGAGCGACTCGACCAACGTCCGATATTGCTTGATCGTCATCGGTCTCACTTGACTCCCTTTTCTGGCTTCTTACGTCGCTCTTCGATCGCCCGCTTGATCTCCTCGTGCTCCTGCCATTTCACGAACCGTCGCTTCGCCATGCTCATGCCGACACCTCCTCCTGGCTCACGGACGGCAACAGAATCGGCCGCGCCGTAGCTTCCGACAGCTCCACGACTGCGACGGCGCGCTGATAATAGATGTT